>Ga0115006_10003331_pt1 | contig 10874 bp, 6 predicted proteins | sample ArcOceMetagenome_3_FD_88943 | JGI IMG/M metagenome (GOLD analysis project Ga0115006, IMG submission 88943) | Marine eukaryotic phytoplankton communities from Arctic Ocean - Arctic Ocean- Svalbard ARC20M Metagenome | ecosystem: Environmental > Aquatic > Marine > Oceanic | place: Arctic Ocean...
ATGTGTATGTGTATGTGTATATGTATGCATGTGTATATGTACACTCCCTCCCACAAACGTTCAATCACGCACGCGCTGACGCCAACATATACCCACGCATATGTGCCTCCTTCTCCACACTTGCCCGTTCCCACCCTCCGCCCCGCGTGCCTCGCCACTGACGCACGTGCCGCAATTGTGCTCTTGCTCTTCAGGAGAAAGTAGAGCGTGCGGAAAGGATGGTGGAGTACATGAAAGGCGCCCTCACGCTTGGCTGCCGCGGCTCTCTGCTTCTCCAGAGCGTGGGGGCGACCAGATGAGCAGGTAGATGAAAGAGGAGGCGTCGTGGCGGAGGGGTGACCTGTGGGGCTCCTGCGACCGCCCACCCCACACGCTCCCTCGAATTGACATACTGACGCAGCCACTACCTACTAACCCCCTTGATGACGTGTCCAATGTCACATCCAAGATAAAAGAGAGGAGCGGAGTAAACGCGTGTATTGTGATAAAACTGTCCGCCCCCAACCCCATTCGCCTCTGCGTCCGTGCAATCACCGCCTGGAGTCCTGCAGCCACAACAGGTCCCGGACCACGCTATCCACGGATCGCTGGGCTGCGAGCCCAGCCAAATCAATCTTCGCGCAGAGTCAAGTGTTAAGCCCCAGACGCGTTCTGCGCGCGCAAGTAGGGTGCGCGCGTGCGATTGCGGAGGTTGATGATCTTGCCCTTGGGCGTTGCGGCGAGGCACCGTTCACACGCCAGCTTCATGTTCTGCACCGGATTCTCCTGCGCATCCTTCTTGGCGCGGCTCTCGAGCCCGAGGAGCGCCTCCTCGATGCGGTCCGTCAATTGATGGTACAGCTCCCGGTCCGACTCACTCGACTTCCACTTTTCAAGCTCTTGCTGCCACGAGCCGGCGATAGGGGCAGCGGTCACCTTGTGCAGCGGCCCGTGCTTGGCCTCGTGTGCGGCAATGAGGTCATCGAAGTAGAGACGCTCGCCGAACCACACCTTGACCGTCTGGTTCTTCCCCGGGCGGAGCCAATCGATCACCAGGTTGTGGTAGTTGTTGATGTCCGAACGGTCGCCCACCCATTTATTGTGTTGGGGCAGAACGCCGACCATGCCAAAGTGGTAGAAGGGCACCACGATTGGCTCCACCGGCGCGTGCGCTATCAGCTTGCCAACGCCCCACTTGAGCAGGCCTATTCGCCGCAGCTCGTCCTCGGAGCGCTTGGTGATCGGGTCCTGGCCCAGGTCGCCTGACTGAACGACCCGCGCTTCGGGGAATATGTGCGCCCAGTTCCCGGCAGCGAGCTGCCGCGCCATGTCCAGGAGCAACGGCTGGTCGATGCCCCCGCCGCGCCATATGGGCAGCGTCTGCCCGGCGCCCATGAAGGCCTGGATCCACGTCTTGCCCTTTGGAAACACGAGGTCCTGCGTGGCGATGGACCAGCGCATGCGGCTGGGCTGCAGGAGCACGTCGTAGGGCGAGATGGCGGCCAGGAGCGCAGGGTCGTCGAGGGACGACGCGTGGTTGGACACGGTGATGAGCCCCGTGCCGCGCGGGCGCCGGCGCCAGTATCGCAGCATGGCCTTGTAGTTGTCGTCCTGCACGAGCTCGACCCGATTGCGGAGGCCCATGAGCATGCGGCAGAGGGCCGAGATGAGCGACACCGTGATGAAGCGCGCCACCTGCAGCGCCAGGGGGACACGGTCGACGGCCATCTCGCGCATCTTTGTCATGCCCGCCTCGCCCCCCGTGCCCGTGTAGTCGGGGACCGGCCGGTAGTAGATCGCGCTCTGCACTGCGAGCGCGATCACGCCCGTGTACACGAGCGCCGAGATCCCGAGCGCCGTCAGGAGCCCCATTTCTGCCCCGGCCCCACTTCCCTTGCACTTGCCTGCACTTGGTCCAGGTGGTCCCTGCGAGTGACCTTTTTCCGGTCACGCCCGTGACCCGGTCACGGTCATGTTCGTTCGTGCACTGGCAACACAGAGCACCAACGGCATTGGGAAGCATGGTGAGCGGCCTGGACGCGGGCATGCTCGACCGGTCTCCGGGGGCGCTTTACCCCACGAACCGCGCGCTGCGCGCGTCCCAGCGCCTGCTGGTGCCGCGCTTCGTGGGCGACGAGGACGCGCAGGGCGGCAAGGAGAACGTGATGCACCCCGGCGCCGGGCTAGCAGCAGGGCAGGAGACGCGCAAGCCGGCTCAGGCTGCGCCGCACGCTGCCCGGGCACGCGACCGCCTGGACGTGGTGTGCAGCGCCATTTCGCACCCCGAGTGCATGCGCAGGTGCGGCTGGCGCCACGTGGTCCGCCTCCGCGCCGCGTCTGCAGCGCTCAAGTCGTGGATCGAGTCGGGCGAGGATGCGTGGCGGACCCTGGCGGCGTGCCTCGCGGACGACGCGGGCTTGTACATGCCCGCAGTGCTGCCCGAGTGTGCGTCCGGCAAGTGGAAAAACTACTTCTTCGACCACCTGTTCCCCGCCCGCCACAAGTGGCATCTCGACAGCCTCCGCATCTCTGACCACAAGATCAAGGTCGCGGTGCGCTTCAAGCCCGGCACGCAGCGCGACCGCCAGGTGGTGCTGCCACTGCACCAGCGGCTCAAGATGCTCAAAAAGGGCGAAAAGATCACGGCGGAGGAGGCGGCGGGGGAGAAGGGCGTGTCCGTAGAAGAGCTCAAGGCGCAGCTTGTTACTATGGCGGGCGGCGACCTCGACGCTGATGTTCTCGAAATGCTGCAGGACGCCCAGAATCTCCAGCACGCCGCCACCCGCGCGCAGACAGACGCCAACAACCAGGAGCGCAGATTGCTCGACAAGTGGGACTCGGATGCGGGGCCAGGCGCGGGGGGCGGGGCCGCCGACCACAGCGGCAATGCCGCCGCCCAGGCGGCTGGAGGTACGAACGTCGCAGGCGATGGGGGGGCGGGCGGCGGCGGGGCCTCGTCAGCGTCGTCGCAGGCGGCGGTGCAGGCGGAGGACGACACGGAGACTCAGCGAAGACGCAGCGGGCGATCGCGCGTGCTGACGGTAGAGCGATCAAGGGTCGTGGCCTTCGTGCCCGGCGTGGGCGTGCGGCCGTTCAACTTTGCGCACGTCTTCAACAAGGACGCGTCGCAGGAGGCGCTCTACAGGACGTTTGCGGAAGGCGCCGTGCTGTGCGCCCTCAACGGGTTCAACGCGTGCGTGCTTGCCTATGGCCAGACGGGGAGCGGGAAGACCTTCTCCCTCTTTGGCCCCCCCGGCTGGCTCGGCCAGCTGCAGGGTGGGGCGCACCTTGCGTCCTGCCACGGGATCGTACCGCGCAGCGTGTGCGAGCTGCTCAGTGCGGCGCAGAGGATGAGCGAGGCCGGAGTGGCGCGAATTTCCGTGTCTGCGCAGTATCTTCAAGTGTACCGGGAGGCTGTCACGTGCCTGGGCTCCGGCAGCAAGGTCGTGCTGCGCTCTGGCGGCAGCGCGGGCTCCTTTTCGGCGACTGGCGCCGAGGAGATGCCCATCGACACCCCTCAGCAGCTTCTGGACGTGCTGGAGCGCGGCGAGGAGTTCAAGCGCTACGGCGCCACCGCCATGAACGATCGCAGCAGCCGTGCCCATACTGTGCTCGTGCTCAACCTGACGCACGTGCGCCCATCGTCTGCGGAGTCGCAGGCCCTGGCCGGCGACAACGCGGGCGGGGAAATCGTCAAGTCGCAGCTGTTGCTTGCGGACCTGGCAGGGTGCGAGCACATTAATAAGTCCAAGGTGGTGGGCGACGCTCGCAAGGAGGCCGCCAGCATCAACTCCGGGCTGCTCGTGCTGAAAAAGTGCATCTCCGCTCTCAATGAGGAAAAGTCGCACGTGCCGTTCCTCGAGTCCAAGCTGACGATGCTGCTCAAGGGCGCGCTGGGCGGGAGCAGCCGCACCTTTGCCCTCGTGACGGGCTCTCTCGACGAGGTGCATGGCGACGAGACGGTGGAGGCAATGCGCTTTGGTGAGCAGTGTGCCGGGGTCACGAACCAGACGCGCATCCAGGCCTCCTCCCTCCCTGCCGCGCTGACGGCAATCGACAAGGCCCTGGCCGTGTGCCAGCAGGGGCTCGACTCGCTGGCCGCGAGGGGCAAGTGCGAGCTGGCCGCGTTCAAGGCGCTGCAGGCCAAGCATGCAGCGCTCTCGCGCAAGCGCGAGGACCTTGCCGGCAAACAGCGCCAGCAGTTGGAGGCCGCTCACCTTCTTCAGACACGGTAATCTCACGTTTTTCTGCAGAACGCTAACATCCTCACCTACCGTAACCGGTATTATTACCGCTTTATTATCATCTTCATCTACCGCGATGCCCTGCGCCGTGGCGAAGGGGGTGGGGAGATGAATGCGGCACAATGCACGGATGCAAGATAGACAGGGCCTCTCTGGCGGTGATGACGTTTGTTTGAGTGCACGGCACGTGCGCTACTTGCGTACCGGTAGTGGGGAATGGAGCGTAGTGGGGAATGGAGTGTAGGGGGGAATGGAGTGTTACCGGAGCGTTTCCGGATTGAGTTTCATGCGGCCTACGAGGCCGCATCAAGCAAGAGGCCGCACAAATCTGTACAGTACATTCTTTTGCAAATGCTCCTGAGCCCAATGCGTTAGCGTTCCCTGACATCATGACGGGCGCCACGCGCTCGAGTGCGTGACTCTGTTCACCGCTTGTTCGCGTCTTGCACTGACGCGCCATGGCCCGCGTACCACCCCGCTTACCTACCTTCTGTCACTCCTTTCGGACAGTGGTCAAACCCTCCTCCTGCTCCTTCCGCTTGGCCTGCGCAATGGCCAGCGCTTGGATATCGCAGGGCCACTCAATGGGGCGTAACGCCTTTGAAGAGAACGCGAGCGTTTTTGCGCAAATACGAGACAAGTGCACTCACTGCTGTGATGGCGGTAGGAAACACAGGCGTGTTTGCACAGACGCGTTTTGCCTGCTGGCAAGGCAAAAGGCGGAGGTTGGGCGTTTACTGCCAAGAGGTGGCACAAATCAGACCTGGCCAAAGACAGGACTGTGCCGGCAGATGGAGGGCCCGTACTCATCGTACTGCTCCTTGCTGACGGCTTTTTGGAAAAACTCCTCCGAGGAGCCCACCATGCTGCCGCCAAACCACACGGCAAAGCGCTGGAAGGGGTGCGACACCACATTGACCGCCACCTCCTGCTTCTGCAGCTCCCCGGAGGCCTCGCCGGCCTTGGAGATGCTTGAGCTGATTCGCTTGTCCACGTGCCGCTTGATCTCCTTCTTCAGTCGCCGGTCAAAGTCGCGGTACATGGTCGAGCCCCCTGATAGCACCACGTTGCCGTACAGCCCTCTGCGCGTGTCGATTGGACACTGCTGGATGGTCTCGTCTATGAGCACCGGCAGGGGCTTGAGGAAGTCGGAGGTGTAGATTTCAGGGCTGAAGAAAATCTCGGGCGCGAGGAAGCGCTCGTATGCCACGTCACACTCCCATGGCTCCTTGGTCACTGTGTGCAGCGAGCGGTAGGTCTTGATCCACTTGCCCGGGTCGCAGTCAAACTTCTTGTACTCCTTGACGATGTCCGGGCACGTGTAGCAGTACGTTTCCTTGCAGCGTTTTGCCGTCTCGAGCGACTGCTCCGACGGGACGGGCTCGCCGCGCTCGCGCATCAGCTGCTGCACGAAGAGCGTCATGTCGCGCCCCGCCACCGGCATGCTCTTGATGCTCGACCCAATCACGTAGCCCTCAGCCACCGGGATGACGTGCGTCACCCCGTCGCCCGAGTCAACGACACACCCCGTGAGTGTCTTTGACTGGTTATCCTTCGCCGTCCACGAGGCAGCGAGAGCAAGCACCGCCTGCACCGCAATGTAGAGTCCCTTCACGTTGAAGGTCTCAAACATGATTTCGGCCGTGTACTCCCTGTTCTCCGGCGCGTTCAGCGGCGGCTCCGTGAGCAGGAAGTAGTGGTCCTCGGGCTCGCAGCGCAAATAGTCGAAAATGCAGCGCTGCCAGAAGCGCTCCATGTGGTCCCAGTTGTCCACCTGCCCGTGGCGCACAGGGTAGTTGATGCTGTACGTCTTCTGCTGCAGGGCCTCGTCGCCGATGTAAAAGTCGAGGTCGTCTATGCGACCCTTTTTGGTGAGCGTCGACGACTTGTCGTCGCCGCCCACGGCAATCGTCGTGGGAACAATGTGGCTGCGCAACCGTACCCCAGCCAGCGGGCGCCACGCGTGAGCTCGCGCCGCGGCACGCCGCTCCACATCGGCACAAACGCGCGGGCGCACGCACACGCCGCACTCACCTCGGTTCGGCGTTGCCGGCGTACCCCATCTTGGTGTAGCCCGTGCCATTGTCGATCACACACGTAGGCCGCTGCATGGTCTGCGACGCCGCTCGCACCCGCCGCCGTCAATTCCCCCCCGCCTCCCCGACCCACCTCCACTGCAGCTGTCGCACTCTCTGTCTCCGCGTCACCACTTTTTTCTTTTCCTTCCAGATTTTGGTACACCCACGAACCCTGAGCCACGCTTGATGTGTCATACGTACCCGCGCCCCATATAGGGTTATCGCAGGAGGTGAGGCGGGGGGGCTTGCTTGGGCGCCCGGAGGTGCGAAGGGCGCGCCGCCGCCGTCTGCAGCGTGTGACGTCAGTTGGGCGGACGCACGCGCCACGTTCCCCTCCGGGTCCGCGGCTCCGCACGGCGTGGCTCCCGAACTGACTGGGTGCGGAAGGGGTGCAGGCGTTGCTGCTGAGCCCGAGAGCAGGCCCAGCGGCGTCGGGGAGCCGTCCGGCGCGGCGATCGCCTGGGCCGCCCAGTGCCAGGTGCATGCTGGACCCGCTGCTGCACGCAGCGGCGCTGCCGTGTGCGCCCGGCGCGCCCGCGGTCACAGGGTGCGCGCCGGTGGCTTGCCACTGCCATGATGCCGCTGCTGCCCGCAACGGGCTTTGGACTGCCCGCTGCCGGCGGAGCGCGGGCCCAATCAGCCGTGCAGGCGAGCGGTGCCGCACGTGGCGGCGTCGCGTGCCGCCTTGACGCGCTTCGCGTGCGTGCTGTCGCCTGCTGTCGGCGTTTTTTTGAGCTATTTTTGGTCGCGCAGGACTGCGCGACACAATGTCGCAGTTTCGGAGCGAGGAGATGAACCTCGTGCAGCTGTTTGTGCAGAGCGATGCTGCACATGACACGCTGCACGAGCTGGGGCAGATTGGGGCGATCCAGTTCAAGGATGTGCGTGCCCTCAGCCCCGCCCAGCCCGCCCACCCTCGCCGTGGCATCCGCGCGCGCGTGTACGCCAACCTGCTCCGACGCGCCGCTGCGCGAGGCAGTATGCGCTCTGTGCTGACCGGCGGGTGGCGATGTGTTCGGCTCTGAAACAGCTCAACAAGGACAAGACGGCATTCCAGCGCATCTTTGTCCAGGATGTGCGCAAGTGTGAAGACATGCTCCGCATCGTCCGCTACCTCCGGGGTCTCCACGCAAAGGTATCTTTCTTTGCTACGCGTGTCTGGGGGGAGACGAGGTGCGGCAGCACTGTCCCTGCTGGGGTACGAAGTCGGGTCGTCGACCACATTGCAGTTACGCGATGTGGCACCGGAAATAGACAAGAATGGGGCTGGTTGAGCGGGGGGAAGCCGGTGGGGCTGGAGTGCACCGTGGGAACATGGCTCGCCAGAATGACACGCAGATGGAGTGGATGCATGGATCTGGGCGCAGATCTGTGCGGGGTGGAGGAGCGCTGGGCAACCACTTTGGACGTCAGTGAGGGCCTTGTGCTGACTGGTGGGTGTGTTGCCGTGTGCGTGTGTTGGTTGGCGCGTCGTGCTGTGTGCGTGATGCAGGAGAAGATCAAGGTCTCAGCAGACGAGCCCGCGAACATGAGCTCGCTGCAGGAGCTTCACGAGAAGCTGCAGGAGGTGGAGAAAGAGATGAAGGAGCACACCGACAAGTACTCGCTGCTCGTAAAGCAGCGCACGGAGCTGGACGAGCACCTGCAGGTGCTCAACAAGGCGTCTCAGTGGTTTGGGCAGGTGAACCGCGCCGGCATTGAGTTTCCGGCGTCGACGGCAGAGGAGGGGCGCAACGAAATGTCGATGCTGCTGGAGGATGGAGGCGAGGGGGCCGGCAGCGGCGCGAAGCGGCTGTCGATGCTCGGGCACCTGGCTGGTTGCATTCCCACGGCCAACCTCAACGACTTTCGCATGACGCTCTTCCGCGCCACGCGCGGCAACATGCACTTGCAGCACCAGCCCGTGGACCGGCGCGATCTGTCTGGGGACACGGACGAGCTCAAGTCTGTGTTCATTGTCTACTTCAGCGGCGAGCGCTCCCGGCAGAAAATCGCCAAAATCTGCGACTCCTACGCGGCGACCACCTACGCCGTGTCTGATAGCGCGACGCTGCGCGACCGGGAGGAACAGGGCGTCAAGGAGCGGCTCCGGGATCTGGAAATTGTGATTCGGAGCACCGGGGATTATCGGAAAAATAAGCTGCGCAGTATCGCGGGCTCCATCCTCCTCTGGGAAGCGCACGTCATGCGGGAGAAGGTGTGTGTGTGTGTGTGTGTGTGTGTGTGTGCGTGACGCGGATGTCCAAAGCGGAAATTGAGATCGCTGTGGATCTGGAGGGATGTCGGGGTTGGTCTCTCCAGTGTGTCAAGTGTGGGCACTCGCTGTCAAATGTGGTGTGTGTGCCAACGCGCCTTGTTTTTTGTCCACCTCCTTATTGAACCCCGCCTTGCGTGTGCAGGCGGTGTTCCACACGCTCAACCTCTTCAACTATGATGTGACGAACAAGTGTCTCATCGCCGAGGGCTGGTGTCCCACAATGATGCTGCCTTCAGTTCGTGACGCGCTGCGCAAGGGCACGCTCAAGAGCGGGGCTGCGGTGCAGTCGGTGATCAACATTGTCAAGACCAACGAGATGCCGCCGACATACTTCCGGACAAACAAGCTGACCAAGGGCTTCCAGAGCATCGTGGATGCTTATGGCTGCGCCAAGTACCAGGAGATGAACCCGGCCGTGTTCACGGTCATCACGTTCCCCTTCCTTTTCGGCGTTATGTTTGGCGACATTGGACACGGGTTCATGATGACGTTGGCGGCAGCGCTGCTGTGCATGTTTGAGACCAAGCTGGCGCACTGGGCCGACGATGAGATGCTGGGCACGGTCTATCACGGGCGCTACTGCATCCTGCTCATGGGGTTTTTCGCCACGTACTCTGGCTTCATCTACAACGAGCTCTTTTCCGTGCCTATGGAGCTGTGGGGCTCGACGCTCTGGTGCTCTGGAGAGATGAATGACCCCGAATGTGCTGCCATTCCGGGCACCAGCCCCCAGCAGCTGCAAAAGTGGCCGCGCACCAATATCAACAAGGCGTGGGACTTCAGCGCCTCGGCCGGCGGCTCGACGGGCGAGGAGGTTGTGTGGGATAATTACCCCTTTGGGTCCGACCCTGGGTGGGCGCACACGGCCAACAAGCTCAACAGTGCCAACTCTTTCAAGATGAAGTTTGCGATTGTGATCGGCGTGGCACAGATGGTCATGGGTGTGTGCTGCAAGCTGATGAACACGCTCTTCTGGCAAGACATGATTACCCTCTACTTCGTCTTCATCCCAGAGATTGTTTTTATCAACTCCATCTTTGGCTACCTGGTGATTCTGATCCTGACCAAATGGACCACGAACTGGGACACCAGCTTCATCCTGAACAACTACGAGATCGTGACCATCCCGCAGATCTACTGCAAGGACGACCTCTCCAACGTTCCGTGCTGGACTGCGCCGTTCCAGGGCGACAGAGCGCTGGTGCCCGGGTATGGCTCGCAGCTCGAGGAGTTGCCAGAGTACCAGTGGTGCATGAAGCCCGGTGCGCCCACTGCCGGGTGTGCGGTGTACAAGTACAACGGCAAGCTCATCGTTGAGTCCAACTCCTACGGCAATAGCTCTTACGTCAACCCCGCGCACTACAACCCCGGGGCGTGCGCGGCTAGCCCCGACGGATGCATGCTGTGGAAACAGAGCCCGCCCTCGCTGCTGGACTCGCTCATCAAGATGTTCATGGAGCCAGGGTCGGTGCCGATCGAGAATCAGCTCATTCCGGGACAGGGGCCGCTGCAGGCTCTCTTGATCCTGGTTGCGCTTGTCTCAGTGCCGATGCTGCTCTTCCCCAAGCCCTTCCTCCTGAAGCGCAAGCACGAGGAGAAGATGGCTCAGCGTGGCAGCTTCCAGCCGTTGACGTCGTTTGGGCATGACACTGACAGCGAGGCTGGCGGCGACCATGGACACGGGCACGGGCACGGGGATGAGTTTGAGTTCGGGGAGGTGATGGTGCACCAGATGATCCACACGATTGAGTACGTCCTCGGGTGTATCTCCAACACGGCCTCATACCTGCGCCTGTGGGCCTTGTCCCTTGCTCATGCGCAGCTGTCCGAGGTGTTCTGGGAGAAGACGGTGGTCGAGGTGGGCATGGAGTCGAGCAGCCCGATGCTGCTCTTCATCACGATCGGTCTCTCCCTCCCTGTGTCTTCCCCCTCTGAGAGAACCAGGAAAGTGAGAGGCAGGAAGACACACAGTGCACGTGATCTGACACGCATGCATTCGCTGGTGTGTCCCTCCCTCACATGCTCGCGGGCGCAGGTGCTTGGTCGCTCTTCACGGTCGGAGTGCTCATGGGGATGGAGTCGCTGTCAGCTTTCCTGCACGCTCTCCGTTTGCACTGGGTCGAATTCATGAACAAGTTCTACGACGGCACCGGTATCGTATGTGTCTGTGTGTATGTCATTGGCTGTGTGCGTGCCTGTGTGCGTGCCTGTGTACGTGGCTGTGTGCGCGGAGAACACACACCACTCGTGATCATCCGCAACTAGCATCTTGTTTTGCCGCGGTCGGAAGGTGACCTGCTGTCTGCCCCCTTGATC
>Ga0115006_10003333_pt1 | contig 10871 bp, 17 predicted proteins | sample ArcOceMetagenome_3_FD_88943 | JGI IMG/M metagenome (GOLD analysis project Ga0115006, IMG submission 88943) | Marine eukaryotic phytoplankton communities from Arctic Ocean - Arctic Ocean- Svalbard ARC20M Metagenome | ecosystem: Environmental > Aquatic > Marine > Oceanic | place: Arctic Ocean...
CGCTGAGAGCCCGCTCCATCTTGAAGAACTTGTTGGCCACCGACGTCGCATATCGGCTGCGTTAGGGTTCCGCGCCGCGCAAGAGGCGCGTCGCGCCCGCATCCTCCGGCGCGGGGTTGGAAGCCATGCCGCCGCCCAACCAGGACCGCGAGCTGCTCCAGCGGTTCGAGGTGCAGAAGTTTCTGGGCAAGGGCAGCTATGGTTCTGTGTACGTTCCCCCTCGCTACCCATGGGGTGTTCGAAAAGACCCAGGCGGGGACCGCGCAACCGATGAAGTGAGCGTGCCCCTGCAGCGAATTTGCGCCGGTACATACGCTGGTGACTTGGCGCCGACGCACACGTCTGGGTGCTGAGAGCGGGTTTGCCTCTGCAGCTTCCGGGTGCGCCGGCTATCGGACAACAAGGTGTACGCACTGAAGGAGACCAATGTCAAGCACATGTCATCGGTACGTCGCGTGCACCCTGACCGCACGCTTGCAAAGCCTTGCTGAGGGACCGCCAAGCATGCGGTCCCAATGGCTCCGCGGGGTCTCCAAAAGTGCAAAAGGGCTCCCTATAGGCGACACAGGGCAAGGGCGACGGGAAGACGGTCAGTGAGATTGCACGCGTGAAGGGTAGGGGCAGTGCTCGTGTCAGTCCTCTTGTGCACGCGTATGGTGGCTGAAGCGCTTCTCGGTGGTGCTCTAACGCAGCAAGACAAGGCGGACGCTGTGAACGAGATCCGGCTGTTGGCCTCCGTTAGACATCATCACGTGGTGTGTGACGGCCCGGTTCGAAAATAGTGTCCACGCGCGTCCTGCTGCTTGATGCTGCACTGCAATCAGTCGCCACTCGAAACCAACTGGAACCACACACGTGGTATCCTGCCACACGCTGTTTCCCCACTTTGTACTCTGAACGGAGATGGACGACGCAGGTCAATTACCATGAGGCCTTCGTCGACGGCAACCGGCTGTGTATCGTGATGGAGTACGCGCCGCATGGCGACCTGTCTCGTGCAATCCGCAAACGTGCGTCGCAGCAAAAGTATTACAGCGAGGACCAGATTTGGAGCTATCTCGTTCAGATAGCGAACGGGCTGCAAGCGTTGCACAAAGCACGGATCCTCCACCGTGACGTCAAGACGGCTAACGTGCTGCGCTGTGCCGGTGAGACGGTGAAGCTGAGCGACCTGGGCGTTGCCAAGCTCATGAAGGGTGCCATGACCAAGACGCAGATAGGCACGCCGCACTACATGCCGCCAGAGGTGTGCCCTGCCGCCGCACCTCACACCGCCCCCACCTCAAGCTGGTCATTTGTATGCACCGCGCACAGCCCCCCACACGACAAGCACCCTCACCAAACAGTTTGCCCACTCTCCCTCGTCACTCTCAAACCGCCCACTCGTGTGCCTGTGTGCCTGGTGCGCTCACCTTGGAGTTCTCGGTGGTCACAGGTGTGGAAGAGCCGACCGTACTCGTTCTCCAGCGACACCTGGGCTCTGGGTTGTGTGGTGTATGAGCTAGCTACCTTCTCCGTGCCGTTTGAGGCGCGCTCCCTCGAGGAACTTCGCTATCGGGTGCTGCGCGGCAAGTACAACCCGCTGCCGAGTTTCTACTCACAGGAGTTGCACCAGGTGCGTGACTCCCCGGTCAAACCTCGTCTGCGTGTTGGGTGGATCCCAAGTCCCTCCCGCCTCCTTCGAGAGAGGAGCAAATTCACGTGGAAAAGATCGTCTCAACAGGTGGTTCGGACGATGCTGGAGCCAGAGCCGAGCAACCGACCATCCATGGATCAGCTGCTCAACTTGCCATCAGTGCGGTCGCGCCTGGGCTTGTATCAGAAGCCGCCAACCCCACCCGAACCGCCAGGCTACCCGCCGTCGGTGATGCTAGAGACCATCATCGTGCCCAAGAACCTGCGCATGCTTGGCAAGCGGCTGCCGGAGGCGCGGTATCCTGACGGTCTCACTCCCAAGAAGGAGCCTCCCGAGAAGCTCTGGTGAGGCGCCCGGGCGCCTACCCTCCTCTGCGATGGTAATGCGCGTGCCTGGTTCAACACACGCGATCGATGCATTCCATTCCAGCTGAGATCAGCCGGTGGCTTTCTAACAGGCCGGGCCAGCAGCCGCATGCTGGCGTTGGTGGCTTGCTGCCGAAGATCGGGATACCCTCCGTGCCATCGACCAACTCGGTGGCACCATCGTACCATCGACATCTTGGCCATCAGGACCGCGCGCCCAATCCGTATGCAGCACCGCAGCATCGGGTGCGTCACACAGGCGCTACGTCCTCGGCATGACGCCCTGGACGCCCAACGCGAAGCCTCTAACCGCGTTTTGTTTCGGGAGAGGGCCGCCACAGAATGCGTACGCTCCGCAAGCACGGCAAGGCGCGGCACCATCGCGGTTGCCGGCAGTAGGACCCATGCGTGGCCCTACCGACTATGAGCGCGAGGCTGTGCAGCGGGCGCGCGAGATGTACCAGGTGCGGCGATGCACCGCCATGCGAGGGAGACGGACGCTCTGTCGCTCGCTTCGCTCTCCTCTGCGGAGCTGGCTTCCTCCGACGTCGGACTTGGCACTGACAACCCAGCCTGTCTGTTCTGCTCTGTGCCTCTCAGGCCAAGGTGGCTGCAAAGATCGCCGCGAGCCCGTACGGCCAAGCCCAGAGGGCGGATATACGGGGCGCAGGTCCGCAATGGGGCCCCGGTCATCCACACAGACGAGATCAGGCCTACGCCCCGTCCAAGCCGCATGGTACGTCGTTGCCGCTGTTGCCTGACCACAAACCACTCGCCTCCCCAAATCCTCGAACCTGAGCACGTGTACTTGTGGCGCGTGCAGGGCTGTACAACAAGCCACCAGCCTCGCGAGCCCCCTCCTACGCCCAGTCCAATGCCAACTACAACCCCTACGCTCACGCTGCCAACCCATACGCCCACTCCCGAGCCCCCTCCCACGCTCCCTCGTCACATGCGAACGGACGGTTTGCACCCTCTATCATCTCTCATGATCGCTATCGCGAAGAGAACCGCTCGCGCATCCCCTCCTCGAGGATACACCAGAATCTCCCCGTCCCACCACATCGGCGGGGAATGGACCACCCTTATAGATGATCAAGACACTCATTAGCTCTTTGCACCTATTTTAACTCATCCAATGCACCGTTCACCAGCTGTACGCGAATTGATGAGGCGTTCTATCTGTCGGGCGCCTGGCAACCCCCCCCGAGGTGACTTAGCGAGGCGGATGGTCGGGAACTTTCCAGCAGCCAATCGAGCCGTCATACGACCCGGAGAACACCTGCACACCGGGACGCCAACGGCCGTCAGGAGATTGACACGAGGCGCTAAGCAGGTGGAGCCCAAAATGCTGGGAGGTGGGTCAGCCGGGTGCTGTACCTGCTCGTAGGTGTCGCCTGCCGCTGTGAGCACACGCACCGCGTCTTGGTGTCCTTCACACTTGCGCACGCACCGAAGCGTGTTGATATCCCAGAACTGCACCGTCATGTCGTAGCTGCCCGACACCAGGTGGCCGCGAGCCACAGACAGCGCCAGCACCGCCTCCGTGTGCCCGTGCAGCACCTTATGCAGATCCAGCGTCTGTACAGCTCGACGCCCGACCCATCGTCAACGCGTGGGTTTGGTTGCGCAAACAGGGAAAGGCGTTCCGCAGGCGCGTGACGGATTAGGTGGTCGCACCTGCAGGTTCCACGCGTGCACAGTCTTGTCCCATGAGCCAGAGTACAGGAAGCCGTTGCCCACCGCCAGCACGCGCACGTTGTCCTGGTGCCCGCGCAGCACGCGCAGGCATTCCAGCGACAACGCATTCCACACCCGTACGCATGTGTCATCTGAACCCGAGAACACCAAGTCTCCGCCGGCGGCCAGCGCACGAACAGCCTGCGGACAGACTCCTATCCAGACTGAACAGCCGGGCAAGGCAATGCAGGAGGAGGAGGATGAGAGCGTTTCGACACGCGTTGAGTTGGCAGTGGACGACACGTACGAAGCGCTAGAGCTCACGGTCAGTGCAACAAGAGACGGGAGGTGTACCTCGGTGTGGCCAGCGAGAGTACCAATGCGTACGAGCCCCTCCACGTCCCACACGCACACCGTGCGGTCATATGAGCCGCTGAACACTCGCCCGCATGTGGCCGCGAGCGTGCGCACTGGCCCCGTATGCCCCACCAGCACGCATAGACTCGCCGTGTTCCGCACCTGCCCACCCGCCGGCCTCTGCGCGCCACCACACCTCGCACGTGCGAAGCACCTCAACATACACCACGCGGGCGTAGAGACAGGCAAGCGGTGTCCCGTCGCTGGACTGGAACGAGTGGACCCACTGCACAGCACGAGGGGGGCGTACCTCGAGTGAGGCGAGGTCCCACACGCGTACAGTGTTGTCATACGAGCCCGAGAAGAGCTTCCCACCAGCCACTACTAGCGCTCGCACTGCGTCGGTGTGCCCCTCCAGCACTGCCACGCGTGTGAGCGTCTCTAGCTCCCACACGCGGATGGTGCAGTCATACGAGCCCGAGTACAGATGTGTGTCAGTCACTGCCAGAGAAAGCACTGGCCGCGTGTGGTCCTCCAGCACCTGAAGCACCACACAAACGTTTCCTTCACTACCTCCACAGAACACGCAAAAAACCAGGGGGTGGTCCGAGTGCGAGGCGGTTCGATCAACATCCCGAGCTCGCACCGTGACACAGCGCAGAGCCATCGTATCCCACACGCGGATGGTTTTGTCCGCAGATGCGGAGAACAGGTGTCGACCTGACACCTCCATCGCCCAGACGATTTCGTCGTGGCCCTGCAGGATCTGCTGTGCCGGAATCGTCTCCGGAACGTCATCAGTCACGAACGCCTCGGAGGTCTCCACCTCCATGTAGGTGGTGGACATTGTCGGCTCCTTGACCGGGCGCAATGTCACGCCGTTTGTCTCCGCCCACTCCTGCGCGTTGCACGCCGTGCTCTTTAGTTATTCCTTGGGGGCACTCTTCAATGCGGTCGAAGGGCGCGCGTGAAACTGTTGGTGTGTGTCACATCTGGGCAGCAGTACAAGTACGGCATGGAGCGAGGCCAACCGGGTCTGGGGTCTCACCCTGACGGCGTTGCGCAGAGCGTAGTTGGGCATGAGCTCAAGATGCCGCAGACGAACGCCAGTCACAGGGCACGTTTTGTGGCCGTTGCCGATCCAGCGTGTGATGCAATCGCGATCGTACGTGTGCCCAGTGACTAAAACCACGGGGTCACTCATCGCCTCGTAGCAGATGGGGCAGCAGAACATGGAAGGAACCGAGTCGGCCTTGTTCTCGTCATCTGCAATACCCTGCGAATCCCACGCCCATGGAATTCTTCCTCAGCGGTCCGCGGTCCGCCCCCAACTGAAACGCCTGCCATTTTCGCGCTTCGTGCACCCAACCGCAATCTGGCAGCACCCCTGCGGCCATCAGCTGCACAGCTGATGGCAAGACGTCTGCGCCTTGGGAGATTGCGCGAGCGCGCGCCTGAGTGCGCGACTGATTGTAGATGTGGGCGGCGGGCCAAGCGGTGAGCCGAGGAAGCAACACCGAGCAGGTACAACCACTGTACATCGAAAAGACGGGCCCTCCGTCCGGCAGAGAGCACGCGTCGGGCCAACCGCCAAAAAAACCCCCAGCTAGGCGGGTGCTTGAAAGGGGACGTGGGCAGCCAGAACGCACGTACCTGCGACTCTGCCCCCGGTATTGCGCCCCCCGCCGACACACTGTCGCCCCGCTGCCGCAGTGTCGCCGGTTGCGACGAACCGCCCCTAACGGGATTGACTCCCGCGCCGGAGAGCTCCGCGCTGCTGCTCGTGTTAGATCTCTCCGCGCGCATCCAGCTCTTGACCGAACGCCCGAAGTTCTTGAGGTTCTGCATGGCGCCCCTGATCTTGCCAAGGGTAGTCCACCACCCAAGCCGGCGCCCCGCACCCTCACGCTCTGATACACTTGCTAGCCCCTTCTCAGGTCGCTCGCCCTGGAGAGGAGTGCCCTTTCTAGGAGTGCCCTTTCTCACACTTTTGGCCTGTTCAACATGCAACACGATGTGTCAATGTGTGTGGGCCGCATGCCTGCCTTGTGTCTTTTGTACAACGAGAGAGAGTTCTTCTCGCAACATAAGTCTACCCGTCCTCTCTCAAGTAAATTCAGTTCAAGTTTCTAGCCGCTCCGGAGCATCACCAGAACCCGCCACCTCCGAATGGGTTGGCGCCGCGGGCGCCCAGGTTGGGGCCCATCCCTTGCATCATGCCGCCCATCATCATACCACCCTGCATGTGGCCCTGCATCATCATCATATGCTGCATCTCCATCTGGCTCCTCTGCTGCTGCTGCATGGCGTGGAGAGCCACCATCTGCTGCTCCATCCCCATACCCCCCATGCCCATCCCCATCGCTAGGTGGTTCATGTGCGCCATCTGCACACCTATGTCCATCGGTCCTCTCGCCCCGCCGTGAAACCCGCCCACCGCCGTGCGCTGCCGCACGCCGTCACGCCCGTTCCCGTTCCCTCCGCTCTGTGCGAACGGCCGCTTGCCGCCCGCTGCCGACGGCGCACCGCCGCCCACCTGCGACACCGTGACCCACGCGTGCTCATCGCCCCGCTCTCGCACCTTGCTTGCGCACAACACACGAACGCACGACGCACGACGACGCCGCACCTTGCGCTTTTGCGATCCGCACTGCTGGAAGTCCGCAGCCGTCGCCAGGCCTTTCGCGAGCACGTCGTCGATGCACAGCGCCGCCGCCAGCTGCTTGGCGTCCTGCTTGGACCGCCACGTGCCCACCGCGCCGCCGCACGCGCGCCCCGCACGGTCAGCCAGCGACGCGGTAACGGAGAACGGACCGGCGGCGGGCCCCTCGCCGTGGTCCTCCTGGAACGCCAGCGACAGCGCGCGCCGCGAGCTGAACTCGTGCAGCAGCGACAGCGGCGTCTTGCCGTCGCCGCGGCTCTGCAGCAGGCTCGCCACGTGCGGGCTGGCGGCTGGGTCGACGTATGATGGCACGCCGCCCATCGTCACCGTCGCGCCACTTGTCGCCGCCCCCTTCGCGTCGCTTTTGTCGGCCTTGTCGCCGCCGCCACCCGCGCCCCCCGTCGGCTGCGGGTGCTGCGGTTGCTGCGGCGGCGGCGGCAGAGGTGCAGGCTGCTCCGCTTGGTTCCCCAGCAGCGCGTCGCACCCGGACCCCGCCACGCCCAGCGCGCTGCCCTTGTGACCGCCGCCGCGCTCGCCGCGGTCCTTGCGCTTGCGCTTGGGGGCGTCGCCCTCACCGTCCTTGTCGCCGGCGGGCCGGCTCCTCGCCTTGGGCTCGAATCGCGGTCGTGCCAACATCACCTGCCGTCCCGCCCGCCCGCCTCGCGCTCTTTGCGGATCAGCGGGCGCGGGGCGCCCATCTGGAAGGCGGTCGGCTCCGTCCTCGAACGAGAGAGAGAGAGCACAACACACGCTGCTGGGGTAGCTGCCGTGCGCACCTGCAACACACAGCTCTCGCCGCCGCCGTCGTCGTCGCCGCCCGCCGGCTGACCGTGCGCCCCGGCAACGGCGGCGAGCGCGGCGTGGCGCTCGGCGAACGCCACAAAGGCGAAGTTCTTGCGCTTAGCGCCCGTGAGCTGCTCCGCTAGAGTGACGGTCTCCACCTGGCCGTACGGTGCGAAGCGAGAGCGCAACTTGGCTTCGTCCCACCCCAGCGGCATCACCTCGACAAACACCGCCTTCACCTGCTCCGCCGCCGTCTTGTCCACGGGCTTCATGGGCTCCGCCCACTTGGTCTTGGTGCGGTACTTGGCGCCGGGCTGCAGGCGGAACTTGGGCGACGTGAGGTATCGCAGCGCGCGGCCCGCCACCTGATGCGACTGGAACTCCAGAAAGCCGAAGCCGCGATTCTTCGCAGGCCCGCCCTCCTGCAGGTCCGGTTTCAAATCCGCACTCACCAGCCCCTCCACCCGCTGTTCGCACAACGCCTGCGCTCCGCCAACCCCAACGCCGCGCCGCCCCAACGAGCACACAAGCATCGCCGCGCATCGCTTTCAGAGTCACGTGAAACCTTCACGTGAAACCCGTGCCTAGAGGCGCGTGACTCATCCTGAGGCGAACGCGCGCTCGTCGGCGTCACCCTAGCCCAGGGAGACGGAGGCGGCGTGCGGCACCGTGACGAATTGTTGCTGCGACCAGGTCTTGTCCACCCCGCTGATGAACAGGGTGGAGTTCTCCTGCGACAAAATTACCGCCACCTCCTTGCCGCACACCTCGGCGCGGTGCAGCTCGGCGACGGCGACGGCGGCGTCGGCGGGCGAGGCATAGCGTACGAACGCGAAGCCCTTGCAGTCACCGGCGTCATCCGTCGGCAGCCGCACCTCCGCCACCTCCCCTGCGAGTGCGAAGATGTTCTGTGCGCACGACCCGCGCCCCGCCGCGCCCCGAGCCGTCAGCGGCATCTCGGCGGCAGGCGCGTGGGCAGAACAGAATTGGGCCACGGTGGGGCTGCAGTGGTCCGAGGATGCTGAGGGGCTGTTGCATCGCGGCGCAATGTCAGGCGCGTGCTGACGGCACGGCGGCGCGGTGTCGGAGCATCGCACGATCGGGGCGGCGCCGCCACGGCGGGCGGCGCGCGGCTGCGGCGGTTACGCACCCGCATATCATCCTCCGTGGTGTGTGTGGCCAACCGCGACACGAACAGCTCGCACTCCTGCGCACCGCCGCATGCGCACATCGCTTCAGCGGCGTGGCGGCAACCACGAACCACGCGATGGGCTCAGCCTCCAGCGTGCTAATGACCTCGACGCCGTGCGCACCTACCTTCGGGTACAGCCGTTCGACCAGCGACGTTGGGCCGCTCGTCTTGGCCTGTGGGGCCGACACGGGCGCCCCGTCAGTGCTGGTCGCGAACGCCGGCGCAAGATTTCGACATGCACGCACCGATGTGTCCATGTCCACGGGGGGCCTGGTGGCCTCGTTGAGCGCCATTTCGGCGCTGTGTCCCTTGGCTCAGAACAGACAGCCCTGCGAGGCTCCAATGGCACCCCCTGTCAAGCCCGATGTCATCCGATACGTACTTATCCCCGTGGACCCGTGCGTGTCCACCCCGCCCGCCTGTGCGCCACGACTCGCCACCTTCCAGCCTAAATCCTTCCACTGGGGCGTGAAGCGTCTGAGGGGATCGTGGGCGCTGGGATGGGCGCAGGAACCAGCCCATACAAGAGCTGCAGGTGGACCAGCCGGACGGGAAGGAGGTGCGGAACCGCTCACTCGCTCGCTGCTCGATCGTTCGTCCGCCGACGAGATGACGCCGCCCCTGCGTGGAATGCCACATGCGTGCACGGACCGAAGGTGGCGCAAGATTGGCTAAGCGCGAGGAAAGCGACGGCGGCGGCAGGTGGAGTGCCTCACCAACACCATGCAGAAGCACTACCGGGAGCAAGGCGTGGCGGCGTCCGAGGAGGGTAAGGCGGCGTTCGCCGAGCAGCTGAAGACCAAGCTGCCGGCGGGGGCGGAGCTGACAGAAGACATGTTGACGGGTGCCTTTGGGATGCAGCTGGTGGAGAGCGTGCCGCTGCTGTCGGGCGGACCGCACACGGGTTGGATCCACGTCAACATGTACTGCGACGACAAGTGCGTCCACCCTGCCGCCTGCCGGGATGGAGAGCGGAAGCGCAGGCTTGGGGTTCACATACGCGACGGTGCAGTGCACCGCCTCGCCGCGACGATTGCCAGCGCTCCGCACGGGCTCCTCTGCGCGGCGGAGGCCTCGTGGGACAGAACCGCACGCCGGGGCGGAAGTGACGAGGGGGGGCTGAGCGCGCGGGGTGGCTGTGTTGTGCGTGGGCGACGGCGCGGCAGAGGGCAGATGAAGAGCCTGCCGCCGAATGCGCGCGCCATGGGCATCGCGGAGGCGTGCGGCAAGCCCACGCAGGTGTACGGTGACGTGTTCATGGGGCGGCTGTACGAGGACGCTGATGACTTTGTGCGCCTCAACTTCGAGCTCAAGGTGAGAGCCGCCCATCCCTCCCTACCATCACTCGTGCCGCCCACGCTCGCCAGGCTACGCGGCATGCAAACCATGTGCCTAACTACTTGCTGATGGACGTCGCTGCACGTCGTGTCCCCACGGTGAGCAGAGAAACGGCACGCCTGACGAGCGGCTGAGCGTGGGGGTGGAGAGAGCAGGAGGTGTCAAGCACGGCGCCGTGGGTGAGCGAGGCGGCGGCGCACAACGCCAAGAAGGCGGCGGACGGTGGCGCCGCGCTGCAGGAGTTCGCTGAGCGCACCGGCGCGCAGAACACCACGGTGCGTTCTCTGCTCGCCCAGGGGAGGGGGAGGGAGCGTGTGGAGCGTTGAGCATGTGGACGGGATCCTGCCCTGCAACAACGTACACGGCACCTCTCCATACGATGCTGGTGAGTGTGATGATGGCGGGATGGGCGGGCAGATGACGAGTAGCCTAGCGAACATGAGCGTGGCAAAGGAGCCGGAGCTAGACCCGGAGGCGGCGGATCCCGGCGACAAGGCTGGTGCGTTCACGTGGGAGCAGTCGACGAATGAGCTAGTGATCAACGTGAGCTGCCCCAAGGGCACTACGGCCAAGCAGGTGAAGTGCGTCATCAAACGCACCAGCCTCAGCCTCAGCGTGGCGTCGCTGCCCGAGCCGACGGTGTTCGACGGGCTGATGCTCTTCGGGAACGTGACGGCGGACGAGTGCACGTGGTCCATCGAGGACGTAGGCGACAAGCGCCTGCTCACTATCACGCTCACCAAAGAGAAGGGCATGCGCTGGCTGGATCTCAAAACCGCCACCGCCTCCTGAGTAAGCAGGTCAATTCAGCCTGGGGGAGACCGCCGTAGCTCCCTCCTTTGCCGCAGCACAAGGGGA
>Ga0115006_10003334_pt1 | contig 10870 bp, 14 predicted proteins | sample ArcOceMetagenome_3_FD_88943 | JGI IMG/M metagenome (GOLD analysis project Ga0115006, IMG submission 88943) | Marine eukaryotic phytoplankton communities from Arctic Ocean - Arctic Ocean- Svalbard ARC20M Metagenome | ecosystem: Environmental > Aquatic > Marine > Oceanic | place: Arctic Ocean...
CCCCCCCCCCCCCCTCCAGCGTCACATCCCATTGATATTGATCCATCGCCCCATCCTCCCCCCTCCAGCGACTACGACGACGACGACGCCACCATTCACAGACTACCGTGGCTACAGCCACGTCGGCACAGTGTTTCAGGACAGGGCCGCGCCGCGCCGCACAGCGCCGCGCCGCGTCGGCACGCGGCATGGAGGAGACCATCGCGATGCAGCAGGCGGTCTGCGCGGCACTCGAGCAGCACCGCCAGTTGCTGCAGCAGCTGGCGGCGCCGCAGCAGGTACAGCAGCAGATGCAGCAACAGGTGCAACATCAGCCGCAGCAGCAGACTCAGCAGCAGGTTGAAAGTCCAGCGGTGCTGCAGCACCGCTGGACGCTCAACGACCTGGGCATCCCCGTCACCACGGAGAGGACGACTCAGCCGACGGCCGTGGAGATGGCGGTGGAGATGGCGGGCGCGGGCGGGCGGCAGGTGGAGGTGGTGGAGACGGCTGGCGCGGGTGATGGCGATGGCAAGCGCAAGAACGGCGCGGTGGGTGGCGACATGGGGAAGTGGGAGGCGCGCACCCGCAGACTCGCGCACCTCGTCCGCAACCGCGAGCACGCCGCGGCGCGGGCTTTGGCACGCGTGCTGTGGGCGGGCCCCCCGCTCGACCCGTTCATCTGAGGGCTGGGCGCATCGTGGATGATGGGGGGATGGGGATGATGAGTGGGATGATGATGATGATGAAGATGATGACGATGATGGTAGTGATGATGCAGTTTGGGTGGATGATAATGATGAGGAGGGGGGCTGATGGTGCAGCACGCCGCGCAGATGCTTAATGCGTTATTTTCCGACATTGCAATGGCTTGGCGATCTTATATTTGCTGGTCGGGAGGGGGTTGAGTTTATGGTCAAGAGGAGGGGTGTCTGATCAGCAAATTTAAGCGACCCACCGCCTTAGGCTTGGTGTGTTTGGAGCGGTGATAAAAATGAGCGCACATGAGTTGGCTGCAGCCGATGTCATCATCGTCGTCGTCGGTCGTGGTCGTCGGCGTTGTCAGGGCGCGGCGTGGCTGAAGCCACCGCCGATGTCGTCGTTGCTGCTGCCGCTGCAACGTTCGCAGCCTGTTTCGTGGCCGAGCAGTCGCCACCGTGGGCCACCGCGCGGCCCCCTCGGCCGCCCAGCCGCCTCCGTCGGCCGCCCCAGCGTGGGCCGCCATGGCGCAACGGGAGGTCGCGACATTCCTGTCGGCTGATCCAATGGAGCGGCGGCTTCTGCCCGTCGGGCGGGCCCTGGTTGCGATCATCACGGGGTCCTACGCGTCGCTGGACGGGGAGACGTCCTTGGCCTTGCTCACCGCCGACGTCTCGCCCATCGGCTCCATGGGAGTCAACCGTTTGCGGTTGCAGCCATAGGGATCGGCGTCGACGATGCCGAACCCGCGGCAGTGCGTGGCATGAGCGCGCGTGGAGCTACGGCTCGACGTGGATTCATGGCACCACCCGCGCCGCGCCCAGTGCGTGCGCGCAGGGCTGCAGCTCTGCGCGCGTGCAGTGGGCGGGGCATGGGCTGCAGCTCGGCGGTTGACTACCACTCGACAGGTTGGGCGGGCTGGCACTTCCAGGGGCAGGACGGGGTGATGGCGTGGGCCGCAGCATCCGTGGGCGGCATGGACCCACCCGTGCAGGGCTGGCACGCCCCCGCGGAGTGGAGCACGTCCTCGCCCACACTGATGCTCAGGGTGGAGACCGAGGATGCGCCCGTGGGCGGCGACGGGGCGCCGTCGGCGGCGCCGTCGGCGGCGGCCGAGGAGGCGCCCGTGGGCGGCGACGTGGCGCACGTCGGCGGCGACGGCGCGCCGACGGCGGCGGCGGCCGAGGAGGCGCCTCCGAGGGCGGTCCCGAGCGCGGCTCCGAAGGCGGGTGTGGCAAGGTCAACGTGCATGCATAGGCTACAGCCGATGTGTGCACCGTCGTCGTCACCATCGTCGTCGTCGGTCGCGGTCGTCGGCGTCGTTGTCAAGGTGGCAGCGCGGCTGAAGCCGCCGTTGCCGCGTGGCCCACCGCCCAAGGCAATGGTGGCGGCGGCGGTGCCGCCCCCCCCCCGCCGCCGCGGCTGGGCCGCAGCCTCAGCCTCGGCGCCCCCGCCCCCCCGCCGCCAGAGCGGCGGCCTGCCACGCCACCGCGCAGAGCTCGCCCGCGCGGCGAGCCGCGCGGCAGCGTGGCCACGGACAAGGGCATGGCCAAGAGCATGGGCAAGGGCAAGGGCAAGTGGCTTAGCCCCCCGCCCGAAGCGGGCAGCGTCGCAGGGCGGCGTCGCGGGCAGCGTCTCGGCGGCGTCGCAGGGCGGCGTCGCGGGCGGCGTCTCGGCGGCGACGCAGGGCAGCAGGGCGAGCCGCCCAGGCTGCCCGTCGATGCCTGGCGACGCCGTTGGGCGGGCGCGGAGGCTACGTGGGTGGAAGATGAGGCACGGCAAATGGTTCATCCCCGCGCATCGCGCGCAGCTGCAGCTGAGCTGGACTCGGTCGTTGGCACATCAGCGCGGCTGCAGCTGAGCAGATGTGACAGCGACCGAGCCCATCGCGCGGGGGTGTGCTCATTGCCCGCCCCGTCGATCACCCATACAGGGGCGGGTGGTTTACCAAGTGCCAGGACCTGGCCTACCTGGTCTTGACGCGTGGCGGCGGCGACCCCATCGTGCAGCAGGTGGCCGCCGATTTCTACGCGGGCCCCGAGCCGCTCGAGCCCACCTTCAACGACGACCTCACCGCGCTCGTCGGCACTTGGTCTGATGAGGTGGTGAGATGCATATCAATCGTACCTCGTGCGAACACATCCTGATGGGCTGCAGCCCATCAGGCGGTGATTACACGATGTACGGCTGAGCTGCAGCTCGCCAGGTGGCGGCTGCCTTGGATACGCGCCAGGGCCAGCGGGGCCGCCCAGGTGGAGGTGGCGGTGGCGACCATGACGGTGGCCCAGGTGGCGGTGGCTTCCGCGGCGGTGGCGACCCGATCGCTATCTGAGCCGTCGGCGGGGCGGTGGCGGTGGCTTCCGCGGCGGTGGCTTCCGTGGCGGTGGCGGCCGCGGCACGCGCTGCAGCGTTGCAGCGCTGCAGCGCCACTTCGCCTCTTCGGCGCACACACAGAGTTGTTTTCGCAAGTCCGCCGCCCGTGGGGTGCTATGCGTGGGCGGGGGTAGCGGAGCGGGGCAATGGCGGGGGTGGCGCACGGGTGAATCCCATGGGGAAGCACGCGGTGGGACTGACGAGCTGGCGCCCCGCTCGCTGCGGGGCAGCGGGTGTTTGCGGTGGATGTTAAGAGACTCTGCGCGCGCTCCGCGCCCGTCGCTGGCGGGCGGTAAGTGGTACGCCCCGCGCCCTTCGCCGCATTCCGTTGCGCGGCGCCACGCCACAACCACCCCTCCTCCCCATCGTCGTCGTCACCTCGTGGCGGGGCGTGGGTGGGCAGATAGGGCTGGCAGGATAGAGGGCTACGATGGCGGATGAAGGGGGGAGGGGGGAGAGGGAGGGGTGATGAGGCGGGTGGTAGCGTAAGCCGAGTGGGGTCTGATCGCGTGTGCGTGTGCGTGAGTGCGCGCGTGCGTGTGCGCGCGTGTGTGTGTGTGTGTCGCCGTTATGCGTGAGCGAGTCGATGTAGGCTGAATTGGTGCATGGTCACAAAGGCCGGCCTTCTGGGGCGTTCGGGGATGGGTCGACGGCCGCGTCCGAGGGGCCATCGGCGGCGCGTCGGCGTCGGCGATTTCGTCGCCAGTTGGGTCGAACAGGCATACGTCGGGCTGTGCATTCGCACGGGGAACGGGTGCACGCGTGCTCAAACCGCATCGATTCGAGAGCAGACCAGGCGAGACCTCAAGACCACTCGGTGAGGTCTCACGCTCAGCTGAGCGTGAGACCCTCCGTCGGCGAGGGTCTCACGCTCAGCTGAGCGTGAGACCTAGGGTCTCACGCTCAGCTGAGCGTGAGACCTCATCCGAGTAGCCATGAGACCTCGCCCGATCAGCGCTCGGACCGACCAGATTTCAAGCTGATCGGTGAGCCCCGCGGACCCCATGAGCCCTGGATGGGCTCCTCGATGAGCTCCTCGATGAGCCCATCTGCAGCTGCAGCTGCGCTGCTCTCGCCTACCCCCGCCTCAGGGCCCACGGTTGTTCAGGCTCGAGCTATCGCGCGGTGCAGCTGCGCTGCTCCCGAGGCTGCAGCATCGCCGATCCCGAGGCTGCAACCTTGCCGCGCTCGCCCGAGGCTGCAGCCTCGGGCGAGCGCGGCGAGGCTGCTGCCTCGGGCGACCACTCGCATCATTCGCCGCAACGCGGGTGCCGCTGCGACCGCCGTCGGCGCTGATCAGTCGCCACCGCTGAGCGGCCCGACATCACCCGAATGCGGCGAGTGGTCGCCGACGGCGGTCGCCGCCGTCGCGTGGATCGGCGACCGCCGTCGGCGACCGCCCACCGCATTCGGGCGATGTCGGGCCGCTCAGCGACGGCGGCCGCAGCGGCGTCCGTCTTGCGGCGAATGGTTGTCTCGGCGGCGAATGGAGTTCGTCTCTCGCCATCGCATCTGCGGAACGTGCGGGCAGCAGGTGCCGCAGCTCTCTCACCAGGACGGGTTGTCAAATATGCATATTCGACCACTCATAGCCCCGTGGGGTTGTGTGTTTGATGGGGTGGTGGGTGGTGTTGTGGGCGTGCTGTAGCACGTCGCGGTGTCACAAATCGCGCTGCAGCGCGCTTTGTTGCACCGCCCGAAGGACATGCTGCAGGAGGCGCTGGTGTCACAAATCGCGCGCGTGACGTGCCTCTACGAGCAGATGCAGCAGGCGCTGGTGGCGAAGCGCGACGCGGAGCAGAAGAAGAACTTGGCGGATCAGCAGTACGAGGATGCAGTAGTACGGTGGCAGGAGGAACAAGCGACCCTCTCGCAGGTGATGCGCACCTTGCGTGAGGCGGGGGTGCCCTACGAGGCGGCCATGCCGACGGACGAGGCGGTGGATGCGGAGGAGTCCCACGAGGTGAAGGATGAGGACGACGGCTACATGTCGGACGACGTCGGCGCGGCCGCCCCGACGGCCGCTGCAGCGGTCACGGACTTGACGGGCCCCGCCGCCCCGACGGGGGGGTCATCATCGGACTGAGGCCCCGCCGCCCCGACGGCCGCCCCGACGGCCGTGCCGACTGCGATCTTGACGCCGCCCTACCCGATGCCCTTCCTCACGCGTGAGGGCGTGCGTCGGGCGCGGCGGCTGCAATATCGCCGTCGGACGTCACGCCCCGACGGCCGCCCCGACGGCCGCCCCGACGGCCGCCCCGACGGTCGCCCCGCTGGCGTGCTACCCGTCGGCGGGCGGCGCGGTCGCCCCACCCGACGCCATTCCTCACGCGTGAGGACGGGCATCGGGCGTGGCGGCCGCGGCGTCCACCGTCCAGCGCCCACCGTACGCTGCAGCGGCCCGCGCGTGGCGCCCGCGCCCCGATCTGCAGCTCGCGCCCGCGCTGCCATTGGAAACGGCACCCTCTCCTCCCCGCCAAAGCTCAGCAAGGTCGCCATCCCTGCTCCCTTCCTCAACGATCTCCCGATCCTCACCTTCACATCCCCTCTCCCGCGTCACCCTCGCCGTCATCCTCGGCGCTCGCGCATTCCGCCCTGCTCGTGACCCCCACACCCCTCTCCCTCGTCCGCAATTCCCCCCCCCCCCCTTCTTCCCCCCTCCTCGTCGTTGCCGTCATCGACGCCATCGCCATGTGTGCGCCCGTAGTCCACACTGGGCTGTAGCCCACATCGTTACGCGCGCAAGTGCGCGGGTGCGAGCTGCAGCTCGCGCGCTCCCACTGCTGCCAGCTGCAGCCGCTCGTGACCCGAGAGCGTGCCCTGATCACCGATCGCCAGCTGCAACTGCGCGCGGGCCGCCTGCGTGCCCGCCATGGACCTTGTTCGGCGCCTAGAGGCCGCCGAACAGTTCCTGTCGAGCCAGATTCACATCCTCGACGCATCCGCGATGCAGGATTATTGGCTCATTGCGCGTGGTGCGCGTCGATTGCGTTATAACGCAGTCGACGCGCAACGCGCACCACCCACCATATTATAATGGTTATCTGATATCCTATAGGAGAGCATCACGGCGATCGCGAATAGCATCATCGCGACGCTCGGTGATACAACGTTGTGCCCCGACGACGCGACCGCCATCAACACCAAGCTGTCTGATATGCACGCGTCATGTGGCATGCTGTACGCTACCAGCCGCTTATGGTGTCGATGTTGTTTATGTCGGCGATGTCTTGGTGATGGCTCGCATGACGTCGTCGATGATGGCGGCGATTGTGACGTTGGTGGCGATTGTGACGATGGCGGCGGTGATGGCAACACGCATCAGTTGGCGTGAGCTGCAGCTCGCGCTCGTCGGATTCCCAGCCGACGTGCGGCGTCGCATCGCAGATCAGGTCAGCGCCAGAACGGTGTTCACGCTCCGCTCGTCCAAGCACGAGCCCAAGCAGGACATGACGTCGTCGCAGTTCCTGAACTACCACACGGAGCTCGACTGGCGTCGGTTGCAAGACGCCACCACCACCGAGACGAAGCTCGCGGTGTTCAACGCCCGTGCCGCCCGCATTGGGTTGGTTAACCCAGCGGACGGCTACCTCCGCAAGGTGCGCGCGCGTTCGCGCGTGCATGCGTGCGCGCGCGCGTGCGTGCCCGCGAGGTGTGTGCGGCCGTGTCCATCTCCAGCGGGTTCGACGACGTGGCGCAGTGGCGGGATGTGGTGTTGCGGGCGCGTGGCCAGTGGGGTAGGATGAGGAAGACCTTCATTCGCGAAGGCTTCGCCGCGTCCGCGAACCATCGTCATTATCAGCATCATCCGCGTCGCCGTCGCCAATCGCGTGACGCATCATGCTGCAGCGTGATCCGCGCCATGCGATGAGCGTTGCTGGCGCGAAGATGGTGCTGTAGCGCCCTCCCCGCCCAGCGCGACTCCTGTCGGCGTCGGTGTCGACGCGGCCCGCGCGCGGGCATGCGGATTGGACCTGTTATATACCCAGACTTCCCTGCCGAGCTCGAGGAGTTCGATGCGATGTACGATGGCGAGGTGCCAGTGTCCATGCCCCTATGGGATCTGGACACGATGGTTGCCAGGATGCCCATGCGTTCGACGCACGGGTCGCTCAACCCCTTCAAAGCAGGACCGCTCACGTGCCAGCCCACGCGTTCGCCATTGCATCGGCGACGCCCGTTGCTGCGGCTACCGCTGCAGCGGTAGCGCGTGCATCGGTCGATTGCTTTGTTCCCTTGCATTGTTCCGCAGGATCATCGGCGACGATAGGCGGCCCCGCTGCCATGGCGATGCTCTCGGCATTCGTCAAGTCGGCTGGTCTGGCGGTGATGCCGCAACCGCTGGCGATCGCCGACGCCGTGTCGTTGGCGTTGACCATGCCCAAGGCGACGCCGAAGCCGCCGTCGGCGTTGCTGGCGCTTCCAGCGCCGCACGTCGCGGAGGCGGCTGCGGTGGCGCTTCCAGCGGCGCCCGACGCAGCTAAGGCGGCGCCGCCTGCGGCGGTGCCACCGCTCGCGGCATTAGCACCGCCGCCCGCGGCAGCGCCAGCGGCAGACGCAGCCGCCGATGACGCCGCCGCGGACGCCGTCGTGGCCGCGATGGCGGTGGTCGCGGCGAAGGCGAAAGGGAAGGCTGCGAAGAAGCGCCCCGCCGCCGCCATCGCCGACGACCCGCCGAAGGCCGCCGCCGCCATGAAGCGCCCCGCCGCCGCCAAGAAGCGCCCCGCTGCCGCTCTCGGGTGCAGCCGCTGCCGATACCTTGTTGGCGGCTGCGGCGGCCCTAAGGGTTGCCGCCCGTACCCGTAGGTAGCGGGTGCATGCTGGCGGGCGCGGTCGGCGGCCCCGCGGGTTGCCGTCCGTGCCCGCATGTAGCGGGCAGATGTGGGCGGGGTGATGACGAGGATGAGGATGATGATGATGGTGATGATGGTGATGATGATGAGAATGATGATAATGGCGATGTGGTTGATGGACGGATAGTGGCGATGATTCGGCGGGCGCGGGCGGTTGTCGCGGCGCCGACTCGGTCGCGCGGGCTACTTATGAACACTAATATTTGTTGATCCGCAACCACGAAAAAATGGTGCTGTAGCACCAACAAGTGCAGCTACAGCTGCTGCAGCTACAGGTGCTGTAGCACCAACAAGTGTGGCACCACTTCATCTACAGCTGCGCGTGGCTCGAGTGCAGCTATAGCTGCGCCAGCGCCAGCCGCCCGCGTCGCAGGCATGCCCACCCACAACATGTGGATGCGGATGGCGATGGGGCACGGCGCTGGCGACGCGGCGCTCATGCGCGAGTTGGACTGGATCACGCGCCACAGGTGCCTTTTGTTTTTTTTGACGGTCTAAATCTGACCCTCTGGTGTGCCAGTGCAGGTACTACGACGCCCTGTCCGCCAAGAGGGGTGGCTATTGGGTGGTGCGCCAGGCGGCGGTGCGGGATCACATGGGCGCGGACGAGCTCCTCATGGGCGAGAACTGTGTCAGGTGCTGGGTTTGCCTGCTGCAGCAGGTATGTCGTCGCTGTCCCGTGGTTTCGTTGCCTGCTGCAGCAGGTTCGCGAACCTCAGCTACGTCGCCATCCCGCTGCGCGACAAGAGGGTCACGCAGCGGAAGCTCAGTGATTACTTCGCCATCACGCGCGTGTACAAGGGCTGCAAGAACGTGAAGGTCCAGCAGCAGTTGACCAAATATTTCACCCTGAAGCCGAAGGCAGATCGCGCTGGAGCTGTAGCTCCCCGTTGTCGCCATCGTCGACACCGCCGTCATCGTCATCATCATCACCTCTTGCATAGCTTCAACGCCGCGGTCGCTCGCCTCACCATGGGCTGCAGCCCTCTCCCCCGCGCAGCGAGGGCGTCCTGCACAACCCCGCGGCGATCGTGCCGACCGCCGTCGGCGTCCCGCCGAAGATCACCAGCGCGCTCTTCAAGTGAGCGGGCAATGCGTCCGACGCTCTCTTACTTTGGCCACGCGCTCTGGGGCGAGCCGCGCGGACATCGGTATTATTGAAACACTTCAGTCGACCTTGTCACGCGGGGCTGCAGCTCCGTCATGACGACGATTGCGACGATGAGCGTCATGTGATGCCGACGGTCATGCGATGACGACGACTGGTGGCGATGTCGACGACGACGACATTGCCAGCGACACATAAACGCGACGACGGGCGTCATGCGTGGGCGCGGCGTTGCAGCAGTATCTGCATCGTCTCAGTTATCGCCGCCCACCCCCTTCCCCTGCACCTCCCCCGCCGCTCGCCCCGCCTTGCCCGCGGGCGCCGCCATGTTTCGGTGGCCCGCGCCCTTGGGCGACTATTGGGAGGGCAACGTCAGTGCCTCGATCCTCCACTGGCGGCGCTTCGTGGTGACCCGAGCGGCGCCAACCTATGGCCGCCCGCGCTGCAGCGCGCCGCCAGCCCGCGCTGCAGCGCCTGGATGATGCGTACCGCCGTCGTCGTTCATTTGTCAGTCGCGCCCCCAGATGAAGACCGTTTATTGGCACATGTTGACCTACGTTGTCAATAAGGGCATGGTCGTCCGCAGGTGGGCACTGTGGGCCCGCGCGGGCGGGGGTGTCGTGCGTCGTCGTGGCCTAGGTGGCTACACAACACGTGGATCTTCAGGCTCGCGGGTATCGAGTTCGACTATTACCTACACTATGATGAGCCGATCTTGCAGGTTCTGTCTGGCGCCCAAACTGCAGCTGCAGCTGCGCGCGCACTGGTGAGACGCCGCTGTAGCGGCATCGCAGCCGAATCGCACCGCTTTGCCCGCGCATGCGCATGCGCGGGCAACGCGCGCCGATGGCCCGCAGGTAGTCCGCCTGATGCACGCGCGCGGTGACTTGATGGAGCTGGTATGATCCAGCTGGCGTGAGGGCCCGCCGCGGGGGCGGATGCTATATCGGCGGGTGTTGACGGCTTGCCGAACCACGATGGCGGCGCCGATGACGACGGCGACGGCGTTGACGACGGCGATGGCGATGCACGAACGCGGTGCTGTAGCACCCGCTGTGACCGAGTGCGAGGGCGCTGCGTCCGCGGGCCATCGCCAGACCAAGTGGGGCGCGCTCCCCCCTCCCCCCGCGGATGCGCCCGCCGCCGCCGCGGCGCGACGCCGCGGTGCGATGGTGGCCACCGCCGCGGAGCGGCGCGGTGGCAAGCGCACGGCCGACCAGGCGACCGCGCACGAGCAGATGCAGCTGCGCATCAACAAGATGCGCTACAGCCTGCCGTTCGTGAGCCAGTCAGCTCTGGGGGCCGTCATGGGCCTCTCGGCCAAAGAGGATCTACCTGTGGGTGACCGAAAAGCCGTCCGCGAGTCACGGGACGCCGCCGTGCGCCAGCGGACGGAATACGGGGTGATCCACAAGACCATCACGGTCGAGGTCGAGGGCGGTACCACCATCGACCTGGAGATCCAGAACCCGCAAGCCATGCTCGCGCACATGATCAAGTCATGTCCGAGCTTCTGCAGGCGCGTCGAGGCGGCCTACGCACGGCGGCCGCCGTCGAGGCAGGAACCATGGACTATTATTATGTATACAGATGAAGTACTTCCAGGTAATGCACTGGCGCACACGACCAACAGAAAATGTTGGGGCGTCTACTGGTCGCTGCTTGAGCTGGGGCCATGCACGCTCAGCAACGAGGACCCGCCGATGGGCGCTCGACCGTCGCTGCACCGATGGATCCGTTGCTCCATCTACACCGATGGCTGAAGCCATCCGCGCGGCCGTCGCTGCACCGATGGCTGAAGCCAGCCACATGCCCCGCCGAACTGGCATTCCCCCATCCCCCTCCTCTTCCCCTTCCC
>Ga0115006_10003335_pt1 | contig 10870 bp, 6 predicted proteins | sample ArcOceMetagenome_3_FD_88943 | JGI IMG/M metagenome (GOLD analysis project Ga0115006, IMG submission 88943) | Marine eukaryotic phytoplankton communities from Arctic Ocean - Arctic Ocean- Svalbard ARC20M Metagenome | ecosystem: Environmental > Aquatic > Marine > Oceanic | place: Arctic Ocean...
CGGGGGGGGGGTTACAATGTTAGAGAGTCTGGGTTGCGGTGTCCCAATCGTAACGGATGTTGACATGTTGAAAGTATTCCACCTTGGAAATGCTTGGCTGGAACTCTCCGGGCTGGCGGACATGGGCGGTGATGGCAGCTACACTGAGAGGGCCTTAGAACTTGCTAAATTGATGAACTCAAGGAGGAGGGAAACCTCAAATGAAATTAAAAGGGCTGTGAGGGGAAACTTGTTTGAGGACAAAAGGGCCGTATCGGAATGGGAAGATTTTCTAGTCAGAGCGGCGTCTTAAATTTGTTGTTGTTTATTCTCTAGCTTTCTATTGCTTTCGTTGTCGACCAATCTTTCAGGTCCAAAAAGTGTGACGTCGAGATAGGGAGAGATACAGTGATCCACCCCGCTTTGCCAACGAACTTCACCTTGCTCTCTCCAACTTTGGGAAGGATCATTTTTGCTACTCGAGCTTGGATTGTGAGGGGGAGCCGTTTCGCGAGGACTGCGATGAGCGAGGAGCGACGAACGATGCGAGGCGAGGAGCGACGAGCATGAGGTCGTTAGTTATGTGTTGTATATATTTACATACGGTTCGTTGCTTTTGCTATCAATTTACTCCAGACGTCGCTTCGCTCCTCGCTCCCCCTCACCTCCCTCTAGATTCACTAGAGCGCCATTGTCCCATGTGCCTCTGATTGTCTCACAGAAAGTGACGTCAAATGTCACCGCGCCAACGCCGGGTTTAAAGTCATCGATGAATCTTCGGTACCTTTGGTCCAGCTTGAATGCCACTGTAGGCTTCGGTCCCGGAACTTCAACTGTGAACTGTGTGACTGCCCCTGGCGGGATCACTAGTAGGGGAATGCAGCCGCAGCTTGCTACTAGAGGGTTCAAAAAATCGTACGCTTCTTTCGCAGCCGGGGTCATTTTCGTCATCGCGTTATCTAGTGGCACAGCCGGTGTCATTGTTGTCATCGTTGTGTTCGGTGGCGATTCTTCTTCAACAATCGTTGGTAGATGAACAGGAGATTCTGAGATGCGGACAAGAGCGGGAGGATGAAAGGAGAATATGCCCTCTATGTAGTCCAGGATTTTGAGAGGAACGGCAAAGGGCAAACGGAGAATCTTTATGATGAGAATAATGAGGCTCCGAAGGAATGAAAGAAGGGACATGCAGGAGGTATTGGAGGAGGCACTAGAAGAGGATCGGGTTGATTGCACGTCTTCTATACTCATTCTACTGCTCAGTGACGACCTTCGCCGTATTGACTTCATGAAATCGACCTCAAGAAAGTCAAGAATTTCTCTGTGATATTTGTTGTTGCCACCATGTGCAAAGGAGCGCTTCAGCAAAAGTTGCAAATACTTGCTCAGGCCGACCGCCCGCTCTTTCATGCTCTTCGAATTACTGCTTCGGATCAGCCTCGTAAAGTCAAAGTGTACCCCCAACCTTGACCCAACAGTCCAATGTAACCTCCTGAAATCGGAGAAATATCGTCTCACGACGTACCCTTCGATCTCCTCACTACCGTTAAACTTGAGTATGGTCTCGCTGGTTATCGTGTAAATTCCTCTATTCCTCTCTACATGGTGGCTAGTAACCTCACTCTTGATCACTCGATCTCCCTTCATGGAGGAAAGTGGAAAATTACAAGGGGGGGGTTGGGGGGGGTTGGGTGAGGCGGAGCTTTCGGTTGTGAGCGGAGAAAGACAATCAAGGATGTGCGATCGGAAGTGGGTTGGAGATTGGAGCTACTGCAGGTCGAACAGTTGAGTGAGGGTAAAAAAGGGAAAAGATTTGGGTTTAAGAAGATGCTTTCACCTTGACGCCCGCCAGAGCCTCCTCCCCGCTCTCCCGTCTCAAGTTGAAATCAATTTGATCCCTTCACCGCGTTCGCCAGCACTTTAACCCCCGCTAGAGTCTCCTCCCCGCTCTCAAGGATCTGATCCTCAGGCAGGATGAAGCCGTATTTACCAGTGTCCCGTAATTCTACCCCGTAACTGTACAAGATTCCGGCTTCTCCGTATGTCCAGTCAGCGGAGGAACCTGAAGCAGGGTAGATCGTAGCGGAGATGGCACCGTAGTCGTATTTGGTACCATGAACTCCAGCGATTGCCTCGGAAGCCGCCTTACTCACAGCGTTTTGAGCGTCAAAGTCCTCGGGCATCTCATCTGTATATCCCCAGGGGGACATCCAGAGCTGCGAGTAGCTGTGGAAGTTAACGTAACCGTTAATGTTCTTCTGGTTCTTGATGTAGTCAGACACGCTCTTGACCTCAATCTCGCTGAATGCAGAGGGACCCTGGTAATCGTCCGCGCAGGGGTTAGTGGAGGTCCCCGCTTCGCCCCAGTGATATCCCCAGTTCCTGTTGGGGTCTACACCAACGCAGAACTTGCTACTGTACGTGGATCTGGTCTTCCTCCACATGCGATCCCCGTTCCAGGTGTAGTCGTAACCATCAACGTTGAAAACAGGAAGGATGTACCATTCGACGTTATCAATCAGGTCGGTGGTCTCATCATCAACCCCGTACTCCTCAAGTAACTTCCCGAGCATATAAACGTTGACAGCAGGGCTGATCCACTCCCTCGCGTGAATTCCGCCGTCAAGCCAGAGACCTGGCTTCTCGGTAGAGTTTCCCCCCTTCCCGGTGAACTTTACAGCGGTGATGGTCCGGCCCTCGAACGATTTCCCGACCTCCACGAGTTCCACGAGGTCTGGGTATGAGGCCTCCAGGGTCTTCATCCATTCCTCAATCTCGGGGAGAGTGTGATAGACACTGTAATCGAAGTCGTCGCCACGAAGGGAACCAGGGGTGTAGCTAGATTCAATAAGTTTCTGTACATCCTCGACGAAAACGTCGTATGTCATTCCAGCGCCCGTTAGCATGTCCGACATCTGGCTCAAATCACTTGGGTTGACTCTGACATCGACAGGGTTGCCAGGATAGGAGGGTTCACGCCACCAGTCAACGCGAAAAGCCACAGGAAGCTCATCGCGGAGCATGGAAATCTCCTCAGTGCTGCTGGGCACGATGCGAAGGACCTGGAGAGATGGGATGGGGTTAGGGAAATCATAGTACGATCGGGTTGGGACAAGGGAAATAGGTTTAGAGTCGTGAGACGTAAAATTACCTGGTGCTCGTCGTACTTCACCAACTCAGCCGAAACGGCTGCTGCTAATAAAGCCAGAAAAACGGAGATTGCCTTCCACATCTTTTGCTCCCCTCTCTTTTCTTTCGCCAATCAACTTCTCCTGACATCCTTGCTGAGTTTAATGAAATATATCCTAACATGCACGTAAAACATAATGTCTATGTATGTAACAACAACAATAACTATACGCTGGCAAACATCTGTCCCTTCGCGACGCCGCTGTCTTTGATCTCTCCGTTGTCGCCTTCAGGTTCTTCGTCATTGCTGAAGGTTTCAACTTCAGCCCATTCGGAATAGCGTCCGCCCAAGGTACTCTTCCACTCCTTTGCTTTGGCGCGTATCTCTGACATGGCTTTTTCTATCGTCTTGCCCTCCGCTTTCTTGTCGCGCCACACAGATATTGCTTTCATCAAAACAAAGATTTTGAGCACCGCCTTGCACTCTAACCTCACATCCTCAGCCGCTGCCCTACCACCCTCGACATTCTTTTGTAGCGCTTCCCATCTAGCGATTGCCATGCGGTTGCCGTTTTTGAAGAGGGGCGTTGTGTCCCTTTTAATGCTATTCAGGACTGCCCTCGCGCTCCTGTCCTCCTTCCTCGCCTGCCAACTTTTCCTTCCCCTCAGACAAAGCTTTCTGCCCAGCGAGACCTTACTCTGGAATCTTGCAGCCACCTCACTTTCCATAATCCCCGGAATTAGCGCGAGTCCTTCAGCAATTTCCATTTTAGAATCCTCCTCCTGCCAATTTTTCACCGTCCGCCTCACTTCGTGGTGGTGCTTGGCCCGCCACAAAACGTCCTGGTTTTGGAACCTTACAACGCAATCCCAATACTTCCTGTATCGATTCGCACGACCACCAAAAACAATGTTCAGGTTCTTCTTCCAGGTGTTGCTAGCACTGACGAAATTCTCGGGCTCGATGTTGAGCGCGATAACTTCAAGGTCCTGTAGCGAAACCAAGAGCAAAATACCTCTCCCAGCCTTTCCACCACCAACTCCGTGAGTCTTCTGGTACGCCGCAACTTGCATAGACCAAGAACGGATCTTATCTCGGGTCGCGCCAAGCTTCAAACTGCTTTTGACTGTCTTGAGCTCGACAGGAACTTCGTTGAAAATGCAATCTGGCGAACCCTTCATGACAACATTTCCAAATTCACCGAAATCAAACATCGCTGAGTCTGATTTTGCCGAACGCCATCGAACAAATCTATCGTCGTCTCCCATTTCATCGAGAAGTAAGTCGTACATGGGAGAGTACTGGGAAAGGTCCGCACTCATTAGTCGGGCCCCGTCGTTATCGGAGATTACATCCTTGAGATTCTGAACGCATTTCATGGTGCTTGCAGCGAGGGAGAGAGGGAGAGTTCTGTGGCCTTTAACTCTCTGACGCAAGATAGTGGCAAGATCGATTTTATTGAAGTACTCGATGAAATCTCCTTCAGCCTCTCTGTTCCGAGAAGCTAGGGGCGAGTCTTGCAAAGCTAGGCCTTCCATTGACTCCTCTAGTCCAACATCCTCGTGGGATTTTGCTAGGATTCTCGACAAACGTGTTACGTCTGAATCCTTGGCAGGTCTCAGCTGATCCCAATGCAACTTGTTTGCCATTTTCAAAGGTACGAAGTCCGAGTACTGTGCGGGCAGGGCAAGTAGACGCTTGCAGCCACAAACACAAACGAGGTTGCCGAGACTTATTCTATTCAGACAGCTACTGCAGATCAACCTCTCGCTGTATATTTCAGTAAATATGGACTTAATATTTTGCAACAGGTCTCCAATCTCTTCGAGCGTTGTTGGAGAACCGAATGTGAGGGTTATCGTGGGACGAGAACGCTTGCCTATTGATATCCCCCGCAATGGGGTTAGGGGGTGGATCAGCGTGCAGCGCTGGCAGAAAGTGGAAGAAGTTAGAAATTCGGACGCCAATTTGCGAAGAAGATCAAGGTGGGTGGCGTGGGAGATTGGCTCATCGTAATCTATTAGGGTTGAGGCAAGGTCGAAGGAGTGCTTTAGAGCTATTCCCTTGCTAGGAAGGGACGCATACGATTGCGCGACCTGCTTCCTGCCAGCCTCGTTGACGCCATCCTGCTTCCCCTTCGTCTTCGCACCGCCCTGCTTCCCACCCTGCTTCCCAACCTGCTTCGCAACCTGCTTCGTGCCCTGTTTCGTATCCTGGATTGTGCCATGTTTCGTGCCATGTTTCTGCTTCTCATTCACCTGCTTCCTTCCCTGCTTCGCGCCCTGCTTCCTACCCCCCGCCTTGTTCCCTTTCCCACCTTCGTTTATGTGGGACTCCTCAATTGTATCCTTAACCCTAGCTACTTGGGCAGGAGGGGATAAAGGAGGTGTGTATGATGTCGTCGTTTAACTTGACCTCGATGCGGAGAGGGCTTGGACAAAAATGGATCAGGATAATTTTTAACCTCCTCCTCCTCCCTTGCTGTGTGGGATTTGTGATTTTCGTTTCCCTTCGACATCTGAGTTTCCTTTATTCCCGGGTGCGTCCTATGTATGATTCTTGGTTTTTTTGTCTTGTTTTAGATGTTCGATGCAACTATGGAATATTTGATGAAAAAACTGAAGCATGAGGAAAGTTGAAGAGCACAAACCCATCCTCTTGTGGCACGTCTTCCCACTTCTTAGGGGAGTCGTCATCAAGTTGGGTGGAGCATTAGTAGCATCTCTGTTTACAACAGTTTTACGTGTCACGCTTTTGGGGGTGGGCGAAGATTAATTTAAGATCGCGTATCGTGCATAATAGAACAACGTACACATAATTATAAGGCATTTTCCTTGAATTCTTGGTAGTCCGCGCCCACTAGATATTCGGCAATTTCCAAGAAGGCTCTTCTGTGTTGCTCTTCTTGGTGGAGAGGTATAATCGAGAAAAAATGGCTGGCAGTAATGATGTTGATGTAGGCTTTATCCAGGGCGTAAGTGTCTGTTTCCTTCCAGAAGTGCTCTTTCAAGCCCTTGAGGTATTCTTCGTCTGGCTTTACTCCGGCAAGGATATGATCGTACCCTGAGAGAGATTGGTAGACTTTGGTGAAGTCGTACATTTGATCTCCACAAACTGCCTCGACGGAGCCAAGAGTACCACGGGGATCCACCATTTTTATAGTTGACATCCTCGTCAGGAGGATGTTGGTGAAGACAGGATCTCCGTGGATTAAGTTTACAAAGCGATGAGACTGGGTCACCTCGTAGTGGTTGAGGTTGTAAATTAGGAAGGATAGTAAGTGCTCTGCCCCCGGATCAATCAACGTATACAAAGAGGTTGACGATTTATATCGTTGCATCACCTTATCAGCGTAGTTCTTGTATAATGTGTCGGAGGGGGGAGTGTTGGGTGATGAAGGGGCGGAGGGGTTGGAGTGAAACTCCCGGAGAGCCATGAAGAGAAGGGACAGCCTTTTGGGCGTAAGGCACTTGTTGAGCAGAAGCTGCGAGGAGCAAGCGGCGGTGAGGAGCGAAGCGGTGAGTGGAAGGTTGTTAGTTATGTAGGACGGCGGTGTAATGCTTTTGCTTTCGCTTCGCTTCTCGTGCGACTCGCCACGCACCTTTGAAAAAGTAACCCCGTCAATGAGTTCCAGTGCTATAGTTGCTTCTTGAGGGGGGGAGAGGGGGAGCAGGGCAGGCGCATACTTTGCTAAATTGGGGGGGAGCGACTCGTACCAGATTTTCTCCCCTCGTATTAGATCTGCGGGGCCGGATTTCACCACCATTAGCTCGTTCTCCAGGGCATTTTTTCTGGTTTTAATAACGATGGAATTAAAAGACCTTGCCCTGTGGAACGCCGGAAGGATCACTTTTGGCGGTAAAGAGGGTGGCACTGGGGAGGGGGGGGAGTCGGCATCGGCGGTGGCCATTGCCCACCCAATCTCCTTTGAGAAATCGGCAACATCCTTCGCGACCTTGTCCTCGATAATCCTAACGTCGTGGCCAGACCTCGCGAGCTCTGCGGCCAGAGGTTGAAACTGCGCTTGCGGCGGGAGCTCGAATTCGCCCTTCTTCCCCATTCGTGCTGTGGTCCACCCAGCATTGCCGCCCTTGAGCTCCTCCAAAAATGCCACGAGCTGTTTCGGCGTTCCTACGCATGTGAAGTCGTCCACGTGAACGCCGACAAATCGAATGCCCCCGTCGATGAGCGATGAAATCACGCTCGACGTATAATACTCCCCCTTTGTCCCCACAGCCCCATCTATTATTCTCTCCACCTCCTTCATAAGGATCGCTGCGCTCTGGAATGCGTACGCCCCGGTGTTCGCGTTCCTGGATATTGGAACCTTCTCCTTTATCGTCGCAATGGTGGAATCTGAGGAGGATGAGAGATCAATATAGGAGAAGATGGGTTTGCTCTTGTGGTCCTCTCGCTCGTCGCGGAAGTAGAAGCATGCCCCGGTGGAAGGAGGCAGGGCTCGAAAGGAAGCGAGGATATCGCTGAAGTATATCGTATCGCAGTCCAGGCTTATAGTTCGGTTTGCCAAGCGCTCTGATTCCATCTGTACCAACATGGCATAGAGAGTCTCCGCTGCCCCTCGGGTTTCGAAGTGCAGGTGCGTAAACACAAATTTTATCTGCGAGCGATCGACGTGACAATGCGTCAGTCCACATTGAGCCAATTACAACGCCCATGACAACTGGTGCCCATGTGCGATCCCATCGGCGATGCAGCAATGTGTTGGCAACACTCACCTCAGGAAACTCCAACGTCAACATGTTTGCCACGCCATGCCCGTCGTCCAGGTCCTTCGAAAGGCCAATGTAGCAAATATCGTCTGGTCCGAAACAAAGGTTGTCCAAAAGCCAACATACCATGCACCGTCCAGCGAGCTTGATCAGGGGCTTGGGCATAGAGTACCCCTCGTCACTAAATCTCGTACCCAATCCCCCCATAGGTATCATCACATTGAGCACCGGAACTTCACTCATCAACCTAACCTCCTCGACAAGATTTGTCGTTCAGTATCCCCACACTGGAATTTGAGGATTTTGATTTGCAATTAATTCTGAATTAAGGGTATTGAGGGGCAACAGACGAACGTGCGAAAGTAACCCAACCAAATAATACAGAGACACTAATAGATGGCTGACGAGCTTTTCGGTTCGCCTCCACCAGGCAGCGAAGACCCTTTTTCGTGCGCTCCGAACGAGTTGGAACAATCAAAAAATGATGGTCAAATAGGGCTTAATGAAATTATTAGTAATATTCCGATGTTTGTTGATGTCGCAGCTCCACCTATGACTGGACCACCTGCTCCAAATGGTTTCGGTAAGGCTTTATCTGATTCGACAAGCCAACGTGGCGAGGAGGAGGGTGGGGCATCTTCATCTACTGGCGCCGCCGTGTTCCCTCCTCCACCTCTGGCTGCTCCTTTCCCACCTCTGTCTCCCTCTGAGTCTCGTGCTCCCACTGATGCTGTGAAAACTTTGGCTGTGACGCCAACGAGGGAGGACGGGGAGGCGAGTGCCTCAAAGGAAGAAGGTACTGGGCCCCCTGCAGAGCCGGCTGTACAGCCTGAGCCTGTTATAGAGCCTGAGCCTGCTATAGAGCCTAAGCCCGTTGCAGAGAACGAACCTGTCGAGGAGCCTCAACTTATCAAGGAGGAATCTGTATTAAAGAACAAGGCCGAGGGACAATCTGACGAGAAGGAGGATGAGAAGGAGGCTGGAAAGCCTGTGCCTGAGGTGCAGGCTGCTGACTCTCTTTTCGGAGCACCCCCCGCTTCGTCTGCGGACCCTTCGGCTTCCGCCTTCCCCCCTGCCAGTCAGTCGGTGCCTTCCCCCCCTGCTAACGTCGTGGTTGCTACCCCCGAGCCTCTTGGTTCGGCTGCTGACTTGTTCGGAGGATCTCCTGATGACGGTGGATTCGGTGGGAGCGGCTTTGGAGGGGAGGCTGTGGCAGCTCCACTACCTTCTGTGCCTTTCGCTACTGTCGCAGAGGGCGGTGCTGCTGCCGACTTGTTTGATGTAAGTGCTGGTGGGGTTGGTGCCGCGGATTTGTTCGGGGCTCCAACTCCCCCTGCGCCAGCACCTGTTCCTGTACCTGCACCTGTTCCATTTCCGGCAGCTGCGCCAGTTCCCGGGGCGGCTGATCTCTTCGGGGCTCCTCCTTCTACCGGTGGGGCATCCAATCTCTTCGGTGGTCCTCCCGCTCCTAGTGGAGGTGGAGGAGCCTCCGAGCTCTTTGGTGCACCGACGCCCGTTGCTGCTCCTGTTCCTGCGCCTGTCCCTTCGCCTGCGGCAGCTCCTCAACCTGAACCGATGGCTGCGCCTGAGCTAGTCCCTGCGCATGAGCCAACCGCAGTTTCTGCTCCTGTGCCCCCCCCAAGTGGTGGAGCCGATGCGCTCTTTTCTCAAGGGCCCGGCGACGGGGGTGCAACGGCGCTCTTCGGGGGCCCTATGGGTGCCGGGGCGACCAACGCTTTTGAGGCCGCCCCTCCTGTTGCCAGTGAACCGATTAGCCGAAGTGTTACTGCTCCTGGATCCGTTCCTACTCAAGAGTTCCCGCAACAGCAACAAGGCTTCCCAGCCGTTGAACTTGTCGCTGCGCCTGTCGCTGCGTCTGTGCCTGCTCCTGTGCCTATTCCTGTGCCTGCTCCTGTGCCTGCTCCTGTGCCTGCTCCTGTGCCTGCTCCTGCTCCTGCTCCTGCAGTGCCTTCACCTGCCCCAAAGTCTTCGAGAGCTGCACGTGCGGCAGCAAAGGCAAAGGCTCTCTCTGCGAAGTCTACCGCCGCTGCGATTGCTTCTACTCCCACTGTCGCCAATCCTTCGAGCTGGCAGGCCCAGAAAGCCGGGCAACAACAGCAGCAGCAACAACAACAGCTACAAGCCCCTTCAAGCCAGAGGCACCAGCACCCTGGTAACTTCCCCGCTGCCCCATTGCGTGCCGTTGCCGCTCCGGCCCCCGCTCTTGCTCCAGTCTCAAAAATGTCGGCAAAGGCGAAAAAGGCTGCTGCGATGGCCAAGAAGGCAGCGGAACAAGCCGCTCAACCTCAATACACACCCGTCCCCAAGTTCGAGCAGTCTCAGACGATGCCTGGGGTGATGCCGAGCCACGCATACAGTCAACCAAGCCCAGCCCCCGCGGATCAACAGCAACATCAGCAGCAGCAGCAGCAAATCCCGAAGCCTCCTGTTTTCTCGCCCAAGGCCGCCCCTGCGTCCAAGCCTCAGCAGACGACCACATTTTCAGCGACGCCCTCCTATACTCAGCAGTACTCGGCGAAGGCTGAGCAGATCCAGCAGAACATCCAATTCAACAACAGCAAGCTGCAGCAAGGAAGACACGCTGGGCGACCTTCTCATGCAATTGCGCACTTCGGTTTTGGCGGGAATCTGTGCGTAATGCTTCCATTCTCTAGCACGTCGATGGTATCGGGTCACAGAGTTCAGATCCATAAGGTGAAGAGCTTGTTGCGGTTCGGCGATCTTCCTCCAAAGTGCGACTGCCAGACTCCCTTGGTAAACGCCAAGGACCAGGAAGTTTTGGCTTGGATTGGAATAAGGGCAAGGGATAAGAATGACCCAACGTCTAAGCTCTGGGAGCTTATTGGATTCGCTGCTAATAACAAGGGAAGGCTGCGGAGCGACGCCGGGTCGTCCGATCCTTCTTCGCCTGAGGCCGCAATTTGTGACTTTCTGCTCTCCAGCCCTGGCCTCAGCGTGAACCCCCCATTCAAGGGAAGCGGGGCGGGAACTGACCCCGCCGCTGTTGACG
>Ga0115006_10003336_pt1 | contig 10866 bp, 11 predicted proteins | sample ArcOceMetagenome_3_FD_88943 | JGI IMG/M metagenome (GOLD analysis project Ga0115006, IMG submission 88943) | Marine eukaryotic phytoplankton communities from Arctic Ocean - Arctic Ocean- Svalbard ARC20M Metagenome | ecosystem: Environmental > Aquatic > Marine > Oceanic | place: Arctic Ocean...
CACACACACACACACACACACACACACACACACACACACACACCCTTGCTTTGGCTTCTTGGAGCCTATGTCCACCCACTTCAATCCAGGAGTGCGGTGTGAGGAAGGGCAAGAGACAGCGAGAGACTGGCGACAGAAATTGTGCAGAGTTCGTGTCGTCTCCTCGTCGATTTTTTTGTAGGGCCTAAAAAATAAAAAATAAATAAAAATTTTGTAGGACAAAAATTGTGCAGAGTTTGTGTCGTCGATTTTTTGAACAGTTCAAAAACTTCCACGTCGTGCGCTACCATGTTTTTTGCGCGCAAAAAACACAGACCAACCTGATGAGGGCGTTGAGTTCGTCAGGGCCCATTTGAAGAAGAGCATCCACGGAGTGCGATGCAAGCATTTTGGCGCCATGGCTGCCCCAGCCCATGTCTTCGACCCACTGCTCCAATGCCTGCACACACACACACACACACACACACACACATACACACACACACACACACACACACACACACACACACACCACGCACACAGGCACAAGCCACTTTTTTGGTACCAGTTGAAACAGCGCGGCCAGAGGCCGCAGGAGTCAGAAGAGTGGGGCGGGAGCGGGCGGGAGCGCACCGACGTGTCAAAGTGCGGGTGCGCACTCCGGGCGCAGGCAGCGCGACTGAAGGTCATGCCGCTGTAGTAATCCTCGACGCTGCACCGCGTAACGCGTCAGAGGTGCAACACGCTCGGTGAGTGCCGTACACCAAGCTCATGCGTGCAGAGCTGTGTCTGTGTGCCTCGCGCGTGCTTTCCTCTCTGGATGTGCGCACACACGGCACGACGTCTCATGTCAACCACCGAGTGCAAGCAGCTGCGCACCTGCCGTCGTCCCACCGCACCCTGCACGCAGGGTGTGCCCCGTTTTTCACGACTGCCACGACCTTGAGTACGGTGCCCACCCCCTGCCCAGGCGGCCCGTCGAAGCGTTATGCGAGAGCGAGAGCGAGAGCGCAGCGTGCGCGGGCGCGGACCGGCGCTCCGCCCGCAGACGCAGGGCGCCCGCTGCATGTGCCGCACCCGGTCCATGAGCCCGCGGATCATCCGCACGCGCACACCCGCCGCCGGCCGCTGGTGCCCGCCGCCCCATCCCAGCAGCTTGGCGCGCGGTCGCGCGTGCGCCCGCGTGGACATGGCCGGCACTTTCGGGACAACGGTTCTGCACGAACAAAGCTCACGAAATCGTTGAACGTTCCCCGTGAACGTGACCGAAAATTCGGTCACGTGTCCTCTGCCCGTGTAAAACGTACTTGTTGAGGTTTTGCAAGCCCAAAGCCTTTCAAGAGTACAGCAAAGTGAGGGGCCGGTGAGGGGCACTGGACCAGCGGCGCGCGAGATGGCGGCAGACATGGCCGCGCCGGCGCACCGTAAGCCGACGCTGATCGTGGACAACTACGACAGCTACACGCACAACCTCTATCAGGTCCCCTTCCCTTGTTTCACTCGGGGCCGCCGTGCAGCCGGGAGGGCGCGCACGTGGGGCGCACTGAGTGCAACAGCGCGCAAGGACGCGCGAGCCTGCGTGGCGAAGCGGAGCGGCGGGTTCCGGTCTCCCCTGTGCGGCACGTCCCGGCCACGGGCCTGTCGCCCCGTCCCCCTGCGTGCTTAGTGCACGCGGCCCCCGCGCCGCTGTGCCCGTTCAAGCTTGCCGGGGGGGTGGCGTCTGGTCATGGCGCAAAACGTTGGGCGGCGCGGGCATGGCCGGGGCGTTGGCGACGCGTGCGGCCCTGGACAACGGTGGCAGAGCCTGAGCTTGCACAGGCACTCCGGCGACCGGGTGCTGCGAGGTGACGCGCGATGAGAGGAGGGCGCGGGGGGTCTGGGGTGGTGTGCGTTCCTCCTGAGCCTTGTCTTTGCATTACAGATGTGCTGGTCGGTGTCGGGCGTGCAGCCGATCCTCATTCGCAACGACGAGGAGGCACGCTTTCAGTCGTTGCTTGGCCGTGCAGCATTTGACAACATCATCATCTCTCCGGGCCCTGGCAGTCCGGACCGACCACAGGTAACGCGAGATCAAGCATGCTGCTGTGTTTTTGCATGTGCGTTTACTTGTGCACGTGCAGGCGAGCTCGTGCTGACCGCACAGACGCTCTAGGCACTGGGGGCAACACGCATAGCCCACGCATACGCACACGCACGCACACGTGGGACACAGCACCAGCGGCGGCGCGTGTGGGTACCCGCGGCTCTATGACTGCAGACTGCGCGGCCTTGCTCGGTAGACACGCTCAACTCTGTGCTTGCCCGCACGCGCAGGACTTTGGCATCTGCGCCCGGATTTTGAAGAGCCCGCCCGCGCCGGTGTTGGGAGTGTGCCTGGGGTGCCAAGGCCTGGGATGGATGTACGGTCTGGACGTGTGTAAGGCGCCCGGCGGCGCGGTGCACGGCCGCAAGAGTGCCGTCTTCCACAACGAAGCCGAACGCGGCGGTGGCGGGCTGTTTGCAGGCATCCCGGACGGCTTCCACGTCGTGCGCTACCACTCGCTCGCCGTGGTGCCCCGCCCAGGTCTGTCTTGCAGACAGAATGTGTTCTCTTTCTGTGGGAAGTGTTTAGAATGTGTTCGATAGAACAGGTCGTGTCTTGTCTTGCTGCCTGCTGTGCGTCTCGTCCGTGCCTCGGCGCGCGCTGCCGCTGAGCCGCGTCGAGCTCCAGACTAGCCTCGACGCGTGCACCACCAGCCAGGGGAGCACTTGTTGAAGCTGGCGCATGAGCGGCGAGCGAGCGGTGACATGCGAAGGGCGCAGGCATGCCGTTTCCGGAGGAGCTGGAGCGGACGGCGTACGGCGGATGGCGTCCTGATGGGGCTGCAGCACCGTAAACTCCCGCTGTGGGGCGTACAATTTCACCCCGAGTCCATCTGCACGGAGTATGGAGCGGAGCTGCTGGGCAATTTCTTGGCACTTGCTGACGCGCACAACGCGACGCTCGAGGCGACGCTCGAGGCGACGCACTCCAACGCCTCGACTCCGCCTTCAGCGCAGCCGCACGCCCTCGAGAGCTCGCACGGGTGGGCGTACACGGAGGAGTCGCCATTGCGTGTGAGCAGCTCTGGCAGCTCTGGCGCGAGCAGCTGCGGCAGCGCGGGCGCGGGCGCCACCGCTCCGATGGGCGCCGGTGGCTGCGACTTTCACGGCGCGGCGCGCGGCGCGCACGAGCCTGAGACCTGTGCGGCGGCGTCTCGGCCTTTGCAGGCCGCCACCTGTCCTCCCCCCGGGTGCGGGCACAGGAAGCTGAAGCTCCTGCACCGCGTCCTGGAGACGCGGCTCGAAGCCGAAACCTTCTACATGGCCAACCTGTCGCAGGACGAGCGGTCCTTCTGGCTCGACTCCTCTCGCCGCGAGCACGGGGTGGCGCGATTTTCATATATGGGCGGTAGCACCGGGCCCCTGAGCTACCAGCTGCGCTACGACCTGCCCAACCGGACGCTGGAGACGACGTTTCCCTCCGGGCGGAAGGAGCTGCGCGACAAGTGCGACGTGCTCGAGTTTCTCGAGGGCCAGCTGCAGGCATGCAAACACAGTGGCGGTGCCGCTGAGCTGCCTTTTGAGTTTCGGGGGGGGTTTGTGGGGTATCTGGGGTACGAGCTTAAGGAACTGTGTGAAGATGGGCAGGGGCAGCGTAACAGGCACATTTCACAGGAGCCCGACGCCGTCCTGCTGTTTGCCGATCGCTTTCTTGTGTGGGATCACCAGGAGGGCCACGTCTACGTGGCGGCGCTGGTGAGCGACGGTGCTGTTGCCGAGGCGGAGGCGCGGGCGTGGCTTGCGTGCACAGAGCAGGAGGTGCGGCGGCTGTCGTCCCTGTCGCTCAAAGACACCCTTGCAGCCAGACACCAGGCCATGCGGGACCCGCCGCCGCTGCCCGTGAATGCGCGCGGTGGCGCGGTGGCTGCGGAGGGCGTCGCAGCGTCGGCGCAAGGCATGAGCATGCCCGCTGGTGGCCAAGGAATCCTGGTGCAGCCCTTGCAAGTGGGTGCTGCGAGTGGGGAAGAGCAGGACCTGCAGGACCTGGCTTCACACGACATGATGGAAGATGATGCACCAAGCAATGAACCGCCCACGGTGGATGCTGATGACGGTGAGGAGCAAGAGCCCTCACACACGCCGGCGGGACCCGGCGCCCTGTCGTTCCCGCCGGTCAGCCCTACAGCGCCAAGCCTGTCGGCGGGCCCGGGATCGGTGCCGCGCGGTGCCATGCCGCACGCTGACTCGGAGGGCGGCAAGGACGCTGTGGCTGCGGCCAGCGCCTTAAGCAGCCGGGAGTCGGGGTTTGTGTCTTTGGATTCGGCGCGCCAGTACCAGGACAAGGTGCAGCAGTGCCTGGGCCACATAGTGGAGGGCGAGTCGTACGAGCTCTGTCTGACCACGCGCCTCCGCTCGCGGCGCGGTATGCGCTTGGACCCTCTCCGCTTCTACCAGCGCCTGCGCGCTGTGAATCCGGCACCGTACTCGGCGCTGCTGCGGTGCGGAAAGGGGCTTACCGTGTGCTCATCGTCGCCTGAGCGCTTTATGCGCATCAGCGCGCAGGGCCTGTGTGACAGCAAGCCAATCAAGGGCACTCGCCGGCGCGGCTCTTGCCCGGAGGAGGATGCCGAGATCTGCAGGGAGCTGCGCAAGTGTGAAAAGGACCTGGCGGAGAATCTGATGATTGTGGATCTTGTTCGCAACGACTTGGGCCGCGTGTGCACGCAGGCTTCCGTTTGCTGTCCTAAGATCATGGACGTCGAGACCTATGCCACGGTGCCCCTCTGTCCGTGTCGCCCTTGCCGTGCCTGCTGCAGCCGTGCCGCAAGAGAGGGGCGCATCGGGGGAGAGAGAGGGGAGTATGGCGTCTTTTCTCTGTGTGTCTCCCTCTGCGTTTGCGTGCATGGGTGTAAACTGAGGCGATGCGTCTGCGTACGGATGCAGGTGCACCAGTTGGTGTCGACAATACAAGGGCAGATGCGGCCAGAGCTCTCGAGAGTGGACGTGCTGCGCGCCACTTTCCCCATGGGCTCCATGACGGGAGCGCCCAAGAGGCGCTCGCTGGCGCTACTGGATGAGCTGGAGAGCGACGCGCGTGGCATCTACTCGGGCGCAATCGGCTTCCTCTCCCTGGATGGTGCCGTGCACCTGTCCGTCGCCATCCGCACCGCCGTCGTGACCGGTGTGCGCTCGTGTGTTTTTTTGTGTGCTGCGCGCGCGCTCAGGCGGTGGATGGCGCAGAGTGGAGAGGAGGCGGTCAGAGGGGGGTGTGGCATGCGGCGCTGGAGCACGTGTTGAGGTGGGGAGCAGGCCGCGCCGCTGGCGGGCTGGCGGTGGGTTCGAGACGCTGACGTGTTGTGAATGCATGCAGACGACGGAGTCAAAGTCGGCGCAGGCGGTGCAGTCACTGTGCTGTCGGACCCGGAGGACGAATGGGAAGAGATGCAGCTTAAGGCCTCGGCGCTCGTCAATTGTGCCCACGCGGTCTGCATGTCCGTGCCGGCGGCAGACCTCGCTGCGGGAGCCCCAGTCGCTTGAATCTTTGTATTCTCATTTTTCGCACGGCAGCACCATTCCCCGCCTCGCAGATGTGGCAGTCTAGATTCGTTGCCAGATGCGATTTAAATAAAAGATTTATTCACTGTGGTAGTGGAGCCACGTACGGGTCTCTGTCTCTCTCTCTCGCCATGTCTTACCAGCCCGGCCGAGCAAGAAGGCGCCAAGGGCAGCAGCAGGTTGATCACAGGTGCGCCGAGTCTGAGCCCAAGTACAGGTGGGACGTCTCAGTGGGTAGCGGTCAGAATTTGCAAAAGCGCGCCGATCTCTGTCCATGCCCAGGGCGCTCGATGTTGACGATTTGGCCGTCTTTAACAAAGGAGCGCGCCCATGGCGCCGGCGGCGCCCCCCACGATGCCCAGGAGCAGCCCCGCGGCCAGGAGTTTGCCCCGCGGGGGGGGCCGGGCGCACAGCGCCCGGGGGCGCCCGGCGCGGCCGGGCGGGCCCCGTTCCGGGGCCCCGCGGGGCCCCGCGGGGTCCCGCGGCATGCCGGCCACGCGCGCCCGAGGGCGTGCACGCCCGGAGGGCCATGCCGCCCCTCGCTCATGTCGCTGGCAAGCGACCCCCACTCTGCCCTGCAGAACGGACACCCTGTCCTGGCCATTGTAGAATGCCGCGCAGCGAAAGCGAAAGGAATCGCAGTGCTGTTGCGCTGGCATGCCGATGGCGGTGAAGTGCGCCGTGGTCTCGCGGTGGGCCTGTAAAAGAGGAGACGCAGAAACTCGCCGTGTATACGTGAGGAGGTGCTGGTGATGGCAGGCATGAAGATTTGCGCGGTATGCATGGATCTTCTTGCGTGCCGCAACGTGCATCGGTGCATCTAGGCCCTGGGGGTGGGTTAGTCTGTGTGTGTGTCACGGCGAGGCGGCGGGCAGCGCTGCCTTGAGGGGCAGCGTGCATGATGATGCATGGTTTTGTGCATCGGCCCCTAGCCCACGAACTAGTCCAAACACCGTTTTTCAGTGTTGCTTGGGGCGCGTCAGCACGCGGTACCTCATGTCAGGAGAATGACCACCCGATCCTTTCTTTGTTTTGGTACAAAATCTGGGTCTGGATGGCTGGCAAATTGACCAGGTCTTGACCAGATCGGCCACCCAGACCCAGATTTTGTACCAAAAAAAAAAGACCACCAGACCCAACGAGATAGGCTGGGTGCTCGGCCTGCCTGCGGTACTAATCTGTGTGGTCGGCCTGGGTCAATTTGCAGCCACCCAGGCCGACCACTCAAATTTTGTACCAGAAGAAAAAAAGGATCAGGGTGGTCATTTTGCCACATTCTCCTGACATGCCCCCACTCTCGGAGGAGGAGAGCGCAGAGGAAAGAGAGTGGGCACACGCAGGGACGCAGGGGTGATCTGGCAAGCCTGCGGGCAGGAGTAGCCGGATGCACACGGACCCAAGCGCGCCGCTCCGGGTCGACGGGGACGAGAATGTGACCTCGCCAAACGGCACCCCGGACTCGTCGTCGGTCGCGATCGCGGAGCTCTTCAACTCGGTGTCGAACCCGAGGTCTTCTGTGGAGACGAGAAACAACCCGTCGCCTGCCAGAGTCGTTGGCTGTCCAGGCGGCGACCGCGAGATTTCCTCTTCTCCCGCGCCCTCGCCGTCCCAATGTCGGTACAGCCCCACCAGCAGCCGCGGAACCCCTGTGCGGCCACTGCCGTCCGGGGGGTACGACACGAGAGACCTGACCAAGCAGCTGGAGGAAGACGAGCAAGCCTGGAAGGTGAAGGACGCCGGGACAGATGTGCAGGCTCTGCAGAGAGAGATTGAGCGCCTCAAGAGCAAGCTGCACGCAGGGCAGGAGGTTCGAGCTGACCTGAAGGTGGAGCTTGAAGCGTCGAAGCTGAAAGAGGATGCTGCGCAACGCCACCTCGAGATGCTGGAAGAAGAAATAAACTTGCTTCGGGTGGAATTGCAAGCAATCAAGGAGGATGCCTCTCGTCATCAGCAGGAGTATCAGCAGCTCCTGCAGTGGTGCTCGACGTGCGAGACGGAACGAGACCAGGCGGTGCGCAGGCTGGAGGCAGTGCTACAGACACTCAAGAGCGAACAGCAGGCGTCGCTGAACCGGCAGCTCTCGCTAGATGCAGCCAGCATGACATCGCAAGAGCTGCGAGGGCAGCTCGTGAATCTGCAACAGGAGCTCAGGCTTTGCAATGAACAGGTGCGGAATGCGGATAAGGCGCAACGCGAACTTTCCGAGTCCCGCAACACAGCAAATGAACTGGGGGATGAATTGCAGGCAGTGCGCAGCGAGTTGGCGGAGACCAAGCGCAAATTCGAGGAGGTTGATATCGAGCGCTCTGTACTGGAAAGGGAAATCGAAAGGGAGCGTCGCCGAATGACGCTGAAAGAGAAAGCGTATGTTTCGACTCAGCTGGAACTAAGGGAAAGCAAGGAAAAAATCAAGAGCATAGCTAACGAGGCGCAGTCAAACGCTGATCGCATGCAAAAGGCGAGTCTTGGAGCCAAAGAAGCATTTGATCGGCTCAGCGGGGAGTTGCATAAGTGCCGCACCGACTTGACGCATGCTCTGCAACGCGCAATGCTCGCTGAGGAGAAGGTCAGGCTTCTGGAAAATGGGAAAGAAAATGTTGGCGTCGTCGGCACGGAGGACGTAAGTGACACGAGCACCATCTCTGAGGCCGAAAGGGCAGGGAAAGCAGTAACGCAGAGTGGAACGTCGAGGTTGCCACAGGAAGCAGACGACGAACCTCACTCAAACACCGACGAAGTTGTGCTTAAGAAGCAGCAGATAAGGGCTGTGCGCTCCGCGAAACCGCTAACGACTGGGTCGCGCTCTGCAGCAACGTGTGGTGATACCAATCTCAACGATTCAGCGCTGAAATGGCAAACGAATGACGCGCAGGAGACGACACAAACTATTTGGAAGAGCCAGTTGAGTGAAAGTCACGACAAGAGCGCGCCACCAGCTCCGACAGTCAAAAGAATCCCACTTGCCATCGTCTCCTCACCTACGTGCTCGCCCTCGCCAATCGCCAACGACGGGGGCGATTTGCCTGAAGACAAGGAAAAACTAATGACGCAACAGCAAACTAACGCAGCGTACTCGACTGCCCCGCCTTCGTCCAAGTCATCTCCTCCACTTTCTGTCCCTGCAGCTGACCAGGTGATGAGTGAAGCTCAGGGAGCACGTCTACTCGCTCGCATACACGCGAGTGCGTAGGAAAAACTGCTCAGCAGTTATACACGCGAGTGCGTAGGAAAAACTGCTCAGCGTGCTCTTTTAAAGTGTGACGTCGCGCTTTTAAAGTGTGACGTCACCCTTTAAAAGCGTGACATGTCACGCACTGACAATCCGCATAATGCGGTGTTTGGGAGGATTCGTGACCACGGTTGGTGATTTTGCGCGTTGCCTAAGCAGGTTACATGTGAGAAGTCAAGGACAATGTCTCGATTGGCGTCTGAAACTTTTGGCCTTGTATCTGCTCAATCGGAGCCACCCTGTGCTCCCGATGCAAGTGTTTCTGCAGCAAGCGTACCATTCGACTCAGAGAGGTGTGTGTCTGATGTTGGCGTGTGTCCGTGCGTGCGTGTGCATGCACAAGAGATAATTGCTTTCTCTTTGCATGCTCCATTGATTTGCTGTGCAAATTCAGGACATGGCCGTGCAGAGTGAAAAAATCAACTGACTGGCGACGCTCTTGCGTGCACGCACGCGCTACCAAATACGATTTCAAACAGCAATGTTGTGCCTTCGACCACACCCAAGAACCTTTCCGCCACCAGGTGTGTGTGCACCAGCTCACTTCGAGGTAAGTCACTGCACATGCGCTTGCTGAAGAGATGCTGACAATCGGGCGTTTGCTGCGCGAAAACAGTGTGCCGCTGCGGGTCGTAGAACGCATTTCCTTGTCACAGGCAGCAATGAACGATTTCAATCAGAAAAGCAGCGCGAGCGCCGTCTTCGAGAATGGTGCGGGTGCGATGGGACCGTTGAGCGGTGGCAGTCTGAGTGGGACACCTAGTAACAGCTACCCGAGTGGACCTTCCAGTGGGAGCCACACATCGCTGCGCGAGAGCGTCAACCCGCCGCTGCGAGAGAGTGGTGAGCAGCGCATCGTGTCTGTGCCCCTGTCGAACCAGATCCTCCAAAACAGCACACACGACGCCTCGAGGCTGTCATACGTGAGCCTAAGAGAGGCTAAGGGCCGCTCATACTCCACAGACGCTAGAAGCAGTGCAGATGCGTCTGCTGGTGGTGCCAGCAGCTACATTTCTCTAGTGAGCAGAAACGAGCCGAGCCATGTCAGCAGCGGCATACCCGCATCGAAAAGCCCACCGCCCATGAGTAGGAGCCCCATGCCACAGGAGCCCACGGGCGTCGAGTGGGATAAAATCTTGCAGCAATCTGCCGTCCTTGTGGAGAGGATGGACAACCGCCGGGCTCAGAATTCCTCGGAAGCTTATTTTAATCTCGACAACGACGTATCAACGCGGCAGCAAGTGACCGATGGCAGGATGATGCGGGGAAAATCTCCTCCCCCGTTGCCCCAGCACTTGCGTGCCATGTCCGGCTTTGCGCAGTCGACAGAGGAGCGAACAACATCCTACATGCGTTCTCTCAGGTGTGTACAACGTCCTATTGCCTTATCGAAATTATTGGTTGACGGGGAGGGAAAGTCTGCTTCTTACTCCCTCTATTCCAATTCCCACCCTGCCTCGCTCTTTGCATTTGTGTCCGGTTCCAGGAGCCACAATGTCCCGCCGCCGCCGAATATTGCTGCACAGGCATGGCCAAACTCAACCCCAGGCCACTACACCGTACACCAAACCTCAAGTGCTTCAGATGTAGCGCGGATCATGGGTTGGAACATAGGTGTCCAAGCCAGTGCAGCAGGGCGCACGTATGTGTCGCCCGGGACAGTCTACGGGCAGCAAATGTCTTCGTATGATGTGCGTGCACCTGCTGGTGGGAGATCGCAATCGGCTGCTGCAGGTCACATGTACGTGGCGAGCAGCTTCGTGACGAGACCATCGCGCATGCATCACAGTGGCAGAACGACGTCTGATCAAGCCGGCTACAATTTTGCTGTCTTGACGTAGCTGATCGGATTGAAACCCAGGACCGCAATGCCGAGAGCAATTGAATCTTTAAATTCCCCACAACAAGGACTGCGTCCCCCGCAGCCAGTCTCTCTCCTTTTCTCTCTCGCCCTCGCCCAGACGCAGCATGAACCATACTTTCGTGAGAGAGGCAAACAGGAGAGAGTTGCAAGTGCGCTGTGCGCGCTTGCTCTCTCTCCACCCCCCACCCCCCCCCCCCCCCCCCCTCCCCCTCCACAC
>Ga0115006_10003339_pt1 | contig 10864 bp, 8 predicted proteins | sample ArcOceMetagenome_3_FD_88943 | JGI IMG/M metagenome (GOLD analysis project Ga0115006, IMG submission 88943) | Marine eukaryotic phytoplankton communities from Arctic Ocean - Arctic Ocean- Svalbard ARC20M Metagenome | ecosystem: Environmental > Aquatic > Marine > Oceanic | place: Arctic Ocean...
AGTTTGACAGTCTTTGCCTACCCCGTTGTCGCACAAGATGGACACACTTACGAAAAGGAGAACCTCATCAAGTGGTTCAAGTCGAAGAGAACATCCCCCGTAACGAGGTCCAAGATAAAGACGGACATAATTCCCAACCAAGCGCTCAAGTCTCAAATTTTATCATACCTTGAGAAGATAAGGTGCAGAAGGGATTCGTCAACAATCTCATTAGATGGCGTAGAAGTCTCAGCGAGCACGCTATCTAGGAGCAACGCAAGTCTGTAAATAGTTTTCAAGCGCAGAGAGAAACGTCTAAATGATTTTTTGATTTCCTCCCCTTCCCCTGCTTTCACCCTTTCTCATTATTCTCAGCGGAATGTTGGCCCAAAATTGTTAGGAAGTATGTTCAAGTCCGTAATTGTTGCTGCTCTTATTGCCTCTGTCTCGGCATACTGCCCCAACGGATGCTCCGGCCACGGATCATGCGGTGGAAACGGTGAGTCCCCAACAACCATTTTTTTCCTGTCTCTCACCTCCCGGCGGGGGGCTGGAAGCTTTTTCGATACTTTCAATACAAATTCGTGCCTCCTCTGGTTACAAAAGCAACGCTTTCGTTGGCTATTCCCAACATGACCCCACTCTTGTCCTTCACTGTCACGGAAAAAGATCCCTCTGCATTGAAAACAACACAACCTAAAAAACTTTTCGGTTGGGAATGTTGGAGGGTGGGGTAATATACTCTTATCAGATAAAATCCGCCGTCATATTGTAACTTACCCCAATCCTAACCTAATAACTTTATAATTACTTCATTTTTATGTTCCTCTACTACCCACAACAACCCAAACCCCCAACTTGACAATCTTACTGGAACGTTGTCCTGTATACCCATGATCTAACTCCCCCCCTTACCACTTCTCTCCTTCCCATATAGACAAGTGCACCTGCTACGATCGCCCCAACGGCGACCCTGCCTGGACCGAGCACGACTGCTCCCTCCGTACCTGCCCTAAGGGCCTCGCCTGGGCTGCCGTTGCCGTCGCTGCCAACGATGCTCATCCTTCCGTCGAGTGCTCCAACAAGGGATCCTGCGACCGCAAGTCTGGAGAGTGCGAGTGCTACGATGGATATGAGGGCATGGCCTGCGAGAGGACCGTGTGCCCCTCCGACTGCAACGGGCGTGGAATCTGCCTCACCCAGTCTGCCCTTGCCGCCGCCAACGGTAGAGCTCCTGGAACTGCCGCCGTCTACACCGCCCCTTGGGATGCACTCAAGCACGTCGGATGTCAGTGTGACCTTGGCTTCCGTGGACCTGACTGCTCCCTCCAGGAGTGCCCCTCCGGAGCTGATGTCCTCCTCGGACACGGAAACACCCAGGGACGTGACTGCTCCGGACGTGGAATCTGCGACTACAGCGAGGGACTTTGCAAGTGCTTCACTGGATACTACGGAAACAAGTGCCAATACCAGACCATCCTTGGTTAAATTAAATACCAAGAATCGGTTGGGGTTTTGGGAGTTTTGTTTTGTCGCTTGAATAGAAGTTGGAGGTGGAGGGCGGAGATGCGTAAAGGGGAGGCACGGTGGAGGATACGTAGGGGGTCACGCTGGAGGATGAAAAAGGAGACTTGTCAGCATGTTTTTGGTTAGTGAATGAAAGGAGTCGTTTACAAACAAAGAAATTCCCAACCTTCTTTTTCTACTCACTTATTATTTCGGCTGTATGGTGAGCATGTCGCACTTGACGTATGGCGCACTTTCTCACCTCCTGCCGGAACCACAATGTGATTTTTGGCTATCTCCAAAATTGATCAATGTAAGCAGTTACTGTAGTTGATTTCATAGCACCAAACTAATTGGCGGTACATTTCACCGATAAATTATTACACTAGTTACCATAAGTACCTCTTGAAAACTCTCCAGTCATCTGTATGAGCTTCACCCCGCTTTCCCGATCCTGAAAAATTAATCTTGTAGACCCTTTTACTAACCCATACTCTTTCTTAACATTTTATTAGGGCTTCCTTTGCTGCACCAACCTCCCCCGCAGATGCTGTGCCACCGCAACCCGTTATGGAAGCAGCCATGACTCCTCCCGTCGCCGTGGCAGCTGATGCTGCTGCTCCTGCTGCCCCTCCTGTAGTTCGTGTTCCTCCCTCGGAGGAGATGACTAATAAACTACAGAAGCTTGCTTTAGAGCGCCAGAAGGCCCAGTTGACTGACCGCCTCAAGGTTGTTCAGTCCAACAACTCCTCTCACCTTTCTTCCATGACCACATTTCAGGAGATGCACCTTCCGGAGCACTTGCTGAAGGGCGTGTACCAAATGGGCTTCGAGAAGCCTTCCGCGATCCAGGCTTACGCCTTGCCTCGGATACTGAATGAGCCTCCTATGAACCTGATTGCTCAGGCCCAGTCTGGATCAGGCAAGACTGCCGCCTTCGTTCTTGGAATGCTGTACCGTGTCGTCGTCGACGAGCCCGCCACAACACAGGCAATCTGCGTCACTCCCACCCGCGAGCTCGCCGTCCAGATCGTTCATAACTGTCTTGCCCCCATGAGCATGCACATGGTTGGCCTCCGCACGAGGATGGGCCTCGCAGGAGAAATGATCGAAAGGGGGCAGGGGGTTGGGGCCCACATTGTTGTGGGAACCCCAGGAAAGGTTTGCGACTGGCTCAAGAAGAGGTTCATCGATCCTCGTGCCGTCAAGGTCTTTGTCCTTGACGAAGCCGACGAGATGTGCAACGAGAGCAGCCACCGCACCAACTCTCTCATGATAAAAAAAGCTATGCCGCCCACCTGCCAGTGCCTCTTCTTCAGCGCTACCTTCCCCAAGGATGTTTTGGCGTTTGCCGAGAAGCTTGTGGGCCAAGCCGACAAGATTCTCCTTCAGAGTGACGAGGAGCTCGTCCTTGACGTCATTAAGCAGCTCTGGATCGACACCTCCCAATACGGTGGCGGAAAGAGACAGTTTCTCGAAGACATGTACTCCCTTCTTGAGATTGGGCAATCCATTGTCTTTGTGGAGACTAGAAATGAGGCCGACGAGGTACACAGGACACTCACACAGAATGGCTACAAGTGCAGCGTCCTGCACTCCAAGGTCGAAAACTCCGAGCGTGACCAGCTCATGGACAGCTTTAGGAGGCAGGAGACAAAGGTTCTCATTACTACAAACGTCCTCGCTCGCGGAGTGGACGTAGACAATGTTTGCCTGGTCGTAAACTACGACATGCCGAGGGCAAAGAACATGCAGACGGGGACGTGGACGCCAGACTTTGAGACCTACCTGCACAGGATTGGTAGGACCGGTAGGTTCGGGCGCAAGGGTACCGCAATCAACCTTGTCCAGGACGACAATGCCAAGAGGACACTCGCGGAGATTGAGCACCATTTTGCTCCAGGAAAGGAGATGATCCAGCAGTGCGAGGCCGACCCAGAGGTGCTCGCTGACAAGTTGGAATTGGCATAATAAACGGCATTGTTTGGGAGTTGACGAATGGCGAAAGGAATGCGGAATCGTACCGCTATGATAATATAATTGAATCTGCACTGACGAGGTCGACAAATGAATTACAAAAAGCCTTCCTTTTATACAAGAACCACCAAAATGTTATTCGTCGCCGTTACCGTCATCTTTACCTCCTTCATCGCCCTCAGAAGGAGGCGGAGGAACGCCAGCGTTAGTGTCAATTGCCGAAAATACTCTCCTCATCTCTACCAAAGCCACCCGTCTTATCTCCCCCTCCTTGCAGCACCTAACAAGCCCAGCATCGTCCATAGCCTCATGGTACTTTATTACGATATTGAATAGCTGCTGGTAGCAACTCACACTCTTTGCCTGCATATCAGGCGACAGTTTCTTAATGTAAGCCTTCGTGGAAGAGATGGCCCTCCTCGTAGCCACAGATGCAGAAACAGTGTGAGAAGAAAGACCAAATGTTGCATCAATCACGTTTCCATCTAGAAGAGCTGGAATGGCCATGTCCTTATCAGCCGTAAGAAGAATGATATATCCTGATGCAATCTAAGAAAGGTAACCAGGAGGGGTAAGAAAGACAGTCCAAGGGATGAAGACGAGAAGAGTGTGGACAAATGTTAACCAAACCTACCTGAGATCTCATTGTTAAAACAGCGTCTTCATCGTAAAATTCAACAGTTTCTGATGCCCTAACCAGAGGTGTAGCCAGATCAGAGTTCAGCATGAGAAATGGAGAATTAATGGAAAATTGCAAAAGATAAAAAAAAATGTATGTGCATCTAAACTTTCTACGATTAGCGTATGCCATGATGGATACGAGTAGCATTTTGCGTCTATATGAAGGAAAAGGAATACACGAATGGGACTTTAAAACTTTTTTTCATATTCCAACGACAGACGGTTCGAACCAACTTTGTTAATTTCTCCCTCAATTTTGACAGAGGTCTTATGATATGATGCTTACCCCAATAATTACGTACAATAACATCTCAAACTAACCTTCGAAATTCCCCCCCTCCTTTCTCTCTCCCCATTTTTGCTCCTCCAGGTCCCGTCGTACCCCTTCCCGTAAGCCTGCTAAGACCTATGAGAGGCCCGGCCTCTCCGAGGAGGAGATCGAGGAGATCAGGGAGGCTTTTAACCTCTTCGACACCGACGGAAGTGGAACCATCGACCCCAAGGAGCTCAAGGCTGCCATGCAGAGTCTTGGTTTCGAGGCCAAGAACCAGACTATTTACCAAATGATCGGGGACATTGACAAGGACGGGAGCGGAGAAATTGATTTCGAGGAGTTCCTCGACATGATGACCGCCAAAATGAGCGACAAGGACTCTCGTGAGGACATCCAGAAGGTCTTCAACCTCTTTGACGATGACCAGACCGGACACATCACCCTTCGCAACCTCAAGAGGGTCGCCAAGGAGCTGGGAGAGACCATGAGCGATGCCGAACTTCTAGAGATGATCGAGAGGGCCGACACAGATCAGGACGGAGAGATCAGCCCCGAGGAGTTCTACTCCATCATGACCAAGAAGACCTTTACTTAAGTGTGAGAGGGATTTGTGGGGGGAAGGAGGTTATTAAATGTAGATTTCATTCAAAAAGCAAGTAGCTCCGTAGCATTTTTAGCCCCCCTCCCCCCCCCCTCCCTCAAACGTCCAAACCAACCATCTTCCCAAAAACCGCTCCAAATTCATCTTTGCTCAACCCCTCAGCGTCATCGTCATCGTCATCGACCACCGCAAACTCAACGTTGGAGCAAACCGGGCTGCTCAGTGCCGCAAAGCAAACCTGCGCCACCCTGTCCCTCGAAGCGTCCCCCACAAGTTCGTCCCCCTCCTCAATGACGACCCCGTTACCCTCCCCTTCGTTCTCGATCTTAAAGAGTCCGGCAAGGTCGTAGTTCGTCCATGGCCCGCCTATGAGCCGTCCCGGCCTGACTATAACGTGGGAGTACTTGTCAGCCTCCGACGCCTCCACCAGAGCCTCCTCGGCGGACCTCTTACTGTCGAGGACGCGGAAAAGGTTGAGGATAACAAAAGGGAACTGATCCCTCCTCTTCGTGCCTATCGAGGTGAGCAGGAGGACCTGCGATGAGTGAAGGGACGAGCAGTATGTTGTTAGTTACTGCGCTATGCTGTATACGGGAGGAGCATATAGTTACGCAAGTTGCTGCTTCTGCTGCTATCGCTTCGATCCAGCCTTCAGTCCTTCGCTCCTCGCCAAACCTCACCTTCTTCACCCTCCCCTCATCATCCTCAGCCAACTCCCTGTTGACTCTGTGGATCCCATTAAGTATCTTCTTGGTAGCCTCCAAGTCAATGTTCTTCGGTGTGTTACCCTCCCTCCACTTAATCGTCGGGAACGCTGTCGTTCCCGTCGCAATAACGACCCCCTGATTTCCCCTGATCACATCCTCGATCTCCCTCTCACTCGCACTAATCAAGTCTACCTTGGCTCCCGACACTGCGGGATTCCTACCTGACACGTCGGGATTACGAGAAGCTGCGACGACGCGAAAATCTGCGTTCGAGAGTTTACCACCTGGGTAAATGGGGTCGGTGTGAGTTATGATTAATGTTGGCCCCATTATTCTTCTTCTTACTCACATATTAATTGACCAACACCCCCTGATGCACCAAAAACTATACACGAGTCGTCCTTGTTGAGGAATTTTGATCCGAACAACAGGGTAGGTGATTTGGTGGGTGATGACTTGGTCGACCCTCCTGGGAACTTCCTCATTTTTGGAACTGACGACATTAGCTGGAAAGTAGGGTGAAAACAAAGTAACACTAGCACCAAGAAGCACATGGAGAACATTTTTAGCGGTAGATTGTACCCCTAACAGTTTGGGAATTTGTTAACATCCTTGTCAGTCCAGTCAGTCAACTAAGAAAAAGAACGTATGAAATCTAATGCGACACACACATTAACTAAAATCCTCACTGGAAGAAGTACTTCGAGTTCTTTATATCCTCCAGGTCTAGCTCCCCCGTCTCTGGTATCTCAGGGAAGTTGCAATCTTTCCCGTACCTGTCCTCCAAGTCCTTCTTAAGTTCCTGCAGCAGCGGCTTAGAATAAAGCTCGACGAACTTCTCCCTGAGAACCTCGTTCATGACGTCCACGTTCCTCGGGTGGCACCAGTAGCTGTCGTGCACAGCAGAGAACGGCAGCCCTCTTTCCTCCATCTCCACAGACGTTAGGAGCATGTGGGTGGAGTCGAGGGAGTGGATGTAGTTAGGCGGGAACGCGCTCCTCTGCTTCATGCTGCTCACCGGGAGGTTGTCCTCCCTGTCCACCATCATGATCTGCTGCACCACAGTGTTGACAATCTTCTCCTTCTTCCTCCTGTAAGGCTGGACGCAGGGAAGGTTCAGAGGAGTCATCCAGCTCATGGGCTGCCTCTGGCTCGCGACGATCGCCGCGACGTCCCCGAGCCACGTCATGGTCTGCCTGGCGTTGGAGAACATTTCGTCCAAGGATTTCAGGGTCATTGAAGCCAGGTACTTGGAGCACCTCTGGAGCTCATCGTCGACAGAGGAGTCGTAAACGTCGAGACCGATGGACTGAAACTTCTCCTGCAGCCTGTTCATAATCTGCTCCTTCGCCCCGATGAAGGTAACCCCGTAAACGCTCGTCATGACAGTCTGTTTCACCACCTTCCTATCCACAAGCCCGTGGATCCTTTTCGCGCTCTCGTGAGCCTCGATCTCGCTCTCTTTCGCCTTTTCCCCCAATTTCCTCCCTACCTCCTCTTCGATTTTCTCCAGTACAATGTTGAGTACCCCAGTGTAAACGTCTTGCGGGCTGTCCATGGGGGTAAGGTTGACGGCCTCTCCCCCCGCCTTGTCCCTCCCCAGCGCCGCGTAGTGCTGGAGTCCGTTGCAGCTCCCGTCCATGCTAACGAACAGCGAGCTCTCGAACGTAGCGGGATCTCCAGACTCCACGGCCTTCACGATCTCCTTGCAAACTGCCAGGCACTGCCAGGGCTCGTCGGCCCCGTTCCACCAAGTGTGGTTCAAAGGATCCTTCGCGCTCCTCTCTATATCATTCCAGTTATCGTCTACGAACTTCGCCCTCGCGTCCATGGATATTTTGTTGGCACCGTAGAGGTTGGCGAGGTTAACCTTGAGCCAGTAGAAGCCCCTCTCCGTCAGGGGGTGCTTCTCGCTGAAGCTAAGGAGACCCCTGCAGAGGTCGCTACCGAGGTGGTTGAGGTTGGGAGGGACCGGGTAAGCCCTGCCCCTAAAGTCCAAGTTCCAGCCGAAGAAAATCTGCTCAAAGTCCTTGAACTGTCTCGCCTGGTCCAGCTTAATCATAGTGTCGCACCGGAGCGAGTGAAGCTCCGAATTCCTTTGGTTAATCTTGTTGTAGTGTTTTTCGTTCTCTAAATGCTTCAAGAATCTCTCCTTGAAAAGCGGGAAGTCCTTGTGTTCCTTGTCAACCTTCCCGTCCTCCATACGAGGGACTCCCTCGCTGTTGAATCTACCCGGTTTGTTAGGAACCTCGTAATCCTTCCTACTCGGCAGTCCCCCTAGCGTCATTTCCTTCCCCCAAGCCTCCTCCTGCGTCTCCAGCATGTCCATATTGATCTTCCAAGGCGTTTTACCAAGCGCGTTCAGCCCCCTGTAAACGAGCGTTAGATCCGCGTTGTCCAGCGCCTGGTTCTGGAGCGAGCACCCGTGCGTCCTCATCATGGATACCTGGTTGAAGTAGTAGCACCCCTCAGTCCTGCTAGTCCAAGGCCTAGGGGGCACCACCATGGGGGCGTGACGGACGTGGACGGCACCCTTCAGGTCGTCGACCATCAGTTTTTCGAGCATGAACTCGCTGAGGGTCACGTAGCCTACGAGCTTGTTCATACCCTGCCTGACCTTCTCGTAGTTGAACGCCTGCTTACCGTCACTTGCTATACAGTTCTCGCAGAGCTTTGCGATCAGGAACGCTCCAACCTTCGCCTTGAGTTCCGGGCTCCACTGGTACTCGTTATCGTCCAGGAGTTTGTCCGCCCTCCTGACGATCTGTGCAACCTTCTTGGATTTGTTCCTCCCAGAGGTGTCATTGATAATGCCCGTCATTATGTTGTCCTTGAAGCTCCCGCCTCCATACGTTCGCTCGTAGAGTACCTTCTGAACCCCCAACTCCGCCCTCACAGCTTCCCCCACCGCCGTCACTAGGGTTATAAACATTGCACCGGAGGGATGTTTGGCCTGAAGTATGTTGTTAAGCACCGTGTGCATGGTGATCACCGCGAGCTTGTCGGCCTTCAACAACACTAAGATGGGACCATAGTTGGACCTGTCAGCCTTGGATATTCTCTTCAAGCATTCCTCCTGCTCCATCTTGATGGCGTTGGCCAGCGGCTCGAACCACTTAACGAACTCCATCTGTATAGGCTTGAGTGATGTCATGTCGTTACGGTCCTTGGCCTGCCGTATCATGCCCGCGTACTCCTTGGAGGCGCGGTCGTAGCTCATGGTCTCGTTCCACTCCTGCAGGGCGCCGAGGTTAGAGATGGGCTGCTCGGTTACGGTATTGTAAGAGTACTCAGAGGAGAGGTTGGAAGGAACTGGACGGGAAGCGTAGGATGAGTAGAGGACCGAAGGGTCTGCTTCTGAGAGTGCATTCAGTACCACTTGTTGGTCCTTCTCCATTGGGGAGATTACATTCAGGTCCAAGGGGGATGGTGAGGAGGAGGAGGAGGGGTGGGATGGTAGCGGAACGTCGAATGTTTCGAAGAAGGAGGAGAGGGACGGCATCGTTGAGTCTATTGGGTTTGAGGATGAGGAGGATGATGGTATGGTATGTTCATGATGCATCATGTGGTCTTCTTCCTCTGCTTGTCTTACTGCCAATGATGAACTGGTCGGGGGTGGGGAGGATGGAGCAGTAGGTGGTGGGGTATTGTGTAAGTATAAATGAGTCAATATATCTGATGCGTTCATAAATGTCCTAAATGTCCATAAATGTCCATAAATGTTGTCCATTTCATCTCACGACTCAGAGTTCATTCCTTAATTTACCTTTTTTTCATTCCATCTTTAATATTATTTCTATTTGTTGATTTTAATGTTGAACCTGGTAGTGGTGATTCTGATTTAGAACTAACTCTATAACTGAATTCTCTTCTAACCCTAGATTTTGATCCCTTAAGATAAAAGGGCTGGCCGGCCAGTACTCTCATTCTCATTATACGGTACATATTGAGATGACAAAATTATACCCTAACCCAAACCCTATACAGATTTATAGCGACGCAAATTTAAATTGAGGAAAAAGATTGTGAAAATGGGAAAAATGGACAAACAAATTGAGGAGCCTTGTTGCTGGTCTGAGAACAAGTCCGACTTGGAGAGGACGAGCAAAAAGGAAAAGTTGAGAATTTAAATATCGCGAATAAGCGTTTATTTATATCCGGGCCGCCGTTTATTATACTCGAGTGTACAGCGGTTCAAAAAACGCGGCCGATAGTGTTGATTGACCAGGATCAGAAGCAAAATCTATAACCACCAATGGCAAACCTTGCGCGCAGATTTTTAAGCTCGTCGTCAAAGAATATACAGTACAATGTATATCTCAGTGGGTAAGAAGTCGTAATTTGGTACATAGACAAAATAAATGTGTCCAGTCGGCCTGAGCGGTGACTAGGAGGGCCTCAAAATCATCAAATACTGTTCATTAAGACTGTTAGGCAAAACAGAATCAACAACTGGTTAACAAATCTCCCCTCACCTCCTCCCTTTTTACCTCCAGAGAGATCCACAGTGACTGGCGTGAAGTGATTACCAAAGGTGTAGAGTCCAGAGATCTTCCAGTAACTCTAACATCCCCCAACACATCCCACGAGGACTCTGACGACTGCGGTGCTGTCATACTCGGTATGGAGGGCGAGAGGAAAAACTGGGACATGCTTGGCGGTAAGATGAACAGTTTAAGGACGACCAAACTCCTTGAGGATGCAGACATTGTCGTGGTTAGGTTCGGGGATAAGTACAGGCAGTGGAACGCTGCCTTCGAAGCGGGTTACGCGGCCGCTAAGGGAAAGCATGTCATCACCGTTCACCCCCCCGCCCTAAGTCACATGCTTAAGGAGGTTAACGCGGCAGCGAAATGCGTGTGCAACGAACCTGAACAGGTCGTTGATATACTAGGTGAGGGAACCGAGCGAGGCGACAGCGAAGGGGCGAAGCGACGAGGTCAAAGCGTCAACGTTTAGTATGATAAAAACACGATCTAACCACCTCCCTTCTGCTCGTTGCCCCCCCCCCGTCTCCCACAGACTACACCATCACTGGGAAATTGCCCGAACCTAAGGATGGAGAGGGGTGGACGCCGAGCGAGGCAATTTGGGGGAAAGGGAACAAGAACCCGTAAGGGAGTGGAAGTATAAGTAAGA
>Ga0115006_10003341_pt1 | contig 10861 bp, 7 predicted proteins | sample ArcOceMetagenome_3_FD_88943 | JGI IMG/M metagenome (GOLD analysis project Ga0115006, IMG submission 88943) | Marine eukaryotic phytoplankton communities from Arctic Ocean - Arctic Ocean- Svalbard ARC20M Metagenome | ecosystem: Environmental > Aquatic > Marine > Oceanic | place: Arctic Ocean...
ACTGCACTGCTTGCTTGCTTGCTCATGCTCAAAACTCAAAACGTAAACACAAACCGCCCCGCCGTGATCGTAACGATGATGGGCCGGAAGAGGCGCCGCTCCCACGTCGCCGGTGGCGGCACCCCACCCAGCCTCGGGCTACAACATGTTCGTGCACTCGCCGCTGTGCTGCTGGCTGGGCTGGCGGTGACGAACTCATCTCCTGCTGCCAGCGACCAGGCGCCAGAGGCAAACGACACCAACATTCGTTCTGCCGGTACCCGTAACGGTCAATTGGAACGTATCGGAGAGGCGCTCGATTTGCCCATTGATGAACCTGCGGCGAGCCAGGAAAGCGGCGAAGATATGATGGCGCCGGATCTGCTCCACCTCACCGAAGAGAATTTTGTATCGACGTTCCAGGACATGTTCCGAACGGATGATGAAGAATTGCCAGCGGAGAATGACGCCATTCTCTGCCTACTTGCCGTCTACTCTCCCGACTGTCGGGCCTGTGAACCCGTGTTAAGGAGTCTCAACCATCTGTCAGAGAGGCTTGATGTTGATTACAATAAGAGTATCGTACCAAGATGGGCAGGTGCTGATGGAATGCCACCACCTTCAAGACCAGTTGTAGGAATGATCAATGGATCCAACGTAACGCACGAATTCTACACCAAGCTGGAACCGCTGACAGCATTTCCTAGTCTGAAATTTGCCTTGGTCCAGAGACTGCCAAAACAAAATGGTGGTGATCAACGTGCGGCTGGAGACGAGAGAAGGACCACGGTCAACTCCGCAGCACCCGAGGTGACGATTCAAATGTTCGACTACATAGGTTCTGGGCCTGCTCATGTGATCGGTGATATTGATGGACTGATCGATTCGATTTGGCATTATTGGTATCGTTATGTGGCAGCACGACAGACAGACATTGCGACGGCGAATGATGCTCTTGACGAGAATGCTGATCAAGAGGAGGGAGCAAAACAATACCCACCGGTTTTCTCTCTTCCATCTTTACAGTCTGCCGTTTCCTTCCTAAAGAATCATGGTGGGTCCATTCTTAAGCCGGTGCCAAGTCACATGCCGGTGCAACTCAATGAAGAGGAACGTCAGTACTATTCGGATTTGTTGAAAGCAGCGCCAGAGGAAGAGGATGGAGGACTTGGCGAACCGATGACCATCTTCTTCCAGTGCCGGCCTCAGGATGACGATACTCGTATGACTGACAAAAGAGCAAAGCGATTATACTCGAAGTTTGATGCACTAGCGGAAGAACTGGTAAATCGTCGCGATGTGGCTTTCTTTGTTGTGAAGTCTCATACCAATCATCAATGTGCTGAACTTGTGGCCGATACTGATGGCGAAAGTATCTTTGATGGTACTGTTGCGGTCATTCGTACGACAGATGTTTCATTGATTGAAATTGAACAAAAAGCATCGGCGGTCTACGTCCCACCGACGGCTGAGAATGGGGCAAAAGACACCATGACGCAATTCGTTATCACCCACACTACGCCGACGATACTCCTTTTTGATCGAAATTTTGCGGCAGATTACGCCTTCCCGTTCTACCGGACACTCCACGCTGTCCTCTTTATCGATACCCCGGAGCTCGGTAGTCCTGCCAGCGAAAGAAGACAGAAACGTAATCGTGAGATCACAGACAAGTCTCGCCATGCAATTCGTCTCTTTCGACAGGCTGCCGTCAATCATCGTCACCATGCTCGTCCGGACGAGGATATCGTCTTTATCATTGTTCCCAGCTATGAAAAGAGGGTATTCAACTTATTTGGTGTTGACATATGGACCGGGCTTGATCGAAAATTTTCTGCTGTGAGAGACCTTGCGCGCTCGATTGATACTCAGGGCGCTGGCGCTTCCACCGAAGAAGATTCTACAGAGCAATCCTGTGAAGCTGAAGACGAAGTCGTGCCGACTATGATGCTAACATCCCGTTCCAGCCCGACGAATCGAAGCGAACGAGTTGTCACGAAACGATATTATCTTTCCGCCAATGACATTTTGTATGGCGACGAAAATGTCATGAGTCGATTCATTGCCAATTATTTTGCCGGCATTCTCCAACCTGCGATTCAATCTCAGCCAACACCGGCCAATCGAACCAATGATGATGGCGTTCAGCTTTTGACTGGGGATACGTTCAAGGAACTTGTACTGGAACAGAATAATAGACACACTCTCGTCAATTTCTTTTCTGCAACGTGTGGCCACTGCAAGCGGTTCAATGTGATTTGGAATCAGTTGGGCCGACTTGTTCGGGTCCTGAATTGGCACGAGACGGTCGACGTGATGAAGATGGATTTGACGCGGAATGAGTTACCACTCGATAATCTCAGTATTTGGCAATATCCATCAGTGTACTATTTCCCGGCCAACGAGAAGGAAAATGCCATACCGATGAATGTCGAGGGGGATGCCTCGTACGGTGACTTGGATCTGCGAGGATATGACTTGGTTGAATGGTTGTTCAACCAAGACAAATTTGACAAGCAAGAGCTAATGGAGTTGCATAGAATTGGATTAGATTCGAAGGAAGTTGTAAAGAAAGTAGAGTGAGGGTGGCGCTGAGCACGATGCGTCTGAAATGAAGATAACGAGTCGTACCGCACCGCGCATCACGTCCGCATCCCGCGCATGGCACCTCACGCATTATCTACGGCGCAAAACAATCCAATGAAGGTTGCTTTGATACCTAACCGCGACAAGGAAGACGAGCAACGGGCAGTCAGAAAGAGACAACAAGATGCCGAGCGCACGCGTGCCTTGCTCAATAGCAAGCTACGAACCATTGGAATTGACGTAGAATCTCTGGAAAAACAAGTGAAAGAGAAGGAGGCCCAACGACTTGAATTCCAACAACTTGAAGCCCAAGAGGCAAAGTATCGGGAACAGCTCTTGGCTCACATGGAAGAGGAGGAGACGGCCGAGCTCGAGGCCAGGTTGAAAGAGAATCAGGAGGTGCAGCGGACACTGCTGGAACAGATGCAGTGGGACAAGAACAACGCTCCAACGATTTCGGAGCCTCCCGATCTGGAGTTGTGCGGTGCATCATCGGCCCAATGCTTCGGCGGCGAAGACGCGGATAGCAAGGCACGTACCAAGATACAGCAAGAGCAGATCAAGCAGTGGTGTGCCCAACAGGTGAGCGAGAAGAAACAGAAGGAGTGCCTCGAGGTGGAGGAGCGGATGGCGTATGCGCGACATGTTTTGGATCAAGACGAGGTGTTGGCTGAGATGGAACGCCGGGAGGCCGAAGAACGTGCCTTCATGGCCAAGTCCGTTCAGCAGTACAATCGAGAGCAGGCCGAAAAGTCCAAGCTCGAGAAAATGATCCAGAAGCAAGACGACAAGGCGGATGGTGAGGCCCTGATTGAGCAGGCGAAGCAATCCAGCTTCCTCACCGAGGACATAAGCGTTGCTCAGAGCGCCCTATCTCCTCATCGGTACCGTCCAGATCATTTCAAGGGTTTCGATTCGGGCCTCGTAGAGCACATTTACTGCGAAAACGATGCTGTGCTATCGGAACGACAGGAAGGACAGCTCGAGGAGAGAGAATACGAAGAGGAGTGGGACAAACATGAGGCATCCGTCATGGAGAAGCTGGAGGAAGCCGAACGCGACCAAGTGGCTCAGGCTCGCGAAAACAACTTGCAGCGGGCAATCTTCCTCGAGCTACAGAAGAAGGAGTTGTTGGAGAAGCAGAGGCAAAGCGAGCGAGATCGCTTTGGTGAGATCTCGGTAGAAGCCGGAGGCTTGTTTGCCAACTTTGGGACCAGTTTGAGCTAGAGCCTAGAGCCTAGAGCCTAGTACTCGTATCGTAGAACGAAGAAGTAGGAATCATATGTACCTGGTACAGGCATGCATTCTCTACTCTACGCTACCTAGGTACGCTACGCTGCTGTGTGGCATTACGTTTGTGTCCATAGATCACAGTAGGGATCCCTCTAGAAGATATCGAATTTTTCTTCGGTGCGGCGCCAGCGGGCGAAAGAAAAAGTGAGAGCGGTCGTATCGTGACAAACTAACTCACGTATCAGAGGCACAGCCGACATGCAGCAATCCAGGTTGGGAAGATAGTGATAGTTGATGGTCACAGCAGCATCTTTAGAAGGCGATGGCCTCAACATTCCCCTCTTCCAATTGCTGTGGAATAAAGACAATGCCGCTTCCGCTTTGTCGTCATCCAACGCCAACGCCGCCTCCTTTTCCACCAACACTACACCGCCACCACAGCCACCTCTTCGAGTACCCGACACAGTCGTCTTTCAGTACGGACAGCCACTGCATTGGTACTTCACCAGTAGGCGTGGTGGAAAGGATGGCAAGACGGTGACAATCCTGCGCAAGAGGAAGCAGAACGTAACCATCGAAAAGATCGAAGAGCTCTTCCTCAAGAAGGCCGCAACGCGGGGAGTGCTGGGAGATCACGACGTGGTTGCCTACTTCATCGCCTCGGCGGACTGTACCTCCCGCTTTCGTCGTCGGCAGAGCAGCGGTAGCAGTGGAGTTGATGCCGGCAGTAATGGCGGTGAGAGTGACAACAACGACGATGATAGGAGTAATGCCAATGCCAATGACAACGGCGACGACGATACCACAACAACGTGCGACATTGAATACTTTGATCGAGAGGGATTGAAGGCATTTCTTGCACACGGGAGGAAGAATCAAACGGGCATACTGCAACGCTTTATGCAGCCCACAGGCGGTGGGACGCACAATGCCCTCATTCAGGCGATATGGACTCCAAATCTTTGTCTGATGGAACGGCGTCGGACCAAACAGAGCCTTCATGACACCAGATTTGGCCTCTACGAGCGGACGGTCACATTTGAGGGTCCTGACGTCCACAGTGCGTCCAAGCCCATCCGAGGGACTGTACTGGGGAACAGAATCAAGCATCTATGCAACGAAATGGTCCGTCACGTGTCCGAGGTGACTGGCGCCGAGAGTAGAAAGAGGAGCCGGGGTGGAAGCCGCTCGAGAAATTCTGCAACACAAGCGCTAGCGGCTCCCACCGCAGGCCAGCTATCGAGGATGGTGGTGTATTTCAAGGTCGATGTCAATGACGACATCTGGGTCCTCTTTACCAGTTCACTACGCCTCGATGGTGGTGATGGCGGTGGTAGTGGCGGCGGCGGTGGCGTCAGCTGTGGTAATCAAAATGCACTCCAGCTCCAGCCTCTTTTGCAGCCTTTGGGCAGTACCACCAAGACTACTAGTAGTAGCACTGCTGCCCCGGCACCTCTCAACATCAATTCCATCGTCAAGCTGGGTCCAAACATCAAGCTCAACCCCAAGGCAAATCATGATCCCCACAAGATATTGGGCAATGAAATCGTCCTGTCGTACTGCCCTTCTTGTGGCCTCGATGTTTCCGATGAGCACTTCTATCCCGTTCCCTACAAGACCATCATTTCGCATTTTGAGCATGCCATTGATATGATGAAGGACGAGCTCGGTCTGGAACGTTTGATTGAGTGGCCACCAGACAAACAACTGATTGAGGCAGCAGGTGGGGTTGGATTTGGATCTTATCATCTGCACAGCAAGGATGGCACAGGCTCTGGTGATGTTGCGTGTACTCGTAGCGCTCGCAATGGCAAGGCCGTCGCTGAGCTCCCGGAAGAGGATACGTTGATTCCGCCAGTCATTCGCCAAATACATGGTCGTCTCAAGGTACAGGGATATCGACGATATCGTAACGACCCTCTATTCCTTCACAGAAATTGCAACGTATGTGAGCACTGCTTTCTCTCCTACGCTCAGCTGGCCAGCACGTCGTTTCAGATGATCAATCCAGTTCGAATTGACGAGGTCGAGCGGAGAGATAGACTTGCAGCAGGCGGCCGCCGACGGCAAATGGGTCAAGAGGAAGTGGAGGATGTGGATGGCGATGATTGGAGCGAAGAGGACGACGCCACTGATGACCAATCCAATTCCTTCAGCGGTCACTTTGACTCGGCAAGAATCCACGGCGGCGCAATGGCAATGTCAAAATCAATTGGAATGCTTCTTTCGGGCGCCCCTACATTGCCTCCCGTCATTCTCGAGCCTCCCAAGGATGGCAATGATGATTATCAGGAAAAATCGGGACACATGGAAGGTCGAACGAGCATCAACACAACACATGCGCCGCTCCACCCTCGGGCACCCCCGGAAGCCATCAACTTGGACGATTTCCTCGCCAAGCACATGGATCCACCTGCTCCACCTCGACATCCCTACCAGCCCTCAACCGGCGACAACCCCCGCCATCCACTCGAGCATCTCATATCGTCGTATGAAATGATGGAGAGGGCCAAACCGACACAACCCGTGCCTGTTCCGAGGAAACAGCAGCACAATCCATACAAAGTATCGCAAAGGATAGTTGACCCGAGAGGACAACCAACAAAACCCAAACCAACGAAGGGACAGAAACATGATAGAAAGAAGGCAGCGGATGATGAAATTAAGCACAATGAGAGCAAAGTACATGTAGAGGTCCACCCAGGATCAGTTCAAGCGAAAGAATCATCGACAAAAGGAACAACAGCGAAAGACGAGACAATCGCGGGTAGCAATGACAATGGTGATTCGCAGACTCGGCCGTCCGTGTCCAAATTATCAGCAGAAGACAAGCAATTGCTCACCTCCGCCCTCAGCGAAATTTATGAAAAGCAGAGGGAAATGACGTTAAGCCAATCGCAGCTTCTCCTTCCTTCGTCAGAGTCTCTTTGAATCTTCTTCTAAATCTTATCGTAACTTTCTACTCGTATGTAGCTAACGTCAGATCGCAAAATCAATCTTCAGCCTGATAGTTGGTAGGCCTACCCTAATCGTATCTACTACGTAGCTAGTCTAGCTAGTAGTAGCTCTACCAGCTAGAGTAATCCGCCCCCGGCCGCTTCTATCGCTGCGAGATGTGGTGAACCCATAACCTGACCTGACCTGCCGATGTGGTGGACTCATAACCTGACCTGACCTGCCGCGATGTTGCTCCTCCCACTTGCCCACTTCCTTGGTCAGTGCGCTCTCGATCTCCGATGGCGGAAACACGACAACGCGCAGTGCCATCGCGACGGCGAAGGGATGGGCTGATTCTACATGCGAGTGACAGCACCAGCTAGAATGGGGAGGACGGTGTCATAGCGAGGCTCCTGGAGCTGTTGCCGCCGTCCCAACACCAAGATCGTCCAGGCCGCAGCGCCATCCGATATTGCGTCGACGTCGGCGCCTGGGATGGGAGGCATCTGTCCAACACATACTCGCTGCTCGTTCATGATCAACAGCAGAGTCAGATTTCTACCAGTACGTCTGCCTTTCGCGGTGCATTGATCGAGGCTGATCCAGTGCGATTCGTCCAGCTCGAGGAATTGCACCGACCGTTGGGCAATACATGTGTTAACGTGGCTGTCTCTTGTGCGGAAGGATCAAAGCATTCTCTCTCGGCGATACTTGGCGCTCATGCTCCTGATTTGCCCAAGGACTTTGACTTCCTTTGTATCGATGTTGATGGCACCGACTACTGGCTCATGGTGGATGTACTAGAGGGAGGGTTCAGACCTTCTATTTTGTGCATCGAATTCAATCCAACCGTGCCGGATGATATCATTTACATCCAGCCTCGAGATGATGGCGTGCGTCACGGATCCTCACTCGCTGCTCTGGTGGAATTAGCCGAGTCCAAAAACTATGTATTGGTCGAGACGACGCTCTTCAATGCCTTCTTTGTGCCTCGAGAGCTGTATGACCAGTATCTGAAGGAGGAAGTTCCTGATACGACAATTGAAGCCCTGCATGAGATAACCATGGGAACAAATTTGTATCAGCTGTACGACGGTACCATCAAATTATCCGGATGCAAGAAGATGTTGTGGCATCGGATACCGATCAAAGAAGAGAAGATACAAATATTGCCGAAAGAGAAACGGTCGTTCCCATTTGCTCCATCGGAGGCCAAATGCAACGATGTTGACACCAACGAATTGAACGATATTGCCGTGGATATGTCCTCGTATTGCCAACTGTCTAAGGAGTCAGGGGACACAGATAAAGCGGATTGTGCATCGAAGCTCCTTCAACAGCTCAAGTCAGATGGCTTCGCTTTCGTTCGAGGCACCGGCATCAGTGCGGCTACCTGCAGCAAGGCTCTTCGAGCGACCAATGCGTTCCTTCACGAGGCAGATGAAAATGTCAGAAGAAGCTGTCTTACCAAAGACAGAGCTAGGCGGGGATTTGCACCGGCAGGGACAGAAAATTTTGCCAGCTTGATTGGCGAGAAAGGCAACAACGATCTCGTCAAGAAGTATCGCATCGGCGCCGTTACGGACGATGCCGATGCTACTAGCAGCTGTTTGCTTCGACCCAATGTTTGGCCGAACGGAGAGGTCTGGACAAAAGAGGCCGCTCAATTCTTCCGGCAAAGTATCGAGCAATACTTTGAGGAGCAGTGCCGGGTCACCAAAGCAGTTGTGAGAGCGATATGTGATGGGCTTATTGCATCCGACGGCCGACCAGAGCTCAACGAAAAACTCCAGGTGCTTCGCGAGGATCACGGCGAAAGTGAAGCACAGCAAGACACCTCCATATTGACATTATTAAACTACAAGCGAGGCAAACGACATCAAAAGAGCAAGAAACCCAAGCCCCTCGTTGCTCCTCACACTGATGTTGGGGTGATAACTTGCCTCTTGTTTGATAAGGGTAACTGTGCCGTTCTTCAGAGGGCAGAGACGACGACCGGTGCTCGTGAGGTGGGTGCAGATCGGAAATGGATCGATGTGAGGCTACCGCCCAAAGTTCCCGACGATACAATTTTTGTTGTCAACATTGGCGATTGCTTTTCGGAGCTCTGCGGTGGTACAATACCCTCAACGATCCATCGCGTGATGCCGAAAGACGATGGGACCATCACCCGAAATTGCCTTGCTCTGTTTCATGGATTGAGCCCGGCCGATGATATCACGCTCCCTTCGGGTGAACGAATGACGTACGAGGAATGGCGCAAGAATCGTATCGCTCGAGCCGTCATCTCCTCCACTTGACAGATCGACAAACTCCGCGTCCATCTCACATACTTCTGCGGCGATGCTTGAGCTTTTGCGAATTTTGCGAAGACAGCCACGTTGCAGGTCGCTCGAGCTGCAAAAGTATTGAAGGAGAATCCAAATTAGCTTGGAGTGAAATCGATCATTTCTATTTTGGTTTTATGCAGTCTTCCCGATGCATTCCCCCAGCACGAATTTCGTGGTGTCTATTCCAATACGCTGATGATTCGATATTCGAGGCATTTATGTTATCTCCACGGCACATTTGTGATTTGAGCCTGCTCTGCTCAAATCCAGCAGTCGTAAATCTACATGATTCCGAGCTGAACGAAGCCCATGGCCGAGGTGTAGTGAAGCGTGACCGTCTGGATGTGACGGCCCTGAACGTACTTCTGCTGGAGCCTGGGCTTCTTGTTCCCCCCGCCGGTGGACTTTGCGGGCTTGGTGTCAGGAGCCTCCTTCGCCATGGTCCCGCCGGCGACACTCGCAAACGCCTTCTTGGCCCCCGGCTGCGACTGGGCACTGAATTCGGACGACGCGTCCTTCTCGGAGGGGAGGCGCTTGGTGCTGTCGACGTCCTCCTGGATGTAGGTGCCCTGTCCGAGCTGGCATTCATAGAATGAGACGCTGATGTTACCGATGGGAGGGCGCATCGAAGCAGCGGCTGCGGCATCGGCGACAGCCCGAGTCCTCTTGAGGACGAATTTGAGGGACACGAAACTGTGGGCGCCTGGTGGGTGCGTGGGTACGAGAGATACGACGTAGAGATTACAAGAAGAAGTAAATACGTAGAACATTTTCTCCATCGACTCGGCAATGACGAACGAAATCCATTGGCTTTGCTACATGTATGTTGTTGGACTTACCATCGACACATTTCCACAGGCCCAAATCCTCCGACACTGCCGTGGTGCTGAGATGATAGTCATAGCCAAGGCTGGTGCCATCGACGTGAATCGCAGCCTCTGCGTGTTGAGTTGACGGTCAGGTGGGTCAGAGGCGTCAGAGGAGAAACAATGGGAGGGGATTGGTCAGACGAGCGAATTTTAAATTGTGAAAAGTAAAGTTAAGTTGCAGCCGCTGCACCGCACCAGTAGCACTTACTCGTGAGGACACCGCCGACAGAACGATCGGTCTGGATGCGGAGGAAGTACTCGAGCTGAGGAGAGGATATTGTGGTGTGGAGGCAAAGGAGGGATAAGAAATGCAGTAGGTCAGTGTCATTGTTGGCAAAACAACAAATCCGAAGTGAACATCACCGTACATGTACTCACGTCAGGTTCGGCCTCGACGTAGAGCTTGCCCTCGGGGCACTGGAATTCCTTCATGGGCTCACGGTTCTCGGCGTTGATGACCTGGAGGGAGAACTGGCCGCTTTTCATGATGATGGTGGCTGGCTGGTGCAAAAGGAAATCTGTTTGATGTTTGGATACGCCGTGGTGTGTCTGGGGCGAGCCGGTGAGTTGGGCGAACGACGGGTCTGGTCGCAACTAATTTCGTACGATCGTAACGTCAACGGCGGTGGCACAGCAACGAAAGCAGCAGGCAGAATAGCGGCAAGCCAACGATACTAGTACACCGGAGGAGTCGAGTCGAAGTCGAGGAGTGATGAGGATACGAGTACATGTATGTAGGAGCAGATGAGCGGAGCCATCGGCTGCTGAGGAGCCAGGGCATTCAGTCGAGCGAGTCGTATCTGGTGGTCATCCCGTCATCTCCTTCTTGATTATGCGGTAATCGGGCGCGCCGAAGGTGCGCCCGTCCTCCCCTTTTTGCTGGGGACGGGTGCCCGAGGGGTGCCTGTTTAGGTCGCGCGTAGAGCG
>Ga0115006_10003342_pt1 | contig 10860 bp, 1 predicted proteins | sample ArcOceMetagenome_3_FD_88943 | JGI IMG/M metagenome (GOLD analysis project Ga0115006, IMG submission 88943) | Marine eukaryotic phytoplankton communities from Arctic Ocean - Arctic Ocean- Svalbard ARC20M Metagenome | ecosystem: Environmental > Aquatic > Marine > Oceanic | place: Arctic Ocean...
TGAACCAGAGCGTCTTTTAAGTGTGCCTACATGCATATCCTGCGCGATGAACATCTACATCCTACACGCGAGGGTAATCGTGTTGTCGTGCAATATTTCTTAACGTAAAACTGCCGTTCGCATATTCGGAATTTGTTTCTCGCGTATGGCTCTTTGTGTGGGTGTCTATTTTTACAGGTCGCATCCACATGGGAAATATGGGCGCTGTGGCTTACGTATCTGCACCGTGGCGTTTCTCCTAAAGGTATCCCACTGGCGTCCCGAGATCGCCTCATACATACGATTCACGAGACTAGTAGATGCCTCAACTGCTCTCTCTCCCCACCATTCATCCTCCATGTTAGTGGGGTGTTGCGTGTATATTACAGAGATAAGAAGGAAAGTGTTCAGCGCCACTCAACCACAGTGCGTTCGAGTATACAACAGCACAATAACAATACAGCGCGTTCGATATAGGCGTTCCTACATGCGAGTCACTAAGCTATATTTGCACTACTATATCCGATAAAGCGGGGAGACCCTATATGGGCGTCGTCTTAGATGCCCAGCGCCGCCTCCTGCCTAACTGCGCCTTGCAGTCGCCATGGCAGTGATGCGATGTTGGCTCCAATGCCGACAATCCTCCGACTTTAGAATCCCTTCTTGCTCTTATTTTCTCTCCACGACTTACGTTTGTTTTCAGATTACGCTTCGTCATGTATTTTACATTTCCAAGTGCATTCTTACTTGGTTTTCACTTGATGGCCTTCGTCTTAGATGCTCGGCGCTCTCGTCTAGCCCGCGCATTCTACAGTCGTGCCATCCACGGTTTCTTCATCATTACGGCAACTTTCTCCGATTTGTTGCCGAACTTCGCTCTCAAAATACTTTTGATATTAGCGGGCAGTTTGTGATGCACTAGTTGAAACGATGGCGTCAGAAAGCGTCCTTTGTACACTTTCCACGTCATAGGAACCCAACCAGCCTTCTGCGTTCCTTGTTTTACGTAATACGTAATGCTCTTTCTTATTTGCATCTTCGTACACGGGCAGGTATCTCTTGTCAAGCATGTTACCGCTATCGGGAGAGTTGTACCAATGAACATTCCACGCATCTTCATCGAGTGTCGTGCAAATGAGCTGGGCTACCTGCCACTTTCTTACTGCTGTCTTCGCCGCAGCCAAGCGAACCACAACAAGTTGCCCAGTCGCGAATCTCGTCTCGCCGTCTTCGTCGAACTGACCGTCATCAGTTTTAAAGTACGCCTTTCGGAGATGTCGCAAGTTGCTCTTCACGGTCTTACCAGTAACACAATGCTTGATGAGAGCTCCCTTGGTGGTGACTCTCAGTACGTGATAAGGACCCGTGCAATGCGGTAGCATGTGTGTCGAAACCTCACCTTGATATCGCGGAATCTTCTTGCGGAACACCTTCGAGCCTTGCGTGATGGGGCTGATTTGTCCATGACGTTTGTCGTAGTAGTACTTTGACTCGTCCTGTGCAATCTGCTGTGCCACTCTTGCTTTAGTATACACTCTCTTCATCACCACCTGCATGTGTTCTGTAAATTCCTTTGGGGCAGTTTCGACATGTTCTGTCTGGAATACGTCCAACGGAAATCTTACATCACGCATGAGATGCAATCTGAAAGGGGTGTAACCAGTTACTCGATTCTCGGTGCCTCGGAATATCCACAACACGTAGTGCAAGCTCTCGTCAACGTCTAGGTCTTGCTCATAGTATAGAATTCTAAGTGATGCCCCGAGCCAGCGATGGAATCTCTCGACGGTATTCGACTGAGGTGCATAGGGTTGCCCCACAATCGAATCTATTCCAAACAACTTGTACAAAGCCTTGAATATCTCTGAAAGATTGAGATTGTTGCCGCCGTCACTTCTAACCTCCTGGGGAACCCCGTTGTACTCACACCACTTCATCAAGCATCCAGCACAGTCTTCTGCAAAGGACGTCTTGAGACAGTGAGCGTCAGCGTAATGAGAGAAAGAATCCAAGATGGTGAACAAATAACGGGTACCCTTGGGACTGGCATGATTGAGGACAACGAGGTCGATGCATATACATTTCCCTGGCGCGTCGTACACTCTTATTTGCATGAATCCGTATCCAGGGCTCGACGCAAACTTCATCTTCTGGCAGAGAGCACAGTGCTTCGTGTGGTCGTTGGTTTGATGGATCATTCCAAACCACCAGTACCTCTGTCTCAGCCAATGCAACATCTTTCTTGCACCGATGTGAACGTTAACGATGCTGCCGTGGGCAAGTTTCATCGCTCTCGCTCCCAAGGTGGAGTTGATGACTGGAACAGGATACTCGCCGTTGGATGTTGCGTACACCATCATACCGTCTTCGTCTATTCTCATCAGCTGTGCGTAACCTTGAACATTCTTTCCTCTAACTTTCATTCTCTTGAGCTCCTCTAGATAATCAGCATGAAGTAGGGCAACTTCTGTATCCGAGTGGTTCTCGTCAAGTGCTGTCTTCCACTTTTCGAGAGCTTCGGCCAGACGTCTGCATTCAATCAATACTGGGTCACTTTCTTGCACTGAAACAATTTCTTTTCTCGATATGAAGGTATAGGGAGACACTTCATCCATTTCATTATCTAATGCATCATCAGCCTGGCCTACAGGTGGTATACCGATTGAACCTCCTGCACTCCCCTCGCCTGACACATCAGGATCTTTTACACCAGACTTTGAGGCTTGCTTATTCTTGCCCTTGGCTTTCTTTGATTTCTTGGAATTGTTAGGTGGCTTTGCATTTGACTCCTTAGCCGTGAGGGCTTTGGACATGGACTTCGTCACTACAGGCGTGGCGAGATCCATTGCGTCACCACCGAGAGTATCGGACAACGATTGTGCTATTTCTTGGCACAAGGCTTTGGGGTACATCGCTCGTCTCTTCTTAGGAGTCGTGTCCCAATGCACTCCAGCTTTCTGAGCAGTACGAGTAGGGGCCTTGGGAGCCCAAAGATCAAGGTTGTTGATCCATACCGACGGCTTCTTGGTGAAAGTGTCATCGTAATCCGACAAATGAATTATCGAGTATTGATTCGTTTCCACCATATCTCTCACCCTCGGCAGGTTCTTGAACACCCAATAATTCGGACTTTCCATAGTCCACAACACGTCTGCATTCAGCTCTCTGGCGACATCGATAATGCAAAACGCCTTGGCCACCTGAGCGTCTGCCTTTACAGCAGATTCCGAAATTGGAGCACCAGTGACGTATTCGTAATGTTTGTCACGTTTGTGTTGCTTCGACCTCGGACTACACTCAGGAGCAAAATGTAAATAATCAGGAGTACCATGCTTCACAAATAGGTTCCTAATCAACGCTGTAGTCAACTCTTCAATATCCAAAATCTCAGTTGGCGGCACACCATCAGCCGTGCAGTCTTTGATGTCTATGGTCACCACGTTCCATCTCGCGCCTCGCTCTTTCAAAGCACTCGAAAGAACCGCAGAACCACAGTAGAATTCGTAAGCGTTGTGTCTTGAGGCATTCCCCACCGGGGCTATCCTGTCAGATCTTAAGGCATTCCCCACCGGGGTTATCCTGTTTAACATCGCTGAATCCTTTTCGCAAGTAATCTCTTCACGAGATCGTTTTTGGGACCTGGCCATTCTCAACTCGTGGACCAAGTCAACTCCTTCTGCCACTAAATCGCATTCGTCCACGCCGTCACCACAGGTAATAGCTGTCAAATTGCTTAAAATAGTTGAAGCACAATCTGCTCTCCAAGGGGATTTGTTAATTCCGAAATGATAACTGTCACTGTTTCCAGTAACTCCCCCGACTTTGGAACCAGCCACCACATGCTGCACTTGAACATGAGCAAGGGTTGCTCTGAAGATTGTGGTCGCAGTCCCGGTGGGAATCGTTTTCCTTAGCACAGAAATTGCAACCTTGTCCTCTAATTCCTCGACGACGCTGATCAGTTCTTCTCTCAGACCAGCGGCGGCGCAACTTTGCCTTACAGTAAGTTGTTTGTAAGTCCACGAGCGCGGAGGCTCGTGTGGATTATCGATCACATTTATCAGTTCATCTTTGGGCGAAGGCACCGTTCCGTTACCATAGTAGAAATGCCTTCGTCCATCGAGCACAGCTAGCATTGGGGTAGCCATTACTCGTTGTAGCAGGGGTCCAGATGAAATGGAACCCATGGTCTCTTTAGGAAACTTTATTATCTTTGGCCTTTCCAGCGTTTGAATCATCGCGGGTGTCCGCGCATCGTCAGTTAATAAGTCTACCACCGAGGCCAAGCAGTCATTAGGTTGAACAGTTGGAAAGGAGGTCAACGTTAAAGTCACAACTGTCATGTTGTCACCCACATAGTCCCCGTACCTTCCAGCTGGTAATTTGCTTGTCTTGACAAGATACCCCATTTGGGAGATCAACTTTCTGTAGGAGGCTAATGCTTTCACACTGGTCCCATCCAGGAACCACATTAAGATTGCTTGGACAGGATACTCGCCTTGAACTTCGTTCAGTGCCCTCACCAGAATCAGTGTCTCTTCAACTGATGTGGGACTGTCGCCAACGACCGTGTATCTTCTCTCGGGTGTGCTTTGAGCTTTGAAAATTTTCGCATTAACGATGGTGATGTACGGCATTCGCACTTGTGCACTCTCTACCGACATTGCCAACGCCAACACTCCATGATAAGATATCACACATGGGTGTTTTGCTAACATCTCCTCCTCGAAATCATACCTAAGGTCCACACATGCACAAACTTCAAATCCCGCGGCCGCCAACGAGTCGACTGAATCCCCAACGCAAGAGAAAAGATCTATGGCGAAGTAAGTCGGTAAGTTTCCAAAGTCACTGGTAGCAGGGTCGTTACACTTGTACGAGGCGACAGACAGCAAAATTTCGTCTGCACACCTTACTCCCCCGACTTTCGATGCGTCCTCGGTTGAATCCTCTGTCCAACAACGAAGAGCCATCACAGTATTTGGAACTACCTCGACTCCATCTCGTCTCAGCACAGCGTGGGTGTCCTTACTCATTGAAAAGCGTGCTGGTGATTCACTAATGACATGCTTCATCGCAGCCAACAGCTGGTGTTGCACTACTTCCGCCTCGAATGGAACAAATATGTCGCGGTCCTCCCCCGTCTCTATCATAAGCCTTGATAGTGCGTCAGCAATTTGCATCAGAACGTGTGTACCGGCCAGGTGTTGCAAATTGTACCAATACATCGACAACCACAAAGCAAGTCGGGCAATTCTTTGGTTTTCCGACTTCGCCGTCATAACCCACTGGATGTTCGCATGGTCAGTGCACCACGTAAATACTACGTTCGCCAGTATCGAGTTGCACTTAATCATACAGTAAAGTCCAGCCCTGAGTTCCCTTTCACGATTCTCTTGATTTCTCTCGAATTGATCAAGTGATCGGGACATGAATCTCACCGGACGCCAGTGCCCCTCTTTACCATCGTCTGGTCCACCAACCTTGCCATCTTCAGTGTCAAATTCACTCGTGCTTCTCTGAAGCAACACACCACCTAGAGCAGAGCCGCTTGCATCGGTTACCAGATAGAACGGCTTGTCATAATCCACAATGTAAAGGCATGCAGCCTTCAAAAGCTTCTTAATCTTTTCGAAAGCTGTTTGCTCATCTTGGCCCCACACAAAGGTAGCATCTACTTTCGTCAGCTTTGTCAGTACTGCCCTGTAATCAGCGAGCATCGGGATATAAAGTTCGAAATACCCGCACATTCCGATGAAGGTTTGTACGAGTTTCACTGTTGTTGGGGGTGGAATTTGATCTATGACTGAGACCATCTTCTGGTTGGGGTAAACCTTCCCACGATCAATGACATGAGAAACGTATTCAGCCTTCTCCAGAAGTATCCACACTTTAAACCAGCCAACCGTCATTCCGAAGCTCTTGAACTTGCCAATTACCCACTCAAATCTTGACAAGGAAGACTCTTCCGTCTGAGCCCACGCTAGCACATCGTCACAGTGCAGTAGCATCCACTCATGTAACGCCTCCTGTAGAAGATTGGTGACAGGAGTGATTGCAGCTGCTGACGAGCACTTCAACCCCTGCGGCATTCTCTTGAATCGATACGATAGAATGTGAGTTCTGAACGTAGTAATGTCACGCATGGAAGGGTCGATTTCCCTTTGGAAGTAGAAGTCTCTGCCATCGATTAGGAACATAAAGAAGGCCTTCTGTACTGTCTCGAATATGTCTTGTGGTCTTGGATATACCACAGGAGCGTTGGCAATAAGCATGTTAACTCTACGATAGTCGACCACTAATCTCCACCTGCCATCTCCTTTGGACACAAGAAGGACCGGACTATTCCACTCCGCATTCTTCGAGGGTTCAATGATGTCGTTGGCAAGCAGGATCTTGATCATCTTCGACAAAGCATCCTTCTTCACAGGTGACAACGGGTAAGACTTGCACAGCACAGGCTTGGAGCCTTCTACCAGGTCAAATGCGTACGGACCGCACGCCATGCATCCTATCGTGTCGTCAAACACTGCAAGATTTTTCTTTATAGCTGCTTTCCATTTCTCTTTCAACTTCGTGTCTCTTCTTCTACTCCTCGGTGCCAATCTGGAAAAGTGTTGATACAAGAATTCGATATGATAGTCGGATCCATGCTCAATTTCTTCAGGGAAAGTCTTCGTCTCGCTTGCAGTCTTGAGGCAACGTTGGACATCGGCGTCAGTGTAAGTCGACTTCTTTACGATAGCAGGCTTCACTTCTACTTCCTCCGCAGTCACAGCACCAGCAAACATGTCCGAGTCCATTCTCCACTCACAGATCGGGGCGAACCCTTCGACGTCGTTAAAGTCAAGAGTCTCGTCCACCAGCATTTTAATCTTATCTTCGCCAAATGCACAGAATAGGTCTCCACTTTCCACCGAGAATCGTTGTTTGTATTCTCCGTCAAGCAGTCCGTTGAGAACCTCATCGACTACACACGTTCGTGCGCAATCATTCTTCAAATCATCAATTTCAAATTCCCGCACTGGGCGTCTGACCTTGACATTGTCTAATGGCTTTGCAGGGACATTCCACACAGCTCCTACTGTGTCAACAGTGGCCCTGTAGTCCACCCCCATCTTTTTTGCACCTGCAGGCGTCTCTTTAATCATAGCTAACATACGCGATACGTCCTTGTCATGAACGATCGCTTCAAAGAGTAAAGGGGCTTCTATTCCAGTGTCGAGACAGATACAACTGCCTCGACGTGGTTCACTTGCCTCTTAACGGGATATTCCCGTCGGTCAGGGAAGTTCACAATAAACTTCTCCTGCTCCATTGTGCTGGACGACTTTTGGTCGTGAATGGATAAACATGCTCGGCTTCGACTGATCTCTCCAACACCTTGGATCATCGCGAGTACGCACTTTTCTACAATTTCGTAACGTCTCGTTTGCTTTCGCCATTCACCGGTACAATCTTTGACTGTCAACGCGATTTCAAACCACCCCAGGCGCGCCATTGACGTTTCATTGGCGGCATAAGTCAAAGCTGGTACCTTGTATCTTCCTTTAGCTATTATCTGATTGCTGCAGTTCAGAATTAGTCTCTTGGCAATATCAAGAATGCAGTAGTTCATTCCAGCGGCTGTATCGATAGTCTCGTCTATTTCTATCGCAGTCTTGCCATTGATAGTCTTGTCGAGCATGAAGTGAACAGTGATAGATCGGTGAGCACCTCCGCTGTTGCCCTTAAACTCGGAACAAGCAACGAGGGCCTCCAACTTTTTCTTCTGACTTTTGGTCATGCGACTACCACTTGGAGCCTGGACAGAGCTACACGATACAATATCAACCATTGGAAGAGCAACATCCCCGAAGGTCTTGCCGTAAGGCTTTAACCGTTGGTTGACAAGTCCTGGAGAAACATTCGCAAACTCTCGTCTAACTCTGTCGTCAATGTAATTGATCGCTCCACCACTTGGGTCAACCGCCAGTCCTCTGTAGATACTCGTCAAAGTTCTATTGACAACCAGTTCGTTATTTACAGAGTAGCCAGAATCGTCAGAGTCGGGATAATCCCATTCGCCATGCTCATTCCTCCATTCCTTGAACTTGTCTGATTCGCCACTCATCTTCCACCAGGAAGAGACTGACTTATCACCACGGCTTTCTAAACTACTTGGACTGGCAGGTTCGTCTGACTGATTCCACCGAGAGTCCGACGAAAGATGCTCGTGGTCAAACGGTGTCTCAGTAGTTCCCGATTCCACTGACGCCGGCGAAGCACTTAAACCGAACTGCTTCCGAGTGTGCCTGTAGTTGAGTGCTCGATCTAACTCTTGCAGCTTCTCAGTGCTAACTCGAGAGACATCCAGTTTGCTGCCTCGTCCGATGACCGATCTCAATTGGTTTTCCAACTTCAATCGTTCAGCTTTCGTCGGTAAGACTTTACCCTTAGGTATTTGCCACGATATCCCCGTTGTTCGATCGGTGATCTTGCGGTAACCCTTGAGCAATGTGTCAGGCTTCCCGTCTTTACCTTTCGGTTCTAACGGAAGTCCCGCACCACTTCCTGCCGCAGAGATTGAACTGCTTTCAACTGATGCAGATGGCTTCGAAATATCTGTGGACAAGATCTGTTGTTGTTCTCGCTCCAGTTCTGCCATTCGATACTCCTTAAATTGTGAAAATTCTTCATTTCGAGTAGCACACGTTTTTCTCTTGTGGCTATTCTCGAGCGACTTGTTGTGCATGGTCATATACTTTGGACGCTTCTTCGGTCTGGTGTCAACGTGACTAGCACTTGCACCTAAACCTCCCCCCGATTGTGAAACCCTGGTTCCGCCGCGAACGTCATCCTCAACACATGGGAGAGGTGACTTCGTAGTCGACTGTACAGAGTGAGAGTTAGACTCTACATCCCTTACAGTTTGAAAACCATGTTCACTTACCGAGGACCGGGATCTCACTTGCTCCAGATGAATACTCCTATGAGTAACATCCTGCTCATGTGTTCCACTTGAGTTTTGTCTTCTGCATAAATTCCTAACCACACATTCTCTTGGCATCTGAGCACCCAAAGTATGGCCTGCCGGCACGTAATGAACTCTTTTATCATCATCGTACGGAAGGTATTCCTTGGTGATCACTCTGCCAAATTTGTCAACATAGTCTACAAGATCTTCATCAGTCTGCTCCCAGTCGCTTTTGTTCTTAGAAGTCGCCCTGGGATGAATCTCATCATCAATCTTCAAGGCATTCTCCAAAACTACTCTCGCTTCCCTGGGTGCAGGCCACTTGCCTCTGGTTGCACGTTCTCTCCACTTGTCCGTATCTTGCTTTTCATTGCCGCAGTTGTGACACCGTTCGATCGTCGAACACATGGTATTGCAATTTTGGCAAGGCCCCATACCTCTGGGATCGAGAATGACTGGATTATGGTGAGTTGCGTCTGCCCAGTCAGCTTCTGGCTCCTCACTCGTTACTCCATTCATCCACACACTCGTATCGTTAGAAAGATTGAATTCCTTATCAGATGAGGTGTGTCCGAATTCGTCGAGTTCGTTCTCGTCCTTCACTTTTCCGACCAACAATGTCATGTATTGGTCGTCAATTCTGGCATCGGGACTAAGCAAGTAATCTCTAATAGCATCCTCGTTTTCCTCATCATCGTTGATTAATTCCAATGACTTGGAGGGCTCAGAGAAAATCTCCATGAGCCTTTCGGTCATTCCGGTCGGATGGCTCATCGAACTCATATTGTTCAAACTCACCACACATCCGAAAATATCCCCATCTTGCCCTTGACTGTTGTCTCCGAAGATCGCGTTCATCGTGTCTTGCAAACTAGTTGACTTCGCAGACTTCGCTTTCTTCGCAGACTTCGTTGCTTTTTTATCTTTCTTACTTCTTTTGCCCGAAGCCACCGCTGCAACTTTGTTGTTACCAGAGTGCTTACGGATATTGAAGTCAGAAGCACGGTCGTCAGGAAGATTCATTGCTTTCCCAGTGCCGGGATTTCGGCCAGGACAACCGGCTGCATACCAAAGAGCTGTCAACCTGGATCGCTTGCCATGGACCGATTCGTCGAAGCCCTCGCGATTCCAGAACAGATCTGACTTTGCAGTCGAAGCCCTTTGATAGTACGGGCCACCGTCTGATTTCAATTGCTTGCCTTCAGCGGTGTCCTGATACTTGAAGCCTTGAATCTCGTATTTGCGCGAGCCTTTACTCGTCTCCCCAGGACGACCTTCCGCCGCTTTGCAGTTCCAGTGCATGTGCGAACCATTACAGAAAGGACACGGACCTAGTCCTCGTGGACGATCTTTGAAGTCACCAGAACCGGTCTGTCGCTCTCGCTGTTTGGCCGCCTCGTGCATTTGACCATCTCCGCGTGTGGCTGCCACAACAGAAGCTGCTAGCATGTCACTGAGTTCTTCTTTATTCAATGTCACCGCAACCTTATCGGCTGTCAAATCGGCGAGTTGAGTAAGAATTGCTCGCACGTTTTGCATTGAAATTGGAACGTCTGGGTACACTCTACGATATTCCTTTAGCACTTCCTCCCTGCACTTGGTTTGCATTTTTAGCAGAAACAGATACGTCATAGTATTCTCATCCAGCGGTTGGTTTTGTCGAATCCTAACTAGTTCTAAGTTCAAGTTATCTTGTGCAAGTAAGTAGCTCTGCAACGACTGCGATTTGTCTTGCCGATTCCGCAAACTTGCAAAGTAACCATCCACTTGTTCTTTGAGAACTTCCGTCTTGCTGCAGAACTTTATCATTCGAAGCAGAGCGAACAGTCCCATCATAGTTCCAGCTGGACCAACTTTAGCACCGTACCACCTCTGAAAAGCCGCAATCTCCAATCGGGTCGCCGTATCGCTAAGGCGTATGATCA
>Ga0115006_10003346_pt1 | contig 10858 bp, 6 predicted proteins | sample ArcOceMetagenome_3_FD_88943 | JGI IMG/M metagenome (GOLD analysis project Ga0115006, IMG submission 88943) | Marine eukaryotic phytoplankton communities from Arctic Ocean - Arctic Ocean- Svalbard ARC20M Metagenome | ecosystem: Environmental > Aquatic > Marine > Oceanic | place: Arctic Ocean...
GAGGGGGCCGTGTTCGGCTTCCGGGTGGTCGGCTTCGGCTTCAGCAGGGCCCTGGCCAAGTGCGGCGGGGAGGTGTCGCGGTGCGGTGGTGGCAGGGCCCAAAAGGACAAATCGGGGGCGGGGGCGACGGCGGCGGCCGGAGAAGGTGTGGCTGCGTCCGAGGGACAACGAGACGACAATGACGACGAAGAGGAGGAAGAGTACGATCGATACGCCAACACCGGATACGTTCAGAGTGCAGATGATGCCTACGGCGCGGGGCTGTCGGCCGGCGCCACGTCGAGGAAGCAAATGGCCCCGATGGAGGCCCCCCCTCCGCCCATGCCCAAGGAACTGCTGTCGGAGGCGTGCATGGTAATTGATGCCCTCGGCCTTCCGACTCGGCGGGAGTTTGTGGGAACCTTCTGCAAGGATCATCTCGAATCGTATTCCAAAACGTTTGATCCGAAGAAGAATTCGTTCTCTGGTGGTGGCGGCGGCAACAGCAGCGGCGGCGGAGGGGACGCCAGTGCCGCCAAGAGCTTCAAGATTTCCATGCCCTCGACCTCCGGACATGGGGATTCGGTCGCAGGTGGCTCCGAGGGAGGCGGAAGCGGCAATCCCAATCCTGCCTCTCTCGATCAGATCGACAGGCGGTATGCTTACTACCGCCGCAACCTGCGGGAACTCGACGACAAGTTCCGCGACGTCTTCCCCCAGAACTGGAATGTGTATCATGAGATGACCTACTGCTTCCTCCAGATCACGTCCGATCATCTATCGTCATTGCTCACGCCCCTTCGACCATACCGCGACAGAGACTGCGACGATGTTACCATCCTTCTGAAGGCGCTGCAAAAAAGCGTCATGTTCGAGAAGGAGATGACGGCCTGGCTTCAGAGGGAGTGTGGCACCATCTTCCTCGACGGGAGTAGAGAGGCCGAGCAGGCAGCCCGGGAGGCCGAGGAGGCGGCCGAAATTGAGATGGACGACGAGAAGGCGGCCATAGCCGCTGCTGCCACCGCAGCAGGGACTGCGGGAGGAAGACCTGCACCGCCGCCAGCAGTCTATGGCGAGGACGGTGAGGAGCTTGAGTTTGATGAATCTGGTAAGGCGGTCGCGGCGGGAAGCGCGGAGGGTATCCGCATCAAGTATGAGCGCAAGATGAGAGAGAAGCGAGAGGGTAGGGATCGGGGTGTTGGCGGGGCGGCCGAGCTCGGCGTCGGAGGAGCGAGGCACAACCGCCCCATCCCCGTTAAGCCACTCATTGGAGTTTCATCGGGAACCTTTGATGGGTTCATGGGACCCTACATCGCTTTGGAGGAGCAGAACATGGACGAGCAGTTGGTGGAATTCACATCGCAACGCGAAGTAGACACTCGCGGAGAACTTCCCGTCTTTACTTCGTCCACGGCGCTCTTTGTTTATATCAAGAACAGTATCACGAGGTGCACCAACCTAACCAAGGGCCAGACCTTTTTCCAGCTCTTTGCATCCTTCCAAGACACGCTCAAAAAATATGCAAATGTTCTCGAGGGGATGTTTCCCAGGCCCAACGCTGCGGTCGCCGCCGCCTCGGCTGCCATCAATCTTTCGGCCAACATTGGCATCGGCGCGGCGCTAGCAAACCCATCCAGTGTTGCTGCATCTGCAAACAGCAGTAGCAGCGGTGCTCAGTCCTACCGCATTCCTCCCGGAGAGGAGATCACTATTTGCCATGTTATCGATACTTGCGAGTACTGCGCCGATACCATGGAGGCACTGGAAGATTTGATCCGAGATAAGATTGAAGACAAATACAAAGATAAGATCGACATGTCCAGTGAGCAAGAGGTCTTTCACGACGTTACTGCCAAAGGCATCCGAGTCCTCGTGTCGGGACTGGAGAATCGGGCCGACAAGGCATTCCGAGATATGGCAAGCATAAAGTGGGCCGACATGGATGTAGTAGGGGAGGAATCGCCCTACGTTCGAGCCATACACGAGGCGATTTGTCCCTTCGTCATCTCTCTTCGGGGGCTCCTGCCGACGTCGTACTTTCGCAACTTTTGTGATAAGTTCGCGACCGCCTTTACAACAACCTTTTACAATTCCCTCATCAAACAGAAACGAATTAGCGAATCAGGCTCGCAGCAGCTTCTTCTCGACGTTACTACTCTCAAGACTCTTCTTCTAAAGTTGCCGGTACTTGAAGAGAAGGCCGGCAGAACCGGTGGTGCCAAATCAAAGCAAGGCACCAAGATTGCCCCGGCCATGTACACCAAAATGGTGACCAAACAATTTCAGCGCATTGAGATTTTGCTCAAGCTTGTCGGTACACCATCCGAGCTCCTCGTCGACATGTTTAAGTCGCAGTGGGAGGGTGGTTCAGCACTGGACTTCCAAGTGATAATGAATCTTAAGGGCATGAAGCGAAATGAGCAGGCCGTCTACTTGGAGAAGCTGGGTGTAGACCCATCCATTGCCAGGACGGGGGCTACACATGGAGCGACCTCATCTAATATTACTGATCACGTCCAGGCCCTTCAGGGCCGAGGATCCGATGTCGCAAACAAGATGACGTCCGATATGGCGAACATGAGGGCCAAGGTTGAGAACTTTAGGCTTCAATTTAGATAACACAATTCTCTTAAATAAGATTAGAGCACTACAACTGCAGCAAAACAGCCGCCCCTTCGACATCCTTATTACCTTGTTTGCGGAGTATTTCCTCCTTCCACTCTACAAGCGTCAGCCCCGCTTTATCAGCAACATCTTTCACGTATGACTTGGAATGGCCGAAACGTCCGCTCTGAAGTAGCATTAACCCATCCTCACTCCCTTTTTTCTCGCTTGGTGGTGTCTCAATTGTAAACCCAACTAGTCCGCCTTCCTTCAATACCCTTGACGCCTCTCTAAATACTTCATCTAGCGCTCCAACATAAATAAAAACATCCGATGCAGTGATGATGTCGATGCTGCTGGAACCCATGCTTTGTAGAAAGCCTATCGCATCGCCCACCTCGACTGTGTCATACACCGAAACCTTATTTACAGTTCTTGTTTGAGAAATTTCCACCATTCGGCTAGAAAGGTCCACCCCCCGAATGATCACCTTGCCCTCGCCGATATTTTCGGAAGAAATGCATGCAGCATCATCTCCTAATCCTATTCTTTCCCTCAATAGTTGTCCGAGCAACCCCGTGCCAACACCAAGATCCAGTACGACAACATCTCCTTCTGCCCGACTCTTATTCCAGTGCCGATTGATTGTATCAGCAACTATCGTGTGACCGCGATATCCCAGGTTTTTTACCAATTCCTTTTCGAATCGATCCGAGTAACCGTCAAAGAGCCCTGCTACGTAGTCATCCGACAATTCTGTAACTGATGCGGCATATTCGTCCCCCAACGAGGCAAGTTGGACCAAAGCGTGCCCATCGTCCGGTTGGACCTCGAGAGCGGCACGAAAATATCTGGCAGCCTCCTTTTTCTCGCCCCTCGCCTTGTGTCGGATCCCTGTGTTGATTAAAAGATCTGCTTGAAGGTCAGCTCGAACATAATCGGAAATTGCCAAATGGGACAAAATGTTCAACCCATGTTGGATGTGTCTGTCTTCATCATCTTTCAGACCAGATTCTCTGGCGGCAGCAGCAGCTAGAATAATATGTCTTACAAGCCGAGTCCAAAGGCTTACAAGGTGTCCCAGTTCCTCTTGATCCACTTGTTGTTTTAGCTGACTGGTTCCCGGAAGTTTCTTGCCATATTTAAATCGGAGAGTTCCACAGGGATATCTCGCCAGCCCAACCGCTTCGTCGTTTAGCGCGGCAACAACGGCTGCCTCGTGTGACTTCTTCGCAGCACTTTCGTAGGCACTGTGAACATCCTTGGCTGCAGCTGATTGCGTTGGCTTTGCTTCGGGAGCATCACTAGAGACGCTCCCAAAAATGGTTGATCCCCGGGTTCTGTAAAGCTTTCTCAACACAACGCCTCGGTATTCGTCAACAACGGGCTCATCTGGCGAGAGTTCTGCACATTTTTCGCACAATTGCAATGCCCTTTCCAACAATGATTGTTCTGATGTTGACGTCGGCCCATCCCCTTTCTGAGATGCCCTGTCCAATAGAAGTGCAATAAGCTTCTCGAATACAGCTGCGTGTGCTGTTCTCAGCGACTCCGCTTCTTCCACCAGCTCGTCAATGTCCTCGTTTGTAATGTCAAGTGCCGATGTCAGCATAGTTTCAGCTGCATCACTATCTCCTACCTCCATCATAATGCTTGCCGCCTTTGTAAGTGAATCGACTCTAACTGATGCTCCCATCCCATGTGTTGCATTGAGAGCCGATGCGGCATAGAGCGATGCAATCTCAATCGCCTCTGACCTCCATTGGTCTGAACTTGCGTCACTCGTTGTCCCATCAGACATGATAGATACGGCCGGTGGGGGAGGCAACCTCGATTCCAGCAGAAGCGCCAACCGATACTGTGTTTTGGGGAACGCGTACGGATGGCCCTGCGGCTTGTCTTGGAGCCGTTGTCGGGCCTTGGCGATTGCCTGAGCTACCGGATCTACCTCTACAGCCACGGCGGCGGTCAGCAGAAAGGCAGCAGCAGCGAACACTGCCACCGTCCTTGTCGTCATCGCTGTGGTCATTCGTCGTTCTGCCGTGCCGTCTTCGCCGTCGCGGCTGCAGCTACTCCATGGCTGCTCGTATCGCTATGTGATGAGAGGCGGATCGGATGATGGCCGAGATGATGAGACGAGAGGCTGTGAGCTGTGAGACTACGACTGTGATTGACAGTGCCCTCGCTGAGGGACTCACTCGACTCACTCACCCCGCCGCGAGCAGCAGTGGGCCGAGAGCCGAGATGAGAGCCGACAACCACTCAAAATCTCAAAATCCACAGTCTAAAAAAAAAAGTCTCATCTGCTCATCGCTTATCGCTTAGTACCTCACCATGGCGGACTTTGCCTTCTCAGCGGTCGCCGCCTTCTTCGGCGAAGATGCGGACGCCTCGCCCGACAAGAAGGAGGACGAGAGGCCCAAATCTACGTCGGATACGCCCATCAAAACTGGTGGGAGGAAACAGGCACGTCTTGGACTTGGCGCCACAGCCGCCGACGCCAGAACGAACCCTCAGTCGCAGATTGGCAAGGCATCTGGGGCCAAGGATATCGGAAAGAAGATTCTCAGCGTTGGACGGCCCAAGAGGGGTCGTGCTCATGACGACGACGACGACGACGGAGACGATGCCGCCGCTGGTCCTGAAGATTGGAACGACGACGATGAAGGCGACGAGGAAGAGGGACGCACTTCGGCCGTCAGGAGCAGGGTACCGAAGAGGACGTTCGATGCCGCGGCTGCATTGATATCAGAGCAGCCGGCTAAAAAGAAGAAGAAAAAGAAGAAGGCCGGTAAAAAGGAACGGGCGGCGGCGGCGGCGGCTGAAGATCAGGCTGGCGACAATGAGGACGCCGACGCCAACAACGACAATGAACAGGGCATTGACAACGACGATGCCGCCAATGAACAGACCAAGACTAATAAGAGCAAGCGCAAGAAGGTTCGCAGTCGCCAAAAGAATATTCGGAAGGACAATCGTCCAGCGAGGGAAAAGCCAGCGCACCTCATCCTCGGTACGGGCAACTATGGCGGACGGGCACTCACACCGGAGACGCGGCAGGCGATGAATCTGCCAGAGAGCAGAGCGAAACAACGAGCCAAAAGGCTTCTCAAGGAGGGAGGTGGTCATGGGGACGATGGAAATACCGATATCCACGATGATCATGATAGAGAAAGTGGTGACGGCAGGGGTGGAGGCAGTGTTGGACTTGGATTGGCTGTTGATGATATGCTCGACGATCTGGGTGTGGCCGCTGGCGTTGACGGCAGCAACCAAGGATCGAGAGCCAATAGTAAGGAAAAGAAGCACAAGAGGAAAAAGAAAAAATCCAAGTTTAAGAACTTGAGGTAAATTTCGTGGTGAAGTACAATAGTTTGCAACTAACTAGTAACTTGAATCATCAGTCGCATTCTTATTCCCATCCAGCTGCCGCGGACCGAAGTAATTTTTTACAAATTCCGAAAGATGTGCCTTGGTTACATTGTAGCAACCTCCTTCTCCGACGACGATGCCATCAAACACTTCCTTTTGGTGCGAATCCACCTTCTTTTCCCACCATAATTTATCGAAAAAGGATCTCAAGTCATTCGTGGCGTTCAGACCCTTGCACTCGCGATACTGAATTAGATGCTTTGAGGCAAATGCCTTGAGCTCCGGAATGGTCGATCGGTACTGAAATACGAATCGAGCCGTCGTGTACGCCTCTGTACAATCGGCTCGAGTGACAATGGGCATCTGCTCGATACATCCACACATTGGGGCTGCTGGAAGATTCTTCGCATGTCCACCGTTCTTCATGAGCATCATGGATGATTGGAAAAGGAGATTTCCCTTGAGATAAGAGTTCCAATAATTGGCGTCGTTCTCCCAAGCAATGCCACTGCAATGAACCCTCGTATTGTTTGGAAATATTGTGATCCCATCATCGAAGCGGGAGGAGCGAGACTTGTTTAAGTCAACGAGACATATATCTGCGTTGCCAAGTTGGGGATGGGTCGAATTATGCATAATAGAGCGGGAAACTGTACAATCGCTTTCCCCATCGATTGGATCGCAATCTTCGCCGTACATTTCAGCCGGGACATCTCCACTATCCGGCCAACAACACATGGCTGCATTGGCTTGACAACTACCTAAAGTTGGCGTATCGTCTGGCCACTTGACAACCCTCCTTTTTGATTGCCTGTCATACATCTCGATCCTCCGGGCACCGCTGCCCCTGAAGGAACCTTTGTTGAGCTGCTGCAATTCACCTTCATTCCACGATGTACCTCCGTCAAAGAAGGCAGCGTCAAATCCTTTTGCCTTGTTGGAAATGCTGCTAAACTCAATTTTCTTAGGATGACGCTTGCCGATGGCATCGGCGCATATGTCTTCTATTTCCCCCCTCGCCTCCTTCTCTGATGAAGCTCCAAGAAGAAGCTGTAAGTCTTCGTCGAGGGAAAGGCCAAAGCGTTTGCATCGCTTGTCAAATCTCGGTTTCAGAGCTTCCTTGAAACTTTCGATGGAGCACTCATTATTTGCCGCAACTTTCCAGTTGGTGCCGCCGAGGCAGGCATCAGAGTCAACCACGGCAAATGTTCCCGTTGAAAGGCATAGAAAGAGGAAGGGTATCAACGTAGGAGAAAGTGCTTCGACCGATGTTGTGGGGCTTTCAATGACAGCTTTCGTGAAGCTATAAGTGGCATGGTGTTGACACCATGCCAGATGTGGTATTGCAGAGCCTATTTTACCACTCATCTCTGGATCTAATAATTTAATTCTTAATTTAGAACAGTTTCTCCTTCTTGAGCTTCTTCTTTAGGAGAAACGTCGAAACCAAAGAGCAAACCCACACAACAAGGCCGGCTCCAAGTGCCCAGTTACCCGAGGATCCACCGGCATCTCGATAAACTCTCACTCCAACAGAGCTCGACCAGTAAGGCTCAGTGTAGATCGGGCTCACCCCTTGGTCATTCTCATCAAAGAGGAACCTTCCGGTGAAGTTGTTGGGTGCCGGTACGATGGCTTCGTCAAGAGCCACGTGATAATGGGCACGAGAACACACGCAGACGCTATTTCCGGAACATATGGCTTCATCACCCGATGCGGAGCAGTACGATACGGAAGAACAGTCCTCGGAACTCTTGCAGGATTTGAGCTCGGCGACATTGCCATCGGCATAGACGCTGCCTCTACCCAAGAAATCGTCGAGCATGCCATGTATGCTGGTTTCCAGTAGGCTCGGTCGGAGGAGGAAGGTGTCAGTATTGGCTTTGCCGTACTCTTCATCGCCGGTGTAAGACCCGTATCGCTTGGTGCCAACCTGGACGAATCCTTGTCCATTATCGGCATCGTAGATGCTGGGGTAGTAATTGGGGGGATTTCTCAGAGGTACTCCCATGTTTAGGTCAACGCCGGTGACGTGCGCGTTGTTGATCCTCTCAATCTTGCCATACGACAGAAGCAGATCGCAATTGCCGTCGGTCAGAAGACAATTAGCCAGTGTGAGGAATGTTTCATCGTCGGTCGACAGGTTGGGAATGAGATTGGCAGCATACTGAGCGGCGCCTTCGGCATCTCCTTCTCCGTTGTCATAGGCAGATGCCACAGCTGCCCGGGCCAAAACGGTGGCGGCCATGGCCACCGAATCCAGATTCACGATTCGTGTAGCGTTGGCGTCACGATGAGAGTGATAATAGGATGCATCGACAAAGGCTTCATCGTAGCCGGCGAGAACGGCACCGCCCACGGCGCCCTCAGATAGCTTGATGAGCGATTGGAGTGGAGTAGGCGGGATGGCAGGCTGACCATTGTCGTCGTTCTCGGCAGCCGAGGAGGCAATGGTCCAGTCGTTGGAGCCGAGCTGAAGGAGGATATTGGCAAGGAAGCCGTTGTCATTGCCCCCGGCATTCTCACCGTGCACATAAAAGGTCTGATCAGTGCCCAGAACACCAACCTGATCTACTGCAATCATTCCAGAGATTTCGCCGAGCTTCGTAAAGTCCAAATCGGTGCGGAGTGGATTCAAACAACCCATCTTGACTTCTTCATTGTCATCGCCGCTGCCTGCATTCTTGGCCACGGCTGGTACCGTCCGACCTTCATCGCACTGGAAGCCCGGGTAGGCCACATCTCTCAAAAACGACCGTGATCCGACGTAGCCGTAGGACTCGGCCTGAAAGAAGCCAAACATGATGCGCTTGGACAGTCCATCGAGAGTGGTATCGGGCACCGACGATCCCACCAGTTTGGCCGCCATGAGCAGAGCCAGAATGTTAGTTGCGGCCGAATTGGCACCGGGCGAGGCATCGTGGAACATGGAAGTGGAATCGATGGACGTTGCCATCATGACGATGGGACGCTGGTTGCCGTTGCCGTTGTTGGCCTGCTGCTGCTGATCCTCCAACCTACGCCGCCCAGCGGCACTCTCGGGCGAACCGGCCACGGCCCAGACACTGTTCCCCGCCAACGGCAGACATTTGGGCGCCCATTCACCATCGACGTCCCTCCATGACAAGCACGTCGGCGAGTCGGCATCCTCCGGACCCATGTAGTAGTTGAACTCGGCCATGATCGCCGGGTACAGATCATCATCACCGACGCTGTCGTCCCCGTCCAGGATGCGTTGCAGTGCCGCACTCTGTTCCATCGACACAGAGTATAGATCGGCAGATACGTCAGCCTTGGACACATATACGACGGGGAGGCCTTGGTAGTCCACCAGAGTGTTGCCGTCGCCGTTGGGATTCCATTCGTAGCTGCTCTGCGCAATGCTGGCCGAGGGTGTGTCGTCACCCTGCGGACTTGCGGCCTCCGGCGAGTAGTAGTAGTTCGTGTTTCCATTATTGCCGCCGCTACTCGACTCGGCATCCGCCGTGACATTGATCACGAGCAATCCCCGGAGGACGCCGGCGCCGTCCTCGTTGGCATCGGCGTTTTCCCCGATGCACCGGGCGCTGTCCCCACCGGCCACGGCATCGGCGGCATTGGCGAAGCTACGGAGGGCCGCGACGTTGGCCGTCGTGAATTCGGTCTCGTCCATCACGGCCACGTAGGGCGGCAGCTTCCCCGCATTGCCGTTGATATAATTGTTGTTGTTGTTCTCATCATTATTATCATTGGCATTGGCATCGTTGCCATCGGCCACCACCGCGGACCAGTGGACAATCCGACCGGTCATGGTGCTCCGACTCAACGTCCCGCAGCCGACCCGTCCGTTCCGATGGTAGAGCGACACGCACCCGTCGTGGGGCAGGTGCTCGAAGGAGGTCTGGAACGGCTCGTCGAGGGAGGGGTTGGACACCGCCATGACTGGGTTGGTGTTGGTGGCAAGGAATAATAGCGTCGGAAGCAGCAGAGCGGTGGAGGAAGAAAAGAGAGGTGGCAATGCGGCCGCCGAAAATTCGTCGGCACGAGATGATGTGCCGCTTCTCATTGCGAGAGTATGATTGATCGAGAGGATGAAGTAGGGATCCCTAATCCGCAATATAATAGGGATGTTCAGGTATCGGTATCCAATACCTTGTAAGAAGGAGTGAAGAGCACTGATCGCAACGCAAGGGGCAAGTGGCGTTGGTTGTTTGGCACGATACCACGGGCGCCGTTGCGTTGCGTTGCGCCGTTGCAGGCGTTGCAGGGCGAATGTTGCTTGCGATTGCGCATTGCGCCGTTGTGAGATTACACAGTTTCTGTTTCATCTTTGTGATGCTCTTGCGATCATGGCATACATTTATTTATTTATGTATGTAAAAAGCCTCTTTGCCAAAAAGGTCAACGGGTGATCAAGGATCAAGGATCAACGACATCATCATCTTTCTCAAGGAAGCCCCGATACTACGTAGTACGAAGGCACTGCCGCGAAGGCACCGCCACAAAGCCTCACCTAGTCTAGCTAGAGCTAGGTATTCTCACAATGGCGACCCGATTATGCCTCTTGCTTGGTGTCTTGCATAAGTTGTTGGCTCTCGCTGTCGCAGCAGCAGCTTCCGAACCCATTGACCATGCCCAAAACCAAGTCAATTGGGTTCTAGCGAATGGGGGGTACTTCAACCCCAAACTTGAGTTCCATCATTTGAATCCGGACGATCCCAGCTCATCGTCATCTGGTCTTTTCGTCAACGACGACGTCACGGAGGGAGAAGTATTGATGATCATTCCGCAAAAATGTCTGCTGAAGTCCAGTGAAGACGATGAAACATTGGAAAGCATCTGCGATACCGTTCGCAATTTGGTGGCACAATACAAGCTCGGCGAGGAGGGTCACTACTGGCCCTACGTCCGATACATAATGGAC
>Ga0115006_10003347_pt1 | contig 10857 bp, 15 predicted proteins | sample ArcOceMetagenome_3_FD_88943 | JGI IMG/M metagenome (GOLD analysis project Ga0115006, IMG submission 88943) | Marine eukaryotic phytoplankton communities from Arctic Ocean - Arctic Ocean- Svalbard ARC20M Metagenome | ecosystem: Environmental > Aquatic > Marine > Oceanic | place: Arctic Ocean...
CTGGACTTGACACGATCTTCGCGTATAAAGCACAACGATAAAAGGTCCAAACAAAGTTACGTGAATAAAAGCGAATATTTCTTAGCCAATGTGTAAGCGACAATAGAAAATTGATGATAAAATAGTGAAAATAAAATAGTGAAAATAAAATAGTGAAAATAAAATATTGCTGACGTTTTGTCTTGATCATTTTTCCGGCTTTGGTATTTCGTTGGGGTCCAACTTGCCCTGTCGCACACTCTCGGCAAGCAGTTGCGTCATTGCCTGCTCCGCTACTAGCGCCTTTGCCTGCTGCTCGGTGATTTTGCCTGCTTGGTATTGCTCTAAACAGTGAAGCTGGTACATGACGACGCTTATGAGGGCCGGGTTGAGCACTGTCGAGCGGGTAGTAAGCTGGGTAAACAGTTTGGGATAGTTCCGGGCAAACTTGCCTATAACCGGCGAGTTTTCGATCATACGGAGTCGAAATGCCAGATCTGTGTCCTTGAAGTTTTGGAGCAGCAGGACGAACTCGTGTTTGATCCAGAGCGCAACGGAGGTGAGAGACCTGGCATCCACCATTTCGAACTCTGCACAGGGTGTCCACTGCATGATGTTGACCTGTCCCGGGTTTGCGTCTTTCATGGCCAAGACGTGCTCTGGCACGCCGTCGGACGTGGCGATGGTGGGTACGTTCTGTTTGCCCACCCGCCTGTCGACAGTACCGATCAATTCGTCTGACATTCTTCGTTTTACAAAGTGACTGAAAAAAAGATCTGTTTTTTAACTTGAACTTGGGCCGACGAACCGACATTGCAAGATTTTCGGGAGCCAGTGTCAGAGTAGCAATGTCGGCGCCGGACACCGTGGTGAACGCCGAGACGATGCAGGCTTGTGTGATGAAATTCTTGGCCAACCAGGCGAACCAGCTGTCACTGCTGGAGCGGCAACAGACGGAGCAGAAGGAAGCGGCGGAGGCCCGTGTCGTGCAGGCGTTATGCAAGATCGCCAGCCTGGAAGAAGAGCTCGCGGACAGGCCGCCGATCCAGCTACAGTGCGGCATGTCGGAGGTCGAAAAGCTGCTGATGGAACGTTTCCCGGCCTCAAGCCTGCAGGTGCTTGAAGACGACGCGCTGTGGAGTGCCGGCCAGGGTCGCTTGTGGTGTTATCAGGAAATGCGGTGTCTGTTGCTGGTGTCGCCGGTGGCGTCTGGACAAGAGCGCGAGTGCATAAACCACGCCTTTGCTGCGGGTACAGCCAATGCGGCGGCGGTCGTCTTGCTCGGACCAGAGCGAGACGACCCGGTTTTGGGTTGCACCTTTGCCGATGTGGCTGGTCTGCCGTGTGTGACGATAGCTCGGGTACACAGCAACCCGGACGCGCTGACGACAGCCTTGATCGCACTGTGCTACATGTGGCACCAGCGGCACCCGCGGCTGCAGGACATGATGTCGGTGCGCAAGGGCCCTGGTCGGTTGGCCCTGGACAACGAGCTGGGTAGACTGGACGCTTGCATCACCGAGATGACGAGTTGGCATCAGCGGCTTACAACAGCGGCGGTACGGCGGCGAGGCATCATCAACCAACTGGTGCAGCGAGTGGAGACAGACGAGCGCGAGACGTGCGACTTTCTGACGGCGTTTGACGGGTTGAGGGAGACCGTGGACAAGGTGCTACCGCAGGTGCACGAGATTGGCCACGGTGAATGTACAGTCCGTCTTGAGAATAAGCCTCGACGAGGGTTGCAATTGGAGGCGGAGAACGTAGTGTCCAAGATCGTGTCCTTTCAGCAGCAGCATGGGCGGTGGCCGCGGTGTGCCGAGGTGGGTGGTCTGACCGCTTCGCGCGCCCGCACGTTGGGTGGCTTCCGCTCGATGTTGCAGCTCGCGCGTAGTCGCGCAAGTTGAGATGGATGCACCAAACACATTTTTGTGAGGTTACTGGGGAAAAGCAAGGCTTCTGTCTTTTGGATGAGCAAAGTCGACGCTATCTTGGAAGAGGTCAAAGTCAAATTCAGCCCACCCAAAGTACCGACCCCGAAGCCCTCGAACACCCCCCCGAGCAGACACAAGATGGAGGCGCCACAAGCGCGCGCTCCCAACATGCGGTGGGTTCTACTGACCGTGATCGCGATGCTCGTGGTCGTGTGCATGGGCCTGATGGCCTACCAAGTCTACACGATGCGCATCAAGATGGCCAACATGGAGGCAAGCACGGAGATGCAGTTCCTCAACGAGCTGTCGCAGGAGCTGCCGGCGATCAAGGACGAGGCGCTGCGTTGCATGGGCAAGACGAAGAGGGAGCTGATGACACACATGGCGACGTTGCACGAAAGCGTGGAGAACCAGTTAAGCACTCTGGAAGCGCGGGTGCCGGGCGACCTGCAAACATGCGAGAGCCAGACTGCGTCCGAAACAGCCACGGAGCCCACGGGTGTGCCAGTCGGGAGGTCAAGCGACTCTGACACTGAGGGCTCCGACACTGAGGAGTGAGTATGACTGCAGTTAAATTGGAAAACTATGTGGAGAACCTGGTGCGCGTGACCATAGAGCACGGGGCGGAAATACCGGCGTCCGTGGTGGTTTGGCCCAAGCTGTACAAGCCTGCTCTGGAGGGTTGCAGTGGGGCATGGGAGTTGCACCCCGGGATGGTCGTGCCGACCACGGGGCACGTGACCCGAGCCCACGTCATCGTGGTGAAGGTGCGGTCGTGGGGGAAGGCCAGGCATGAGTGGCAAGCTTGCGTCACGGCGGGCGGAGTTGTATCTGTGCTCACGAACGCAGACGTCGATAGGGATCTTCCCGATGAGAACGGGACCTACACTCTGACGATGACTTGATTGATGTTTTTACAAATCATTGAAAACAAATAAACAGTTTTTATGCGATGCACTCTGTATGAAACTCGGATTCTTTTATGGATTTATTCCCCTTTTTCTTTCCTCCATGCTTCTGCTGCCGCTTGCATCATCTCTGTTCGTTTGTACTCACTCTTATGCTGCTCCATGAAGCTCTTCACAAAGAGGTTGTAAGCCGAGGGTGCTCGTTTCGCGCGCTTTCTGTCTGTGTCGGACGAGGCAAAACGCTTCGTTTTGGTGTGCACAGTGCCATGAGCTTGCATCATCTGCTTGGTGTACTCCGGATCATACCTGTCGTTCTGTCTGTCGGGGTTCATTCTGTCGGCACCCCAGGCGTCTGCGAAACGTCTGAAGATGTCGTTGCCTCCATACTTTTTGGCAAAGAGTTTCATGGCGACGTTGCGGTTGGACAGTTTTCGCAGTTTGGGTTGGTCTGTGTCGGAGTGCCGTTGGCTCTTCTGCCTTGGCCTGCCACTGGAGCCTCGGTGGGGAGACGGTGAGGGAGAAAACAGAGAGGAATCGGAGTCAGACATGGCTGTTTTATAGAAATACTGACAGAAAAGGCTGTGAAGACCCAACCGAGTTCATGCTTTCACAACTTTCTGGGGCGTAGTTTCCTCCTCCCTTGTCGAGCGGCTTGTCGAGTGATGGGAATCTGCCATTCTTTGAGCTCGTCCTTGTACTCTTCATACTGTTGCTTGCCCAGTCGGCTCTTTGCGGCCGAGACGTACACATTAGGGTTAGACCTGCTCCTTGTTATTCCCGCGGGCCTGAGGGTCGTAGTGATGTCATGCTCCTTGCGGTAGTAACTTTTGATTTCCGCATCCGAAGCCGACCGTCCGTGCAGCTTGCCCAGCTTTATAGCCTTTAGCAGATTGTGGTAGGCTCCGATCTTGCCCTCGGTAACCATCGCGCTGGTGCTTTTTCTTTATACAGATTAATCAGAAAAAAAATCTGGACACCTGTGTCGAGTTGTAACACGGGTGCCGGAGATAAAATCTGATCGCTACATCTAAACTTGCAGCACAATGTCCATCAGCTTCTATGAGCAAATGACCCCCTCGGAGGCTTACGAGGCTTGTTTGGCGAGAAATCTCGCCACAACGGGTGGGTTGAGTGAGATGGTCGATCGCATCGGAGACTTTGACACGCGGCGGGCGCAAGCTACCGCGGACTTTATGATGCGTCATCCCGAAAAGGCGGCTGCTATGGTCAAGAAGCGGAGTGACTTGGATCTGATGCTAACCCTAGAGTACCTTGGTAAGGAGGTCGATGACGTAGAGAACCAAGAGCCGGCCGTGCTGCAGTTCTTGGTTTTGCAATCGATCCGCGAGGCGGTCAAGCAGGCACCGAGCCAACACACCCTCAAGACCTTGCGGACGCTCCGGCAGGACGAGGCACTGGGCATCCTGAGTAGCGTGCAGACGAGGGACACACTGGTGCAGTGGTACACGTCAGCTTGTCCACCCGGCCACCGCAAGTCGGTGAGCGACAGCGTGCCTACGGACCGCATCCGCGATAAGATCAAGAGATATCTCAACAAATACTGGCAGCTACAAAAATAACATGATAGAATAGAGAAAAAGCCATGCTTGACTTGGGGGACCCGTCGGTGAAGAAGCAGGTGCAGCTCGGTGCAAGCATCGTTATAGTGATGACAGTGCTGTCGATGCTGGCCCCCAAATTCGACAAGGTGACCAAGTCGAGGGAAGCTTGCCTTGGCCGCAGGGGCAGTACTTTGGCCATCGTCGCCGACTACAAAAAGCTGTGCGAGCATGCCGAGAACCGCCAAATCGACAACTGGACGAGACAAAGATACCTCGAGCGGATCCTGGGAGGTATCGCTATGGCCCAACGGTTGGGGGCGGGTGAACTGCTGCGACACGCCGACATGAAGACGATGATCAAACGCGCCAAGCTGCTGCGAAGCACGCTGACGGCGCCTACCCCGTCCGTTTGAAATTCTTGGGGACGAAATTGATTTTTTGCCCGAGTCGGCAAAGCGCAATGTGTGTGTAGGTGCCCTCGCTTGCGGGCACCTTCTCCCCCGTGTGTGTGAGGTGCAGCTCAACGCACAGGTCTGTCAGCCATTGCTCGATGGCGGTCTGCATATGCTTCGTCGCACCGACGACCCATAGCTCGATCTTGAAGGTGGTCGTCTGCTGTTGCCAGTCCTGGCTCTTGTAGATGAGTCGCGCACCAGTGACTCGGTCGCTGTCGATACCGCGATCGGTGATGCTTCCCCCGAGCAGGTCGAGCAGGAGGTTGTGCCACATTTTTTCTGCCAGGGCTCCGTCACGGAAGCTCACAAACAGCTCGTGGATGCAGTCGTCTGTGCCGCGAAACATTTCCCACGTCGGCTCGTACCCTTGTTGGAACACCGACAACCCGTTGGTGATCTGAGCATTGTTGCCGATTCGAACAGCCTTGTCGGTGCACACGACGGCCTTCGGGAAGGGGATGTTGTTCAGGGTACACCAAAGTTGCTCCACGCTGCTCACTTCGGCGATGGCTTGGAAAAGCCTCTTGTACTTGTCCTCCGAAGTCGATTCGTGAGCCTTTGGCCTCGCACCCTTGATGTGGTTGCGGAAGACCCAAGAGTGCTGCAGACGCAAATCCTGGGGAGCCGCCATCGTCGATCACTCACTATCTGAGCACACTTTTTGAGCGACTTGCGCTTCGCCCAACGCGGCGGCGGCGGCCTTTGGTTTGATGTCCAGTACCTTTTGTCTCGCCGGCTCCATGTCCGCGGCGCTGGGTCGTATCATGCGCTGTGCCACGCTGTCCGGTGGGGGTTCCCCCTCCTCGCCTTTGAGCAGTTTGTCCCACTGGTCCATCGTTTTCGGGGTTCGGGTCATAGCCTTTCTCTTCCCACATTCCCCCTAAAATACACCCGACAGGGCGTGTTCAACGCAGGTTGAGAGCCTGCGCGGCTGTGAAAAATGACGAGCCACTGACGAACACGACATGCAGGCCTTTTCGCTGCAACAGCAACTGTCCAAATTGGAGCCAGTGGAACGGGCGGTGGTGGAAGGGAGGCTGCAAGAACTGCAGGGCAAGATGTGCGAGTTGCCGTACCACGAGGGTCAGATTCGGGACGACAGCCGGCTCGCCTGGGTCTTCTGCACTCAGCCAGGCCTCGATGCGGACGACGTGGTTCACGAAATCTCGAGCACGAACTACTTGTATTCTTCGACCCCCTACCCAGAGGTGATTCAGGGACGGCTGCGGGCCGCTGCCAACATGCTTCACCAGAGCTACCCCGGCATCCATTGGTCGGACGTGTGGGCAATGATCATCAAGTACGGCGTGCCCGTGGTGAAACTGGCACAGGGAGGGCCCGAGAAAGAGCTGTTGGCGTCCCCCGAAGGGGCGTCACCCCCAAGGGGAGGTCGAAGTGAAGAAAGCAAGACATGGTCTTACTAGTAGCGCGTCTGTGGGTCCGTCTGTGGGCCCACAGACAAGAAGAATAAACACTAAAAAATGATCAAACCTTTTACTCAGTTTTGATCAGCTTGACAGTTCTTTTTGTCCATCTCGAGACCTCTCGACTGCATCATCTTCTCGACGTCCTGCATGTTCACCTTGTTGTCGGACATGCTGTCGGGGTCACAACCCACTTCCATTTCGAATTGGTCAGCCTGTGCGTGCTCGCCCTCTTGCTCGTCCTCGGCCTCGTTCCACGTGCTGAACGCCTCTTGTGTGGGAGCCGCATCCAAGGCATCATCGGCCGCTTGCTTCGCGGATGCGCTCGTCGAGGTGGCGCTTGCTGTGTCCTGTTCGTGCGCATGCAGAACGCGCTGCAACTCGACTAGACTGGCGCGGCCTTCGACCAGTTTGCGACTGCTCAAGTCGTAAAGCGTGGGTGTACCGCGCAGCCAATCGGGGAGAGGGACCCCCTCCTGGCGCAGGTTCTTGATGTCTTGCACCAAGACGATGTCCTTGCTGAGCCTGTACCGCTCCATGATGTTGTCGACCTGCGCGCAGCCCTTGCACGGCTTCTCCGATGTGACCCACAACACGTGACTGGGAGCCACTGTGTTGGGTCGGGTCTTTGTCATGTGTGTCAAGTAGTTTAGGTTTTTTTTCCTGTCCCTTTGCATGCTGAACCCGGTGACCCCGAGCTGCCTTTGTCGTGAATAAACACCTGTTCGTATGGCAAGTTCGGATGTACTGTCCGATTTGCCAGAACACGGAATCCCGTGACACGCCTATTTTTGCCAGCTTTCGATTTTTTTGTCGTCTACCTTACAAAGCGGAGGAATGTTGCAGGAGGAGACCGAGGCCGAGGCCGGCGCGGCCAAGATCAACCGACAACTGTCGACCAACGATCATATCCCGTTGCAAATGAGCATCCAAGAGACGATCATGCGGTTCCGAGACCCCGAGAGCCTCCCCGTGGAGGAGGGGCCCGACTCCCTTGCCAACTACAGAGATGAGCGCCCACTGACGGAGAGCTTATGGTCGCAGACGCCGATGGTGTCCGGGCTGTTGCAGTGTAAGCAAGACGAGCGGATGCACCGCGACACGGTCAGTGGTGTGGCCAACCCGTTGCAGCAGGGGAGAAACGTGCTGTTGCACAACGCCTCTCCCCGCATGATGAGTTCTATGAGCAGATTGGATGCACGAGACGTCGCTGCCCGCGAAAGTCGTCAACAAAAGCAGTGGGATAAACAAGTACAGCAGCAACAACACATTCGACCATTTGAATAAATATGTTTTACTATTATACAAACCCCTCTGCTGCAGCAATATGAAATTGATTTTGGCCAAACTTTGCACCCCCCAATATGAGCTTCGTGTGTCCGAGTTTGAGTACGTGGCTTACACACCACTGACAGGTAACCTCGACAAGACGTTCACCTGGGTGTGTGACCTGTCTAGCGTCGACGCTTCCGGCCTGGCCTCTGTCGGTCTCAACATGGACCCCTCCTTGTTCTCGTATGTCACATCCATCACAGTGAACCTGGAATACGTACCCAACCGTGACCGCTACGGCATTGGCTTGCCCGCGGGTGGTTGCCCACCTGCCCCGACAGATCCCACCACCGGTGGCTACGTCGACGCAGACGCCACCACCTCCCTATCATCTACCGTTTCCTCGTTCGACAGCGGTGGCTGTGGCAACGCGGTGTGGCACCCCGCAGCTTCTGCTGCGCAGCAGGTTGCAGTGCGGTACCTCTGCATGGACGTCAGCAAGCTGAACGTCCAGTCCCTGAGTTGCATGCGTGTGGACATGCAGCTGGGCAGCCCGACAGCTCAGTTCCAGACAAACATCGGTGCACGTCTCACCTACATTACAGCTGCAGACTACGCCAGCAGCTACAAGCCGATTTCCTAGTCATAGGACAAAGCAACGCGACAAAAAATCAACTTGGAAAAATGTATTGAATTTTATTTTCACTCTTTTATTATTTTTTCACTCTTTTATTATTTTCACTCTACACACGAAGATAAAATGAACGGAAAAGAACAAAAAGAGGAAATGAACGGAAAAGAACCAATTTTTTTACGGCAGGCTGTCCATGTCTACCGTCTGGATGTAGCGCACTGCCGAATTGACCCGCTCTCTCATTAAAATGCACTTGCTGTGAGATGACTCGTCAAACACTCGCATAGTGGGATTCCGTGTTTGTTCGCTCATGTCGTACAAATAGGGTACGTCGATGTCTACCAAGTCCGCGACCTCTGCTGTTTGCTTTTTGCCACTCCCCCTGGTTGTTGCGCCATTGGTGAGCTGAATCTCAGTCTGCAGCATGTTGAGCATAGGTAGCAGCTGGCTCTTGTGTCGTTTGTCAATGGATCCGCGCAGAGCTTTGGTGTCTAAGTCTGCCGGAGTGAGCTGAGGATACCGTTCATAGAAATCGAGCAGACGCAACTCTTGCTGAATGCGCCACCGTGCCATCGCCGAATCCAGTGTTTTGTCTGAGAGGACGGTCTTGACCACATCGAGGATATGGCCCCACAAGTTCTTATACCTTTCCTGATTTTGTTTATGTTCGATTTGCTTTTGAGCGTCACCATCCTCTCGGAAGGTAGTCTGGTGGCGCTTGGACCCACCGGATTTGGAGCGAATCGCCTTGCGCTTGGTGTCTGCGACGGTTGATGTGTTCAGATCTTTCATTTTCTCATGTTCGATCGGCCTGTTTCCGACTTGGACAGTGTCTGTGTGTCTGTGAAGGAAGAACGATTCGGGCAACGTGTCTTTGCGCTCGAACAACCGAATGAGATCGAGGCCGGGAATGGGGCGCGTGTGCAGGCAGATGAACCCCATGAGCAAGTGGTAGATGGTGTACATCGCACCCACCGGACAGGCTATCAGACTTCGTTTGCTTGTACTGAGTACTCCCTTGCCACCCCACCAAGTCGGGGCGTTCGTGGGAGCCGGCAGAACCACAGACGCAGCCTGGGGGTCGAGCACGTCGTGGTCCCAGTACATTCCCCGAACGTACACGGGTGTGCTCGCCGGCTGCTTGGTTGGTCTCAGAATGACGGCCCACACAAAGATGCTTTTGCCGTCGACTTGCTGACCGACGAGAAACTTGCGGTAGAGCACACTTATGCTGTTCGGGTCGTTGGCCATGTTTCGCAGGTGCGTCTGCGGGGGAGACAGGCTGTTGTTGCCGTACCCACTCATGGTCTCACAGAGGTTGTGCTTTACCGTGGGCTTGCAGTAAGGCGCTTCCAGTAACTTGGCCTTGATCAGCGAATCGTCCGGGAGCACGTTCCAGGGGCGAATGTCGGTACCGACCAAGTCGAAACCGGTCATGGAATACCAATTGCCGGAGAAGATTGTCTCCACTGGCACATTGTGGGGGAAATAGCAGGGCGGATTGGTCTCGGTAAAGTCAAACACCTCCTCGAGTTCTGGGCCACACATGTCCTTCTTGGAGCCACTCTTGACAAACACCCCAGGGGAAATCAACTGGACGAAGCGCCGGCTGTCAGCTAGTTTGTGTGACGTACAGGCGCAGTCAAAGACTTGCACAACGTGGCGAGCTTTGGTCACTGTGTCGGTGAGGCCCTGAGCCTGGACGACGTCGTCGGGAATAGCGCATACGATTTGAGCTTCACAAGCGATTTGATGGTGTCTACATCTGTCACCACAGACATCCTGCCCCACACTCTGCACGATTCTTATCACAGACGCCTCCATGTCCGCCAGAGTCGCGAACGACGCAGCGACGACATCTCTGCTGGGTTCTTGCAGCGACACCGCCATCGTGGCCTGATCTTGCAGCGACACCGCCATCGTGGCCTGATCTTGCAGCGACACCGCCATCGTGGCCTGATCTTGCAGCGACACCGCCATCGTGGCCTGATCTTGCAGCGCGGGATCGTTGTCGAACACAAGCTTACTTTGGCTCTTTGGCTTGTAGATACCTGACATTTCAAGCTCTCCAAGCATTTTCTTTTCACAAAAAAATGTACACATGAAATCTTTTGTCATGACTTTATTCTATATTTCGGACACATTCTGTGGCATTTCTCTATATCTCAATGACCGGTGCGGTCTGTGAGTTTGCTTCACAAAACTCTTTGAATGAGTCGACGGTGCTCGCCTGGCCGTGCACAAAGTCCATTATTTTTTGCTTCTCTTCGTTGCGATAAACGACCTTGCCCATTTTATCGTCGGTGGCACGGGTCGGAAAGAGCCATTCGTACATATCCACGGTGTCGAGATCGACGTCTTGGATTCGATCACCAGCGTGGTTACGGATCCAGGCGTCTGCCTTCTCGGTAGAGTCAAAGCATGCCCACATAACGAACAACGGCTGCTCGCTCTGACCATCGTCTGCGATTGAATCCTTCAGGAAGGAAACGACGGCCACTTGCTGGTTACGTACTTCGAGGTCCCTCGAGTAATCGCCGTAACAGCTCCGACGGTTGCTCCCGTCTGCCACAGGAGCATCCTGTGTGTTTGGCTTGCCCCCCTCTGGGGCCGCAGAGGAGGCTGCCTTCTCTGGGCCCCCCTCCTCTGGGCCCCCCTCCTCTGGGCCCCCCTCCTCTGAGGCCGCCTC
>Ga0115006_10003349_pt1 | contig 10854 bp, 5 predicted proteins | sample ArcOceMetagenome_3_FD_88943 | JGI IMG/M metagenome (GOLD analysis project Ga0115006, IMG submission 88943) | Marine eukaryotic phytoplankton communities from Arctic Ocean - Arctic Ocean- Svalbard ARC20M Metagenome | ecosystem: Environmental > Aquatic > Marine > Oceanic | place: Arctic Ocean...
GACGCTGGCTTCAGCTTCGACCTCAGCGCGCTCTTCGCGTCCAAGTAGAGCGGGGACGCCGCGAGAGCCCAGAGACGACGAGAGCAGAGAGACAAGAGGTGCGTAGGTGTGGAGATGCGAGCATTCTCGTGCGTTTGTTTGCGTGTGTTCGGCTGTCGCTCGCCAGCGAGCGAGCCGCCTCGCGACGATGCGGGTTATGCAGAGTAATATTGAAACCTCCAAACGTGCAACAATCAAACCCTGTAAGCCATGCTGCGGCGTGGGGTGAGGGTGTGCCCCTGCTGCTCCGTCACTGCTTGCGCTTTTTGGGGGGGAGCGCAGCGCTGCTCGTCGAGGCCATGCTCGAGGCGCCGCGCTTCTTGCCGCCCTTCTTGCTGCCGCCCGCCTGCGCCTCGGTGTACTTGGCCGCCAGCATCTTGACGAGCGCGGGCGACTCGGCCCCCTCGCGTTGCAGCACCCGCTTCATCGCCGGCTCGAGGCCACTGCCGCTCTCGTCGCCAATCTGCGCCACGACAAAGGCAAGGATGCCGTCGTCGCCCGGGCCCAGCTTCTCCCGCGGCGCCTTCGGCTTGACCGGCGGCGCCGTCGGCTTGGCGGGAGCGGCGGCGCGCTTGGCGGCGACGGGCTTGGCGGCGACGGGCTTGGCGGCGGGCTTGGCGGCGGGCTTGGCGGCGGGCTTGGCGGCGGGCTTAGCGGCAGCGGGCTTCGCCTTGGCGGCAGCGGCGGCCTTCGCCGCGCCGCGCTTGCCAGACGGCTTGCGCGTGCTCGCGAGCTCGGCCTGCGCCTTTGCGAGCGCCGCCTTCGACTGCTCGAGCGCGCGCTTCAGCAGCGCATTCTCCTTGGCTGGCGCCAGCTCGCCGGGAGCCGGCACCTCCACGACGTCGTCGTCGTCGGCATCGGCGCTCTTGCCCGGCCCACCGCCGCGCACGGACGCCTTGAACGCGGCCTTGGCCTCGAGGTACTCCTTGCTCGGCTTGTACTTGGCCATCTCGCGCTCGAAGCGCAGCCGGTCGGCATCGGCCTGGTCGGTGTACTTCTTGCGCTTTGCGTCCGACAGGCCGCTCCACTCGGCCGAGAGCTTGGGCGCGAGCTCCTTGACGCCCGAGCCCGGGTAGAGGCGCGCCATCTTGGGCCGCATGTCGGTCATGAAGGCAATGTACGACGTCAGCGGCTTCTTCGGGCGCGCCGGGTCCTTCTTCAGCCGCTTGCCGCTCTTGCTCAGGCCGACCACGGACGTGTCGACCGGCACGTAGTCGGCCTTCTCCGAGTTGTGCCTCTGGCGATCGGCCTTCGCCTTCTCTCTGAACGGCTCGCGCTCGTCCTGATCGAGGTCGCGCCACTCGTCGGCGAGCTTCTTGGTGAGCTCGAGCGGTGCGAGGCTGGGGTGCTTCTTCTTGACCGCGGCCTTGCGCGTCTCGGCGTAGAAGTGGAACGCCGGCAGCGCCCGACGAGGCGCGAGCGGATCGCGGGGTTTGCGGCCCATCAGTACCGATCGAGAGTTGGAGCAGGCTCCGCCCACAGCTCCGGCTAGTCGGCCGATGGTGAGCTGGCTGGCGTCTCGTACTCGCGAGGCGAATTATAAGTCCGGGCCTGCGGTGGTTCACCGCGAGCAGACAGCAAGTTTCGTGACAGACAGACAGACAGATCACAATGACTCGAGGGGAGCACTCGTGCGTCTAGTCACGCATGGGGGTGCGTGGTGTGAGAGTGTGATAGATAAAAACGAAAGCGACAAGACGTCCAGCACGAGCGTCGCGTCGATCGGCGAGGGGGATAGATAGCTAGATAGATAGATTTATGGGATTACGACCGGGGCTACAGTAGTACCCAGGTTGTGAGTGGTGTGACCCGCCGGACTGGCGGCGTGCCCGCTGTGGCGTAGCCGCCTAACCTTCTCTAATGCAGTTCCACACCGGCGGCTCCAACCGCGGCCGCGGCGCCACCTACGACGGTCGCGCCTACCCGACGCAGTCTGCCAGCGAGCCGCCCGACGCCGCAGCTGACGACGACGACGACGACGACGACGACGACGACGACGACGACGAGTGGGACGACGGCGAGGAGGACGACGAGTTCGAGCCAGAGGCGGCTCCAACGCGAGGCCTCTTCTCCGCTCAGGAGTTTGCGTCGCCCGCGGAGTGCCTGGCGGACGCTGCGAGCGATCACGGGCTCGACGTTCAGCAGATCATCGGCCGGCTGCGCCTCGACCTCTACGGCCGCATGAAGCTGGTCAACTACCTGAGGACGAGCGTGGGCAAGCCAGGCGCGGACGCGGCGACGCTGGTGGCGGCCGTCAACGCGTGCGCGCCCGGCGCGCCGAGCGCGTGGCCGTGGTCGGACGACGCCTACCTGCAGCCGGCGCTGCCCGACGACCCGCTGCTGTACTCGCTCACGGCCGCCGACGCCGACGAGGAGGCGGCCGAGGACGACGCGGTCGACGCGGTCGAGGCGGTGGGCGCGCTGCACGAGACGGTCGCGCTGATGCGGCAGGAGATGAAGGCGGTGCTCAACAGCCTCGACGACTCCACGGCCGGCGGAAGCGGCGGAGGCGGCGGAGGCGGCGGAAGCGGCAGCGGCGAGGCGTCTGCCGCCGCGCCGCCGCCCGCGGCCAGCGGCTCGAACGCGTCGGCAGCCGCCGCGTCCAAGCCGGCGGGCGAGTCGTCGTCGACGACGACGTCGGCGGCAGCGGCGGCGGAGGGCCCCTCTGAGGGCGAGTACGGCTCGCGCGACGGCGCCGAGTCGTCGTACTTTGGCTCGTACGCGCGCGTGGGCATCCACGAGGAGATGCTGCGCGACGCGGTCCGCACCGAGGGCTACCGCGACGCGATCGTCGCCAACGCGGCGCTGCTGCGCGGCAAGGTCGTGCTCGACGTCGGCTGCGGCACGGGCATCCTCTCGCTCTTCGCGGCGCGCGCCGGCGCGCGGCTCGTCATCGGCGTCGACGCGTCGCCGATTGTCGAGTCGGCGCGCAAGATCGTCGCGGCCAACGGCCTATCCGAGACGGTGCTCCTCGTGCAGGGCACGCTCGAGACGCTCGAGCGGCTGCCGCTGCCCGCGGGCGTCGAGAAGGTCGACGTGATCATCTCCGAGTGGATGGGCTACCTGCTGCTGTACGAGTCGATGCTGCCGTCGGTGCTGTACGCGCGCGACAAGTGGCTCAAGCCCGCCGCGGAGGGCGGCGTGCTGCTGCCGTCGTCGTGCGAGATGCTCATCGGCGCGTCGAGCCACGACCGCCTCGGCTTCTGGGGCGACGTCTACGGCTTCGACTTTGGCGCGATCCGCGACGAGGCGCGCGATCGGTCGCGCGGCGACGCCTCGGTCGAGGTGGTGCCCTCGGCGTCGCTGCTGAGCGCCGCGGCGCCGTTTGCGGCCTTTGCGATGGCGCGCGCGCGCGACGCCGACCTCGACTTCTCCAATGTGCCGTTTGCGCTGTCGGTCACGGCGGCGGGCACGCTGCGCTGCTTCGTCGTCCACTTTGACACCACCTTCGACTGCAGCGGCGTCGCCGGCGGCGCGCCGTCGCCGTCGTCCTTCTCGACGGGCCCCGCGTGCACGCCCACGCACTGGAAGCAGACCGCCCTCTACCTGCACCCGCCGCGCGAGGTGCGCGTGGGCGACACGCTGCGCGGCACCATCTCGTGCGCGCGCCAGAAGGAGTACAAGCGCGCGTACGACGTCTCGCTCACGTTCGCCCTCAACGGCGCCGACTGTGGCACGCAGCTGTGGAGGCTCTGAGCGCGACACGGGGGAGGCATAGCGAGAGAGTAGGAGAGTACGACCTACTTCGCTCGCAATAGAACTAGAGCTACTTAGCGTACTCTCAGCAGAGTCTATTGAGGCTATTTTAGGCTATGTAGGCGCTTTACTTGCCGGCGATTACCCCAGGGAACTTCACTAGTGCTATTGATTTTGCCAGCTTCTACAACCACGCTGTTTTCTAATTCCAAAGTATTTGCTGATTAGCATGAACGCCACTGCCGTGCGTACGTGCCGCCTCAGCACCACTGACGACGAAATCTTCGACCAGTACAGCTCACGTCCAGTGCGCTTCACGCGGGGTGGCGAAGATTTCGACGCGCCGCAGCGCAGCTCGACCCGTGAAATAGCCGTCGACACTCTCGCTGAGCAAGACACAGCCGCCGCCACCACTGCACCAGTCGTCGTGCCGGCGCAGTCCACGAGTGAGGAGCTCGTCGCAGCCGACGTCATCGTGGAGGCCGCTGGGCGGCCCGCCACGAGCGCCACCAAGGGTCGCTGCGTTCACGGTCGTCTGGGGCGCTGGATGTGCCTCCTGGCCTCGTCGGGGATGGCGCTGGCCATGTTGGTCTTGTTGGCACCTCGTGCTCTGCTGACGACGCCCGCCCATTCAGGACCTGCCATGCTGGCAGCACCCGGTTCCGAGGCAGTCGATCATCTGATGGCTGCACCGCCTTCTCCACCTCTACCGCCACCGCCACCACCGCCACCGCCACCGCCACCGCCACCTCCGCCACCCCCACCGCCGCCACCACTGCCACTGCCTGCGATCCGAGGGACAAGCTCTACGGCCACCCTCGTGGTGGTGCAGCCGCCGCCGCCGCCGCTCCCGTTGCTTCCAGCGCCGCCAGCGCCGCCAGCGCGCCTGGCGGCGCGTCTGCCTCCTCCGCCGCCCGCGCTGCCGGAGCCGTGCGAGTGGCAGCCGGGGGGCGCAGCAGCGGCTGCTTCGGCGTCGTCCCCGCTCGACGCTGCCGCCGACGCGGCATCGGCATCTTCCGTGTGCGCCGACGCACGCGGCGACGTCTTCTGTGCGCAGAAGCTGCTGCGCAAGGGCGAAGACGAGCGGCGGCGGCGGTGCGCGCTCGCCTCATGGCAGGCCAAGTGCGCGGTCGCATGCGGTGTCTGCACGGCGCCGATGCCGCGCGCGCCGCCCGTCGCGAGGGCGGGAGACACGGCGCGAGACGCTGCCGCCGCGCTGCGAGGCGACGACGACCGCGGTGACCATGGCTCGCTGAGCTCGCGGATCAACGCTCGCTTCCGTCGGAGCCTCTTCGGTGCGTGGCCGGCGAGTGGCGAGGTGCCGGACGCGGGCGTCCTCATCCACTGCTTCGATAGCTACGAGGATCACGCGGCGCCGTGGCGGCCGTCGGGGCGCGGCGACTTCAGCGGCTCGTTCGTCTTCGCTGCGCAGCAGAAGGCGGCGCGTGCGGGCGGCGGGGACGGGCGGCTGCCGCTGTTCAACAGCTGCAACAACGGCGGCATCGTCTTTGCCCCAGGGCGCCTCAGCTGCGTCCGCTGCGGCAACGGCGGCGACGCCGGCGGCCACTGCCACCGCCCTTGCGCGCCGCCCCGCGAGCAGCTGGCGGCCGAAGCCATCGCAGGCCTCTCCTACCCAGGCGACGGCTGCACGGGAGGCTCGTGGGCGCCCGCGGACGCCGGCGCATACCTCGAGCGTGTCACGCGGTGGCAGACGCAATGGCAGCGCCTCGCGTACAACGAGTTTATTATCAGCGGCGCCGTGTGGGAGGACAACCTGCCGCGCGCCGTCGAGGCGATCTTCAACCGGCCGAGCGTGCACGCCGCCTTCCTCGAGCAGCATGGCCTCGACGCGGCGAGGCACCCGCACCTGCGCCTCGACCTCGGCAACTGGCAGAGCCCCTTCTCAGAATGAGAATGAGTGTATACAGTCAGTATTTACTTTATCACACTCAACTTACTTATAGTAGTTTAAACTCACACTCGTCCTCTCCCGCTGGCGCCAAGCGCACCCGCTGGGAGAGGGCGGGCTCTTGGTGCCCCACGCCACCGAGGAGAGCAGCGACCTTTGGGTACTTCTCACGCCGCGCATTCGAGCGCATCGTCGAGCGGTGTGTCTCCCCAGCGATCCTTGACGTCCGTGCGCGCACCATGCTGGAGCAGCAGCGTGACGAGCTTGTGGTCGCCCTCCGAGGCAGCCACGTGCAGGCAAGTGCGCCTGTCGTAGTCCGCTGCGTTGACGTCGATGCCCACTGTGATGCAGAGCCGGATCTTTTCGAGGTCCCCACGGAGGGCGCTGTCGCACAGCGCCGAGGACGCACGCGCCTCATCAATACCTCATCAAAGCCCAGCACGGCGTCTGCGTGCGGTGGTTTGACAGCTTTTCGGATGCGGTAGTCATGCGGGGTATGTCGAGCCAAATCAACGCATTTCGGTACTGAACCAGAGAACGAAAAGATTCTTTTCCCTTTAGTTTCCAGTTGCAGCATCTGTTTGACAGGCTATTGAGGGGACGCGTTTGCCAGCTTCTACTCCAGTTTAACAATCTGTAGATCAGGTGGGTCTACCCATCCTGATCTACAGACACTACTCCAGGGCCCTGCACTTGGGCGGCCGCGGGTCGAATTGCCGCTGTTTAAGCTGTTTAAGCAGAGTTTTCCCCGTGATTCCCAGTTTTTTACGTCGCGAATGCAAGTAGCACTCGAATCTGCAGTTACTACTGCATGCACACCCAATTGGCGATCTCGACCGTCGCCGATCGACTCGCCGCGCCGGAGTGCACCACTCCCAGCAAGCTCGCCATGCTCACGCTCTTTGCCAGCACACTCGCACAGCCTGGCTGGCTCGAGCCGCTGCAGCGCGGCTTCCAGCTACAGCAGGACGACAGGTGGGCGGAGGCGGCACCAGCCTACCGCGAGGCGATCGCTGCGGGCCTGCCTGCCCAGCACCAGCTCGGCGTCGCGTCGAATCTCGCCCTTGCGCTGCAGAACACGGATCGCGTCGACGAGGCGCTCAAGATCTACGATCGAGTGCTGGCGGTGCTGCCCACCAACGCCGACAACCACCACAACCGCGGCAACGCGCTCTACCGGTCGGCGCGCCACGAGGAGGCGATGGCGTCGTTTGGGCGCGCGGTGGAGATCGAGCCGACCGACGCCGGCTCGTTCTTCAATCGCGGCAACGCGGCCGACAAGCTCGGTCGCCACGCCGAGGCGGCGAGCCACTTTGGCGCCGCGCTCGAGCTCGAGCCGCACGACACCGACGCCGCGTACAACCAGGCGAACGCGCTCAAGTCGCTCGGCCGCAACGGCGAGGCGTGCGCGCGCTTCCGCCTCACGCTCCGCCTGAGCGGCACGCAGCCGCACGCCGGCGCGTACACCAACCTGGGCATGACGCTCGGCGCGATGGGCGAGCACGGCGAGGCGGCCGCGACGCTCCGCCACGCCGTCGCGCTGCTGCCGGAGGACGCCGACGCGCTCGTCGGTCTGGGCGACGAGCTCAAGGCGGCGGCCGAGGTCGGCGCGGCGGCCGACGCGTACCGCGCCGCGCTGCAGCTCGCGCCGAGCCGAGCCGAGGCGTACCTGGGCCTGGCGAGCGCGCTCAAGGCGTCGGCCCCGAGGGCGGCGGCCGCCGCCTTCTCGCACGCGGCGAGGCACGACGGCGCGGCGCGCGCGCAGGCGGAGGCGGTGCGCGCGTGGCTGCGCGACGTGCCGCCGGGGCCGGGCGCGCGCACGGCGGCGCAGCTCGACGCGGCGTCGCGCTACCCCGATATCTTCGAGGGGGCGCCGCGATGCGCGGAGGCGTCGCTGCGAGAGGCGGTCGGCCGCGGCGCGCAGGCGCTGCTGGCGGGCGGGCCGCTGCTCGTGCGCAACGCGACGGCGGCGTGGCGGCTGGCGGCGGCGGCGTGGGACGACGCGGCGCTCGTCGCGGAGGTGGGCGACGAGACGCCGCTGCACATGCTCGCGATGCCGACCGAGACACACCCGACGCTCGACGCGACGCACGACGCGCTGGTGGAGCCGCATGGTCAAAGTGGCCGTCTTGGCAAGGGCAGATCGGGCCACCACGGTCTCCTCAGACTGCCTTCGAAGGCTTGAGGCTGCTCTACGCACTCGGGAGGATGGGCATGGCACCTCAGACCACCGCAGGAAGCGATGGCTCTTCAGCCAGAGGCCGCCCAAGCTGACGTTTTCGCTGCGTTTGACCATCCAGGTGGAGCCGGCGCGCCACGGCGTCTACCTCTCCGACTTCCTTTCGCTCACCAACCCGAGCGGCGCGACGGGCGGCAAGGCGGCGCCCTTCTCGGCCTACCTGGCGCAGCTCAACCTGCTGACGCTGCCGAGGCTGCTGCAGCAGGTCTGTCTGCCAGACGACGCGCTGCTGCCGGCGAGCCGGCTCGAGATGGCCAACCTGTGGGTGGGCGGCGAGCTGATGAAGAACGGGCTGCACTACGACAACTACGACAACCTGCTGCACCAGCTGCGCGGCAAGAAGCGCGCGCTGCTCTTCCCGCCGGCGGACACGCCGCACCTGCACTACGGCGCCGCCAACATCCGCCGCCACGGCTTCGCGCTGCCCGGCGGCGTCACCAACGCGACAACCTTCGAGAAGGTTCGGCGCAACGTCGCCAAGGTCAACGTCTTCGCGCCCGACGTCGCCGCCACCCACCCGTCGGTCGCGCGCGCCTCGCCGACCGTGTGCGAGCTCGCCGAGGGCGACGCGCTCTTCGTGCCGCGCGGCTACCACCACGCCGTCGTCTCGGCGTCGCCGTCGCAGCGCAACGTGGCCGTCAACCTGTGGTACGATCTGCAGCGCGCCGGCGGCGGCGGCGGCGCCGACGCCTCGCGCGCCGCCACCGAGCTCATCGGGATGTTCCAGCCGCGCGACGGCTGCCAGGCGGGAGGGCAGGCGCACGCCGAGGGGGGCGGAGGGCCGTCAGCGTCGCTGAGCGGCGACGGCGCGTCGAAGGTAAGCGGGTCGCGCGTGGGCGTGGATCGAAGTAGATTTTGAAAAGTCAAATGCAATTCATGTTCACATTCACACTCACACGTCAAACACTGAAAAGCAAGGTGCGCACTGTATCTGTCGGCGCAGGCATCGAGATGCTGTGGCACCTCTACGCACGTCGCACGCGCTGTTGTACATCGTCAATGAAATTTGTGCATTCGTGTGGTCAGGGCAAGCTGCTCACATCCGGAGCAACCGGATGGGGCGCGCACATGCTCGTGGCTCGCCACGCCGATGCGCTCTCCGAGGGCGTCTACCGCGCGCCGGGGCCCCACGCGGGCGCCTCCTGCTTGGCGAGCCACGCCGCCCTCGCCGCCGCCTCCGGCGTCGCCGCCGCCTCCACCGCCGCCGCCGCCGCAAAGGGGGAAGAGACGCCCACGGCCGTCACCGCCGATGCCGCCTCGGCGCGCGCCGCCGCCATCTGCGCCTCGAGCAGCTGCGCGTCGAGCTCGGCGAGCTGCTGCTTCAGCCGCTCCGTCTCGTCGAGTAGAGCGTCCATCGACGCCGACACGACCGCCTCGGACGTCACCGGCGCCGCCGTGGGGCTCTGCGGGCCCCAGGAGGGGGACTCCTGCTTCGCCAGCCACGCCGCCCTGGCCGCGCCCTCCGACGACGCCGCGCCCGCCACCTGCGCCAAGATCCGATCGCCAAACGACGGCAGGCTCTGCTTGGCAAGCCACGCGGCCTTGCCCGCGTCCACCGACGGCGACGCAGCAAGCGACTCCACCGAGGTCGGCGCAGCCACCGCGGCAGCGACAGGCGACGCCGTCGCGCCGGCCCGCGCGCCCCACGCGGGCGTCTCCTGCTTGGCGAGCCACGCCGCCTTCGCCGCAGCCTCGGACGACGCCGCAACCGCCGCCTGCGGGGCAGCGACAGGCGACGCCGTCGCGCCGGCCTGCGCGCCCCACGCCGGAACCTCCTGCTTGGCGAGCCACGCAGCCTTGGCCGCGTCCGCCGAAGTCGCGCCAGCCGGCATATCGACTGCCATCGGCGCGACGTCCTCCGGCGCCGACACGTACGCGTCGAGGCCCACGTCAGCGTTGCGGCCCCACGCGGGCGCCTCCTGCTTCGCGAGCCAAGCCGCCTTGGCCGCAGCCTCCGACGACACCGTCGCAGCGGCACGCGGGCCCCACGACGGGAGCTGCTGCTTGGCGAGCCACGCGGCCTTGGACGCCGTCGCATCGTCAAACATCTCCGCGGGCGCGATTGGCATCTCAGGCTCCGCCGTCATCTCGGGCTCCGCCACGCCGGCCTGCGCGCCCCACGATGGCACCTCCTGCTTCGCCAGCCACGCCGCCTTGGCCGCGCCCTCCGAGACTGCCGAGGTGGTCTCTTTGGCTCCCCACGTGTAGACCTGCTGCTTGGCGAGCCACACCTTCTTGGCATCCGTCTCGTCGGCAGACACCTCGACCGGCACCACCACGGGCGCCGCCGCCACAACAGCCTGCGGGCTCCACGACGGCACGTCCTGCTTCGCCAGCCACGCAGCCTTGGCCGCCGCCTCACTGGCGAACATCTCCACCGGCGGCAGAGCACCGGTGGGACCAAACGATGGGGCCTCCTGCTTGGCGAGCCACGCCGCCTTGGCCGCCGCCTCGTTGGCGAACGTCTCAACGGGGGGAATCTCCGCCGCGACCGGCATCGGCACAGCCGCCACCGGCGCGGTCGCGCCGGTCTGCGGGCCCCACGAGGGGGGCTGCTGCTGTGCGAGCCACGCTGCCTTGGCCGCATCCTCCGACTGCGCAACGCCGGCCTGTGCGCCCCACGAGGGCATCGACGGCTGCCAGGCAGCCTTTTCGGGGTCCTCTGACGCCACACTGACTGGAGCCTCCTGCGCAGCCATGGCCATGTCTCGAGCAGCCACGGCCATGTCCGCCATCGCTTGGCGGGCGGCGCGAGCGGCCGCACGCGCATCGGCCGATTTGGCGGGGTCCCACTTGAGGAACGGCTTGGGACCGGGAACGGTGAATCCGGAGTACTCGAGGATCTGCTGGGCCTGCCGGGCGGCGGCGGAGGCCATCTCGGCAGGGGAGGCCATCACGACCGGCGGTGCGCGGCAGACCGGCGCATTTGGCGCGATCGAGCCGAAGTGGAGGGCACTCGTGAGCCCCACGA
>Ga0115006_10003350_pt1 | contig 10852 bp, 19 predicted proteins | sample ArcOceMetagenome_3_FD_88943 | JGI IMG/M metagenome (GOLD analysis project Ga0115006, IMG submission 88943) | Marine eukaryotic phytoplankton communities from Arctic Ocean - Arctic Ocean- Svalbard ARC20M Metagenome | ecosystem: Environmental > Aquatic > Marine > Oceanic | place: Arctic Ocean...
TGCTGCAAGGACGTGCGGGTGATGACTTCTCAAACAGCCCTCACGTGCTGACCCCTCTGACACTGCGGGGCGACCCAATTTGCAGGTGATCCCGTCGCTGCAGGGTGATGCGTCGGAGCAGTCCCCCCCTGACCTGCCCTCCTTCCTGTTCAAGGAACGCATCGTGTACCTGGTGTGTCCCCGTTTCCCTGTGCACTGCCCTTCGCCCCGTGGGCACGTCAACACGCGACTTCCTTCTTCTGGGGCCCCACCACAACCCTGACCCCAGCGCAGCAGAATGAGCCTCGGGCCGGCACTCACCAACATTCTTCAGCCGACGCTCGAAGTCTTACAGCCGCACACTGCGGCTGTCAGCGTGCATCCCCCCACGCGGTGCAGCCTTCCAGCCCGCCGCACTCTCGTGCCGCACATAAGAAATAGTCGGGAGGCGAATTCATGGCCGCGAATGCGACGCTGAGGGTATGCGATGAGATGTGGCAGGGCATGACGCTGGTGCCTGCGGTGACGGAGCTGATCCTGGCTGAGCTGCTGTACCTTCAGTACGAGAACGCAGACAAGCCCATCACCATGTACATCAACTCCACGGGCACCTCCAAGGTGCGTGTGCATTCAGGCGTACGCTGGCTGTGGGCCAGGGCGGTGCTGCGGGTGCTTCTCGTTCGGCGATGAATCCGTCAGCGTCGAGTGGGTCGCAGGGAGAAAGGGGAAACGGACATAGGGATGGATTGGGGCCATGTGGAGGGGTGTGGTGTAGGCGATAGGGTGCAGTGCGGCGCGGGTTGTGCACGGGTTGTGCGTCACCGGGGATGCGGCGCTGCCCCGGTAGCCGTCCCGCTGTCCCGCTGCCGCCGTCGTCGCATGTGCATCGCGAGCGCGGGCGCGGACACGACTGACCGCTGGAGAGCTTCGGGCGGTATACGGTGTGATGCAGGATGGTAAGAAGCTGGCGTACGACACGGAGGCGTTTGCCATCTACGACACCATGAAGTACGTCAAGCCGCCCATCCACACGCTGTGCGTGGGTAACGCGTGGGGTGAGGCGGCACTGCTGCTGTCCTCCGGTGCCAAGGTGCGTCCGCGGTGTCCGCAGCTCTCTCCCTCGCCCCGTGCGCCTCCGCCGCTCGCGGCGGCCGTGTAAATATGTCCGAGCCCGTGTCAGAGAGGAGTCGCTAGATAGGTCCAACTCGTTGCTGGCTGACTGCTCGCTGTCGCTCCAATCGTCCGAGCCCAGCAGCCCACAGCTCTCCAGCACGGGCCGCACCCGGCGACCAGCCACTGACCCTGCCACTGACGAACTTGGTTCACTGGGGGTCGTGGGGGGCGGTGTGCTCTGCTCAGGGTTTCCGCGCCAGCCTGCCGTCCGCCACCATCATGCTCAAGCAGCCCATTCAGTCATTCCGCGGGCAGGCGTCCGACATTGAGATCCAGCGCCAGGAGATCCGCCAGACTAAGCTGCAGATGGTGCGCCTTTTCTCCGCCTTCCGTGCTTGAGAGACGATTCGCAGCATGGCGTCCATATGGCGGTGATGCCAGTACAGCGGCGGACCGAACGTCCTACAGCGTTTCTGCTCCTGCCCAATATAGGGCCCGTTGGGCTAAGCTGACGTACAAGCTTACAGCTCTCGCTATGCTACTACCTCCCACTAGAGTTTGGTGGTCCTTGACAGGCCCACCAAACAATACAGTACGCGTACGGGAGCGCGTGGAGCCCTGACAGCGCAGTGCACACGCGATTCCTCCGCAGATGGAGATCCTAGCGGCCAACACGGGCCACGAGATCGAGAAGATAGAGAAGGACATCAACCGACCGTACTACCTGGCCCCGCACGACGCCGTGGAGTACGGCCTCATCGACAAGGTGCTGGAGAAGACGCGAGACAACTGAATAGGATAGGAAGGCCCAAATCCCGCGAGACGTGCCGTGTGGTCTGTATTCGTTTCATGCGCATGCTCAGCGGTGCTCCTCAGCTGCTGCACCCCCTGCAAGACAAGTTCTTGCAAGGCGGTTCTCTGCCGGCGTCCTGAGGACTGGGATAGCTTCACTCAGGGAGGTGCTGCGTCTCTTTCTGCGAACACACAGTGCTGTACGCAGCTCTACGAATCGTAGCAGTACCTGCCCAGAACTTACAGAGGCGTTTCGGAACAGGACCTGTTCAACATGTGAACCTGAGTCCGAACAAAGGATGCCCGCGTTGCACACGCATGCGCCTTTGGCGGCAGTAACGGGGGGCGCACGCGCATCTCACAGAACCCGACACTTGACCGCTCGGCATGCCGTGAGCGCGCAGCCGCCGCGTTCGCTTCTAGCATCCATCGGCGTTCGGCATTCGGTCGGCAGTGGCGCGAGGCGCGATGCACAGATGCTGCCGAGCCGTCTCATTGTCACAGGTGAGTGGTCCGCTCTCCATCCCACTCCCGCCTATAGGAAAACGCCCTCGCCCTCGCCCTCGGCTGCCTTCCGGTTCGAGTAGAAACGGGGGCAGCGTCGCCTTTGACCGCGACGCGCTTTACCCCAACCAATCCGATGCCCACGCCGATCAGTCCCGTACGCGTCGCTTCATGCGCATCGCGCGTGCCCACCTCCCCCGCCCCCTCAGCTGGCGCCGGACGATCATCGTCGACAGCTGTTATCCAGCTGGTGCCGACGGCCCCGCTTCCTCCCAAAATCAGCCCACTGGGAGAGGCCCAGTGTACTGTCCAGTCGCTCACAAGGTGTCTTGCGTCAGGCATCGCGGCTGACGACTGCCCTTGTGCTCGAGTGTCTCCCCGTCCGTTCGGATTACCTCTCGGAACGTCTGTGGGTACACGTCTGTGGAGACCAGGCACACTGCCATGTGCGGCATGATGTTCTCAGCATTCTTTCGACCTTAGGCTGCAGCCAAGGGCCCGCAGGTCCTCGATGGTCACATGGTTCGGGCCGCCCCACCCGCCCGACTTGGCACCTCATGTTCAAGCTCGCCCCTCAGGGTGACAGACGTGTGCACTCACGAGTGCGACGTTCTCCACTTGCTTTCGCAGCATCGGCGGGTGCCAGACGGCGGCGGCGCATGCGGCGGCAGGATGGCGGCGGCGAGGCGGGCAATATGCTTCCAGCCAAGCCACAGCTGTCCGAGCTGAACGCACTCATCCTGAAGCTCTGGGTTCCGGCGGTGTTGAACTTCCTTCTCATCCCGCTGGTGAGCTGCTTCCAGTGTTCCCTCTGTCGGCCAACACACTCTCCACCTCGAAGCGCCGTCTGAACGGAGCGGTGTGCCCGCCACGACGCCTCTTGTGGATGCGGAACGACGAACGACCAGCGAGGCTGCCCATCGCTCCCGCGTCTGCACACAGCCCAGCAGGGCTCCCTCACGCTATCCGGATGTTGGTCCGTTGGCAACGCCGGCGCCGGCGCGCGTGCGCTCACACCGGGCGACGGCGGCGAGGGACCTCTTTCTCGCAGGTGGGGGCAGCGGACGTGTTCTGGGTGGGGCGCATGGGAGACACAGTGGCGCTGGCGGCGCAGGGCGCGGCGGACCGTGTGTTCTCGTCGGCGTTTTGGACCATCAGCTTCCTGCCGTCGCTCGTCACGCCGCTGGTGGCCAAGGCGGCGGCCACAGGCGACCGCGGCGCGATGCAGAAGCAGATTGGAGAGGCGATGTTCGTCGCAGTCCTGATGGGTATGCTGGGCATGACCCTCATGATGACGGTGCGCTCTTCTTCTCCGGTCTGAGGTCAAGAATCTCGCGCTGAAAGGAGAGCCGCTCGCATGGGAGAACGGCTTCCAAAGCTGACGAAACGATTCTCTCTTGGCCCCATGACCCTTCTTCAGCTCATTGTTCTTCGACACAGTCGCTACAGCGCTCTTATCAGCTCTGCACGCACCTGCGCCTCTCCCTCCCTCACGCGAAGGGCTGACACGGGGCTGGAGGAACGCGAAACACCCAGTTCCCGCAAACGGTGTTGGGCATAGCGGGCATCTCGCCAGGCACGCGGGTGTACGACTACGCGCAGCCCTACGTGTGGGTGCGCGCGCTCACCTTCATCCCCGCCATCATCGCCACCGTGGGCTTCTCCGCCTTCCGCGGGTGCGTTGCCCTACTTCACCGAGCCCCGCCTCAACTAAAGGCACCTAGCAAGCACAGGGAGTCGCCTAGCGAAGGCACAGCAACCAACGCCCCGGGCAACTCTCGCCTTTCGTGAGAGAAGCCACAGGGGCACCCATAACCGCAGCAGCTATTTAGTCGTCGGTCGCCCCCCTGCCGCTGCTGCGTCGGTCGTTTCCCGCATCGCGCACATATCGCATACGCAGTGCACTGAGACGCAGAGCTCCGTGCGCGCGTCGAATGGAATTCGCAGCACGATGGACGTCATGACGCCGCTGAAGATCACCGTGTGCTGCCAGCTGCTCAACATCTGCCTCGATCCACTCTTCATCTTCGGCTGGGGGCCCATCGGCGCCTTGGGTGTGGCGGGTGCGCGCCCTGCCCCCTGCCTGCTCTGCGCTGAAAGGGGAGCCACTCGCACGGGAGCCGGCTTCCCATACTGACGTGACAGTTCTCTCTTGGCATAACCCCATAACTCTTCTTCAGCTCCTTGGTCTTCGACAGCGTCGCTCACAGCGCTCTATCAGCTTGGCGAGCCGGTGTCTTGCTTGGGCCCCCTCGCCCCACACACATCGTTCGGGTCCTCCGCGGCGCATGACGGATACGCCTTGGCAGGTGCGGCGCTGGCGACGGCGGGCGCGGAGCTCATCAGCTTCTGCGCGTACATCACGTATATGTTTAGGCGTCAGCTCCTGACGCTCACCACCCTCATTCGCGTGCCCAAGGTGAAAGATCTGCTTCCACTGTTCCGCGGCGGGCTGGCCGTGCAGCTGCGCTCACTGGCGCTCAATCTAGGCCTACTGTCCATTACCCGCGCCACGATCACCATGGACCCCGCCGGTACTGCCTCCCCTTCGCCTCCCCTCGACATACTCCCTCGACTGCCCAGACGTGGTTGCGTCTTTCTTGTCGTACGTGCGCATCTCGTACGCCCCATGGCAGTGCACTCAGCGAGACGGGTACGTACGGCATACATCTGCTCGTCAGTGATGATGACGATTCATTCTGCAGCGAGCGCCCCGCTCCCGGGTGTGCGTGGAGCGGCGGCCATCACCATGCCCGGCTCCCTTCAGGGGGAGTACAGGGCTGGCGGGCGTACTCACACGCCCAGCCGGGTTGCCCCGCCAGCTGCCGCAAGGCAGCTCCATTTACTTACTTACTTACTTACGGCGGCGGCAGGCACGATGGCGGCGGCGCACACCATCACAGTAAACCTGTGGCAGCTGGCGGGCGTGGTGCTCCTGGCATTATCGTCGGTGGCCACCATCCTCATCCCTCAGGTGCTCAACTCGCAAAAGGGCTCGCGCGGGCTGCTGGCGGCCAAGAAGGCGGGCGATCGGCTGCTACTGTGGGGGTTGGTGGTCGGTCTGTTGCTCGGCGTGATGCAGGTGCGATGCCTCCCAGGTCATAGTACAGCGGCCCCCACCCACACCTTGGAACACCTCTCCACCTCTCACGCACGCACACACTCCACTAGCTGAAGGCGTGTTGGGGCAGTAAAGCTCCAACCTCTTACAGCCATGCCACACTGCACCGTCGAATCGAACATCCAGCCCGCCCTCAAGCACGCCTGTGGATGGCCAGCTCCACCAACTCTCTCCGTCTCTGTCGAAGCGCTAACCCTGGGCGGCGCTGGCGAACCCAGGCGCTGGCGACGCCGATGCTGGGGCTGTTCACCACGGTACCGGAGGTGCAGGCGGCGGCGCGGATACCCACCATCATCGCGGCGTCGCAGCAGGGGCTCAACGGCGTGGCGTTCGTGGCGGAGGGCATGATGCAGGGCCACCAGGCGTTCGCGCAGCTGGCGCTCAACACGGTGGTGGCGTGCATCGGTCTCATGCTCAGCCTGGACCTGGGCATGAACCAGAGCCTGGTGGGCGTGTGGGGCTGCTTCTGGGTGTTCAACGGCATCCGCGCCGCCGGGGCGCTGTTCCACCACTTTTGGGCGGGGCCTCTGGCGCCGCGCAACCTGCGTAAAGCAGGCATCGACATCTAGTCGACGCAGCCCTGCTAGCGAGGAGTCGAAACCAAAATTGTTTCCTTTGTTTGACATACATCTAGCTCCCTCACTGCCTCCGTCGTCCGTCGAGCAAGCACTTGGAGCGTGTCACAGAAACCTAACTCAAGCGAAGGATACTGATCACACGAGGTTACAGCGGCCACAAAGGACAAGTATCACGGTGCTCTCCTGGCTCACGACCCCCGGCGATGGGTGTGGTGCTTGTCCGGCACCAGTAGGCCACACCTGATCGAAGTTAGGCTCACAGGCGGCGCAATGGAGCGGCTACGCAAGCTGGACGTGTATCCAAAGATCAACGAGGACTTTTTCACGCGAACCACCGCCGGCGGGTTCATCACGCTCACCTCGTCCGTGCTCATGCTCATGCTGTTCGCATCGGAGGCGCGGCTGTTCCTGCGGCCGCACGTGGAGAACGTGCTCATGGTGGACACGTCGCGCGGTGCCAAACTGCAGGTGCGCCGCCGCATACACCTCACGAGAAGTCGACGGGCTGATCTTGCTGAATCCGCCATAGCCCCCACGCCTCACCAAGCCACCTGCGTATCCGGGACTTGGCGGGGATGTACCGAGGGATGCAACTAAGCTGATGTCGTGTGTGCTGGCGTGTGCAGATCAACCTGGACGTGACCATCCACAACCTGGGGTGCGCGTCCATCAGCCTAGACGCCATGGACGTCTCCGGGGACAACCACCTGGACGTGGTCACCAACATATTCAAGCGCCGTCTGGACGCTGACGGGCTGCCCAAGGAGGTGGTGCGTCCCTGGCGCGCTCTCGCGGCGGGGGTAGGGTTTGGGCGGTATGCAATGGGCGTGTCACCGTCGCAGGCTCCCAGTGCTTCTCCCTCGGTGGCTCCGAGCTCTATTCCATCAGCAGCGCCTTCGCTGCCCCTCCTCAGTGCTGGTTGGTCCATCTCAGGTGCCCACAAACGCACCGAGTTCGTCACCCCTCTGTGGCCCCCCAGCATGGGTGATGACGCGGTGCAACCCCGCATTGGAATGTTATGACAGAGTGGAGAGAAGGGCGGGCTGGGGGGGGAGAAGCTGGAGCTGGTGTTGAACAACCAGGGCGTGCTGCAGAACACTTCCGACGCGGGCTTTTGCGGTAGCTGCTACGGCGCGGAGGCGGACCCGGAGGACTGCTGTAACTCGTGCGTGGCCCAAGTGCATGAAGCCCCCACTGCAACCTTTCCACGTCGCGCAGTACAGACGCCGCGTCGAGGGAGGGCGGGGAGTGGGCGGGAGAGGGGCAGTACGGAGTCACTGTGTGACTATCAACCCCCGTGGTGGTGCAGAGTGTCTCTATACATAGCTCTGCACCCCTCCACGTGCTCAGATCCACATACACATACACCCTCTTGGGTGTACGTGCCAGCTCCTCGTTTCGCCGCCTTCGGTCGGACGTGGCGCCACGCCGGCAGTGCCGTGGTGTGGCTGAGGACGATCTGGGGCGGATGGGCCGGGAAGCTGCGACGCTGTGCGAGACGCGTACCGCGCCAAGGGGTGGAGCTTCGGCAACCCGGACGACATCGGGCAGTGCAAGAACGATCGCTTTCTGGACAAGCTGTCGGAGCAGGAGGGCGAGGGATGCAACATCTACGGGTATCTGGAGGTGAACAAGGTACGCACATCACGTCGCAAGAGCCGGGGCCGGCCAGGGCATCGCTGTCTGCATGCGAGGCTGGAACGGGTGGCGGAGAAGGCGACGACATGCACAGTGGCAGAGCTGGCTCCGCCTAGCACCTGAACGCGGGGCTAGGCAGCAGCTGTCCGCTCGCAGAGCAGGCAGGCCCCAACCGTGCAACGCCTGCTGCGCAGTGGCTCGCGGAAGAGGGCTGTGGCGTAGCTAGCACCCAACCGCAGGCCAGTGGCGGATCACGCCGCACAACAGGTAGAGAGGGGGCGGGTGGCATTGGTGCACCGCTGTGAGGGGGGTTGTGACAGCTGTTTTCGTGGGGGGGCGGTGGAAAAAATCGTGTTGTGGTAGGTGGCGGGCAACTTCCACCTGGCACCCGGCAAGTCGTTCCAGCAGGGTGCCATGCACGTGCACGACCTGATTCCGTTCAAAGACATGAACTTCAACATCAGCCACACCATCCACAAGCTCACGTTCGGAGCCGACTTCCCGGGAGTGCAGAACCCCATGAACGGCGTGGTGCGCGTGATGGGGAAGGCGGACGGCGTGGGCATGTACCAGTACTTCATTAAGGTGACGACAAATCGAAATCAGATGAGGGAGACAAGCCAAAAACACCAAAAACACCCGTTCATCTCCCTTTTGTACGCACGGTGTCCTCATCAAATGTGGAACCTCGACATGTGGAAAAAGACGAGCACGTGAACAAAAAGGCTATGGGGAGCTCGAGAAACGTTGGTCGAAATGCGTTCACGTGCTCTCTAACAAGGAACATGGGGTGGTCCATGTTTGACGAGGACCGCATTATCATCGTCCGTCATGTCTCTCCCAGTGTAATAACCCAAACCCACGTTTCGCCCGTGAAAAAGGTGGTGCCCACCGTGTACAACGCGCGCGGCCGGCAGATCGACACCAATCAGTTCAGTGTCACTGAGCACTTCAAAAAGAACGAAGGGCCCGTCGGCGGCTCGCTGCCGGGCATCTTCTTCTTCTACGACCTGTCTCCCATTAAGGTACGTATGCGCCCGTTTCGCGAAGGGATGATCCGCACCGTCCAAGGTACTGGGCTTCCTGCGGTCGGGGCTGATGCTTGAGGTATTCGATGAGCTCGCACGCGCCTTGCGTCTGCTGCTGGATCCACGCGGTGACCGATCCACTGCGAGCATATACCCGCCGCCGCGATCGGCATCGCGTACCCAACGTTGCCGCTCTTCCTCAACCTTTGCCCCCTTTCACGGACGTGAGGCATGCGGGAGCTGCGTGGCCTCACTGCGCTCACCGACCTCGACCTTCGCGGCTGCTCTCACGGGGCAGACGAGGGGCTTCCAACAGCCAACGTCCCTCACAGCGCTCACCACGATAGACGACGATTGCGACGTACTCACGACGGGCCCCGCGCATTTTGTTCCGCAGGTGCACTTCACAGAGAGACGGCAGTCGCTGCTTCAGTTTGTGACCAGTGTGTGCGCCATTGTGGGCGGCGTCTTCACTGTGTCCGGTTTGGTCGATGCACTGGTCTTCCAGGTACTGTCCCCCCCAACCCAGACCAAACTCCCCGCCCTTCGAATTCCATGTAGGCAAAAACGTCGCCCTAGGCCTGCACTGCTTCCCTTTGGAACGACCCTTCAGGTGGTGACAGCCCACTGCTGCTGGAGCGAGCAGGGTCAGAAGGTGATCAAGAAGAAGATGGAGCTCGGCAAGTTTGGCTAGGCCCTCGCTTCACTGCGAGCATGCGCAGCAGGTGTCGACGCAGAGACCATAGATCCTAGATGCACGAGAGTAAGAGCTTGCGTATTGCAACGTCTATAAGGCTAGCCTCGTGGGAGCCTCGTGGGAGCCTCGTCACGGCCGGCCAGACTGATAGCTCCCGGCGATGAAAGGCCGCGGGTTGCGGTGACGCGCACTCTCAGGGCGACTCTTGACGGTGTTGACGAACGCAGGGTACAGCGGTGGACCCGTGGGCCCATCTGGTTCGCCCCCCGCCCTGCCTTTGCCCTTGGCAACGTGATGACCGCCGCTGCTCTTGGAGCTGAGCGCCGCCTCGGAGCGGTCTAACGCCACCATCAGCCGCCTCTCAAAGTCCGCCTGCCGCTCCTCCGTGTCCCTCTGCAGCGCCTCGTACCTCGCCTCGTGCTGCGCCACCAGCGCCGCCTTCTCGCGCTGCCAAACCACACCGCCTCCCGCCCAGCACGTGAACAAAAAGGCTCGTTGGGAAACGTGTTCGAGAAACGTGCTCGAATGTCAACGTTACCACTGCGTCTCGGCTCGTTTCACGTGCTCTCTAACACAAAACGTGGGTGCCATGTTTGAGAGGACCGTTACGCGCGCACACACACAAAAACAACCAATCACCGAACAGCACGCATCACGACTTCCGCAGCATACAACCTGGTCAGTAAATGGGGGGGTAGGATTACCTCCAGGCGAAGCATGGCCTGGTCGTGCATGTCCTTCTGCTGCTGCGTGAACGACGCGGCGCGGTTCAGCAGGCTTGTGAGCCGCTCAGCCTCGCGCGTCGCCTGCTCCAGTAGCACGTCCTTCCTCGCCGCCTCCGCCGCCGCCGCCGCTACCTTGGGGTCCGCGGGCTCGCCACGCGCGACTCGCGCCGCCCGCTCGCGTGCCGCCTCGTCGAACCGGAGCGTGGCGTCCATGTCGTTGAGACACCCGGGGAAATCAATCACCAAGCCCAGGTCAGTGTTGGTCTTCGCCTCGAGTGCTGATAGCTTGCCTGTCTGCCGCAAAGCCTCGTACTCGGAATCGAATCGCTCCGTGAGCTGCAGCACCTGATAAAGACCCCGACCGCATGCACGTCGATGCGTCAACTTGTGTGTAACATATGAAGGCAGCGTCGACACAAGGAGGATTCAGGGCCAACGCCCCGAACTGGGCGTCGACGCGCAGCTGAAGGAAGCTCAGAGACCGCACACCAATCAGCCACGCTCACGGGACTGTGACTGACCCACGTGTACACAGCATATGCCTGCGAAACCCTGTCTGCACGCATCAGGTACGGTGGGTGTACTGCTATATCCTCCCAGGGTTCTTTTTACCTGGTACGCATCCGTCTCGCGCTCCGCCGCCGCCGCCACCGCCAGCACCCTCCCTGCGTCCGCCA
>Ga0115006_10003351_pt1 | contig 10852 bp, 6 predicted proteins | sample ArcOceMetagenome_3_FD_88943 | JGI IMG/M metagenome (GOLD analysis project Ga0115006, IMG submission 88943) | Marine eukaryotic phytoplankton communities from Arctic Ocean - Arctic Ocean- Svalbard ARC20M Metagenome | ecosystem: Environmental > Aquatic > Marine > Oceanic | place: Arctic Ocean...
AAGCGCTCAAAATTTCAGCGCGCTACGCGCGCAAATCTCACCCCTGACTAGGTCGAGCTCGCTACGCTCGCGGCGCCCGCGGATGACGGTCATCTGCCGGCATGCAAGTTTTCGCACCCGGGTTGTTTCACCCGCGCCAGATGCGGGTGGTGCTCCCCCCTCGCATGCGGTCGGTGCATGGGCACCCTCGAACCAAGGCCGGACAGCTCGAGCAACCTCGCGTCGCGGCGCAGCCAAATATTATGATGAGCGCTCTCGCGTTCGGCAGCATCTGGCTCTCCCTCGCGGCCATCATGCCTCGGCCCACTGCAGGCATGGTCGCGTCGCTGTCGACGATGTCGAAGCCGCTCGTGACGCCACGCGCCTCGATCCCAACGGCTCAGTACGGCTACGGTGGGGGTCAGCAGGGCCAGCAGCAGCAGTACGGCCAGCAGCAGCGGCAGTACGGCCAGGCTCAGCAAGGCTACGGCGCTCCGGTTCAGCAGGGCCCTCAGGCTCTCTGGGTCCTGCACGGGGCCGCCGGCGTCAAAGGCATGGCGGTGAACAGGTTCAAGGCGCTGCCCAAGTACTGGACCCTTCCGTACACGCTCATGAACGGCGAGGAGCAGGTCTTGAGCCGCTGGAACATGCAGTACGAGAGCACCACAGTCTCGCGCATGCAGTGCCTCATCAGGGTGCTGGCCGACGGCACGCCCACGCTCACGTCTACCGGCAAGGCGGCCACGTTTTGGCGCATGCCTGGCGGCCCGTGGAACCCGCTGTACAAGCGGCAGCAGATCCAGATGACCAGTGGCATCCAGATCAGCTTGGACCCCAACAATCCGGAGGGCGCCGTCTTCACTGCCCAGCAGGAGGATCCCTCGAACCGGGGTTACTACCTGGAGCAGGCGCAGCAGCAGCAGCAGCAGCAGCAGCTCGCGGGGCTGGGCGGTGGCGGCGGCTACCCGCAGCAGCAGGGCGGCTACCCTCAGCAGCAGGGCGGCTACCCGCCACAGCAGGGCGGCTACCCTCAGCAGGGTGGCGGCTACCCGCAGCAGCAGCAGGGGGGCGGCTATCCACCGCAGCAGGGCGGGTATTGAGAAGGCGGTGTTTGTGTACATGGTGTCGCGGTGTAGCAGTGACTGTAAACTTATGCTAATTGCACTGAACTCATTCATAGCTCGGCCAAACCACCCACGTATCAACCTGTTTACGAGCGGGAGCGTCTCTCAGGCTCTCAGCCTCAGCGGTTGCCCTTGCCCTTCTTGCCCTTGCCCCGCTTGGCCTTGCTGGCCTTCGTGCTGCTGCTGGCCGCCTGCTGCTTCTCCTTCTCCTCCTCGGCAAGCAGCTCATCAGCCGCAGCCTTCGCCTTGGCCTCAGCCGTCGCAAGGGTCTCCGCCGCCTCGCGCTCGGCCGCAGCGCGGGCCGCAGACGCCTCGGCCTCTTCCTCAGCGAGCAGCGGGTCCGCCACTTCGTCGCAATCGCGTGCGAGCTCTTCGTGACATCGCTTCTCCGCCTGGCACCAGCCCACTCTCGCCGCGCGCCGGAACCACGTGGCAGCTTCCTTGATCTCCGCAGCTGTGCGTGGCTTCGCGTCCCAAGTAGCCTCGTTTATGGCATTGCCGGCCAGCACTCGTGCCCGCATATACGCCACACCAGAACCATCCGACGCAACGGCCACCACCCTCAACGAGAGCGCTTTGAGACCCTCGTCGTTCCACCACTCGGGCTTGGGGACCTCACGGCAGGCATCGAGCTTGAGCATGACGAAGCTCATTGCCGCTGCCCTTGCCCAGAGTTCGGTCCCATCCTCGTGAAGCTCCATGGCCTTGAGAGACATCTGGCCTGCCTCCGCGTGACGGTTTGTTCGATGCAGCACCACAGCAAGGTTTTGGAACGACGCAGGGGAGCCTGGGTGCATCTTGATGAGCTTGCGCCAGGCCTTGACCGCGGCATCGTTGTCGCTGCCCTCGGCTTGGAGTGCAAACGCGGCTGCGAAGCGCTTGTCGTACTCACTGCCTGTCGCCTCCGCATGCCGCGCTGCGTCTTTAGCTAGCGTGCGCTCGGCGGCCAGCACGGTGCCGTCACGAGTCTCTTCCGCATGCACTTTCTGCTCCTTGTGCCACACTTTGTGCTGGGGCCAGTGAGCCAACATGCACTCCTCGCCGCAGTAGTAGGTCGACGGCAGGTTGCGCTCGACGCAGATCGTGCAGCGGCCCCACGTGCGGCGGTGCGGGGGCGGCGCAAGGCCGCAGCTCACGCACAGAAGCGACCGCTCCGCCATGGCCGCGACGAGCTTACGACGAGCTCCGCGAACACAACCAGCGTCACAGCTCAGAACTGTGATTTCCCGCACTTCTTGATCGGTTGTGTAGATCGTGGTTGCTCGGCTCGATGGCGACGCCGTCGCTTCTGTGCGTCAGCTGCGGCCTCGCGCCGCTTCCGCACCGGCGCACGTGGAACCGCTGCACGATCTGCGTCGAGCGCAACCTGCCGTCGACCTACTACTGTGGCCAGGAGTGTATGAACGCCCACTGGCCCAAGCACAAGGTTTTGGCACAAGGTCGCAAAGGAGAGGCAGAAGGAGTTTCGTCGTGAGTGCGCCAGCGTGGAGCGTGAAAGCTCGGTCGCGGAGACCCAAGCGCGGCGTGCGGAGAGGACGGGCGATGAGTACGACAAGCGCGTTGCAGACGGCCTGGCACTCATGGCAGAATGCGACTACCACGCGGCTGCCAAGGCCTGGCGCAAGCTCATCAAGGAGTGGCCTGGCGAGGCCACCCCGTACCACAACCTCGCCGTGGTCCTGGGCAACTCAAGCCATTTCACGGAAGCCGCCCCGATGTACCTCAAGGCCATGGAGCTCTCAGAGGATGGCACCGACGTGTGGGCATCCGCAGTATCAGGGGCATACGAAACGCTTCAGCACCAAGAGTCCGACGAGCTGCCCAAGCCCGAGTGGTGGAACGACGAGGGGCTCAAGGCGCTCTCGGCGCGGGTGGTGGCGATCGCGCCGAACGATGCCAGTGCACCTAAGATGCGGGGGTGTGTCCTGAGCGGTGGAGCTGTCTTCGAGACGTCTTGGAACGCGGGGCCACGCACAGCTGCGGAGATCAAGGAGGCAGCCACGTGGTTCCGGCGCGCGGCGAGTGTGGACTACTCGCAGGCAGCCAGGCGACATTACGAAGAGAGTGCAAGCCGGTGCGACGCGGTGGCGGACCTAATGCTCGCCAAGGAAGAGGCCGAGGCGGCCAAGGCCCGAGCCACGGCCAAGCTCGAGGCGGCGGAGGCCCTGAAGGTGGCTGAGGCCAAGGCGAAGGCGGCGGCCGACGAGCTGCTCGCCGAGGAGGAGAAGGAGAAGCAGAAGGGGGCCAGCACGAAGCCCGGCCAGACGAAGCAGGGCAAGGGCAAGAAGGGCAAGGGCAAGCGCTGAGAGCGAAGAGGAAAGCCCACTGCCGTTTGACGTGTGCCGTGCCGCGGAAAATAGAAAGCACTGAGAACCTACTTACCAAATTCCACCACTTCCACTCACTTCCTCGTCCACACACACACGTGCTTGGGCAGTGGCGCCATGTGCCTAGACTAGAAGCACTGACTTTGGTCCCTAAAATACGTCGCGCGCCTCGTCTCGCCGCGTGCGCCGCCGCCCCCGCGCTCCATCAGCAGTACATCAGCAGCACGGCCGACAGAAGGCGTTGGCGGTGTAGTCCATCTCGTCGACGCGCTCGACGAACTTGTGGTCCATCAGCGCCGAGGCGATGCGCAGGTTGATCTCCTTGTACATGTCGTACAGCTTCTGGTCGCCCTCGGAGCGGTGCTCCGAGAACATGCCGCTCCGTTTGTGGCGCTGCCGCGCGAGCGACGGCGCGATCGTGAGCAGCGAGAAGAACGGCCGGAAGATCTGGAACTCGAAGTCCTTCCAGCACTGGTCCCACGTGTAGCCCTGCACGCCAAACTCGAGGAGGCAGCGGTGGTAGTGCATCACGAGGTCGCGCTCGTGCGCGCGGCGCGCGTCGGGGCGCATCCCCGCGGCGACGACCATCGCGACGTCGCCGAGGGCCTGCCCGAAGGCCGTCAGCCCGAAGTCGATGAACATGCAGCCGCCCTCGAAGTGCTCGGCGAAGAAGACGTTCTCGAGGTGCGCGTCGCCGTGGCAGAGCGTCAGCGGCGGCCGCACCAGCTCGCGCGCGACGGCGAGCCGCTTCCGCCGGATCGCGGGGCGCAGCTGCGAGAGCAGCTCACGGAACTCGCCGCCGAACGCCGGCGCGCCCGCCATCCCCTTGGTGTCCATGTACAGGTGCGGCAGCGCCTTGAGCCCCGTCTTGATGATCATCACCGACACCGTGCGCGAGAGCCACACGGGCAGCTTCGGCAGCGGCCCGCCGCCGCGCGACGGGTCGTACGCAAAGTCGAGCGGCGCCGTGTTCGGCGCGGGGAAGCTCCACCAGCGCGCGTGCAGGCGCGCGAGGCCGCGCATCGCGATCATCAGGTGCGGCACGCTGTCGCAGCCGTCGACGCGCTTGAACATCTTGGCGGGCTTGCTCGGCGGGTTGCAGTTGCCGATCAGAAACATGTATTTGCTCTTGTAGAAGCGGTTGAGCTCGGCGCCAACGTAGACCGCCTCGGGCCGGATCAGCGCCATCCCCTCGCACGAGCAGTCGTTGTACATGTGCGCCTCGGTGCCGAAGACCAGCTTGAGCTCGATGCCCTTGACCGACGGCGGCGAGAACTTGGCGATCATCGAGCGCGGCAGCGTCGGCGCGTCGCCGCCCGTCACCTCGGTGATCGTCATCAGCGCCAGGTCGGAGAACTCGCCCTCGCCCGCGCCGATCGGCTTGATGTCGATCTTCGTCACGCTCTCCGCCGCCGTCAGGTAGCCGCGGTACCGGAAGCACCGCGTGCACCAGTCGGTCGTCAGGTCCTCCTTGCACGTGGGCACCTGGAAGGGCATGCGCGAGCCGAGCTTCTGGAAGCCCTTGGGCCGACAGGCCGCGATGTCCGTGCGCGGAATCGACGTGATGCCCAGCTTTGGCTTGTCCGCCCACCCGAGCATGCGGTCGACGTTGGCCACGACCTCGGAGGTGCGATGGGTGTTGGGCGAGAACTCCGGGTGCGAGGCTTGCCTCTCACGCACCGAAACGTCCTGAGCCTGGACCTCGACCACGCCGTCGTCCGCCGCGTCGTGCCAGGCGGTGCCGACGAAGAGGATGTCGGTGACCTTGGCCACCTTCTGACAGGAGCCCGAGCGCTTCACGGGCGCCGTGCGCCCCGCGCTCGGCTGCCGCCTGTGGCCCGGCCGAGCCGCCGTGGCCGGAGGCATCTCCAGCTGCTCGGGCTCGTCGCTCGGGCTCGCCGGCGTCCCTGAGGTGACGGTCTGGAGCACCGGAGCCTCCGATATCGCGGCGCCGACGCCACCGGGCATGTTAGGGCGGAGCGGGTCGCAAAAGATGCTGCGCAGAGGCTGCCGCAGAATCGTTCACAGTCGCTGAAGCAGGAGCCACACCACCAGTACGAGTGGCATGCGCATGTCATCGAAGTGTACTGTAGGCGTGTGTGCGTACCTGATTTTGCCTTTGCGCTAGGTATTGGTATGACAGCAACTCCACTGTCTCCTTTGCAAGTCTACTAGGTCTCCTTGGACGCAGTCGTCGCAGCGCATCGCGAAGGCGGCAATGCACCCCCTCCGTCAAACTGCAACTTCTGGCGCGGGCGCGTTCTCGGCGCGCCAGCCTCTGCGCCATCCCATTCTCGTCGGCCGATCCTCTCCCCTTTAGCCAATCGCGCAGCTAATGTCCCTCGCCCAGGTCGAGGAGGCGCTGCGCGTCCTCTACACTACCACCGACGCGTCGCTTCGTCAGAGCGCCGACGCGTGGCTCCGTGGCTTCCAGGAGTCGGACGCAGCGTGGGAGGTCTCTCTGCAGCTCATCGCCTCGGGCTCGTCGAAGGAGAGTCGCCTCTTCGGTGCGACGGTGCTGTGCAACAAGCTTCGTGGTGGCAACTGTGGCGGCCTGCCTCCCAGCACCGTGCTGCAGCTGCGGTCGGCGCTGCTGCAGCAGCTGCGGGGCCTGCCGGACGACGCTGCCGCCAACCTCATCGCGCAGCTCTGCCGTGCGATCGCGTCGCTCATCAGCGTGCACGCCGAGGGCGGCGTCGCCAGCCTGCTTCGCGACCCGGGCTTCGGCGCGCTGCCGGCTCCGCTGATGCTGCAGGTGCTCGGGCTGGTGCCCGAGCTGCATCTGGACGTGATGGACGAGAGCGACGCCGTGCAGCAGCTGATGCTCTCGTGGCTCGACGCGGCGTACGGCACGGCCGACGGCCAGCCGTGCCCGTACCCGCCGCAACTGAGCGGCCTGGTGAGCGCGCCGCCCGCGACCGCCGGCAGCGAGCTGCGCCTCGCCGTGCTCGACTGCGCCGTCTGGTGGGCGGACGCGCACGGCGGCGGCGGTGGCGGCGGCGGCGGCGGCGGCGGCGGCGGCGGCGCGCTCGAGCTGCACCGCCTCGCGGGCCACGGCTGCTTTGCGCCGCTGCTGCGCACGCTCGACCTGACGGCGACGCCGCTCGCGTCGTCGACCGACGCCTTCTTCCAGGAGGCGCGCCTCGCCTTTGAGCTCTTCCGCCTCTCGCTCGCCATGGAGGAGCTCGAGAGCGAATTCGTCGCGGAGCTGAGCGGCGGCGGCGGCGGCGGCGGCGGCGGCGGCGGCGGCGGCGGCGGTGCTTGTGGTGGAGGAGGAATTGGGTGCGCCGTCGCTGGCCCGTCCGCTGCCGCCGGCCCGTCGTGTGACTTTCGTTCGGCGTCTGGGGCGGCGTGCGGCGGCGGCGGCGCCGGCGGCTTTGGCGGCTTCGGAGGCGGCATGATGGCCTCCCGGCAGCTCATCGGCACGCGGCCGTCGCGCGTGCCGGCGGCGGCGCTGCGGGAGCTGGTGGGGTACACGGCGCGCGCGCTCGAGCCGCTCGCCAGCACGGCGGTCGACGACGGCGGCGCGGTGGACGACGACGACGACGACGACGACGACGACGAGGCGGCGGCGGTGCAGCTGGCGGTGGTGGCGATGGGCGGCGCGCTGCTGCGGACCTGCTCGGCGCTGCTCGGGCCGCCGACGCGGGGAGGGCCTGGCGGCGCGGGGAGCACCGACGAGGAGCGGCGCGCGCTGCACGAGGCGATGCAGGCGCTGCTGGAGCGGATGGTGCCGTGCGCGACGCACTGCCGGCGCGCCGTGTGCGAGGGCGCGCTGTCGACGGACGACTGGTGGCCGGCGGTGCTGCGCGCGGCGGCGGCGACGTGGGACGCCGCGCGGCGCGGCGCTCTCCTTTCGAGCGCCGCCGGCGCCGCCGTGCGCCGCGTCTCCTTCCCGGACGAGGCGGCGATGGGCGCGTGGGACGCGACGGCGCTCGAGGCGTACCTCGAGTTCCGCGAGGGCCACCTGAGCACGATGATCACCGAGCTGGCCCGGCAGCAGCCCTCCGCCTTTGTCGCCAACGCCGCGTCGCTCTGCGCAGCGGCGGGCGGCGGCGGCGACGCGGCCGCCGCGGTCGCCGCCGGTGGCGGCGGTGGCGGCGGTGGCGCGTGGCAGCCGCGCGAGGCGGCGCTCTTCGCCGCCACCGCGTCGGTCGAGGTGCTGCTGTCGCGCGTGCTCTCGCCGCCCGGCATGGCGCCGCCGCCGCAGGCCGCCGAGCTCGCGGCGCTGCTGCCGTCGCTGCTCGCCCTCGCCCTCGCGCCGCCCGACGCGCACGGCACCGCCGGCTCGGCCGCCGCGACGGCGCTCTGGCTGCGTGGCCGTTGTCGGCTCGTGGGCGCGCTCGCGCCGTGGCTCGCGTCCGACCCGTCGTCGCACGGGCTCGAGCCGGCGCTGGGCGGCGTGCTCCCGTGCCTGTCGCACGGCGCCCCCACGACGCAGACCGCGGCGCTCGATGCCTTCGTGCAGCTCTCGCGCCGCTGCGCGATGGAGATTGCGGCGTCGGAGCCGCTGCTGCAGGCGGTGCTCGGCGTGCTGGGACCGCTGATTGGCGCGGCGGGCGGCGCTGGTGGCGGCGGTGGCGGCGGTGGCGGCGGCGGTGGCAGCGGCGGTGGCATGGACGCGGAGCAGCGATGCCAGCTCATCGGCTCGTGCGCGCGGCTCGTCGCATGCGCTCCGTCGTTCGTCGAGCGCTTCTTCGCCCCATTCGTGACGGCGCTGCAGCGCGCGAGCGACGCGCTGGGCGCCGCCGCCTCGGCGGCCGTGCTCGAGCAGCCGACCCTCGCGGCGGGCGTCGCCGCGCACGCCGGGCGCGCGCAGCTCGCGCAGCAGCTGGCGGAGCGGCTCGACGACACCACCGCCGCGCTGGCGCCGCTGCGGCCGCTGCCGACGGCGAGCCTGCTCGGCGCGCTGACGCACCTGTGGCCGACGTGGCAGGCCATCGCCGCCGCGGCGGAGGCGGCGGGCGTGCTGGGCGCGGTGGCGCCCGCGCTGTGCCGCCTCGCGCACGAGGCCGTGCGTGCGACGCGCGCCGAGTTCGCGCCGCTGCTGGCGCCGACGGTCGCGACGCTCACCGCCGCCTTTGCGGCCGCGCCGAGCTCGCCGTGGCTCCAGCTCGCCGACAGCCTCGTCGAGGCCTTTGCGGCCTCCCCTGGAGGCGGAGCGGCGGCCGCCGCCGCGCCGCCAGGCGTCGACGCCGCCGCGTTTGCCTCGCTGCTCGACCAGCTCGCGGGGCGGGCGCTCCAGGCCCTCGGCGCGGGTGGTGCCGACCAGGGCGCGGGCGCGGTGGGCGGCACGCCGCTCGCGCAGGGCGGCGACGACCCCGCACTCCTCGCGGCGCTGCTCTCTCACGCCGACACGCACGCGCGGCTGGCGGTGCGCTCGCTCGCCGCCGCGCAGGCGACGCCGTCGCTGCTGCGCCTCGCCGCGTCGCTGCTGGGCGGCTGCCGCGCCTCCGAGCCTCTCGACGCGGCCATGTCGCTGCTGAGCGCCGCCGCGGCCGCGTCGCGCCTCTTCTTCGACGTCTTCGAGGCGGAGGCGGCGGCGGTGCGTGAGGCGCTGCAGGCGGCGCTGGGCGACGCCCCCGGCGGCTGCGGCGAGGCGGTGGTGCGCGGCGCCCTGCTCGGCCTGGTCGACACGGTGCCCGAGCCGTCGCTCGCGTGCGTCGCCGACGTCTTGGCGCCGATGCTGCACCTCCCCGCGTGGCGCGAGGGCGGTCGCCTGCACGCGTGGAGCACGGCCGCGATCGCGGCGCTGCCCGTCGCCGACGGCGCGCCCGACGCGCGCTGCCGCGAGGTGCTGCTGCAGCTGCTGCTGTCCTTCCCGGACTGCTGCGGTGGCGGGCCCGGCGGCAAGTTCCACCATCGGCCGGTGGGCGTGCTCGGCACCGTGCTCACCGACTTTGCGCGCGTGGCGCGCCGGCTGCAGCCGGCGCACAGCTTTGACGCGGCCAACTACGCGTTGTGAGCTGCAGGCTCTATCTATCTGTCGTTATTTTAGGATTGTGCTGGTACGGAACCGTATTCTCAACAGTATTTCTAAAAAAACGGAAGTTTATTCACGAATTCGTGAGCCTCGACTGCACGCCATAAACGCCAATTTGATCTCTGTTCCGCCTATCTAGGACGTTCTGTAGATCAGACATACTTTACTCCCTAATGGCTATGCACGCGGCTGACCCACGTCCGTACCGATCGCTCCAGCAGAGCACAGCGGCAGCGCGGCAGCGCGGCAGAAGCAGCGTTCAAGCGCAAAGGCAGCGCGCGCGAGGACGCACTCACTCAATCGTCGTCCTCATCGTCCTCGTCGCTGTCTTTCGCGTTGGAGCGCTTGGCCAGGGCCACGCTCACCGCTTTGATTCCGGCGGCGCTCACGCTGTTCGGCGATGGAGCCCCGCCGCCGAGGCTGATGCCGCCCCCAGCGCGGAGATACCCTGTGACTTCTTCGGTCAGCTTGGGCAGCCCGCCGGCATCGAGGGCAGCAGCAAGTGTCGCTGCGCCGACGTCGGCAATGTTGTTGTCGGATACGCCGAGATCTTCCAGTGCCCTGAAGTCGTCCTTGCCCAGGTCGGCCACGAGCAAGGCCACGCCCTGGTCGCCGATGTGGCAGCTGTGAAGAAACAGCTTCTTGAGCCCACGCAGCAGGCGCAGTGGCGCGGCCAGTGCGGCCATACCCTGGCTACCGACTGGGTTGTGGCTGAATCCAAGGATCTTGAGCTTAGGCATTGCGCCCCTGCGCAGGGCGCCAGCGAGGGCCTCGGCGCTCGCCGGCCCGAGCCCGGCGAGGCCGAGGTCGAGTTCGACAAGCGAGGGAGCGGCACCGTGGCCCAGCCCCTCGCACATCGCCTGCATCCCCGCGTCGCGGAAGCCGTTGAAGCCGAGCGCCAGGTCTTGCAGCCTCGGAAGCCCGACTGTGCGCAGGATCATCCCAAGCGTCGCCATATCGTCGACAGTGACGCTGCGGCAAGCCCAGTTCAGCTTCGTTGCATCGCGCAGCCCCGTCAAGCTCTTGCCCATCTTATGGCACAGCGCCATCGCCCTCACGTGTCGCTCCTGTAGCACCTCGAGCGCCGCTCGCAGCGGCGTCCGCAGACCCACGCACGTGCTGCTGAGCGCGACCGCGACGACGGGCTCGAGCGGGTCGGCGAGGCCGTCGAAGATCACGCCCAGCTCGTCGTGGCTCAGCGCGCCGAGCGGGCCCGTCGCCACCGCCTCGGTGAGACGCGCGGCGCGGCTAGTCGAGCGGGTCGCGCGCGCCGCCATCGTGGAAACAAGAGGCAGCAGGGTGCATGTAGGAAGTCTCGCATGTTTTTCAGAAACAACGCATACGGTACTTATCATCACCACATAACATCTGCGAGTGTAAGATGGCATCTACATGTGCATGTTGTGAGCTGCACGTGCAAGGCTCTATCGAGATCTGTC
>Ga0115006_10003352_pt1 | contig 10851 bp, 7 predicted proteins | sample ArcOceMetagenome_3_FD_88943 | JGI IMG/M metagenome (GOLD analysis project Ga0115006, IMG submission 88943) | Marine eukaryotic phytoplankton communities from Arctic Ocean - Arctic Ocean- Svalbard ARC20M Metagenome | ecosystem: Environmental > Aquatic > Marine > Oceanic | place: Arctic Ocean...
ACGCATACTGCCCCGCCGCATATCCCGACGCCCAGGCCCATTGGAAGTTATAACCGCCAAGGTGGCCCGTGACATCCATCACCTCCCCCACAAAATACAGACCCGGCTGGGTTTTACATTCCATAGTTTTGGACGAAAGGCGATCGGTGTCCACACCACAGAGAGTCACTTCAGCCGTTCGATATCCTTCGGTGCCAGAGGGTTTTAGCTGCCAATTATTGAGTTTATCAGCCACCTCGTGAAGCACTGCATCGGGAATTTCGGCCATGGGTTTGTCTGCATGATCTGGCCAATAGAGCGCTTGTAACTCCAACACCAAGCCTTTAGAAAGATGGGGTGCCAGCAGGTTACGCAGTAACGACTTTGAACTGGTATTTTTATAATCCATTAATAACTCAGGGGCATTCAGATCGGGCAGCAAATTAACGCTGATGGTTTGCCCTGGCTGCCAATAGCTCGATAGCTGCAATGCCGATGGGCCACTGATTCCACGGTGAGTAAACAGCAGGTTCTCACGAAAGCTAACATTGTTAACTGACATAGAAACATCAACTGCTAACCCTGAAAGTCGTTCGCAGATTTCTTTGAGTTTGTCGCTAAAGGTAAAAGGCACTAGCCCAGCAGTACGGGGTAATAATTTGAGTCCAAACTGGTCGGCAATTTCATAACCAAATCCTGAGGCACCCATGGTTGGAATAGACAGTCCACCGGTGGCAATCACCAATGACGTAGATTCAAAATCGCCTAGGGAGGTGACTAAGCGATAGCCAGTATCCATCAGTTCGATGGTTTCGATGGGCTCGATGGTTTTAATCGCACAGCTGGTTTTAGTCACTACCTTGGCCTTGGCGCATTCATCCACCAACATCTTTAAAATCGCTTTGGCCGATTCGTCACAAAATAATTCACCATGCTTGCGCTCGTGGTAGGCAATCTGGTGCTGCTCAACCATCTCGATAAACTGCCACTGGTTATAACCATTAAGAGCAGATTTACAAAAATGCGGATTAGCTGAAAGATAATTTTCTGGTTGGATATCGAGATTGGTAAAATTGCAACGGCCGCCGCCCGACATAAGGATTTTTTTACCGACCTTATTACTGCTATCCAAAACCAAGACAGATTTTCCACGCTGGCCTGCAGTGAAGGCGCAGAATAATCCCGCCGCCCCGCCACCTAAAACAATAACGTCATAATGATTTTTTTTCATTTAAGACTGTTCCAGCGCTTTTCAATTTCTGCTCGACCAATCTCTTCTAAGGTTTTAATATTTCGCAGAGGAATCGATTCAGGTTCAGGGAAATCTTCGAGTACTCGCTCCATCATCTCCTCACGGAGAAAGTGAATAACGGGATAAGGCGATCGATTGGTAAAGTGGCTGGCAGATTCTGCTGGCTCCCCAGCAAATTGATAATCAGGGTGAAAGCTAGCAAGCTGAATAATTCCCGCAAGATCCATCTCTTCTATCAAGGCTTCGGCATTTTCAATAAAGCTTAGGTATTCTTCGAAGTCATTAAGTGCATTAGGTAATACCAGCAAGCTGGTGGCAATCTCCGACTCTGGCGATTGCTGAATCAACTCTAGCTCGGCCATAAAGGTCTCGGCCACCTGCTGCAGCTCATCTGATTCGCAGACAGTAATACGCAGAGCATCAGAAGCAACCACCGGGCGTGCAAATGGGCATAAATTTAGGCCCACGACAAAACTCTCGAGCCAGGCTCGAACATGCTGCTCTGCAATGGAAATGGCCGTGGAAGACATAGCAAACTCGCTCAGATCAATAGGAGCGGTAGAATACCCAGTCAGCTGCTTATCAACAAGCTAAAGGTAACTTAGGCTCTGGGCTATAGATGGTACGTTATAATAGCCCCTGAGCTATAGATGGTGCGCTATAAATAGTACTGCTTTATGTAAGCCTTTACCGGCAAGGTTAGTTCAGTGCCAAACCAACCTCCAGCGAGCTGTGTATCTAAACGCTTTAGATAGGCTTCACCACCCATCCTTTGCAATAATTCGAATGGCCCCTGGGGTGTGACCATGGACACCTTCCAAGCATTATCAATTATTTCTGGTGTGGCAATTTCATTGGCGGCTAACACAACAGCGCCATTGATCAACGCCGAGCTGAGCAAAGCCAGATTGCGCTCCAGATCACTGGCATTAGATTCGTTAAAACCCTGTTGCGCGTAGGCAGGATTTGGATAGGTATAAAACCCTTTGCCGGCTTTTCCACCTAATTCACCGCTCTCTATATACGGCATGATCAGGGCCATTATTTTGGGTTTATTTTCACGATACTCAGGTGTGGATTTGGGGTGCTGCCAGCTATCATGAATAACATTAAGACCAAACAGATCCATTAGACCAAAGGGGCCAATAGTAATATCACCCTGACTCATCCAGGCTCGGTCTATGTCTTCGATGTTTGCCACGTTAGCCTGTCGCATCAGCATAGCCGTCCCCAACACAGGCCCCAACATCGCATTTAGGACGTAGCCAGGGTTTTCTTTTTTTAGAACCAGTGGCATCCCGTTAAGACTCAGCACGTAACGTTCTAAGATATCGACCGTATTCTGCGTCGTGCGCGGCCCTCCAACAATATCGATGAGCACTGAACCCAGATGGGAATGCAGAGCGGCGAATAAACCACCACGACTCGCGGTCACTACATCCTCTATGTCAGAAACCATAAAGGTCGAGGTGTTGGTAGTAATAATAGTTCGGGCTGGGCATACCTTATCGAGCTGCCCATGGACCTCACGCTTCACCGTGAGACTTTCGTAAACCGACTCACTGACCAGATCTGCTTGGGCGGTTGCTGCTGTCAGATCAGAAGTCACTTCTATCTGGCTCACCACATAGTCGACCATCGCCTGGGGGCAGATCCCCTGCTGCACAATATAGTCGCCTATCTCTTTAAAGCGAATGGGTACAGATTCAATACTGGCACTGCTGAGGTCGTAGATATTAATCTTATATCCCGCCAGTCCCGCAGTGATCGCATTGGCACAACCCATGGTGCCAGCCCCGATAAAACAGACGGTATTAATCTCTGGTATTTTCATCTGAGCAGCCCTATTAACCCAATGCTCTAGGTAGACGATCTAGAACGAAAAGATTAGTACTGCCTTTGGTCATAATGGCAGGCTTGTATTCAAGAATAGGTAAGTCTGCCAGGGCATTCGCGATGTGGTACTGGGTCGGGTTTTGCTCCCAAGTCAGATGATTAAAGTTGACTGTCCCCTGGCCTATTTTTACTTCGGTAAATTTATTTTCTGAAGGAAACAGCGTGGGCTGACCAACGCCCGGACCCCAGCCTCCAACCGTCGGGGTATATCGATAGCCCATAGGATTATCGGTCTCCTTATTCGCCTGCTGCTCAGCCACTACAATATCAAGCGGAACCTCTGTGAGACCCGTTATCGACATGTCCAAAATATCGTGACCAAAATGGTGGGCTTTGGTGCGCCAGACCCCATCGCTAAGACTATGCTCTGGTATATCCGCGTAGATTTTAGAGATGCCCTGCATTTCTCGACCGGTAAGAATAGGGTCAGTTAGATTTTCCCACATAACTAATGTGTAAGAGCCCACTAGCTGCTCTTTGTCACCCTTGTAGATAACCGAGGCATGCACGCCGATAAGGTTATAACCATGACCGGCAAGCCAATCGATATCTTTGTTGGCCGCATACGCAACGGTGATAACCGCCTCTTCAGGCACATCGAAACAATCTGGTAATAGGCGCAACAATGCCTCTCGATCAGTCACATAGGAGACTATCATGGTAGTCACATCGTGATACCAGCCCGATGATTTTTCACCGGCATATCTGGGTCCAAAATGGGCGGGCATAAGATAGTTTTGGTTGGGGTCTAACTTTGTCATTACAGAATCCTTAGAACAGTTTATTATTAATTTGTCGCCGCTGACGAACGATTAATGGCCTTCACATCCAGCATGTCTCGCATTCGGGCATGGTCGTCTCGGCTCAGGCGCAACTGGGTCGTAAAGTAAAACCCGATAAGCGCAAAGCCAACCGTGATGACTAAGGTGAACCAGCCCAATGATTGCAGAACATCGGCTGGCACCTGGCCGGGAAGAGAGGTTGATTGAATACCCACTAGATCAATCACTATGCCTGCCACTAAGGCACCAGCACCGATCGTTGCTTTACTCAAAAAGGCCCCAACAGAAAACAACACGCCCTCCTGTCGCTTGCCGGTTTGTAATTCAAGTTCATCGAGGGTGTCCGCACCAAATGAGGCGGAGATAATTTGTAAACTCACAATCATCAATACGCCGATACCTGTATTGATAGCAATTAACAGGTACAGCAATGGTTCACCATTGGCCGGTAATAGATCAAAGAGTCTGCCGCCAAATAGCCACAGCGAATTAACCGCAAGACCGAGACTAAACGCCGCGAGTAATTTTGGCTTATCGAAACGTCGACTAAGACCGCCGAGCCCAACAAAGGCGAGTAAGGTTGCCATGGCAGTAGGCACAACCAACCCGGCTAATTGGGCCGTGGTGAGCTCCCAAAAATATGTGGCCAGATAAAGACTGAGAGTCGCATAGGCGCCCGTGGTCATACCAAAAGCCAAGTTCGAACCTATGGAAACACGAAAGTTACGGTTGATAAAAATCGTTTTTAGATCGTTGTAGGGATCGCTCCAGCTGAAGCGTTTGCTCATGTCGCCAACAGGTAATCTTGGGATAACAGAGCGCGTGCCCATAATGCAGATCAGTGCAGTGACGCCAGCAACGGCAGCTGACAGTACACCGAAGTGCCAGTAATTCTCAGCCACCAAACGGCCATCGACGCCATTCTGTGGTTGAAAGTAGATGGTATAAGCAATCGCAGGTAGCGCCATAGCAGCAACCCAGCCGAGAGTGATTCGGGCTTTGGCAATAGTGGTGCGCTGATCATAATCTGTTGAGAGTTCGGCGCCCATGGCCGTATAGGGCACGAAATAAATAGTTAAGGCGGTACGCAGTAAAATGGATATGGCAAGCAACCAGGCAAAGATACCCATCTCCGAGAGACCTGAGGGGGGAGCAAATAGGCCTAGAAACAATAATGTAGTGGGCAGCGCACCCGCCACTAATAAAGGATGGCGACGTCCCCAGCGAGAGCGGAAATTATCACTCCAGCTACCGACAATAGGGTCAGAAATTGCGTCCCAGACCAGCGCCATAAACATGGCCAGTCCCGCGAGACTACCACTCAGGCCATTGACCTGTGTGTAATAGAAAACCACAAAATTGGCAAACGCCGTTTCTTTAACTGAAAACGGCACATTACCAATGGCGTAACTCCATTTTTCTCTAGCACTAAGAGTGTTCATGTTGCGATCCCTTTACAGTTAGAGAAAAGTTAAAGAACGGTTGGAGAGCCGTTAGAAAAAAGTTAGATAAAAGGTATATAGGGGCATTCAATAATTAGCTGCAACACAGATGTAACACTGTGCTACAGCTATTACCTAATCGGTTAGAAGAATACCGCAATTTCTAGCCCGTAGTTACGAGGACTGATCGGACGACCAGAGCGACGTACACCATCATCCAAACCACTCACAGAGTAGTCATTGGCATAGCTCAACTCGTCAGTAAGGTTGGAGCCATAGATGGCCACTTCATATTTCTCACTGTTTGGCTGCCATGAGAGGCGTGCATTCAACTGAGAATAACTATCAATCGTCTCGATATCATCGTTAAACACCGTCATATACTGCTCGGCGACACGAGTGTAGTTACCGGTTAAAAGTAATGATCCGTCTGTCATTGGCTGTCGATAGTAAGCCGCTAAATTCACTTTCGAGTTAGGCGAACGGTTTAGCTCGTTGCCTTTAACATTGCGCACAGTATCGGTCTTGTTGTCCGATACCATAAAGTCATCGGTGTACTCTGTTTGCAAGGTGGAGAAGTTAGCGAGGATAGTAAGCTTTTCTGACAGGTCCCATTGAGACTCAACCTCTAAACCATAAATCGTAGCACTTGAAGCATTCGCAAGCTTGCTTGTGGCAATACCGGAGATTGGATCGAGAATCGCAAGCTCAACCTGCAGATCGCTGTAATCGTAATAGAACATAGAGGTGCTCACTGAGAAAGTGTCAGTCAGATTGCCTTTGTAGCCCACTTCTAGCGCCAACAGATCTTCATTGTCTACTATCGACTCATTAATGGCCGTTGAGGCAACATCTTGCAGCCCACCCAATCGAAAACCACCTGGTTTGTAAGCCGATGAAACTGTGGCATAGGCCATGCTTTCTTCGGTCAACTGGTAGGTTGCATTGACGCGCCAATCCACCGAGTCCCACTTAGCCTTGTGTTCTGCAGCGCCACCACCAACGACCATGCCAAAGCGACAACCGGCGAACGCAGGAGACACCAATGCTGGATCAAAGTAAGCGCCGTAACCCTGCACGTAAGGCAGAGCCGCTTCGGTACAGTAATCAACAACCGCGTCATAGACTTGTAACTGCGTTTCAGAGCCCTCTTTTTCATCTTCGCTGTAACGCAAACCCAATGACATTGTTAGCTTGTCACTTGCCTGCCAGTCAACCTGACCATAAGCCGCTTTAGAGGTTGAATCTAAGATACCTCGCTGAGTATAGAAAATACCATCTGGGTTAGGGACTGTTCCATTGTTAATTAGGTAGGGATTGTTAGCATCGGTCAATGTGTAAGGCTGGTTAAGCTCAACATTGTAGTAGAACAATCCAGCCACCCAGCTAATATCACCATCAGTGTTAGAGATAAACTGGATTTCATGCTGTTTGTTGGTCTCAGCCTGACCAATCTTTTCAACATAGGAGACTGGGCTAGCCGTGCCGTCAAAATCCTTTTCGCCATACCAGCTGTAGTCCTGATAACCATTTAGAATTTTAATCTGCATGGCACCTGTATCAATCGTCAGAGTCGATTGATAGGTGTGTTGGTCGTCGACAGCTACAAAGCCAACCATATCTGAGCTGATCTCAAATGGGTCGGTAGGTGCCGTTGCCAGCGGGGAAAACAATTCAGGATTGATGACCAGAGCACCCAATTTTGACGGGGCACCCACTTCATTGCGGTAACCATCAAGCTTGTTGCGTTCCAGTGTTTCATTATCAAAGCTGGCGCTGAAGTAGCGCATGTTCCAGTTGATACTATCGGTGAAATCAACATCGAGCTGAGCTTCAATATAATCTGAATCAGTGCCCTTAGGGTCTGCGCCAGAGACGTTGGTAAAAAAGCTATCTTGTTCTGTCTTGGAGTAATGAACCAGATAACCCACACGTTCATTAATCGGACCGCTGGAGGTTATGTCGGCATTAGTTAGGTCGTAATTGCCCTTTCTTAAACGAACAACATTTTCCATTTCGTCGCCGGGCTTTTTAGCCACAACATTAATAGCGCCACCAGTGGTGTTGCGACCATACATGGTGCCCTGAGGTCCGCGCAGCACTTCAACCCGTGCAATGCGGTCAAAAGAGCCACTCAACACTCCCGATTCAGTCGTGTAGAAGCCATTGTTATACACGCCAACACCAGGGTCAGTACCTGTACTACTGGTTTCACGGCCAATGCCGCGCATATAAATCCGGTTGCCTTCGCCGCCACCAGCAGATTCCTGGTAAGACATATTGGGCGTAAAGTTGGCTATATCTTGCTGTGAGAAGATATTGAGATCTTTTAACTGTTCAGAGCCAATCGCGGTGATTGCTATTGAGGTGTCTTGAACAGACGCCTCTCTCTTCTCTGACGTAATGATTATCTCTTCCAGCATCGGTCGAGCATTGTCAGCAGTGGCGACTGACACCCCGACACTGGCTGCGATTGCCGTTAAACAAAATAGTACTGACTTTCCTTGGTAAATATTCTTCATGTTGTAACACCCCTTCCGTTTTATTTTTATTGAGCCGCACGTTAAGACACACAAAACTTCTCAATCAGCAACCCTCACTAAACCTACCTTCATTCCAACATATAACCACTAAACCTGTCAACAAGCAGGTTTAGTGGTTATATGTTGGAATCTCGGCAGGACAGCGCACTGGCTTCGCCAGCCCTAGACCCACGCAATCTCAGGCCCTATAATCTGGTCAAATTATAAGAAACCTTGCTATGAACGCATCATCCTCAGAACCGATTAACCCAGGACGAGTTCGCCGCATTCAAGAGCGGACAGAGATCGCTCGCGCCAACTTAATTAGTGCAGGGGTCCCGCTATTTTCAGAGCAGGGGTTTGATGCAGTGTCTGTTCGGGATATAGAAGTTGCCGCCGATGTAAAACGTGGCATGCTGGCCTATCATTTTGGAGACAAGGAAACGTTCTGGAAAGCCGTTGCAGATTTCACGTTCGAGCAAATTGATGCCCAAAGAGATATGCGTCTCGCCATGATGAAAGATATTTCTGACCGCGAAGGCCTGGCACTAATGATTAGGTTTTACGTGCGATTTTATGCACAGCATCCTGAATTAAGTCGGCTTATGGCACAGGAAGCGCGGCAAGAAAGCTGGCGCCTTGACTACCTAGTCGTCACGCATATCCGACCAGGCAGTATGAAGTTGGAACAGCATGTTAGAAAGATACTCAATCTCAGCGCCCGGGAATTTGCCCACTGGTACTACATATTGCTCAGTGCCAGCGCGACCATTTTTTCTTTTGAGCCTGAATGTAAGCGCCTATTTGGATTCAATCCAAGAAATGAAGATGTTATTGAAACCCACGCAGACATGATTATTAATATGCTGCTAGGCCAGTCTAAATAGACCACTGAGTCAAATTCAATTAAATGTTTAACCTCTCTTAATAGTAAGCTGTCAGATTACGTCAATTTGATTAAAATTCAGCCGAGAATCCATAATGAGTAATCTATTCCAGCCGATCAATTTTAAGAGCGGTACCACCATCAAAAACCGCTTTATGCTTGCCCCCCTAACGAATACCCAAAGTCATGTTGATGGCCGACTATCTGATGACGAATATCACTGGCTAACCATGCGTGCCAAGGGTGGATTTGGTTTGACCATGACCTGCGCAGCCCATGTTCAGGCTGTGGGTCAGGGCTTCCCCGGGCAGCTCGGCATCTTTGGTGATGAGCATCTAGAAGGACTGACCAGACTGGCAAAAGGTATTAATGATGAAGACAGCCTTTCGGTGGTGCAGCTGCACCATGCAGGAATGCGTTCACCGGCTGAGCTAATTGGACAGTCACCAGTATGTCCCTCCGACCATGCCGATACCGGCGCGGTGGCACTGAGCACGGAGCAGGTCGATCAACTTATCGAGGACTTTATTCTGGGCGCAGAAAGAGCGGTAACTGCAGGCTTTGATGGTGTCGAGATTCATGGCGCTCACGGCTATATTCTCGCGCAGTTTTTGAGTGGTACGGTTAATCAGCGTCAAGATAAATACGGCGGCAGCATTGAAAACCGTATGCGCCCTATTACAGAAATCATTGAGGGCATTCGCGCGCGCTGTCCCAAGAACTTCCTACTCGGACTGCGACTGTCCCCAGAGCGATTTGATGTCCACCTGCCAGATATCATTGAAGTAGCCAAACGTATTCTCGCGGATGCAAAAATCGATTTTCTTGATATGTCTCTGTGGGATTCGTTTAAAGAGCCAGAAGATGAGGCCTTTAAAGGTCGCAGTCTGCTGTCCTACTTCACTGAACTTGAGCGCGGCGATGTCGCCCTAGGCATTGCCGGAAAACTGCGGGACCCCAATGAAGTTCGTCTTGCTATGGAAGCTGATATCGATTTTGTACTACTCGGCAGAGCCGCTATTTTGCATCATGACTTTCCTCTGCAGATGCAAGCCGACAGCAACTTCACCCCCGTTAGTAATCCTGTTTCTACCGATCATCTTCGTGAACAGGGACTCGGTGAAGCCTTTATTACCTATATGTCCAGCTGGAAAGGGTTTGTAAGCTAGGTACACCCTAATTAAGATGCCCGTAATTATTTATGCCCGCTTGATAATCAAAAGTGGGCTGACCTGCGTATTTAGATAATGCAATTAAACTGGCTCGACACACCACCCCCAACCCAGCTCTCTTCAGGTTTCCCTGAGAAGATGGTGTTGCTCGACTGCGAAACTACCGGTGGTAACGCCGTGCATCACCGTATTATTGAGATCGGTCTGCTGGTGATTGAAAACGGCGAGCTGATTGAAACCTGGCAGAGCTTTATCGACCCCAGAGTGGCGCTACCGCCTTTTATCCAGAAACTAACCGGCATCAGTCCCGGAATGGTGAGAGGGGCCCCTGAATTTTCTGAGATTGCTGAAGAGCTCCTGGCTAAGCTTGAAGGCCGCACACTGGTGGCCCACAACGCTCGGTTTGACTACGGCTTTCTAAAGAATGAATTTGAGCGAGTCGGCATTAGCTACAATGCCAAGCCTCTGTGTTCTGTTAAATTTAGCCGTAATCTGTATCCTCAGTTTAAACGCCATGGTCTATCACAGATAATTGAGCGCTTTGAACTGTCCATTGAGAACCGGCATCGGGCCCTTGATGATGCCCAGATGATCTATCAGTTTTTTCTCAAATCTTCGGCGTTATTTCCTGATGACGAGATTGCCGCGACCTGTAAGATGCTTTTAAAACGTCCCGCTCTGCCAACATTGCTCAACCCCAAAGACGTTGAAAAACTCCCAGCCTCTGCTGGCGTCTACTATTTTTATGATCAGAAATCGGTCCTACTCTATATTGGTAAGAGTGTGCATATTCGCAACCGCGTAATGAGCCATTTTAGTTCCGATCACAAGAACCCAAAAGACCTACAGATGAGCACCAAAATTGCCCATGTGGATTTTGAGTTAGCGCCCAGTGACTTTGGTGCTCAGATTCGCGAGAG
>Ga0115006_10003354_pt1 | contig 10849 bp, 10 predicted proteins | sample ArcOceMetagenome_3_FD_88943 | JGI IMG/M metagenome (GOLD analysis project Ga0115006, IMG submission 88943) | Marine eukaryotic phytoplankton communities from Arctic Ocean - Arctic Ocean- Svalbard ARC20M Metagenome | ecosystem: Environmental > Aquatic > Marine > Oceanic | place: Arctic Ocean...
AACTATGAAAAACTAACCGAACAGGCCTTTGTTGCCTCCTTGCCTACTCGCTTCCCTCTTCTCGTCGGCCATTTGCTTTTTGCACTCCTTGTAGGCGTCAAAATGCGGCTTGCACTCAGGAGCACTCCTGTTGTAGCCATGCTGCTCGATGCAGCGCAGCGACTGCCTACCCATCTCGAAGCAGTCGCCCGAGGAACGCGAGGCCTGCGCACGCCGCAGTGAGGCCGACACGTGGACACGTGTGGATGCATCAGGCTGAGCGGTGTGCCGCATGCACGCACAGTGTGTTTATCGGTGGTGGCATCGATCTGGAGCTTTGTCGCGTTGTCGACGCGTCCCTTGAGCTCGGCAGTCGCCATCACGGACGGCGCGTTAGTCTGGGCAGCCTGTGCGCGAGTTGGCCGCAGGTCGTAGTCCGCGAACGCGAGAAGCTGGCGATTTCCTTGAAGCCTCAGACTGTGCGTTGTTGTACCCCCCTTTGCTGAGTTGGCCTCTTTTTGACGAGTATGGGCCAGCGCGAGTTGTGGACCCTAAGTTACAGTGGTTGAGTCTAGCACGACCGAAGGCGGCTTCATAGCCAAACCATGGGCTGCGCTCCCGAGGAGCATGTCAGTCATGCTAGAATCGCGCGTCTGAGATTTTGACTTTTAGCCACCGTCTGGGTGGCTGGCCGCCGGCGAGGGCGGTGAGCGTACGAGCAACTTTAGCAAACCGGCAGCCTTGCGCGGTCCTCGCATCGCTTTCAGTCTTATATTTACTACCCCGTCGGGCGTGCGCAGCACGCCGGGCACCTTTGTACAACGGGGCGCGGAGCGCCCCTCCTGTAACTTAGGGTCCACATTTGGTTTTCCACGAGGGCTCTTGGTCCCGTGTTTGGGATGGAGGGTGCTGCCTCGATCGAGGAGCGCGCTGCATCGCCTCCGCTGTGGGAGATACGACAGGTGTCAACGGGAAAGACCGTTGCTTTGCTTGAGGCCGCCGCTCATGGCATAGCCACATACACCGTCGGTCGCATGGAAGCTGACATCATCGTCAACGACAAGGGTGTGTCACGGCAGCATGCAAAGCTCTCCTTGCACACCGACGGCTCACGACTTGTGCTAGTGGATATGCGCAGCAAGTTTGGAACCTTGGTCAACGGCAGAAGCATCGGCATCGGCGTCGAAGTGTCGCTGAGCGATCGTGACGAGTTGTCACTTGGGGGCGGGTACTCGTACGGGGGCGGGCTGCTAGCGCGAAAGCACATCGGTCGAAAGCCCATCCTGATCGAGCTGCCTGTCGAGCTGCTCCCACATGTTATGCATGGGCTGGAGGAGCAGACGGTCTTCCGTGGGATGCCACAGGTATGCCGAGCCATACGCAAAGCGCTCTGCAGCGCCGAATTCATGCTCCATCGCGCGAAGCTGAGGCGGGCTGCTGTGCCCTGGTCGACCATGCTCGGCATTTCGTATGTGGACAACACACTTCTGGAGTCACTCCGGCCGTTCATGCCCCACCTTGCCTCGCTGCACTCTTACGTGCAGCAAAATCACGCTATCGACTGGTCAGGTGGCGCAGAGCTGTGCATCCTCACCCTGGACACACGCGTGTGGTCCAGAGGGACAGAACTATTCTCTGAGATGCCAGACGCATGCATTGAACTTCACGGCAACACTGATCAGTTCGTATACGACGCAGGCCCGAGGCCATCTCCTTGGCTACTGCAGATTTACCGAGCCGGTGCGCCTCAATCCGGCGAATGCAGAAGGGCAGGCAAGCACTACGGGATAAGGACGCTACAAGAGATACCCGAAAAGGCGTTTGTCTGCGCTTACTGGGGCGAACATCGCGCCATGAGACCGTCTGAGGAGCCTGGGGACCTGCGAGGTGACAACCACGAGCTGTGTGAGCGTTATGTACTCTCGGTGGCTACGCCGGCTGTCGGAGGCAAACGTTTCGTCGTCGACCCGTCATGTCGTGGCAATCTCGCGCGATGGATAAATCACTCAGACATGCCAAACCTCGCTCCCAGTCTGGAAGCCGTTCCCGGACAGCCTTATGGCCTCATTGTCCTTCGGTCTGTGCGCCGCATTGCTGTGGGCGAGGAGCTGCTCTGGGACTATACAGGCGAGGAAGAGGCCGGCATCTTGCCAGAATCTGTGGCCACGATCCCGCCATTTCAGAAGTATGTTGGGTGGGATTGCCTTGCAGAGAACCGAGTTGACGAGATGCTGAGAACTCGCGACGGGGCAACTCTCGCCGCTGCATGGGCCGCAAACATGGTGAAGCATGGGCCGGCCAGAGGGAGGCAAAGAGACTTCGGAGACACCCTCCTTGTGCAGTCTCTCCCACCTAATGGGGATTCGCCACCAGAGGAGCATCAGTTCCACAAAAGCTATGACAAAAACCTCAGCATGTCGACTGGCGAGTGGCTGCAGCGTCTTCCACTCCTGACGGAAAGTGAGAAGGAGCAGCGATGGAAGTCCGAGGGCTGGCAAGGCGAGTGGTGGCCGGGACACACGTATGTCAAGGCAGACGCGCGCTGAAACTGCTGAAAGTGAGAGAATGTGTACGTGCACCGGATGGTACTGCCCCGCGAGGGCCGAGGGGGTGGCAGGAAATGTGTGCGTGTTGATGCCACCAGGAAGTGCTAGTTTATTTCAACAGATCGCGTTTGTACTTCGCATGAGAGTCACGCAAAGCCCAAAGCACAACATCTGTCTCCACTCTCCCACACCGTGGGACCCCCACTGATACTAACATCACATTCAAACACCCCCCCCCCTAGAACCTGGACCCCCCCCTGTTGGACCTTGGACTTCTCAGAAAGTCCAAGCCCCCCCCCCAAGGGGGCAACCAGTACGCCGGCCTGACGGTGCTCGATGCGATGTCGTCGCCGCTCAGCCACGCCCTGGCCAACGTGCTGAAGCGAGCCGCGGTCATCAGCATGGCGGTCATCTACACGCGACGGCCGCTGACACCGCTCCACGTGCTGGGCATCAGCCTCTCCATCTTTGGCGCCACGCTCTATCGGATGTGGCCTCGCGTGCATGCGGTGCCGCACGTCAACGGAGAGACGCCCGCTCCTTCCGACGAGGACAGCACGGCGCGGTGAGGTCGGTCTCGCGGACCTCACGACTTCTCCGATGTGAGCGTGAGATTCGTTTGTTCATTACGTCGTCCTGTGTAGAGTGTAGTTGAGTCGTAGTGCGGTGTTGTACGCTGTAGCTCGTATTATAGTGTCTCGTCGGTGTTCTGCTCAAATGTGCACATGCAGCTCTCGCGACGCGTGGAGCGTCGCCATGGGCGACCGCGAGTGCAGGCGCATGGGCCGCCCCTTGGCGTCGACGTACTGCAGCTTGCGCGGCTCGCGCCCGATGCATGCGATCACCGCGATGATGAGCTGCTCGGGCGTCGCGTACTGCGAGAGCTCGGGCAGACGCCCCGCCTCCAGCAGCAGACCGCCCGGCCTCACCAGCCTCACAGACACCGGGCGCTCCGGGTCGCTGTCGGTTGGAGGAGCCGCGAGATCGTTGCGCCGCGTCGCGGATCGGTCGCCAACGCTGCGGTCGTCGTCGCCGTCGCCGTCAGCATCGCCGCCAGCAGCATCGGCGTCGGCGTCGGCGTCGGCGTCGGCGTCGGCGTCGGCGTCGGCGTCGGCGTCGGCGTCGGCGTCCGCCTCATCTTGGCCGTCTTCATCGCTGCCATCATCGTCACCACGGCGTTTGCGGCGGAAGCGTCGCCCGCCTCGACGACGGCCGCGGCCGCCCTCCTCGGCCGCCGCGTGCGCGTCCCCGTCCACTGCGAGCTTGGCGTAGCGCTCGGTTTCGCCCGCTGCGGCGACACGCATCCACGCGAGCAGCTTGGAGCCAACCATGCAAGCCAGGGCACCGAGCGCGATCGCAAGCGTCGCGCGCTCGGCTAGCCCCGAGCCCTGCTCGGGGCTCTCCGCTGCAGTCGCGCCTGCGCCGTCGGCTACCGCGTCGGGCATGGCGTCGGGCAGTGTGGGCAAGACGCCGCCGCCAGAGACCGACAGTGGCGCCCACGCCCCGCCAGCGACCTGCTCACCCCCCTTGCCCTGCCCATCGGACGCGGGCACGTCTTGTACCAGGTCGGGCCAAGGCTCTTCGACGGCGGGCGGTGGCGACGGTGGTGCCGGCGGCGCGCGGGATCCCTTGTTCTCGCGCTCCTTGTCCTTGTCCTTGTCCTTGTCCTTCGCCTTGAGCTTTGGCGGTGACGCGAGGGCGGGCGGCGGCGGCAGTGCCGGCGGCTGAGGCGGCGTGCGCGGCTGCGTCTTGGCCATGCAGAACGGGCAGGCCGCGCACCTGCCGCAACCGCAAGGCACACGTTAGGAATCGCAGGTGCGAGGGTCCACAGGGGCTGGGAGCAGCGTACTTGCACTTGGTGCAGTGCGTGTACGACTTGCACCAGTCGTTGCACTGCATCACGTTGCTGTCGCCGGTCTTCTCCGGCTCGCACGGGCAGTCGCTGCGCTTCGTGGGGTCGCACATCTCGACGCTCTTGCACCAGCTGCAGCCGCGGCAGCGGCAAAACGAGCAGTGCACGCCCGGGTAGCGGCTCGAGCAGAAGCTGTCGCACTTCTCGTACGGCGTGTCGTCGCGCGGCGCAAACGACTGACACGGCACGCGGCTGGCGAACGCCGCCTTGCAGAAGCCGCACGACTTGCACCCGCACATCTCGCAGTGCACATCGGCGTACGTGCTCTTGCACCACGTGGAGCAGGCCTCGTAGGGCAGGTCGTCCGGCTTGCCGCTGCTGCACTGGGTGATGTCGTCAAACGTGCACGGCTCGCCTAGCGCCTTCTTGTTGGCGAAGCTGCAGGCGCTGCACTCTACCGCAACCGCAAGGCACACGTTAGAACCGCAGGTGCGAGGGTCCACAGGGGCTGAGCGGCGTACTGCAGTACTTGACGTGCTGCTCCGTGTTCTGGCACCACGGCTCGCACTGCGCGGTCGTGCTGTCCGCGGCGCCGGACGAGGGGGCAACATGGAGCGCTAGGAGGAGGAAGCTAGCCCACGTTGACATGACTGCGTGGCCTAGCCCAGGTTGACATGACTGCGTGGCGTTTTTGAATTTGATGAAATTTAAACTTCTGATTCTGCGGCGCGTCGCGGACGCTGCCGGGTTGAAAACGGCTTGATGGGAGCCGCCAACTCGACGGCGTGGGCCAACGGTATGACCACCAACTATGAGAAGAGGCCTGAGCTCTCCCTCCTCGACTCCTTCCTGTCGATCTTCAGGAAGGGCGATGGTGATGAGGACGACGAGGCGGAGGCGGAGGTCGTCTCACGAGGCGAGGGCGAGCACAAGCTCTCGTGCGCCCGCGTCTGTACCTGCACCATCTCGTGACCGACTTCTCCCATGCCATGATGTGCGGCGGTACAGTTTGAACTGTACAGATGGCTCGACTTCTGGCGGCACATCAGTTCTGAACCGCCCTATTTCAGGCTGGTCATAGTGTTGCCGGGCATACGGTAGTGCATTATCATGGATCAAATAGGTCGACACGCGCACGACAGGCGGCCCACACGCCCACCTACGCACACCAAGCCCAGTCGCCCAGCATGCCCCCGGCCCGACCGCCTTCAGCGAGCCGAGCGGAGACCGACGCCGCGCTCTCTTACTACTTGTCGATGCCGGAGGTGTCCTCGAACGACGAGTGCGTGGTGGTCTCGAGCAGCGCGAGCAGCTTGTCGACGCCGATGGCGGTCCACGCGCTCTGCCACGTGTTCTGGAGCGGCGGCGTGCCGGGCGGCACGTGCGGCACGACGTGCATCTGCTCGGGCGAGGCGCCGTACGGGAACATGCCGGCGACGCGCGCGCGCTCGTGCATCGCGGCGAGCGCCTCCTCGCTCATGCGCGGCTCGCGCGACAGGAAGTTGATCCCCTCGAAGATGCGCACGCCGCCGCGCTCGAGGCACTGGAACTGGACGGCCTCGGTGTACCGCCCCTCGGCGTCCTTCTGCACGTCGACAATGTAGTTGGGGAAGGTGACGCCGAAGCCGGACTCCTGCAGCACGCCCGGCTCCTTGGCGTCGAGCTTGCCGTACAGGAAGTAGTGCGCGCCGTTGGCGACGGGCGACTTGTCCCACGAGGCCGGCGCCGCCTTGGGCGAGGGCCCGCGAAGCGCAAAGTCGTCGAGCCAGCGGCCGCCGTCGGCCGAGAGCTCAATGTCGAGCGTCGTGTCGTAGACGTCGGAGAACTGCGTGTAGTCGTGGAAGGCGTGCTCGTACCAGCGCCCCGTGTACTTGCGCACGTCGAAGCCCTCCATCGACGGCTGCTTCACCTGCGCGTACGTCGGGCAGCCGCGCACGCCGTCGTCGAGCGCCATGTTGTAGTCGGCCAGGTCGACGGTGCCCTCGATGCCTGCTCCGACAAAGTTGAGGAAGAGGCCGAGCAGCGCGACGTTGAGCGCGAGCCGCATGCGAGGCAGCGTGTTGAGCAGGCCGATCGCCAGCACGTTCAGGGCAATGAACGAGTACGGCATGAAATCGGCCAGGAGCGGCCCAGGAGACGTGTGCAGCACCTCGCCGATCCAGATGGCGGGCTTGAGCAGCGGGTGCATCGCCGCGAAAAAGGTCCAGAACTGTGCACACACGCACAGGGTGGAACCGTCTGGGTCGCAAATGCCACGGCTGGCGGTGTGCATGCGTGCGTGCGCACGTGAGCGTCATGCGGGCGGTCCAAGTCGCGGCGCGCGCACGCGCACCTGCAGAGGCGCCCAGAAGTCGTCGCCGGTCACGCCGCTCGCGGCGATCGCTTGCCACTGGGTGAAGAAGGTGTAAAACGCGGGTGCATGAAATACCGTCGTGAGTGCGGTGCCAGCAGCAGCTACAATGAGGAGCTCGTTCCCAAACGGCGTCTCTTCTGTCGGCTCTTCAGCCTTTGCAACCTCCTCGGAATCCACCAAGCACGGAAACGCGCGTGGTAGGGCTGGACACGAGGTTCGAATGCCCACACGAAGCGTCAGCGCCGTCGCATGGACGCAGCACGCTGCTAGCAAGGTGAGCCTCATGATATCTCCTCGGCTTCGCCCGGATTGCATGGCATGCAAAGAAGCCACCATATCGAAAGTATCTAAGGCTCGGCATTACTTGGCTCTGTCTGGCTGCGGGCTCGGACGCATGTGTTTACATTAGCCACCGCGAGTATCCCGGCTTGGTGGTTTTGCCTCCCTCGCGCATTGTTTTGTGCAGACGTGGAACGCGCACGCAACATGACGCGACGCGCTGCGGCCACGCTTGCACTGACCGTGGCATGTGCCTTCCTCATGCTCGTGCCCGCTTCGTCCACGCCGTCGCCGGCCGATCTCCAGGTCGACGAGGACGACATGATGATCTCCGACCATGACGATGGCACTGACGGCAGAAAGCGGAAGGAGCGCAAAAGCAAAGGCGGCAAAGCTGGCAATGCGAAGCAGCCCAAGGGTGGAAAGGCCGAGAAAAAGGACAAGAAGAAGCAGAAGGACAAGGATAAGAAGCTAAAGCCGGCCAAGGCGAAGAAGAAGAAGAAGAAGTCGAATGCAACGCCTCTGGTGGTGGAGAGCGAGGCTGGGCTCATTGAGGCGCGGAGTCAGCACCGACGGCTGTTCCTCATGATCTGGTCCGAGATCGATCCCAGCAGCCGAATGGCCCAGCCTCAATTCCGACTTCTGACCAAGCAGTGGGGCAGCCCTGGTAACGTGACGCTGGCGATGGCAGAGGTTAGCAACGTCGAGACGACAGCTGAGAAACTCGGTCTCAAGTACACGGGCAGCCTCGACGGAATGCCACTGTACGGACTCTTCCTGAACGGTCTGGAAGACCCGATTCGCTACCAGGGCGGCTGGTCCGCCACGTCTCTCCGCAGCTTCTTGCACTATCAGCTTGCGCTGCAGCCCGCCTTCTTGGACACGCCGAAGGAGCTGACCAAGTTCATGGCAAAGCGTGCGCGCATGGACAACGGGTATGGCGTGACGGCCATCAGCTTCTGTCGAGCGACGGAGATGGCGAAGTTTGAGGGAGCTGCCCGCAAGGCAGGTGCGTATGTCGCTATTGCAACCGGCAGCTCGAGCCTGGCTATCGAGCTGGGCGCGCCCTTCCCGAGCATCGTCATCGCATCCAAGGATTTGGATGTGCCGTGGGCGCTTCTCACGGGCGGCGACAAGGGGCTGACTGAGCAGCACATCATCAACTTCCTGTTCACGCGTGGACTTCCGCCCCGCGTTGTTCCATTGGGCTACACCTACCAGGACCGCTACGCCATGCAGTTCTTTTCGGACCGGTCGAAAATCGGAGACAGCCGGCTGCAGGTCGTGCTCTTCCATCGCTTCAAGAAGTTACCCAAGACTGAGATCAACGAGGAATCCGCGGCGGCCCTCCGCACGTTTCGGGAGATTGCACCGGAATTCGCAGGTCGAGCCCTGTTTGGGTCGCACGACTTCTTTGACAATGACCCGACTGGCGTGGAGGAGAAGTATGAGATCAAGCAGGACGAGCTGCCGACAGTGGTCGTGCTCGGCAACAACGGCGAGAAGTGGCATCTGCAGGGACTCTTCAAGCGAAGGGCGGTAGAAAACTTGGTTGAGCGTGCGCTGGTTGAGAGCAAGCGCCCTCGCGAGCCACCTGAGGACTGGGAAACGCTGCCAAGGCCAACGCTGGTCACGCACGACGAGTTGTAGCGTAGGCTTCCCTCGCCTCGCGCGAATCAGTGCGTCTTACGACGAGCAGCGCACGTTATACATTTATACGTTGTTAAAACACCGACTCTTCTCAACGACGTCTGCACAGAGTTGGCCTTCGAAAGAAGATCCAGCTCGGCGTCATCCCTTCTGCCGTGAAAAATGCGGCCGCCACCTTTCCACTGTGATTCGAGGGGAATTGGCTGACGGCCTTCTCGACCCCTGGCCACTTCAGATCGTGGCCCGCCATGATGCCACCAGGGCATACCTTGGGCCACCAGGCTTCCATGTCTGCAGCAATGCCGGCGAAATCGTGCCTGGCGTCAAGATAGACGAAATCGAGAGAAGCCTGCGGGACCATTGCTGCTGCAGCGACTGAGTAGTCCCTCAGCACCTGCATGCGCGAGGGAAACTTGCTCGACAGCCTTTTGACGGTCTCGTCTGCAATCTTATCGAACTCCTCCTGACCGTGTTCACACTGCTTGTCCCTTGCGCCTCGACCCGGTGGGCAGGGATCGTGCTTCCATGGATCAACGAGCAAATGAGTGCCTCCAGATTCCCAAGTGTCCATCAACACTTGCGAATGGGCACCAAGCCACACGCCCACCTCTGCAGATGCACCGTGATAGTTCATGAGCTGCAGTGTTTGAGCGATGACGAGTCGGTGTGCCTTGCCGAGATGCCAGCATGGAATGCCGAGCGACGGGCAAATCCAGTGCTGCCGCGACTCTGTACGGTTCCATGACTGGCCTGTTTTGACGCGCTCGGCCCGTTCAATGGATGAGTGCATCCACCGCTCCCAGGTGTCCATGTCCTCGACGCAGCCCGCGCTGCAGTTCAATCTGGAAGCCAGCATGCCAATGCGCTTTCGGCGCCGTGAGTATTTACCACACGCCGACGCGTGTGCATGCTTTCCAGAAAACGTGCGTTGACGTAACTGTACACCGGTCGTCCGCCGCCGCCTCGGTGGGAAGCCCACCTGAGTTTAGCATTTAGATTAGGTAGGTCGTCTACTAAACGGAGAGGTCTCTATCTCTCTCAACATCTGTTGGTACTCGTCCCGCAGCCCGACCTCGAGCGCACCCTGCTGCAGCAGCTTCAAGTAGCGCTCCGATGGCGACAGCGATACCGGCGAGCGGAGCAAGCCGGCGGTGAGCGAGTACGCGCTCACGACGGCACCGTCGTCGTACCGCTCGGTGGGCACGGTCACGATGCGGTAGGCGCCCGTCGGCACGCCCTCGGAGGCGCAGAGCCTGGCCCAGTCGCCCAGGCTCAGCGTGTAGAGGACGCCGTGACACGCGGCCTCCGCGTCGGAGGAGCGCTCGAGCGACGCAAACGCTGGCTCGACCAGCGGCACGCCTGGCAGCGTGAAGCCGAGCTCGTGCCCGCGCACCAGGGCCGCTGACGGCGGCTCCAGCGGCCGCATCCCGCGCCGACCCACCATCACGCTCGACGCCATGTTGCTGCCAAAGGCAAAGTAGCGCACTGACAGGCCGTCAGGACGAGCCGCGGCAGTCGTGGCAAGCAGGAGCACGGCCAGCGACCACGCCGGCGTTCGAGGGCCGCCACGCATCGCCATCCAAGGAAACTTCGTGGCCCTCAAACTTATGACTTGGACACGCATCATGCATGCACAGCTTAGCTGAGTGTGTAGAACCGATCCAACAGCCTAAACAGCCTAAACAGCCTAAACAGCCTAAACAGCCTAAACAGCCTAAACGCTAAAAACGCCGACGCCGACTCACGCCCGAAAGTAACTGGGTCCTGGCGCAGCAGCTGGCAAACGCAATAGCCTCAAATAGTATAACGCTAGAAGCTAGGCTGGGAAGCAGGCGTGTTTCAAGTGTCCAAGCGAGCCTTTGGTGCCTTTGCTGGCGAGCATTTGGTGCCTTTGGTGGCGATTTTTATGGATCTTTAGGAATTCCCCATTGGGTGCGGAGCATAGCTCAGGCCCCCGCCGGTTCACATCCGTCTCCCCTCGTGCAAGGTGTGCGGGCAATGATCTCCGTCAGGCCGCTCCGCGCCGTAGCGCAGCTCGTACCATCAGGCGCATGCGATGCGCGGGCTCTAACGGATGTTTCAGAATTTATTAGTGGGCGGGCGCGTCAACCTCTCGCCGCCTCGACCGCCATGCGTCGAGAAGGGTCTGCTCAACGCCGCCTCACGTGCCACTCCAGGACTGGAAGGAGA
>Ga0115006_10003356_pt1 | contig 10847 bp, 12 predicted proteins | sample ArcOceMetagenome_3_FD_88943 | JGI IMG/M metagenome (GOLD analysis project Ga0115006, IMG submission 88943) | Marine eukaryotic phytoplankton communities from Arctic Ocean - Arctic Ocean- Svalbard ARC20M Metagenome | ecosystem: Environmental > Aquatic > Marine > Oceanic | place: Arctic Ocean...
GATATATATATTGTAGTAAATGTACATGTACCTGTAGTGTTTGGCAATGGTGGAGATGGCCTCGGTTCTTTCAAAACGCAAGCATCACTCAAGCCAGCCGAAACTTTATCCCGGCCAATTGTTCCGACTTCTCCCAAAGACGTCGGGCTGCATCCCGATCCTTGGCAAAGTCATTCATCTTCTTCTTGATGCGCATGTTGTAGTCGTAGTACTGTCCTTTGACCGGAGAGCCCTCCGGCTCGCCATTTGAAGCCAGCATCACCTGGGAATTTGCCCCCTCCTCCACGGTCAAGATGCTGTTGTAAAACAAGTCGGAAACGATCGATTCCAGTCTTGGTAATTCCTTGGCGTTATCGCCGTCGGCCTTACCGTTACCTCCTCGATGGTCCGTACCAAAATAGGTGGCTCGCCATATGTCGGTTGCAACCCTCCCAGGATGCAACGAAACGGCTGTCAACCAATCCAACCCAGCCGCATCCGCTCTTCGTTGCAGCTCGTTAGTGAACAGTATGTTCTCGAGCTTGGAGCGACAATACGCCGGCCAACCCAGACCGGAATAATCGATCTCTCCGTTGAGATTGTCAAAGTCCAAACCTCTGATGTTGCTGCTCGCCAGGGTCGCGAATTCGTGCGCATACGAGGAGACATTGATGATGCGACATCCCTCGCCCTTCCGATTAAGGTACGGAAATAGCAGTGATGTCAAGACGAACGGTGCGAGGTGGTTGGTCTGGAACGTCCGTTCGAAGCCGTCCTTCGTCATTTCTAGTTGGGGTATGGCCGCAATACCGGCATTGTTCATGAGGACATCGATATTGCCCAGAGACAGCGCCTCATACCGCTTAGGGAAGGATCGGACCGACTCCAAGTCGTCCAGATCCAGAGGCAGGGCGTACACCTTTCCGGGATTCTCAATATTCGAGAGATCTTGGCGTATGATTCCCAGCGACCTTTCGCCCTTGGCCTGTGTTCGGGCAGTGATGACAACGGTCGCACCGGCAGCTGACAGTCGTCGGGCGGATTCCAATCCCAGGCCGCTGGTACCGCCCGTGATTAGCATCACCTTGCCGTTGAGGGAGGACGGTGCCGGTTGGTAAATTTTCGACGAAGGAGGGGCGAGAACAGCGGCAGAGGCCGCGCTGGTCGCGGCACCACCACCAACCACAAGACCAAAGGATGTGGCAGCCACTCTGTTTAAAACATCCCTCCTTCTATTGGTGGTACTCTTCATGCTTTTGGAGCAGGCTGCTTCGTCTGCATGCTCACATGTTTTTATGTGTTGCTGCGAACGTTTCGTTGGTGGCGACCAAGCAGAGGCGGGCGAAGTCGCCGTCGCCAGGAGCAGCAAATGCAAGAAAGATGCCAAGCAGCAAAAGAGAGCCATGGTGCGCAGCTGCGCGCGCTGCCAAAATACCAATGATATGGGGCTGTTGCGGCAGCTCTCGGTGTGGGGTGTGGGGTCGGGTGGCAGGTGGCAGGTGGCGGCCAAATACGCGCGTTACGCTACGTACTCCTTTCTTTTTACGACACGCGCCCGCCCATGCGTGCCGTGATGCCGTGATGATGACGCAGAATTGGTTTCGCGTTTCGATGTTGTTCTCTGCCAGTCCTGCAGTCCTTCGATGCTGTTCGCTGCCAGTCCTGCCTGCCATTAGTTCAGTTCAGTCCTTCGAGTTGGTTCCATTATTCCACGGTTCTCCTTTCAGCAGTTACAATTGTATTACTAAAGTGCACTGAGTCAGTAGGTCGGTCGTGAGAATGAACAGCCAGGAGAGGGCCAGAGCCGCGGCCGCCGCGGACGGCAGACAGTTTCAACGACAACCATCTCGGAGATTGCATTCCCGCGACGTCCTTGCGAGGCCGCCGGCAATCCGAGGAGGCTACGACCGGAACCGGCCGAGCGTGGAAGGCGCACCGTCCAAGCGCATTCCCACCATGTCCGGCGACGACGGCAAGGGCAGTAACAAGCGAGACGGCGAAACCGAGGCCAAGGCCGACAGCAAGGACAAGCAGAAGAAGCAGCAGCAGCAGCTTCCCATGGCCTCGTTCTCGGAGCTCTTCTCCTTCTTCGAAACGACGCGCACCAGGGCATTGTTCGCGGTCGGCTGCTTCGCCGGAGTTCTCAATGGTCTGGTCTATCCCATATTGGCCTACCTGTTCTCGAACTCCTTCAGCGACCTCGGCGGTGCGGCCGGTGGCATGGCCGGCATCCGCAACATTGCGTTCCAATTCCTCGTTGTAGGCGCGTATGCTTTCGTCGTGGCGACGGTCCAGACGTCCTGCGTGGAGGTGGCGGCGACTCGGGCGACGCTCGCCTTCCGGAAGCAGTGGTTCGCCGCCCTCCTGCGGCAGGACGCCGCCTTCTTCGACGTGCACGACGTATCTGGTCTGGCCAGCACGGTGGGAGCTTCCGCAAACAAGGTCCGGCGGGGACTCGGAAGGAAGTTTGGCGAAGGCGTTCAGTTCGGGACGACCTTCGTCGGGGGAATCATCTATGCATTCTACGCTAGTTGGAGAGTGGCGCTGGTGGTCATTGGAGTCCTGCCCTTTGTGTCCATCAGTGCCATCGCGGTCATGAAGATCAACCAATCCCAGACGGCCCGGGCGACCAAGGCGTACAGCTCGGCGGGCGGTGTCGCCTATCAGGCCGTTGCGAGCATCCGGACCGTGCTGAGTCTCAATTCCCTGCCGATATTCATCAAGGAGTACACCGTACGTATTTATTTGTCGTGTCTGTCCTACTGATACTCCTGGATCGATTCTCTTCTTACTCACGTAACATTTTTTCTCTCTGTCCCCCATCTCTACGGAAAGGCGGCCACGATGGAGGCGTACCGCAGCGCTGTGTCCCCGCTCTGGAAGCAGGGATTCGTAAACGGGACCATGCTTGGTAGCTTCATCCTCTTGTACGCCATCTTGACGCTCTATGGATCTCATTTGCTCTATAAGGATATCCGTAAGTGTCTTCGGGTCCTCTTCTTCTCTTCCCTTTCTCTTGGCCGATAATATCATCTCACAATACTTCTTTGCCGCAATACTTCTCGACAATCTTTAGGGGCGACCGGATGCGATGCCTCCGCCGGCGTGCCAGGGGTCGATGATTGCGGTGAAACTGGGTCTTCGGTCTTTGGTGCGATGTTAGGGGCGGCGTTTGCTGCCCAGGGCGTGAGTCAAGTGGCAAACTGCCTTGAGGCCGTCACGGCGGCCAGGACAGTCTGCGCGACGGCCTTGGTGCCTATCCAGAGGACGTTGGGAGCGCCGGAGCAGGAAATTGTGATTGCGTCAGATGAAGATCTGAGCAAGGAAATTGCCAAGAAGAAGAAGAAGGAGCAGAAGAAGAAGAAGCAGGCGGCTGCGGCCAAGAGGCGGCGAAGCAGCAGCAAGGGAGTTGCACGCAAGAGTGTTACATTTGACAACGAGGAGGAGGAAGACGACGATGAATCGTACGACAGTCTCGAGAGTGGAACCACCAAGACGCACACTCTGCCCAAATATTTGATCGATTCTTCGTCGCATCGCGGACTCAAACCCGCCAAGATCACTGGGACCGTCCGGTTCCGAGATGTGTCGTTCGCATATCCGACTCGGCCAGACAATCCGGTCTTCAATAATTTCAATTTGGAAATCAAGGCCGGGACAACGGTGGCTTTGGTAGGTCCAAGCGGTGGTGGGAAGAGCACGACAGTAGGGCTGGTGGAGCGCTTTTACGATCCTCAGCACGGCACCATCTCGCTGAATGGCATCGATCTCAAGCTCATCAATGTGCACTACCTAAGATCGGTGATAGGATACGTCGGACAAGAGCCCACGCTCTTTGCCACGACAATCGCTGGAAATATCCGATACGGCAAGCCCACTGCTACCATGGACGAGGTTCGCGAGGCTGCAATTATGGCCAATGCGCACGATTTCATTATGAGCCTTCCTGATGGATACGACACCCAAGTAGGAGATAAGGGCAACCAGCTCAGCGGCGGACAAAAGCAGCGAATCGCGAGTAAGTCGAAGTTGCGGTTTACAATTCTTTTGTGCATGATGTGCATGCCTAATAACAAGGGGGGGTTTTATCCAATGGGTGTTCTAACAAAATTTCTTCCTTCTCCTTCTATGACATGCACTTTCACCAGTCGCCCGAGTACTCATTGCAAATCCCAAGGTTCTAATCCTTGACGAAGCAACGTCGGCACTTGATTCGGAATCGGAGAGAGTCGTCCAAGAGGCTCTCGATAATTTGCTACAGGAGCACAGGCGCACCACGATCATCATCGCACACAGATTGACTACGATCCGCAACGCCGATATGATTGCCGTCATTGCCGACGGAAACGTCGTGGAGAAGGGGACGCATGAGGAGCTGATGGAGTCCCAGATCGGAATGTATCGCAATTTGGTAGACAAGCAGGAGGCCAACCCAGGATCGGCCCCTCCATCGCGAAACAACAGTGCTCAGAATCTCCGAGGGAGCATGAGAGAGAGTTTTATCGACACGGAGGTTGCTGATGGTGGTACCAGGGCCAGTCTTCACATGACTCATCAGCTAAAGTTTCGAAACGTTACCTTCTCGTATCCAACGCGACCTGGGAAGCTAATTATGGATGGATTCAATCTATCGATTCGCAAGGGAGAGACGCTAGCCCTCGTCGGCCCAAGTGGTGGTGGGAAGAGTACCGTGGTGTCACTCATTGAGCGATTCTATGATCCTGCTTCCGGTACTGTAGATTTCGAGGGAGTGGACGTGAAGGATTTGAATGTAAAGTGGCTCCGGGACCAGATCGGTATGGTCCAGCAGGAGCCCGTTCTCTTCAACGGAAGCATATTCAAGAATATCGGGATGGGCTGGGACCGAGCCAAACAATCCGATATTATCGAAGCCGCCAAGGCAGCCAATTGTCATGATTTTATTTCAGGTGAGTTGTTGGTGGATGAAAGGCAAAGTTGGTTGGGCCAATGCGCTCTTCACACTGCATTCTAATGATTTCAACCTGCTCATCACCCATTCCATTCTTGCATTTCCCAGCTTTTCCTGATGGGTACAACACCCAAGTAGGAGATAAGGGCAGCGCAGTCTCCGGTGGACAAAAGCAGCGAATTGCCATTGCTAGAGCGCTAGTGAAGAGACCGAAAATTCTTCTGCTCGATGAAGCTACCAGCGCTCTCGACACTGATTCCGAACAAGTAGTGCAGGAAGCATTGGACGCGCTCATGGCCAGCCATGATCGAACGACTATTGTCATTGCCCATAGGCTTTCGACAATCCGCAATGCCGACCGCATTGCCTTTGTCGCTTCCGGAAAGGTCAGGGAGATTGGGTCTCACGACGAATTGATGCAGAAGCCCAATGGGCGGTACAAGAGATTGGTCGAGTCGCAGAAGCGATCGTCGACTGTTGACCTTACCGCTATCAAAGAAGGCGCCTTGGTCAAGTCTATCAGCGAAGATGACGAAGAAGGCGAGAAGGACGATAAAGAGCTGGAGGAGGATGCTGACAAGGCGTTCGATGCTAAAAGAGCTCGACAGATGGCCCTGCCTGATCTCAAATTCCTATTGTTCGGAGCTTTGGGCGCCATACTTGCAGGAGGCGTTTTCCCTGCTTGGGGCATCATGTTTGCTTTTATGATTGAGTTGCTCTTCCGTCGAACTCTACCTTGTCCTGCCGAGGATGGATCTGTGCCATTTGGCTACGACTCTTGCGAGGCCTACCACGGCGCTCTTGCGGACGATATGCAATCGACGTCGTATGAGCTGGGAATCTATTGGGCCGTCGTCGCTGTGGGTTGTCTCGTTGGCAATGCCCTTGTATTTTGGGGATTCGGTATGGCCTCCGAGCGCCTCAACAAGCGCGTCCGTGACTCCGCTTTCTCTGCCCTCGTTCGCCAAGAGGTTGCCTTTTTCGACAAGCAATCAGTCGGCAGCATCACATCTCAGCTTCAGGACGACGCTGCGCGTATCCACACGTTCAGCGGCGAGCCCATCCGCTCTCTCATTATGAGCCTTAGCAGTGTTATTACAGGTCTCGTCGTCTCCTTTATCTACATGTGGCCCTTTGCTCTTGTCTCGCTCGGCACTCTTCCCTTCATGGTGAGTCTATATGTTGTGAAGTGGCGAGCGAAAGCGTTAGCGAAGAGGTGCCCAGTATCTGTACGTACAATATTTATTTATTCTCACGCCCCGCCTTCTCTTCTCTCTTCTTTTCCTTTCCCTTGTTCACGTCCTACAGGGCTTCGCTACGAGTGTTGAAATGAAGACGATGCTCGGTGAGGACGAGGGTGGCGATGTGAAGGAAGGATTGAGCAGCCCCGGCGGGATTATTGTTGAAACTCTCCTCAACATTCGAACTGTCGCTGCCCTGAACATGGAGCGCCAGCGATACAACGACTATGTACAGGCCCTTCACAAGTCCGATCCTCATGCCATCCTCAACAGCATCAAGTCCGGCGCCACTTCAGGTCTATCGATGATTATCCAACAGTGGTCCAATGCCTTGCAATTTTTCTTTGGCGGGTGGCTCCTATTCAATTACCCTGATGTGTATACCTTTGAGGACTTCCTTGTTTCCATGTTTGCGCTTCTGTTTTCTTTGTTTGCTCTCGGCGCTGCCACCATGGGAGCCAGCGACAAGGACGAGGCAAAGAAGGCCGCTGGAAGGATATTCTACCTGCTCGGTCGCAAGAGTGCAATCGATCCTCTAAGCACCGATGGAGCCAAGCTCGGCAGGCGGCCGAGCAGTCGCTCAAGCAGCAGTCGCAGGCTCATGAATTCTGGCAGGGCTCCGAGTGTTACTAGTAGTAGTGGCCGTCAAATGCAGCACGAGGCGAACGGCCGGATTTAGGAAGTGTGTACATGTACAAGTGCAAAGTGCGCCCAAATAATGAAAGTAAGGGGCCCTCAACGCGCCACAGGCCAGCGACGCCCTGACCCTGCACTTGCGTGGAAGTTCCATGCAAAGTATTGATGGCTTGGTCCATTTCGATACTAGTACGTCACCGCCTCGATACTAGTACGTCACCGCCTAAAGCTGCAAAAATGGCAGCTACCGGTAATAAGCATGTTTTATGAATAAATCTAATCATATATGTATTAGAAGTAATAGTCAACACATCCATCACTTTCCTCCGATCCACTCGTACCGGTGCTTTCGTCGTCTGAAGAATTATCATCCTCAACAGTGCTGAATCCCTCTTCCTCGGCGTCATCATTGTCGGTGAGGTTTTGAATGTCATCGTTCGTTTCTGGGGCAATCTGCACCATGTCCCGGAGTTTTTTATCTTTGATTTCATTTCGCAGATCTGCCGGCAAAGCGATTGTAAGGCTGTGCTTTTTTACATCAAGCGAGTCCTTATACGCTCTTGATAATGCCCTGGATTTTGGATGGCCAAATCCATGCTCGTCAATCTTTTTATTGCAATCTGTATATAATCGCCCTACCAACGCTGAAGAAGTAGCCAGATGGCTGAGGTCTAAAAACTTCTTCTGCGCATCGATTAGCCAAGAAGTCGAATCTTCCGCAGGAGAGTCCTCGGTGCTGGCTTGTTCGGTATTGTTCTCAGTGGCGCTTGACGACGTACTAGATAGAGCAGGTGCAAGGCACACCCGTAGCTCATTCTTAGCTCGACTCTTTGACCTGTCGAGACTCTGTAGAATCATCGGAGCAAATACGCACAGATACTGATAAGTTGAAGGCCAGGATCAAGAGAGTGGGGTAATGCGGTGAGAGAAAACAAATGGAAAGAAGTTTCTAATAAGTACCTAGGTACAAAATAAATGAGTAAATCTCACCAAGTCACCGTCAAGATCGCCTTCACCAACTTGACAAGGTAAGGGCGGCATTCCGTTCAGTGGGGCGGAAAAGACTACCGTGCCGAATCTAAAGCTGCACAGGAAATTCCAGTTTTCTTGTGTCATGGAGGATGGCTTCTTGTGCACGACCTCCAGCAGCTTTGCGTCACTCGGTACCAAAGCTGGCGACCGAGACAAAAAGATCCTTGGATAGCGCGCGCCGAAGAGCTCGCGTGCTCCATGCATGTTGCCGACGTAGCCGGGTATAAATATTGTCCCAGGGGGTAACTGGTCGGTGGGGTCTGCCACTCCCTGTGGTGGTAAGGGGGGGGGAGGGGGTTGAATTGACATTAATTAAATTGCATATATATAGATATATACTAGGTACACACACACACACATAAAAAGACGCATGCAAATACTCACCACCAAGTGTGTGTGCTTTATAGCAGCTGCAGATTTTTTAATCTGAGCATGGTACTTTCGAAGGACCTTCGCAGGAACTCCAAAAGATTCCAGAAGCCGCGCATACATTTTTGAGAATTTCACGTTGTTCTCGTGCCACTTCAATTGATTGCCGGTCGGGTCTTTTCCTCTAGGATCATTGAAGTTGCTAATTTCTTGATTCCTTTTTGAAGGAAAAACATCAGACACCACCACCACCGCCCAGTCTTCGTCACAACTCAGGGAAGGTGGTACTTTGATCATGGAAGGCGGTAGCTCAATCTTGTTCTCCTTTGTTTGTTTTTTCACAAGCATGCCCTTCGCAACACCAACATTGGGGCCGAAAATCCGCACCTGTATGGCATCTGCTCGTCTGGCTTCGGCTGTGTTTCCTAGCAAGTCTTCAATAAAATTTGGGGGAGCAAACCCGCACCCTTCGTTGCCGTTTTCTTCAATTGTGCTAAAGTTCGTTGATTTAATCCTACGGACATACCCAGGATGGGAAGAAGGGGTGGGGGAGGTCAAAAGCTACGATTGAAAAGAGAGCAAAGGGAAGATTGGCCGTCTTGTTAGTTCTCTTGTAAAAACATTATTATAAATGGAAAATTGCACGGAAACTCGAAAAGTGGAAAAAGATTTCTTACCTCTAAACGCGCTGGGATTTTAACAGCCGGCTCAGACTTCCAATCTGCTACATCTTCCAATATTTTTTGAAGATTGATGTCCGCTTTGCCGCCACCCTTGGTCAATATGTAGTAGACATGCGCCTCCTTCCTCTTTGGACCAAAATTGCGTCCACCCGAAGTTTTCTGGTCAACGACACGGGTGCAAACGGCCGTATAAGTGCCGCCATTCTGTTCAACCTCGGCCGTCGGGCGGTATTTGCTGGCATACCTTGCATTTGATATGTCATACGAAAATATGATAAATCTCCCCTTCGCCAATAAGTCGAGGGCGCACCGTTTGTCGACTCTAGGGATTGCCATGACTTGCAATTTGACAGGCCCGCCATTTAGGATAAGAGGACTGGTACCGGGGTCCGCAAAGTCCGCCGGCAGTAGCTCAAGGGCGGAACCTCCTCTTTCTTGCCTTCGTTTCTTTCTTTTTTCCGCGTCATCAAATTGTTTTGCCATTCTCGAATCAACAAACACACAACCAACCCACACGTCCTCGGTCTCTCCAAAATTTGCTAATTGAACCAAGTACTCCTTGGTGCCTCCGACTACTGAGCGGCTGGCCAGAATGCTTTTTGGCTGAATTGGCAGGTTTCTACGCCTCCGCCTTCGATCATCTTGAGGGAGGGCTGCTACAATGGAGTAGATCAAATCTCTCCCATTCGCGCGCTTTCTACCGCGATACTCTTCCTCAATGATGTCGAAGGCAGCGTACTCATCTTTGTCCCTCACTAGTTCGGCAAATGCCTCTGCCCGCTTGAGCGAACGGAAAGGTATCTTTCGCACGGGCGAAACATACAGCACTGGGTTCACTTTGGCGCAAAGGCTCCAACCTGGAAGTTTGTCTTGCTTCGGGTAAAGGGGCAAGGAGGAGTAGTTGTTTCCAGGTTGGTGGTTTTGTGCCGAAGCCTTTTCAGTTTTGTGTATTTCACCCTGCAGATCGGTCCTTTTTTGTTCCCTCAAACAGGCAAAGACACTTGCCGAACTCCCGGGCTTGGGCACCTTCCGCTTCGAGGTTGACTTGCGCCCCTCGACGCTCGACGTTTTGACATCGGCATGCGACACCTTCTGCCGCTTGCGCGACGGGTTCGAGGTGGATGACTTGCGGAGGGGGGTATGGTGCCCCTTGACGCTCGACTCCGTGATCTTGACATGCGACACCGGTTGCCGCTTGCGCGGCGACGACCGCCGATTGGCCTCCCTCATCTCCGCCAGCTCTTTCTTCCGCTGCTCGCGCTTCTCGCGCCGTTCCTCCTTCGCCCGCTCCATCTCGGCCGAGAGCAGCGTCCTGTCGCCAGCTAGGCCCAGCAACACCAGACGCTCCTTGTTGCGACGGACTCGCTCGATGCGGCCCGCCTGGAAGGGCGACACTCTGCGCTCGTTGCCGTGCTCATCGGTGACGGTAACGAAGAAGGAGGGATCATCATCGTCGTCGTCGTCAGAATTCGAATCGCCGTCATCGGCCGAGGACTGGGCAGCCGGCTTTTCACCACCGCCATCATCGTCATCGTCCAAGTCCTCCATTACCACGTTGGCGGCAGATTGATCTACCACCTGGGGAGGAGGGGCACCCGCAGCATTAACATCTCTTGCCACCGCCGCCTGGACCGTGGCGTCGACCACCACCTTGGCCCTGGCCTCGATCTGGGCCATCTCCAGCTTCTTGTCTTGCTTCTGCTGCTCTTGCTGCTGCCGCAGCTCCAGCTCCTGCTCCAGCTTCCGTCGGGGGGCATCGGAAACGGCGACGGTGTCGGCCGGCTCCCTGTCGGCCGAGAGGGCGGGGAGTTGACCGGAACGGCTTCTGAGCTCATCCATAATCTTGGACTTGGACGCCATAGTGGATTTGGTTTGGGAAGTAAGTGTGATGAGAGTGTTGAGTGGCTCTTACTACATGTATGCAGTAGTACGTAGTATAGCTCTAGAGAGACAATATGCTTGTACAACGTAGAAAGA
>Ga0115006_10003357_pt1 | contig 10846 bp, 4 predicted proteins | sample ArcOceMetagenome_3_FD_88943 | JGI IMG/M metagenome (GOLD analysis project Ga0115006, IMG submission 88943) | Marine eukaryotic phytoplankton communities from Arctic Ocean - Arctic Ocean- Svalbard ARC20M Metagenome | ecosystem: Environmental > Aquatic > Marine > Oceanic | place: Arctic Ocean...
AGTTCGCTGAGCAGCCAGACGCCGGCGCGTACTCGAACGTGACGCAGGTGCTGCCTCTAGTGCTCTCGTTGTCTCCGGGATTTGTCTACTCGTCGCAAGACACATCGGTGGTCTCCGGCTTTCAGACGCTCCAGCCTGGAGATTTTCCGGTTCTGTCCTGCTTCCGTAGTAGCCGTAGTAGCCATAGTGCCCGTAGGAGTGGTAGTAGCGGTAGAAGGGGGCTGAAAGCAATACCTTCTATCCCTTCTATACAAAGCCATGATGTCTTCTCAGATTTAATGCGCCTCGCCCTGTGCACTGAACTCTCATGTCATCTGCTCGCCGTATTTTTGTAAACAAGTTTGCGTCCCCCCCCCTCTGCATACGTGGCCGTCACTATCGATCACCCATGTTTGTATTGACACCTTGTGTCGCAGGTGGTGTACATGCAAGTGGGATCGAATGCATCCATTGGGCTCTCTCCTTCTTTTCCTGGACCAGGCGTGTCCCTGGGAGTCAAGGATGTAGAAGGCACATGTTCACAAACGTCTGTGCCCCATGCTCTTTACTCCATACAGCCACCGTATGCTGACTGTTGAGCGTGTGCGCCAGGCATTCTGGATGTGTCCCCTGGTGCTTTGAACATGTCTGCTTTCACGACATGGCGCGTATCCTTTCGAAGGTATGCACACAAGCAGCGCGCACGCGCACGCACAGGCACTCACCCACCCACGCGCGTACAATCAAACATACTTGTGCTGGGTTGCAGTGCGGCCCGGTGTGCAGAGGTGTGCGCGCGAGCTTGGTGATGACGAGCAAGCCGGTGCGCAGCAACAAGGTAGGCACGACCTTGCTGCAATTCTACGGCTCGCACTCGACCACTGCCCCCTCGGCAAACGCCACGAAAGAGCTGCACATTCTCTCGCACGGTGTTGGATACACGGCAGGCACCCTGAGTCTCGACGGATACCGCGGGGACGCAGCAGATCAGGTCGGGAAAGACAAACACTTAGCAGGCACATTCCAAGTTGGCATCCTTGCATGGGACTACTATTACGATCCCGAGAGTCTGCGGCCTCGAACAGGGGCTAATTATTCATGGAGGAATGCTTCTACGTTCGCGGGGCCCGTGCGCAACTTGACCTTTGGCGACGCCGACGGGCTAGCAGAGAACGCGATCCGGATTTCCGTGGATGAGTGCTGGCGGGGTGCATCGGCAGTGATGCAGCACGGTTTTACGAGCGCGCACAATGGAGAACGTGTTGTCGGCTGTGAGCCTCATGTCGACTTTCAGATTGTCGGCGGACGTGTGTCGAATGTCACGTTTGACAACACCTCCTGCCTGGTCACGGGGCTTACCTGCTCCATCTCGCTTCCAGGGTACGGGGGCTCTGGATTTGCTGCTTACTTTACGACTGGGATCACCAAGGTTTCGCTCAGCAATCCAGGCGCAGGCTACGTCTGTGACTGGGCATGCTTCCTATCTCTGCACAGCGCGGGTCCTGGAGCGCAGCAAGCCTGTCCGCTCAAGAACCCGACATGCGCGGACCCTGTTTCTGAATCTGCGCAGCTCATATATGCAGACCTTTCCAGGGTGGTGAGCGAAAATTTGTTTACGCACGCATGCGTGCGCCACGCGAGCCCTTCGCAACCCCACTTGCTGGCCCTCGCGGAATGCACCGGGGCAACAGATAGGGTCATTGTGAAATCCATCATCATCCAATGGATTCTTAAAAATTAATGATAATCATGATAGATCGTTATCGATTTCTTTACTGATATTGACTGTTGGAATGTGAATCTGTGTGGCAGGAGACGTCGATCCAGGTGGTGAGCGTTGCGCTGGCGGACTTGATACCGGACATCAAGGTCGTGCGACAGACACAAACTGCCGTCGTCACCGTGACGCCGCATGAAATCTCTTCGGGCAACGTGTCTTTCACAGTGCTGAGTGACACCGCAGCAGTCACAGTGACCAACTTTCGTTTTTTCGAAGGCGGCGAGTGCCCTAAGCGAATACCAGCCGCAGATTGTCTGAAACGGAATGCACAGACCTTCACTGTGACGTACAGCGGGTTCGGCTCCTCAGAGGCGGAAATCACCGTAATAGGGCGTGGCATGGGCAATTTCGATGGATTCAGAGCGCAGCTCAAGATTAGATTGCTCCCTGGGCTCGACGTATCGCCGGACCGTCTCGTTCTGCAGCAGTATCCCGGCGTGGCGATGATCGACTTTGGCCCAGACACGCGCCCCAACAGGGAAACATTTGTGCGTGTGCACGTACTCACGGACTATGGCAAGGATGCAGCGTTGGGGTCGTACCAGGAAAAGATTGTGCTTGTGCCGGACGTGCTCGTGATGCCGCAGGGCCTCTTGACCAAGCAATCCTTCAGCATCACTCATGGCGGAGTCGAGGGCAATCGCATGCGCAATCGTGTCTCGGGAAAGGCCGTCGTCACCTTTTCCGTCGACGATCCTGGCAACATTTACCACGGTACCGGCATAATTGGATCCGCCAAAAGCATCGAGGTCGACGTCCTCCCGGGATTTGAATCCAACGTGCAAGACACCTACCTTCGCGAAGTGCAGCGCGAAACGCAGTTCATTCTTGAGCTGACTCTGGATGAGTCTACTGTGCAAAACATTAATGTGACCGCCACCAGCTCAAACCCGCTGGCGGCTGCTGTAGCCATCGTCAGCAACGCCAGTGATACGCACAACGCCACATCCAAGTTTACGGTGCTCAGCGCCGGGTCCCGAGGCCCCTTGCACGTGGTCATTACTCACATCAACCAGGGCTCCTCTCAAGTGTCCATTAGGGTGGTGACACCAGGGGGCAACTACGGCGGAGTTGAGTCGCTCAACTACCTGCAGTTGACGCTGATGCCCGGATTCATCACGTCAGTCAAGGAGATCGAGCTGCAGTACTCAACTCGTACCGCCACATTTTCCATCGGTCTCGACACGCGTCCTACGGCAGATGTGGAGCTCACAATCACATCCTCCGACCCCTCGATCATCACGGCAACGTCTTCTCGTTACTTTTACGCTGCACAGTGGTATGAGGGGTATGTTCAAGATATCGAGGTGGTGTGGAAGTCACCAGGCATTGCACACGTCAGCTTCACCGCTAGCAGTCCCGGCGGCAACTTCAACCGCGCCAGCTGCTGCGCCGTCAAAGTGACCGCGTTTCGTCCACTGACAGTGTCAGAGACGAGTTTGCTGGTGCAACGTGGCGGGCAAGCCTTCCTGGCTGTTAGTACACCCACCAAGCCTGCAGCTCTCACTACGATGACAATATCAAGTTTTCCGCCCGGTGTGGTCGATGTCAGCGAGCCTTACACCATTCTCCCGGGCAACAATGACACAGAAATCGTTACCCTCTCGCACATTTCGCGTGGCAGTGCTACAGTTCGGATCTCGGCCTCAGCTCCTGGCGATGCCTACGACGGCGTGTACTCTGATATTCAAGTGACGGCCATGGCGGGCTTCATATTTTCGCATTCGCTGATCCAGCTGTACAGCTGCCCGCGCAGCACTAGGTGCGTGGCTACCATGGAGTTTGGTCCGGAAATTGCGCCCACCGCCGATGTTCAGGTAGTGCTGAGTGCATCAAATCCCAGCGCCGCGAATATACACCCGACCAGTTTCACCTTTCTAGCAGCGGAGGGGCGAGTGAACAAGAGCATCACGGTAACGATGAAAGCGCCGGGTACATCCTGTCTCTCCTTTGCCGCCACAAGCAGGGGCAACTATGACATGGTGTCCTCCGGCGGCGTCACAATCGTCAGCTACCCCGACTTCCTTGTTGGAGGTCACATCATCCACCCGCTCAATGCGCCGTCTAGCTGGGGTCCGCACGGTCTGGCAGAATTTGACGAGGATCACCCCGTCGTGTACGTTCAGAACAGCTCATATTCCACGTTCACAATTGCTCCAAAGGTGGAGCCAAATGCTGATACTGTGGTGCTCATTGAAAATCCGCGACCAGATTTGGTCAACGTCACGTCGCACGTCACCTTTCGAAAGGTAATCTACCAAACCCCTACCCAAATCCACCCCCCCTCCTCTCTCTTGCGCTTACATCACACCCTCCACCCACCCACCCTCCCACCCTCCCTCCCCCCCTCCCTCCCTCCTTCCCTCCCTTTCCCTCGAGCAGTTTACTTTCGCTTCACTGCACTTCCCTTCACTGCCCTTACTTCCCTTGGAGCTGACTCGACGTGATGGCTGTACAGGGATCTTTGGTACCGGCTGTGCTTTACATAAGGCACCTGGCCGGGTCTGATGGACAAGCTCGTCTGACTCTGCGCGGAGAGGTATGTTCTATGCGCGCGCGCACATGCACGCACGCACGCATGCCCGCACTCGCACTCATGCATGCATGCAAGGGCGAACATATAACGCACATTGTGGCGCTGGTGAGAGAGCCATGGTTACGCGTGATGACTCAAGTCATCTGATGACTCAAGTCATCTGATGACTCAGAATGATTATGAATCCGCAGGGAGACGTCAGCAACTTTGGAGGGGCGCTGTGGGATGAAGGGATCCTGGTCCGAGCATTGCCCTCGCTAGTGTCACCGGAGACCAAGATTACTGTGTTCTACCACTTTCTCTACAACATCACAATCATCCCTTCGATACCCCTCATCGGGGACTACAACCTCGTGACGACAGCGCAGGACTCGACAATGATACAAGTGATCAGTACATCAGCGCCGATGCGGGCCGCGTACAACAACGGGCAAGCCACAGTGGAGATTCGGCACATTAATCCGGGTGATACGCGGCTGCGCTTCATTGCAGTGGCTGCCGACCCTGCAAACTCGAACTACCATAATGCCGAAATCATCATCGATGTGACGCTCAACTATCCGGGCTTCGAATTGGACAACCGGGAGTGCGTGTGGGGTGGGGTGCAGGGGTGCTCAACCGTGACATTGCACGTGCAACGGTGGAAGGACAAGGCCTTGACAGGAACAGATGCCACCCCTGGCACAGCACGCGTGTACTTGACTCCCAACGAGGCTCCCGATGCCACTACCACCATTAACATTGACAATAGCGAGGTAACGAAAGTTCTGATCCAATCCCAAGACCGCGTCAATTCTGCCACTGACAACGGTCTGGATAAGTTATTGCGGTGGAGCACTGCCTCTACTCTGTCCAAGTTCTTCCAAGCGACGCACCTGAATATCATCGGCGAGGCAAGGATGTCATTTTCAACTCCGACCTCTGCCTCAAAGTGGCCAGCATTGTACGCCTGTCCTGCGATCTGCGACGCTAATTGTCGGGCCACGTGTTGCCACGATGCCGACTTTGCGTGTCCAGCCTCAAACAACAAGCAGGCTGTGTATTTTGGGATCGTAATGCCGATCCCGTCAGTGAGAGTCATTATGCATGCAGGCTTCAAGGCGTCCCAAACGCTCGTGCGTGTTCAGCGTCAGAACTATGTCGTGGTGAAAGTTTCGCTCGACACAATCCCCACGGACGACACCTTTATTTATTTGACCTCATCGGATCCTTCTATTGCAACCGTGACCTCACAGGTGCTTTTCCTGCGAGGCGAGAAGATTGCCACCAGCTGGCGCAACGTGACGATCTACAACATTCAACCAGGCTCTGCATGGATCAGCTTCAAGTCTAGCAGTCCGGCGTTGGATTACGACGGCGCAGAAGCAGACAATGCCATCAGAGTGCAATGCCAGCGCGGCTTCCAGATCTCGTCTCTTCTGGTGTATGTTCAGGCGAAGCCAACCAATGGAGGCCTTGCTGTGTTCTCCATCACACCTGATCTCGCACCGACACACAATGTGAGGATGGCAATCTCGTCATCACAGCCCAATCAAACGACCGTGGTGTCAGCAAACATAACGTTTTTCGCGAACCAGGTCAATGAGACGAATGTTACCTTGTCGCACGTGTCCTCTGGATCGCTGAAGGCGCCGGTAGTCCTCACTCTCACTCTCTTCACCCACGTTGACTCCAACTACTATTTTGTAGTGGCGCCGCGAGTGACAGTAGTTCCTCTCGGCACCTTTGTCCTGTCGTCGTCCTTCATCACGGTGCAAAAGGGCAGGCAGACGGACATCACCGTGGCTCCAAACATCGCTCCCGATCAAGACGTTACGGTGCGCGTGCGAGTGTCAAACGAGACAGCGGTCACTGCGACGCAGTCTGTCATCTTTCTAGCCGGTTCCTTGGAGCCGCAGGTAGTCACAGTGACGCACCACATCTTGGGCACAGCTTCGCTCTCATTCTCGGCCGTCAGTGTAGCAGGCAATTACAACGGCGCAGAGCTGGCGGACGCTGTGGATGTGTTTGCCGTGCAAGGCTTCGAGGTGTTCAAACGGGTTCCTGGCATAAAACAGGATGTTATGGGCGAGCGCGTCCCTGAAAAACAAAACGCCTTTATTGTGCAGCCGCAACCATCTTCGCACCTGGCGCAGGCACGCTTCTTGCTCCTAAGCGACCTCCCAGTTGACCGAGATGTGTCTATTACCATTTTATCGTCTGACCAAAGTATTGTGTCGACAATGGGAGCCAGTGTCACGATTGTGCAGGGCACGCGGGGACCAGCTCTGGTGACGGTCCAGCATGGCGGGGTTGCAGGAGAGGCGTTGATTTCCTTCCGCGTCGACACTGTCGGCGGCAATTACAACGGCGTCGAGTCAGGCAACGTCAAAGTGGTGGCGATGCCCCTCCTCATCTTTTCCTCAGCAATCGTCAATATTCAGACCGACGGACTTGGCATTTTTACTGTGCAGCCGGGCACCGCCCCCTCGGAGGACGTGTCAATCCAATGCGTTTCGAGTGACCCGGCCGTCGCGACAGTGACGGCTGCTGTTATCTTGACGGCTGCTGGAGGCACGTCGACGGCAAATACCAAGACCGTCACCCTCGTGTACAAGAAGCAGGGCCAAGTGACGGTGTCCTTTTTCGCATCCGGCGGCAACTTTGACGGGCTTGTCTGGGTCGATGGAATTGTCGCTGCGAGCCGCCCTGGGTTTGTCGTTTCGACTGCTCAGCTCTCGGTGCCATATCACGGAGAAGTGACCTTCACGATCCGCCCAGACACGGTGCCAACAGAGAGTGCCCTGGTGACGGTCACTAGCTCTCAGCAAGCCAAGGCCGCGGCTACCGAAGCCACCCGTACCTTCTATCTGGTGGCTGGCCGGCAGGACACGTTCTCAATCACCATCAAATCGTGGTGCTCAAGTTCCCCTGGCAACTGCGCCCGGGCCGGCGCGACCATCATCGGCTTTGAGGCCACTGCCCTTGCTGGCAGTTCGGGGGCGTCGGGAAACTACGAAGGCGTCGTGTCTGCTCGCACCATCACCGCCTTCGTCGAGCCCCCACGCCTGGTTCTGACACATGGCAATAGTCCACGGGCGCTCCTTGTGCAAGCAGAGTTGGGCGCTACGGCGCTCACAGTGCGCCCGTCGCAGCCTGTCGACGTTGACGTAGTCGTGTCGATCCGTGTGGTTGACACTGCGGTCTGCTCCGCCATCTCCACTCTGATCATCCCAAGGGGCTCCTCGGTCGCGGGCACAGTGGACTCGTCGCAGAACGGTGTCGGCAGAGTGCCCGTGACCTTTCACAGCGTCGGCACTACGCAGATTGAATTTTCAGTCGACTCTCCCGGCGATTCAAAGTTTCTGAAGATCGATCCCGAGATACTGCCGGTGCGCACGCTATCAGGCTTTGCAGTGAGTCCCAGCTACATCAGCCTGCAGCCTGGCACTTCGGTGATGGTAACTATTAGGCCAATGCTTCTGCCGCAGGCGGACGTCGAGTACGTGCTTGAGGTGTCAGACCCGTCTGTCATGACAGTGTCTCCCTCCACATTGACCTTTTCTCCTCCCCGGCTGCTCATTGGAAGAGATGTGGTCGTGAAGGTCGGCTTGCGCGTTGTGCTCTCGGAAGAATTTCAGGTGTTGCCGCGGATAGGGGACGGCACCATCATGCTCACGCTCAACGATAATCTGGATCTTGTGACCGTGGATTGGGATGCTGGCCCCCAAAATCAGACTGTGTCAGCAGGTGCAGGAGGCGTGTACATGCTCGCGCAGGCCCAAAATCTGTCTCACACCGTCCGCGTCTCGCATCTCGGCATTGGCAATGCCTCAATCAGCCTCCGTGCAACTTCGGACGATCCTGTGTACAATGGTGCGCACGTGGTGCACGCAGTCAAGGTGTCTGCTGAGCCCGGCCTCATCTTGATCCCGGCTTCTGCCACGATCCAGTACCAGCAAAGCTCTTCATTTCAGGTCTGGCCGCAGACAGCGCCCTCTTCAGATGTGGCGGTAGCCGTGACCATTGTGGCCACTGACCCTGCGACCGGCTCTTTGAGACCCGATCTTGTGGCGGCAGTCAGCCCGACGAGCTTGTTGCTGTTGAGGAGCGACGGATTGAGCGTACGCAACCGCCGATCGGTGACCGTCACATGTCTGGGTCCGGCCAGCACTGTCCGCGTCCTCTTTGACGGCTCTTCGCCTTCCGCTCTCCCGTTCTCGGATGAGATTCGCTCGAGCAACTACGACAGAATGCAGCACGCTGCTGTTACGGTGCAGTGCTTGCCGGGCTTTGCCCTGGCTCGTGAAGGCGCAACCCCGCAAGCGCTGGCACAGCCGTCCATGCTGTCACTTAGCGCGCTCGCAAGCCCAAAGGGCGCCGTAAGCCTGACGCTCGCGCTGCTAGAGGTGCCTACGGAGCGCGTGACCGTGGTGATAACTGTCAGCGATCTCTCGTTGCTGCTCTTCACGTCGCGGATTTACTTTGAAGCCCTCGAGCAGCAGCAGACCAGGTTGCTCACGTTTTCGCACCGCGGCGGATTCCAGAACGGGACCGCTGTTGTGTCCTTGGCGGCCGCCGGCGGCAATTACCAAGACACTGTTTTGCGCAACGCCATCGTCATTCCCGTCGACGCACCAGCGCTATTAGTCGCGACGAAAAACATCATCGTCAACGCCAATGGCTACAGCACGTTCTCCATCAGTCTGAACACGCCGCCTTCATCGCCTACGGTAGTTTCGGCCGCATCCTCGGACGAGCTTGTGGCGACCGTCGATGGCCCGATTACAATTAGCGACACAGCGCCGTACACCGTGAGAGTAACGCACGGCCACCCCGGCACGGCTAACATTTCGTTTACTGTGTCTTCCGTGCCTGGCAGCACCTACGGTAGCGTTGTGGTAGATCCGGATCTCACAGTGGCGGTTGTAGCCACGCGCCATGGCTTCCGCGTATCCTCGTCCCACATAACACTGGCGCAAGGCACATCGTCTACGCTCAGCATTGCGCCCGACACCAAGCTTGACTCTCGAGTGCAACTTACGGCGACTGTGGTGCCGGCGGGAATCGCGATTGTCAGTCCCTCATCTCACTTCTTCGAACCTGCGTCGACGTTTGCGGCCACCGCCCATGGCTTTCAGCTCACGTGGTCTGGCACGGGCTCTGCCGTTTTGGAGCTGCGCGCAAAGGGCGGCTTGTATCAGGGCTTTGCGTCGACTTCGCAAGTTGCAATTACATCCCTGCCTCCGCTGCCCTCAGCGCCATCAGGATTGGCAGCCACGGCGATGCACGGATCTATTCTCGTCATCTCCTTCTTGCCACCCGGCAGTGGCGATGCCGTGTCTGGCTATCGTGTGCAGGTGTCTGAATCTGCCGACTTTGCGCTTCGCTCTGCCCAGGCGCTGGTGACGTCATCGCCTGTAGACATGGGCCCCCTAACTCGAGGCAGATGCTACTACTACCGAGTTGCAAGCATCAACAGCGCGGGCTACTCAGCCGACGCTGTCTCCTCCTCTTGCACCCGCGCGCTCGATGCGCCGTCGGCAGTCTCTGCTCTGACCGTCGCGGCCATGACCGAGCAAGAGGCTCTCGTGCACTGGCGTCCGCCGGCCGACAGCGGTGATGGTACCTCCCTTGGCGTCGCCATCCTGAGCTACGTCATGGAGGTGGTAGTCAACGGCTCAGCCGTGGTAGCGCAACGACTTGAAGTGCAGGCCCCGAGCTCGTCCCTTCTGCTGCCGATTCGGCCTTCCAACATATACTTGTTGCGTCTGTCAGCTGTGACTTCCGTCACCGTTCTGGGGCCGAGTGAGAATTGGGCCTCTGTGTACTTTGCCTACACTGGGGCACCCGTCGACTACTACGTGCCTCTGGAATTTGCCATTTCGGCCTCTCTCTTGACAGAGAAAGTGGGAAGGACCTCGTCCTTCACTATCACGCCGGGGTCAGCGCCGTACGTGGATGCTGTCGTGCGCATAAAGAGCAACGTTCCGTCGTCTGCTTCAGCTCTGACATCACAGGTCATTTTTCGAAAGGGCCTCACAACAGCGCAAACTGTCGTTATCGCGCATCGACAGCGCGGCGGCACCAATCTCACGTTTGAAGTCGATGGATCAAATTATCGCGGGCTACGAGAGTGGCAAGTCCAAGTGGAGACGTTGCCCTCCGACGACCCAGCGGCATGACACTGCTGAATCCCGGCTCGCTCTTATGTGTTGTTAATATACCCTTTCTTCACCCTCTGCATATACTGTGAAGATTGTCTGTCGCCTCTTGCCGCCTGTGTGGCCCGGAGCCCGGTGTTTTTCATACACGAGTCAAATTCCCTTATTTTTTCCATCCCCCTGGTTTCTTTTTCCATCTGTTTGGGGGCACATTTCTGTGTGTTGGCACATTCATGATGGTGCACTGGCAGGTCATATTTGGCACATTTGCGCAACCTTTATGTGCCAAGTTTTGCACCCACACCAGACAGTGTGGGGTCACTGATCCGGGTGAGTCCCACTGTCGAGAGTCCACAGAGAGAGAGAGAGAGAGTGAGTGAGAGAGAGAGAGAGAGAGAGAGAGAGAGA
>Ga0115006_10003358_pt1 | contig 10845 bp, 11 predicted proteins | sample ArcOceMetagenome_3_FD_88943 | JGI IMG/M metagenome (GOLD analysis project Ga0115006, IMG submission 88943) | Marine eukaryotic phytoplankton communities from Arctic Ocean - Arctic Ocean- Svalbard ARC20M Metagenome | ecosystem: Environmental > Aquatic > Marine > Oceanic | place: Arctic Ocean...
CAGAATCACCCTCACACTGCCCCCCGTGCCCACCGCGCTCTTGCACTCCAACGTCGTCTCTGACACCCTCTCGCTCGACTCACATCCCGTCACCCCCATTCGAGCCCCCGGGCTCGCTCCTTCTGTCCAGAAGCTGTCCCCGAGCATACTGATGGTTGCTGCTGATGATCCTTTCATATTTACCCTGTTCACAATTATTGTGGTTGGAGTGTTGTCATTTACTTTGTACACTGTTGTCCGTTTCGTGACTGCGCTCACCGCAGGGAATTCATACGACACCGCCATGCTCATGCTCATCACCTGCTCCCCAAGTGTCAGCGTTATGCGCAGTGTCCTGAACACCCCGGCCGGTGTCTTGCACATGACGCTGCTCTCTGATATCCATGCAGATGATTTTGCGGTAGTCTGCCCCACCGAGATTCTCACAGACGCATCATTCTGGAGAAACCCTACACCCATTAGTGTGATGTTTTCGTTTCCCGCTGATTTGAAGTTGGGCTTTCCAGGTTGCGATACGGAGACCTCATCAACAGAAAATGTCCCTGATCTGCTAGAAATTTGGTGTCCTGCAGTCATGATCAATCGATTGGTCCTCGCAATTCCAGGGATGGGCAAGCACATGATGCAAGTCGTTGACATCCACTCTGATGGTGCGCAGGCGGAGTCGCCTGCTCGTATGACTGCTGATATACCCTGGATGGACATACCACTTCCGACAGCCAATACACGAGAAAATTTGGTAATTGTATGATTCGTGCTGGTCAGAATTGCGACATCATAAGTATAAATATCTGTCATGCTGGAAGTTACCTCTCCGTGTGTGATAACTAAAGAAGCAGTTTGCTGTGATCCGAATCCTACCCTACAAACCAATCGGTGTGGGTCGTCCCATATCGTTTCCTCGCAGCCCGTGCTTCCTATTCGAGCAGACTCGCTGAAACTTCTAAATGTCCTCAAGTTTGACACGAGTGCTGCGGCTCTTGGAGATTCCATTGGTCCAGAATTTGCTCCTGATCTTTCCCATGCACCATAATCAGATGGCCATGCCATAGGTTTGCCTGGCTCTATAATTTCATACGTGTCGAAAGAAAAAGCCTCCGTACTGCTAGAAACTTGCGTGTGAACGGTCACCGTCAGCCGTAAGCATCGTCTTGAAGACAACGGCACCGAGCAGAGCATGTCGGTTTCAGAATACCAGTTCGTTTGCTCACATCCAGTCGCTTCAAGTCTCGATTGAAGGCTTTGCGACACCAAGCCTAGCCCAGATGCTACAATCGACATAGGCTCAGAAGTCACCATATTTGACCGCACAGAAGAGCTCACGGATATCACGTCGACTGACAAAGCACTTTTTGCTGTTCCACGAATTTCTCCGGCTGTGATTGCAACATGAGAAGATGCTTTCGAGCCCATCGCAGTTTTGCACACAAGACTCGAATCTGACAACCAAAAGCTTGATTCACACGCTGTCTTGCCTACCCTTGTAGACCATGTCAAATCCGGTTCATGCCCCCAGGATTTGCCCAGAATTGTCACTGTCGACGAGCCCAATGCAGGATAGTTGCTATGATTGCTAGGATACGGTGGGGACGCGACGCTCACCTGCAATGCATTCGAGGCTCGGCCTAATCCAAGAGGATTCGAAGCACGAACACGTACAAAGTATTCTGTTCCAGGAGCCAGACTCAGGCCATGCGTCGAGTCCAAGCGTTGATATAAGTTAGCAATTTCGCCCGTTTCAATTAGTACTGGGATAGATTCGTTGAAAAACTCCATATTGCTCACTTCAACCGTGTATGAGCGCAACGGAACCGAAAAGTTATTGCCGTCTCCGGTATCTTCAGGACCTATCCACCAAACTTTCAGGTACGGCTCAGGGTGATTTCCTGCGTGCGCTGCTACTAGAGTTGGTGACGATGGAACTCCAAGTGTCAAACCTTCGACCTCAGAAACACCCCATGGTCCGATACCGGTTAGAGTCCGCGCACGAACTCGTGCGAAAAATCGCGAGCTCATCGGTAGCTGATCTACGGTGACACGTGCCTCGCCTATCGTTGTATCTGCATGTTGTTCTCCCAACTGTGGCTCAAAGAAAGTCAAATTTCTAAACAGGGGAGTGTTGAAAGACTGCGTTTTAGAAATTTGCACATCAAACTCAGCGCCCTCCAGGAATGCAGCACATGACTTTGGAGAGATCCAAGTGAGAATTAAGGATGTCGCTGAAACATCTGCATGACATAGCTCATCTGGGTCACCATGGTGCAGGCAAAACCTCACGCGCTCTGGCTCCTTGCAAAGACCCAGGGCGGTGATGGAAGCAGGAGCGAATGCAACTTCCACTGACTCTGAGCCTGTAGAGTTGAAGGCCAAGAGCGTCATTTCATATTGAAGTCCCTGTGTGATGTTCATTCCCCCTTCGTGCAGCGGGCTCAATGCATCGAGCAGGCTTGCATTTACTTTGTCCAGTTCAAATGTAAGGTCAAACGGACCAAAGACCTGCAGAAAATCCAAACAACAGTCTAAGTCCTCAACATTGCACTTGCTGCGAATGTCAGAATCCCGTACCATACGCATCGCTCAGGGCGCACCTTGAAGAAGATAATGGAGGAATCAACATCTTTCACAAAGAGCCGATATCTGCAAGCATCAAGGAAAAACATCTCATGTTACGCACGTGCACCTCCCTCCGATGCTGAAATCTGCACCTCTGACCCCCACTATCTGCCCAAACTTCTGCCGCGAGCTTCGCTTGCTAGAAACAGTGAGGTTTAGGCTATCGGCACGGGACAACTCACCCTCCTGTGGGCTTTCCTTCAGCCGGCGTCTCCCATGAAATGAAAAATCGCTCCACACCCGGCGCGACAACCAATGGATTGCGCGGTTCTGTCGGCGGCTCGAATCTTTCAATGAGACATTGTGCAGAACACCCGTCTCCGTGAATTCGATTCTGGTCGTCACATTCTTCTGGCCGTGCGACGACGCCATCGCCGCACTCCCACAAGCATTGGCCTGAACAGTCGTCTCCCGATAATGTATTATTGTCATCACACTGCTCCATTCCAAACCCTGGGGCCAATCCATTCCATTCGGGGCACACTGGATAGGTAATGCGAGAACTTGTGTATGTCGCAGTTCTCAGCAGGTCTCCAACAGACTTCTTGATCATTATGGTAGGCAGATGGACGTATTGGCCACACGATTGGGGCGGCATGTATATGAGATGCTCATCAATGGATTCGATTAGAACTCCCTTTGCCTTTGCGATTTCAGCATAAACCGCCATTTTGCAGAACTCACAGTGAGATGTAGCTTGGATCAAAACGATTTTGTCAGTGTAATCATGTGTTTTCAACTGATGGCATCCATCGATTGGATCCGCAATCACAAGCTGCCCATGGTATGTCATGCCAGGAGAGTGTCGAAAGTCCGCGCCGAAGTCAGCATTTTGCATTTCGTAATATTCCGTTTGTCCTGCTGCCGTATCGACTTTAAATTTCAAAGGAGGATGCTGGTATCCGTGCTTCTTCCACTCCTGTTGGCATAAAGTTGTGATGAAAAATAAAAAACGTAAGCAATTGGCTGGGTAAAAATAACAATCAAAGGTCAAAGGCGTTGCATTTACGGCAGGCTTCGTTACAATGTCAATACTTCCACCTGGATTGATATGGCACCGTCATGATTTGTGTCGAGATACATCATGTATCCCATCTTATGTTCATCCGAAATGCCCAGAGCGTCCAAAGCATACGGCCATTCCTTTGGATTGCTTTCCAATTTGAAATTTCGGTTTTTATCGAGTTTGGCCCAGATCATTCCCTCTGTGACTTAGGAAGTCAGTATAAACTCAAAAACACCACAGCCGACATGTCTCCGTTCCATTCCCTATGCCGTGACATCGCATGAGCAGCAGAGCTAAAAGAAGCTTGCAAAATACTGCGGCACTTGAGACCAGGCAATACAACAGAGCGAGGCAAGTGGGATCGATAAGCACTGCTATGTTTTGCGTTCGCGCAAAGGTTGTGGACAAACCTGACAGATAGCAGCCGACTTCAACTACGTGACCGTCGCCGCATTGTGTGTGGCAGCCTGCTGGATCAGTGCATTCGTAAATGCCCCTTTCAATTGTGCAACTTGACGAGCAACCGTCAAAACTCTCTTGGTTTCCATCATCACACTCTTCATCAGACGATACAATGCCGTTTCCACATTCTGACATGCATTGAGCCGAGCATCCGTCTCCTGAGACCAAGTTCCCATCATCGCATTGCTCCATGCCAAACCCTGGTTTCATCGCGGTGCCGGACAGACAAGTGGGAAAGACAATCGACGCTGCCGTGTATCGCGCGTGCTGAAGTTCTTGCCCCACCGAAAATGGCACCATGATAGATGGAATCGTCACATCAGCACCACACGTCCCATATGTCATGTGTAAAAGCGTCTCGTCAAGATTTGCAATTATCACGGCCTTAGCTCCTGCTGCTTGCGCTGCCTTTGCCTTGATACAGAATTCGCAGGTCCCCCGTTGTGCCAATATAATTCTGTCAACATAGTGTCCCGTCAACTGAGCACAAGCTTCTATGGGGTCTGCTATCGCAATTATGCCTCCGTGGACCGTTCCAGGCACTTGGCGCAGGTCTGGGCCAAAGTCTGCAGTTTCCATAGGGTGTGTTTCGACAGTCCCGTCGAAAGTTGTGATTCTCAGCGCTAATGGTGGGTGGATGTTGCCTGCCGCCTCCCATTCCTGCAGAGAAATTCTTCCGTTGGAGTTGGAGTCCATCTCTTGGAACCTCCCTGCGGCGTCGCTGCGTGCGATTCCGACTACCTCCATCACAAGACGAGCCTCACTTTGATCGAGCTCGCCATCCCCGTCCTGATCGTAGCGCGCAAAGGCAAAGGAAACTGCCGGGTTCCAGGTCAAGCAGGTCACAGTGTCAGCGGAAGCAAGCAGGGAGTAAGGCAAATCGTGCACATTTGTCAATTGTTCTCTCACCTCCAAGTTCGCAGCCGCCCAATCCACCGACCGCAAGGCCATCTCCGCATCGGGATTCACATCCCATCGGCGAGCACTCTAGGAATCCAGGCTCCAGCGAACACGAGGATGAGCAGCCGTCGCCATCGTTCAGGTTTCCGTCATCGCAAGCCTCCGCGCCCTCGATCGCGCTGTTGCCGCATTCACGAACGCAATTCGGATTGCAACCGTCTGCCGAATCTTGGTTTCCGTCATCGCATGTTTCCATGCCGTACCCTGGCATCACAGTACCCCCGTCTAGGCACGTGGGAAAGACCAATTCCGCTGGCTCGTGGTGCCCCACGTTCTCAAGCAGGGTTCCGACTGAGTGCTGAATCATGATAGAAGGAATCGTCACGTCCTGCCCGCACGAGCCAACTGTCATGTGGACCAGGGACTCGTCGGTGTTGGCGACAATGACAGCCTTTGCGCCCGCTTGCTGGGCCATCTTCGCCTTGACGCAAAATTCGCACTGGCCCCTCTTCATGAGCACCATCTTGTCCGTGTAAATGCCGGGGGGGCCTTGCAGCGTGTCGCATCCCTCGATGGGGAACGCAATCCACAGCATCCCGCTGTACGTCTGTCCGAGCGTGCTCCGAAACTGCGCCCCAAAGTCTGCGGACTGCGCCGGGAAGTTTCTGTCCAGGCCGCTCTGGGCTGTCACCCGCATCGCAATCGGCGGTTGCATGTTGCCTGCCAGCTCCCACTCCCCCAGCGTCATCGTCCCGTCGTGATTGCGGTCCACCCCCTCAAAGTTTGCGCCCATCTCGTCGCCGGGCACGCCCATCGCGGCGAGCAGCCCCCGGGCCTCGTGCGCGTCGATCGCGGCGTTCCCGTCGGCATCGTGGCGCCCGAATGCAAACGAGGCCCCCACCTCACATCCCCCGCCCCGGCGATAGCCGTCGCCGCAGGCCGTCGTGAAGCCCGCGTGAGAGCCCGCGTAGAAGCCCTTGCAGGCCTCGCCGGACGCGAGGAGGCCGGTGTGCGGGTTGCCGCACTCCGCGGGAACCTGTGTGGCGCCGCGCCCGCAGCACCACGACAGCACCAGAAAACTGAGCCGCACCAGCTGCGTCATCCGAGCCCGGCGCGCTGCATCGCTGCTCCCCGCAGGCGCGCCGCGCGCGCGCGCGCCGCGCGCGCCGCGCCGCCCTTGCGGCGCCAGCGTGTCGCTCACGGGCACCCGCGTGGCGCGACGCGCGCCGGCGGGGTGCGCCGCCCCGGATGAAGGCTCCCCGCGTGGTGAAGCGCCCGCGGCCGTCTGCCCCGCCGCGCCCCGCGCGCTGTGGACCTCCCCGGGCGCTCCCTCGGGCGCCATTGGCCCGTGGTCCAAAGTGCGAGATCCTTTTGTACTGCCATCGATGCGCACAGGGCGCAGACATAACCGCTGGGGGGAGTCACGGGCCCGTGACGTGACGTGGTTCGTGTCTTTTAAGGGCCCTCCTTTGTGAATCCTTGTCCCCAAAAAAAAGGGTAAGGGCTGCTGATAGCCTCTCGTGCGTCAGGCGGAGGTGGGCAGGCGGCAGGAGAGGCGGCGAGAGCGGGGCGGGTGTGCGTCTGCCGGCTGGTGTGCGTCTGCCAGCAGCTGCTGCGTGTCACGCGGCAGCTGCTGCGGCGATGCACGGAGACTGGTGTGCGTCTGCCGGCTGGTGTGCGTCTGCCAGCAGCTGCTGCGTGTTACGCGGCAGCGGCTGCAGCGATGCACGGAGACAGCGCGGCTGCGGCCACGCGGGCGGGGTCCAGGGGGCTGTCGCGTGTGTACGCGGGCGCCATGCACGTGCAGACCGAGTGCACGGGGCCCCTGGGTGCGTGCGTGCTGCACGCGAGGAGGCTACCCTCGTCCGCGCGCAGACCCGCGGCAGGGGCTCACGGGTGAGTGTCGACGGCAGGTTTCAGGATGCAGATCTTCGTGAAGACCCTGACGGGTAAGACCATCACCCTGGAGGTGGAGTCCTCGGACACCATCGACATGGTGAAGTCGAAGATCCAGGACAAGGAGGGCATCCCGCCTGACCAGCAGCGCCTCATCTTCGCGGGAAAGCAGCTTGAGGATGGACGCACCCTTGCGGATTACAACATCCAGAAGGGTGAGGCTGCTCGTTCTCCCCCTCTGATAGCATGCGTGCCTGCGTGCAGGCGGGCGGGCGGGCGGGTGTGCAGTGTGTGCGTGCTGGGAGGATGGGGAGGAGTGGGGGGGAAGGGTGTCTCGCTGCTCCGCGGGTGCACCCTGCCGGAATTTGGTGCGGCCTGGGTGCGAGAATCGAGAGGCGCAGGGAGTGCTGGGATCCAGCAACTGAACAGGGGTCGCGTGCGCCGGTATGCGTTTTTGTGCGCGTGGCAATTGGTATGTTTCGTGACGATAGCTGTCTGCTTTCCGACTTGCCAGAATCCACCCTGCACTTGGTGCTGCGTCTGCGTGGTGGCATCATCGAGCCCTCCCTCCTGGTGCTGGCCCGCAAGTACCGCGCCGACAAGAAAGTTTGCCGCATGTAAGTCGATGCCCCCCACCTGTTCCTCGCCCTTACATTCGCCCCTTGGCACGTGCATCTGGTCAGCAAGCGCTCTGGACAGGCGCAGCGCAGTGCGGGTTAGGTCTTGGACGTGCTCGAGGCTGCGGAGGGTGTCGTGGCACATCTGAGCGCAGCTTCGCGCAGCAGTACGTGGCATGCAATGGCGTGAGAGTGGAGTAAGGACGGTATCACGTGGTAGAGCACTGCGTGCGTGTGGGGCAGTTTCGGCAGTTTCGGACAGGACAGCACTGCAGGCGGGCAAGGAGCGCAAGAGGATGCATGATCAAGGCAGAAATCAGTGGCGATTGATGCCGCAGACATACAGAAAGAGGGACGATCGTGCAGCGGTCATGCCGACCGGGGCTGCGGTGGAATGGGCAGTGTGCGAAGGAGACCTCGTGTGCGTGTAGCTTGCTCTGACGCCGTTGTCTCTTGTGTGGAACGCGTGTGGTCTGCAGCTGCTACGCCCGCCTTCCCGTGCGTGCCTCCAACTGCAGGAAGAAGAAGTGCGGCCACAGCTCGCAGCTCCGCATGAAGAAGAAGCTCAAGTAAGCCTGTACACACGACACACGGTAGCGGTTGAATAAAGCTACAACATGGGGATTCCTCTTGGCATGCTGGTGCTCTCACACCGGTCCTGCTGTCGCCAATCCGCCGCCGCGCTGCTTGGCGGGCTGGGTTGGCGGGGCTACGCCGACCGGGATCTGGCCCGTTCGTAGATGGCTTTGCGGTGGCTCCCCTGCACGATGTCACCCGAGCTGTCCCCGGCCCGGGTCTCCTCTTGTAATATGCCCTCCCTCCTCCCTCCTCTCCCTCCCCTCTCTCCCTCTCCCCTCCGTCCTCCCCGCCCTCTCCCTCCCTCTCTGCTCCCGGGTGCCCCTCCCTTCCTTCCTCTGCTTTACGCTGTCACTCCAGCGGTACTCCCACCCCTCGTTGTCTCTCCTTCGTTCTCTTTTCTTTTCCCCTCTCTCAAAGAGGGGAGGGGAGGAGGAAAACAGGCCCGGGGAGAGGGAGGGAGAAGGGAGAGAAGGAGAGGGAGTGACAAAACCTTCTTGTCTTTTGGTTTGGAAACAAAACGCAAGGGAGAAGGGGCGAGGAGAGCGGGAGAGGAGAGAGGAAGACGAGAGAAGAGAGGAGCGGTACCGTAGAGGCAGGGAGAGGAAGCAGAAAAGAGAAGGCAAATCTACGAGTGCACAACAGGCCTGCCTGCCGGAGACCCGTGGCCCGTGGTCCGCCGGCCGCCGCGATGTTGACCCATCCCTGTGCTCTTGCCCCCGACCCCGCCCCCGCCCCCTCCCGCCCCAGCTCGCACTGGAGGACGGTGCTCGAATGCTGAGGCCCGGGCACCGCGGATCTAAACACCGCTTAAACCTCATCCAAATCTTTAATCGCTTAATCAAATACAGGGATCGGGCTGGCTCTGCCGCATGCTATTCTCAGGCTTGGAAATCAGAACGGCATCTGGCTTTCCACAGCCTCGCTGATAACTGGGATCTCGTTCGGCGTCTTCCCTGCTGCGTTCTGTAGGCAAGAGTAGATGCAAGAGAACAAGATGGCGTAGAACACGGTGTTGGCGCCGGTCTCGGCAAGACCCGAGGGGATGAACTGGTTGGTCGGGCCGACCACTGACCGAAGGAGCTGCGGGAAGATGAGGACCACGTCCAGGTACACTGCCTGCGCCGGGCCACCGCCGCCGCGCCACCCATATGCCCATATGCCCATGTGCGCAGGACCACGTCAGCGCACTGAACGATAGTGCCGGCAAGCGCCGGCCGGCCGCGCAACACCAGGACGCGGGCGCGGCCCGCCCCGATACACTACACCACACATGCACACACCCCTAGCGAGCACCGGTGAGACAAGAGAGATCAGCGAACGCAAAACGGAGGCGCGACCTGGAGAGTGTTGAAGCGCACCAAGCGCGAGAAGGTCGGGTTGCGCGCCACAAAGGAGAAGAGCACGATGAAGATGCCAAAGGACACAAACGGAAGGTTGAGCAGCTGGATCACAGGGAACAGGGGCAGGAAGGGAATGGCGAGGAGCGGGTACGAGTCGAAGAGGTAGTGCCCCCACTCGAAGGAGTCTGCCAGCGGAAGTGCATATGGCAGGCACGCCACGAAGCGGTCCAGCGCACCCTCGCCCTCATCCTTCGACTGCATGCGCAGCGCCAGGCGCTGGCTCTGCAAGGCCTGGGCCCGCGGCCGCCTCGCGGGCAGAGTCACGCCACCCCCGCGCTGCCCAGTCTGCAGCGCCAGCGCCGGCCGCGAGCCCGCCACAGGCACCGCTGGCGCAAAGGCGTGGGCCGCCGACAGGATCGCAAGCGCCACCACGGGCCGCGCTACGCTGCCCGACATCATGGTTGTGCGTCTTGTGCCTCTCGCGGCCGGACGCGATGACGTGAGAAAATAAAAATGCATGAAAAAAAATTTTTGAAGGCAAATTTTGCCTTCATTTGGAGACAATGGCGGCGGTGTAGGGGTGGGGGTGGGGCAGGAGCAAACGCGATGGACGGGGACGACCTGCGGGTCAAGGCAGCGGCGCACGTTGCCGACGCAATTCGGTCCGACACGGCCGGGGACCGGGTAACGGCCGCCGCGAGCTACGACGCAGCAGGGGCCACGCTCAGCAGTCTCCTCGAGAGCGGGCTTGCCAGCGACGGCGACCGGCCGTCGCTCGAGCGCAAAATTGAGCAGTACACGCGGCGGGCAGAGCAGCTCCGCACCGCGCAGCTGGTGGACGCCCTGCCGGACGTTCCCGACGGTGACACCCACCGCGCGGGTGCTGCAGAGCCGCGGCCGCCCGCCGAGCCGCCCGCAGCGGCACCCGAAGCTGCGGGGGCGGCGGCGGCCAGTGCGGCGGCGGCCAGTGCGGCGGGGGAGAGGGCAGCAGGGGCGGCTGCGCAGCCCGCGCAGTCGTCTGTGTCAACGATCAAGGCGGGCTTTGAAAATGCCAGCGCCGCTGTCGCCCGTGCCAAGGAGTTGGACGAAACGTACCAGGTGGCGAGCACCGTCCACACGCCCGCACGTGCACGTGCACTCGCGCAGCGCAACGCACGCATGCGCGCGGGGTCCCTGACACGTACCCCGCCCGCAGGTCAGCATGAGGTTAGGGTGTGCGGCTGTGGCGACGTATGAAACGGCGAAGAGTCTGGAAGAAGACTACCAGCTCTCGACCAAGTACTAGCCTCGCCCGTACCCCAGCTCCCTCCCTGCTACCAGTCTCTCTGCTTTGTCCACCGCCGGCCTTCCTTCCCTCCCTCCTCCTCCTCCTCTCCCCCCCCCCCCCCCCCCCCCCCCCCCCCCCCTCCCCCCCCCCCCCCCCCCCCCCCCC
>Ga0115006_10003362_pt1 | contig 10843 bp, 8 predicted proteins | sample ArcOceMetagenome_3_FD_88943 | JGI IMG/M metagenome (GOLD analysis project Ga0115006, IMG submission 88943) | Marine eukaryotic phytoplankton communities from Arctic Ocean - Arctic Ocean- Svalbard ARC20M Metagenome | ecosystem: Environmental > Aquatic > Marine > Oceanic | place: Arctic Ocean...
CGCCTTTTTAATTAAATTTCCCATATATCATTAAAGCGCTTCTCAGTTCTGTAGTTTGTGACAGAATCAGCTACAATTACTCATGCCGAAAATATAGGGAAGCTACCCGTTGACTCGCGAAAATCCAAAAAAATCTAGAAACTCCCAATTAGACGTTAGCTCAACTGGTTCGCGAGGCAAATTGTTGTTTGCTGAAGGAGCATTAATTGGCTGGCTGGTCTTGTGTGTCATCCTCTTCCTTTCGCTATTGAGCTACTCTCCTCAAGATCCAGGTTGGTCGCATACGGGTACTAGAGAGGGCATAAGCAATTTGATAGGCCCAGCTGGAGCGTGGATGTCAGACATTGTTTTCGCGCTATTTGGTGTGATGGCTTATCTGCTGCCGTTACTCTTAGCGGTCCGTGCACTGCAGATTTTACGTACCTATTTTCTGCATGAGCCAGACGGTTTTGACTCTGCCTCATGGGTGCTGCGGGTGGTTGGCTTTATGCTGGTCATGATCAGTGCAACGTCTCTTGCCAATATCCAATATCAGGACATTGCCAATTCATTCCCTGAGGGAATGGGCGGCATTCTGGGTAAGTATATCGGCGATGCGATAATCTCAACATTTAGCCATACCGGAAGTACGCTGCTGTTGTTAGCGCTGTTTCTATTTGGCTTGACGGTTTTTGCCGATATTTCCTGGATAAAGCTGATTGATCGGCTTGGTCTCCTGACGATGATTGCTTTTGATACTGTCCGCCAGTGGTACAGTGCACGAAGAATTCGCAAAGAAGATCAAAAGAAAGCTAAAGCTGCTCTCGCAGAACGTATCGTCAAGGTAGAAAGCGCTGTGAAAAAACAGCAAACTCGTATACCACCGGCTATACAGCCAATAGTGCAAACAAAACCGCAAAGCCCTAGGGTACTTAGGGAGCAGCAACAGAAACTGTTCGATGACAGTCAAGTAATTGGCTCGTTACCACCCATTAACCTACTCGACCCGCCGGATAAAACCGGCGTGACAGGCTATTCAGCTGATTCTTTAGAGCACCTATCACGACTACTAGAGCTGAAGCTTCTAGATTTTGGTATCAGTGCAGTGGTGGTCGAAGTCCTTCCTGGCCCGGTTGTCACTCGGTTTGAAATTCAGCCAGCCGCAGGCATTAAGGTTAGTCGTATCAGTGGACTGGCGAAGGATTTGGCGCGGTCGATGGCGGTGATCAGTGTCCGGGTTGTGGAAGTGATTCCTGGAAAATCGGTAGTGGGTATAGAAATACCCAATGAGAAACGCGAAATGGTGCGATTGAGTGAGGTACTTTCCTCCGAAGCCTATGATCGCTCTACCTCGCCACTGACGCTAGCGCTCGGAAATGATATTGCTGGGGTTCCTACTGTCGCCGACCTTGCACGTATGCCACATCTTCTGGTCGCCGGTACGACAGGTTCAGGCAAGTCTGTGGGAATTAACGCAATGTTACTCAGCCTACTATTTAAGGCATCCCCAGATGAAGTCAAATTAATACTGATTGACCCGAAAATGCTCGAGTTATCTATTTATGATGATATCCCGCATTTACTAACGCCTGTGATTACCGACATGAAAGACGCCGCCAGCGGCTTGCGTTGGTGTGTTGGTGAGATGGAACGACGCTATAAGCTGATGGCGGCCTTGGGTGTGCGTAATATTGCCGGCTATAACCGTAAGATTGAAGATGCCATAAAGGCTGATAACCCAATTGTTGATCCGTTGTGGACCTTCGACCCTTCTGCCATGGGTTGGGACGCAGAGCAGGAACCGCCAGAGGCTCCTACCCTTGAATCTCTGCCGTACATTGTTGTGGTGATCGATGAGTTTGCCGATATGATGATGATCGTTGGCAAGAAAGTAGAACAGTTGATTGCTCGAATTGCTCAGAAAGCGCGAGCTGCCGGGATCCATCTAATTCTAGCTACTCAGCGACCCTCGGTTGACGTCATTACCGGCCTCATAAAAGCCAACGTACCAACTCGCATTGCGTTTCAAGTATCTTCCAAAATCGATTCCCGTACAATTCTTGATCAGGGTGGCGCTGAACAATTGCTTGGCCATGGCGACATGCTTTATTTACCTCCGGGTACCAGCGTCCCTGAGCGCATTCATGGCGCTTTTGTTGACGACCATGAAGTCCATAAAGTGGTCGCAGACTGGAAGCGCCGTGGCGCGCCCAATTACCTTACAGAGATCACTGATGAAAGGGCAGTTTCTTCAATTGCCGTTCCTGGGTTCGAGAGTGCTGATAATGGCGGAGAAGGCAATGAATCAGATCCTCTGTATGACGAGGCAGTGGCCTTTGTACTTGAAAGTCGCAAGGCGTCAATATCCTCAGTGCAGCGTAAGCTAAGAGTTGGCTACAACAGAGCCGCACGATTAATTGAGCAAATGGAAGAGAGTGGTATTGTCAGCTCAATGAGTAGTAATGGCGCCCGTGAGATTTTAGCCCCTAACCATAAATGAGTTTTTTACAGACCACAAAGTTATGAATATTTATCAATCTATTTTTTTAGCTCTCCTTATCGGGGGTAGCAACGTTGCCAACAGCGATTCGATAAGTGAAAAACTGTCTGCACTTCTGCGACCGATAGAGTCCATGTCGGCTAACTTTACCCAGCAATTGTTCGATGCAGACGATAGTGAACTTGAATTGTTTGAAGGTGTTTTTAAACTCGCTAAGCCCGGTAAAATGCTCTGGCATATCAAGCAACCCATGGAGCAGAAGTTAGTGTCTGATGGTGAGGTACTGTGGATATATGATCCGGATTTAGAGCAGGTGGTAATAGAAAGCTTTGCTGACAAGATTAAATCAACACCGATCGCGCTTTTCAATGGGCAGGTGGCTGATTTAGACTCCCGTTATACGATAACTCAGCAACATACAGAGCGTAGTACCGAAATTTTTACGCTGTCTCCCAAAGACACTAGCAGCTTATTTAGTCGCATTGACATTACCTTCGTAGACTCCGTACCTCAGTCGATCGCGGTTATCGATACCTTCGAACAGCGCACGCTAATTGTGTTCGACAAACTTAGTGTAAATCCGCTGTTCGATCCGTCTATATTTAGTTTTATTATTCCTAATCAGGTCGATGTTATTAACAATGTCCGATGATCTATTTAGCCGAGAAGTCTACCGTCCGCTGGCCGCTCGTATGCGGCCTAACAGTTTGGATAATTTTTACGGCCAACAGCACCTTATAGCGCCTAATCGACCGCTCCGCGAGGCTATTGACGGCGGGATGTTGCACTCAATGATATTTTGGGGCCCCCCAGGTGTTGGCAAAACGACCCTCGCTAAGATAATTGCCCATCGAGTAGATGCGCACTTTGAAAGTATCTCGGCTGTTCTATCCGGCGTTAAGGAAATACGTAGCGCCATTGCAAAAGCCCAAGAGCAGCGAGATGTGCGAGGTCGCAAAACGATTTTATTTGTGGATGAGGTTCATCGCTTTAACAAATCCCAACAGGATGCATTTTTACCCTTTGTTGAGGATGGCACTGTAGTTTTTATTGGGGCAACCACAGAAAACCCATCGTTTGAGCTAAATAATGCGCTGTTGTCACGGTGTCGAGTGTATGTCTTAAAGAGCCTGACTGAGTCAGATATCCTCACGGTAGTCCAGCAAGCTCTTGTAAATAAAGAGCAGGGCTTGGGAGACCAAAAGTTGCAGTTTGAAGAGAAAGCACTATCAACCCTAGCTATTGCGGCTGATGGGGACGCTAGACGAGCACTTAATCTACTTGAAATAGCCAGCGATTTGGCAAGTCAGGGCCAAGATAATGGCGTTATTGATAGTGACATCCTTGAGCAGATCTTGGTGGGCGATAGCCGTCGTTTTGACAAAGGTGGAGAATACTTCTACGACCAAATTTCGGCATTACATAAGGCTATTCGGGGATCTTCCGTCGACGCTGGTCTTTATTGGTTATGCCGTATGTTGGACGGCGGCTGTGATCCCATTTATTTAGCCAGGCGTCTGGTGCGAATTGCCAATGAGGACATCGGTAATGCAGACCCCAGATCCCTAGAACTGGCGTTGAGTGCTTGGAATGTTCAAGAGCGTCTGGGCAGCCCTGAGGGCGAGCTAGCCTTGGCTCAAGCCGTTCTTTATATGGCGGCAGCGCCAAAAAGTAATGCGGTTTATAGTGCGTTTAATGCCGCTATGGCCGATGTTAGGTCACTCCCCACATATGACGTACCAGTGCATCTGCGTAATGCGCCAACCGCTCTGATGAAAGATTTGGATTATGGGAAAGATTATCGCTATGCGCACAACGAAAAGGGCGGCTATGCTGCTGGAGAAAACTATCTCCCAGACGAATTAAAGGGCAAGCAGTACTATTACCCAACCGATCGCGGGTTAGAGAAAAAGATCAGCGAAAAACTAGATTACCTGCGGAGCCTAGACGATACTGGTGGCTCAGACAATAAGGATCATCAATAATGCATTGGTTTGCTGTTGCCATTGGCGGAGCGCTCGGCTCAATAGCCCGCTACGCTCTTAGCACCTGGATATTTGATGTATCCAGCCACAAATTCCCCTATGCCACCCTCGCTGTCAATGTGCTGGGTAGTTTTGTGATGGGTATTTTATTTGTCATTATCGTCGAGAAGGCCGCATTGCCTACCGAAATGCGAAGCCTGCTAATGATCGGATTTCTCGGTGCATTTACAACCTTCTCAACATTCTCGCTTGATGCCCTTGGTCTGTGGCAGAATGGCCACATTTTTATGTCGCTGGTATATATGCTAGCGACCGTTATTTTATGCTTAATCGCCATTAGCAGTGCGATTTGGCTCACCCGACTATTGTAAGGAATACAACATGATTGACCCAAAGCTACTGCGCTCCGACTTAGAGAGTGTTGCCGAGCAGTTAAAGGTAAAGCGCTTTGACCTAGATTGTGATGGTTTTTTAGCGCTCGAAGCACAGCGAAAGACGCTCCAATTAGAAGCTGAGAGCGTTCAACAGGAACGCAATGCCTACTCCAAGTCCATGGGTAAATTAATGGGTGAAGCTAAAGCTAAGGGTGAAGATATTGAGCCCTTAAAGCTAAAGGGTGAGCAGTTAAAAAATGATTCAGCTGCCGCAGATACCGCTCTGGCTGCAGTTCAAGAACAACTCGATGAACTTGTGCAGGGGATTCCAAATTTACCGCATCCATCGGTGCCTGCAGGCAATGATGAAGATGATAATGTTGAGTTACGTACTTGGGGCACGCCTTCAAAGTGGGACTTTGCCGTCAAGGATCATGTCGATCTAGGCGCAGACTTAGGCCAATTGGACTTTGATAGAGCCGCTAAAATAACTGGCTCACGGTTTTCTCAGATGCGTGGTGGCTTAGCCAGTCTACATCGTGCATTAACCCAATTTATGCTCAATACTCATATTCATGAACATGGCTATGAGGAGGTCTACGTGCCTTATATTGTCAATCGTGAGTCACTCTTTGGAACGGGACAGTTACCCAAATTCGAAGAAGATTTATTTAAACTTGAAGATGAGCGAGGGTTATATTTGATACCCACCGCTGAAGTACCGGTAACCAATATTTACCGCAACGAAATTGTTGAAGAATTACCCATCAAGTTTGTTGCACATACACCCTGTTTTCGCAGCGAGGCAGGCTCCTACGGCCGCGACACTCGCGGTATGATTCGCCAGCACCAGTTCGAAAAAGTTGAAATGGTGCAATTTGTTCATCCCGACAAGTCGTGGGACGCCTTAGACGAGTTGGTAGGGCACGCTGAAGCAATTCTGCAGAAACTGAATCTTCCCTATCGGACAGTTATGCTGTGCGGTGGAGATTTAGGCTTTTCATCAGCAAAAACCTATGACATAGAAGTATGGCTGCCATCTCAAGATAAATATCGCGAGATATCCTCATGCAGTAACTTCGGGGACTTCCAGGCACGTCGCATGAAAGCCCGCTATCGCAATGAGCAGGGGAAACCTGAATTACTGCACACCATTAACGGTTCTGGATTAGCGGTAGGGCGCACTCTGCTCGCGGTGATGGAGAATTATCAGCGCGAAGATGGCTCTATTGAAGTGCCTGAGGTACTGCGCCCGTTAATGAACGGCGTCACCACGATCCAACCCTAACCTCTAATATGCTGTTGAAGTGACAAGGAATGCTGATGTCTGAACTATTTGATTATGACCTATTTGTTATTGGTGCGGGGTCTGGGGGCGTCCGTGCTGCGCGCATGGCGGCGTCTAAAGGCAAAAAAGTAGCTGTGGCAGAAGAGCGTTATCTGGGTGGAACCTGCGTAAATGTTGGCTGCGTGCCCAAAAAGTTATTTGTCTACGCATCACAATTTCCAGAACAGTTCCACGCCAGTAAGGGCTTTGGATGGAGCCAGCCGGGTCAATCTGTTCTCGACTGGTCGATCTTGCGAGACAACAAAACCGCTGAAATTGAGCGTCTCAATGGCATATATCAAAGCTTAATCGATAATAGTGGCGCAGATCTTTTCGATGGCCGCGCCACCGTCGTTGGCCCTCAATCAGTGGCTGTAAACGGAACAACCTACAGTGCCAAAGTCATTCTTGTTGCCACCGGTGGCTGGCCGTTTATTCCCGAGTTCCCTGGAAGTGAACATGCGGTAAGCTCCAACGAGATGTTCTTCTTAGAACAACTACCCAAAACTGCTGTGATTGTCGGCGGCGGTTACATCGCCGTTGAATTCGCAGGCATACTCAACGGCTTGGGCGTAGAGACACATTTGGTCTATCGAGGCAGTAATTTACTGAAATCCTTCGACCGGGAAATGAGCGATAAAATAACAGCAGGAATGCGCGATAAAGGCGTTAACATTCATCTGGAAACCCAGATAACCAGTATCGAAAAAAATACTGACGCCTTGCTCGTTAACTTTGCCTCTGGTCAATCGATGCCCGCTGACTTAGTACTCTACGCAACAGGCCGTATCGCTAACACAGATGGGCTGGGGCTTGATAAGGCCGGTATAGGACTACGCAAGGATGGCTCGATCGTGGTAGATGACCATTTCCGTACCTCACAACCGTCAATTTATGCTCTGGGTGATGTTATTGACCGTGTGCAGTTAACGCCTGTGGCTATTCAAGAGGCAATGGTGCTGGTCGACTACCTGTATGGAGCGGGCGAGGCATTTATCGATTATGACAATATTCCTACCGCAGTATTTTGTCAGCCTGAGTTTGGTACCGTGGGCTTGAGCGAAGAGGCTGCGCTAGAGAGCTTTGACAATATTGCTGTTTATACGTCTGACTTCAAACCCATGCTGCAGACGTTGGGTGGCGGTAGCGACCGTATTAGCATGAAACTAATTGTCGATAAGGCTACCGACAATGTCATTGGTTGTCATATGGTAGGAGAGCATGCCGCAGAGATCATTCAAGGCATCGGTATTGCCGTAAAAGCAGGTGCGACCAAAGCTGATTTTGATGCCACTGTGGGGATTCACCCCTCTGCGGCAGAAGAATTTGTCACCATGCGCGAGCCGACCCGTTAAAACTGACTTTTGGCCCGTTCAAGTAGGCACAGACTTAAGAATTTTAGGTCTGACAGGCTCTTCGCAGCGTCTGCCTCATTTTCATGGACTATTACCAGTAAAAGGGCATGGCTAACCTCAAGCCATTGACGGCCCAATCGTTCTAGCTCAGGCGCGTTTTCAGCTATCTCAAGCCGTTTAAACATGCGCGCCATGGCAGCAATAATCGTTTCATCATGCAGGCAGTCAAGCTCTTTTAGTTCGGGTACGCCAAACATAGCTTGAACCAGCGGCAAAAGACCGACTTGATTTTGATAGCTAAGCAGCATTCGCTCGGTGCTCTTCTCAACGAACTTCTTAAGGCTCAGCGTCTCAATAGGAAATTGCTCTAACTCACGTAGGCCAACGTCCATTTCACTGAGCCACTGTTCAGCCAATGCATACAAAATCGCGTATTTGTTAGGAAAATAGTGATACAGCGTACCCACAGATACACCGACGGTTTTAGCCACGAGAATGGTTGTTAAGTCATCTTGCCCCACAGCCTCAAGTAACTGGGCGGTGGCCGTTAAAATCTCTTCACGCCGCTGTAAGGCGCGTTTTTGCACTGGCGTTGATCGTGGGGTTAGTTTGCGTGGTGTAGGCATAACAACTCTCCTTAAAAGCGATCGCGAAGCGAATAGTAAAGCATAGCTGACACCATACCCGGCCAGCGTAACAAAGTACCCCCCGGGAATTTTTGGGTAGGCAGGTCTGCCATAACATCGAACCGTTCCAATTTGCCGCTAATCGCTTCTGCGACCAATTTCCCAGCAAAGGTCGCTGTGGGAACCCCATGCCCAGAATAACCCTGCATATGCCAAATATTGTCTTGAAGGCGTCCGAAATGGGGGAGTCGATTCAGTGTGATGGCCAGTGTCCCGCCCCAACCATAGTCTATCTTTGTGTCCGCTAACTGAGGGTATATTTGCAACATGTACTTACGAACGAAATTCTTAATATCATTGGGGAATCCACGGCGATAATTTTCACCACCGCCAAAGATTAGGCGATTATCAGCGGAGAGCTTCCAATAATTGATCACAAAGCGGCTGTCGGCCATTGATGTATCTTTGGGGATAATAGATAGCGCAAGCTCGTCGCTCAAAGGCTCTGTAGCAAGGACGAAATTATTAATTGGCATAATATAGCCGTTGATCTTAGGTTCTAGGTTCTCTATGTAGCCATTGCAGGCCAAAATAAGCTCACTAGTGGTTATCTGACCGCCACTGGTCTTAACCACTAGGGGAGAGCCGCCATAGGTAGTGACCCTTGAATGCTCATAGATAGTCACGCCGGCTTGAACGGCAGCGTCTACCAGGCCCAAAGCATAATTCAGCGGATGTAAATGGCAGGAAGCCTTATCCCAGATACCACCATAGAAGCCCTTACTACCGACGACTTCACCCAGACGTTCACTTGGAATGTACTCCATATCAGTGAAATTATAGCGATCGGCTAAAAACGCGACTTCTTCTTGGAGCTCGCCGCAGAGGCGTTTTTTGTGCGCAAGATGCAGGTTGCCATATTTTAAGTCGCAGTCAATATTGTGTTCAGCAATCAGTGATTTCACCGTATCAACCGCTTCTAGCCCCATGTCCCACAGAACGCTGGCTCGCTCATGACCTAGCTTGTCTTCTAAGTCGGCCTGATCGGCGCGCTGACCGATGCCCACATGACCACCATTTCGACCAGACGCACCAAAGGCAACTGTTTCGGCCTCCAGTACAACGACTTTATAACCGCGTTTGGCGAGGTGCAGGGCAGAGGAGAGTCCAGTATATCCTGCGCCAATAATACATATATCCGCACTATCATGGGACTCTAAACGGGGAAATGCCTGGCGCGGCTTGGCTGTCGCCTCATAGTAGCTGTGCATAATCAATTATCTTATTAAAGGCTCAAAATTGACATTATGATCTTTTTGAATAATAATTCAACTTTAATTGAATGATCATTCAACTTTAGATTTAACAAAGGTGCCCCATGGAAGACCAACACGATATTGAAAGCTGGCTAAAAGAACATAAGATCACAGAAGTCGAGTGCCTAGTACCGGACATGACCGGGAACGCACGGGGCAAGTTCATCCCGGCCAAGAAATTCCTTAAAGAGGACAGCCGCTTGCCTGAGGGTATTCTGGCGCAAACCGTTACTGGTGAGTACTCAGACGACTTTTGGGAGCTCTTAGATACCATTGATGGCGATATGTTGCTTGAACCTGATCCAGAGTCTAAGCGTCTGGTTCCCTGGGCCAACGAGAGTACCGGTCAGATAATCCATGATTGCTTCACTAAAGATGGCGAACCTCACCCATTCTCAAGCCGCAATGTACTCAAACGCGTACTGGCTCTTTACGAGAAAGATGGCTTAAGGCCAATAATAGCGCCAGAAATGGAGTTCTACCTAGTTGAAAAGAACCCCAACCCAGGCCTTCCGCTTAAACCACCTATCGGCCGCTCAGGACGCCCTGAAACTGCTCGCCAGTCATACAGCATAGATGCGGCTAACGAATTTGAACCCTTTGTAGAGCGCATGTACGGTTATTGCGAAGCGATGAACTTGGATATTGATACTCTCATTCACGAGTCAGGCGCTGCACAGCTCGAAGTAAACTTCATACATGGCGAACCTTTAAGTCTTGCCGATCAGGTATTTACCTTTAAGCGCACGGTACGTGAGGCGGCGTTACAGGAAGATATATATGCCACCTTTATGGCCAAGCCCATGGCGGAAGAACCGGGGTCAGCAACTCACATCCATCAGAGTATTCTTGATGCAACGACTGGCGCAAACATTTTCACCAACGAGAAGGGCGAATACAGCGAAGCTTTTTTTCATTACCTGGGTGGACTGCAAAAATACACACCCTTTGTCATGAGCCTATATGCGCCCAACGTTAACTCATACCGTCGCTTTACCCGTGAAGTCTCAGCGCCGATTAACCTCCACTGGGGCTATGACAACCGTACCACGGGGCTTCGCGTACCTGATGCAGCACCCAAAAACTATCGTATTGAGAACCGCTTCCCGGGGGCCGACATCAATCCCTATTTGGCCATAGCAGCAACCCTGGCCTGTGGCTACCTAGGAATGAAGAACAAAATACAACCTTCTGCAGCCTTTGAAGGCAACGCTTATGAAGAAGACATAGATGTGCCGCGCACTCTAGAGGAGGCGCTTCGAGGCCTTCAAGAGAATCAGGAGATCATTGATATCTTTGGCGAGAAGTTCATCCAGCTCTACACCTCGATTAAATTGGTGGAGTTTGAAGAGTTTAATCGGGTCATATCCTCGTGGGAGCG
>Ga0115006_10003364_pt1 | contig 10842 bp, 13 predicted proteins | sample ArcOceMetagenome_3_FD_88943 | JGI IMG/M metagenome (GOLD analysis project Ga0115006, IMG submission 88943) | Marine eukaryotic phytoplankton communities from Arctic Ocean - Arctic Ocean- Svalbard ARC20M Metagenome | ecosystem: Environmental > Aquatic > Marine > Oceanic | place: Arctic Ocean...
CAGGCACGCATCGAACACATCCTCTTGCGCCGTACTTGGCTCGAAGACGTAGTCGTACGTGTAACGCTGCTGCCTACCCAACACGACTACGTTTGGTTGGCCTTTGGCGACGTCCACACACGGTTTGCCCTTCTCCAACAATTCCTTGGGCAGCAACGGCCGGATCTGGTCAAATGTGGCGAAAGAGACGCGCGTGAAAATAAAATTCTAAAATACACACACACACAACACACACGCGCGCACACACACACGCGCACACACACACATATACATGTATTATGTATATATATATATTATGTATATGTATGTATTTGCCGGTATGTGTGTATGTGTATACATATGTATAGGTATACATGTGTATGTATATGTATGTATATATATATGTATATATGTAAGGCAGACTGTCCAAATGCTTCGCAGTGCCGTAGATAGTCCCAGCAAGACTCTGCTCCACCCGTTGCTGCAATACCGTGCGTTCGTTGTCTACCATCCTACGCGACTCTGCTGCCTCTTCACCCTGCTCCGCGTGAAGATGCGCGAATTTTTGTATGTGGCGAAGGAGGCGAAAGGTTCCAACACAGACGGCAGTAGGTTGCGAATGCGAGGATACGGACAGAGTAAGAGACCTACAGACACCTACGGCGTGGATGCTGTATTTCGTTTTATTGACAGCTGGACTCTGGAATATTTCATCGCTTCCTGTGCATCTCAGGGTTCGCCTCGTTGATACTTGCGAGATTTGTAACCAACGATAGAGCGCGCGCGCTCCTGCGCACGCCGCAACTGCTGATTCCGCACCTCACGCTCTGCCTCCAGGTCGTGACCTGTCTCCGTTCCCTTCCGCGTCGCCTCTGCATCGCGGGGAGGACTTTTTGACCCGGCCCTATGCTCTCGAAACTCCTGTCGCAGCAGTTCCCGAACTTTCTCATGCACAGTCAGCTGCCTGGGCGATTCCTGCTTGCTGGATTCCCGGTTGCTATATCCATACCCATGACCCCCTGGGCCCTCTTTTTCACCCTCGACACCCTCGCTACCAAAGAGCACCCTGCCCGGGTACGGTTGTTCAGCCACACCGTCGGGCGTGGGGGGAGACGTGGCAGCCAGCGCGTTGGCACGGGCCTTGGCGGCGCTGAGCACAGGCCCGTCGGCGGCCGTATGCTGATTTCTGCGAAACTGCACCTCGTCCTCCGACTCTGTCAAGGGTTCTGGAGAGCTTTCTGGCGACTGCATAATGCGTATGAACATTCAAAAAAAAAGTCAGTCAGAGGACGTGCTTGTTTCTTCTCGTTGCTTTGTCCCCTGTTTTCTCTCTTCTCTGCATGCTTCGTCTCTTGCTGCACTTATTAACGTACACACGTGCGCACACATACACATCTGGGCCTCACACGCAACCCACCCGATGCAGGAAGTCCTTCAGAAGCTCGGCGCCCAAAGACGAGGCCTTCTGCGAAACGGGCTTCGGCGACCCACACGAGGGCGTGTGCAAGTGCGGAACTACGCCTTGCGCGAGTGTGTTCGGGACGGGGGCACTAGTGCTGCATCGCGTTATTTCTGACGAGCAGGTGCTAGATCCCTCTCCCTCCCTCTCCCTTTCTCTTTCCCGTTCGCTCTCTCGCTCCTGCTCCCTGTCACTTTCCCGTTCGTGCTCTCGCTCCGCAACTCGCATTTGCTCGCCTTGGCCTTCCTGACCACTCTCCTCACGCTCACTTTCGACGACCCCACGTTGTCCCCGTTCCTTCTCGCCATGTTCCTGCGTACTTCGAAGACATTCAGTGTTCCATTCGTGCGCAGAAGGAGTAGACACCGCGGAAGAGAACGCCGGGGAGAGCGTCTCAACAGCCTGCACGGGGGGGGAAAGTACAGGCAGGAGTAGGAGTCAGTGCCCTTCTAATGCGGAGAGCATTTACGGCAGTAATTGGAGGAGCAGCTGGCTTTACTTATTGCGCATCGTGCCAGGCATCTGGGGCGTAGACACTGCATTGCTCTCGCTAGAGACCGAATTCCGACATTCGACCACACACATCCCGGCCGTCCAGAAATGCAATGCACATTCACGTGTACCTCAACGGCATTGGTCTTGGTGATCGGGCCCTTTGGTTTGCCTGCAGGCCGTTCGATCTCTCGTTCGACTTTTCCAGCCCATGCCAAGGCTTCTGCCCATCCTCTGATTGGATCAAGTCCTTTTTCACCCCTTTCCACCGCCTCATTACAACTACGGTTTACAGACGTCTCTTCCATGTTCTCTGCCGACAACGACGACGACGACGATGAAGAGGATGCCAGCAATCGATTGCCGTGCCTTGTGTCCTGCTCAGGAGGCCGCTCCCGTTGTTTCTGTGCGTGAACATCCCTGGGCGACATGCCAGGAGAGGATGAGGTGCCGGTTTTCGTGTCGGGGGCAGATGTGTGCTCCTTTGTAGGGGCGGTAATTGCGTTTGATACAAGGTGTTGCTGTGCCAGATTGCGCAATGATGGGTGGTGCGACCTTAAAAATCCGTGTCGTTTCTCCCTTGCATCTGATGGCCCTGTGGTGGCAGTGCTTGCTTCCTGCAGCGGCAGCGGGCCCTCTGCAGCTCCTGGCAGACTCCTGGTCGAGGGCGGCTTGTTGTGGGCGCTCGGCGAGTCACGCATGGAGTAGCGTTTGAGCGACTCCATCAACACATCGATTTCGCGCTTCTTGTCAGCAGACCGAGGCGAGGCCCGGGTTTTGGCCCGACCCACCTCCGAACCCTGTCTGCTGTGTGTCCTGCGCGGACTTTCCTCGCGCGCTGACGAAACATAGATAGATAATTCTTCAGCCGATTTGAGGCTTAGGTCGTGACTCTGCCGTGACGATTCAGCTTGTTGATTGCAGTCGCTGTTTGAGGCTGGCTTTGAGCCACGTGGGGAAACACTATCGAATTGCGCGACTGCTCGGTCAGAGGGTGCAAGCTCCCAGCCATCGATGCGGCCGTGTGCGTCATGAATTGCTTGCCAGTCGTGTCCCGCGCCTGAATTCGAGTTCACATGGGCGCGAGATGCGTCAGACGTTCAAGCATGCCGGAGCGAGACATTAAACGCCGGGCACATTCAGCGAACAGATTACGCAGACTAGGGGCGCGGAGGGAAGCGGTTGGAGGGGTGGGAAGGAGACCGCCTAAGTTCGCGTAACTCCGTGTGCCATGCTTTTGCACTGCTCTTGGTGATCGCGCATCCTCGGCCGTGATGTCAAAAAGGGACGGGTCTGTGCTCGCACGCGTTGGGCTAAACGACGCTTCTAGACGCAGCCGCGTCTGCGCAGAAACCGAAGTGGTGGCAGGGAGAAACGACCGGGACGGGAACGTCAACAAAAATCGACTGAGTGCTATGTCTACCACCGTGTTTTGTACAGGGGGCGCACAAGGTCTAGAGCGCATGGGGAAATGTGCAGGGAACACATGGCACATGCGTCGCTGAAAGCTAATTTTACGCATGCACAACACTCGCAGTCACGCACAAGGGCATGCTTCACTTCTTGGCGCGAGTTTGTATGCGAGCTGTGTGCGATCACGCGCGCGTCACCTGGGCGCCGTTTGTGCCCAGAAGAGGCTCACGCGTTTCAGCATCAACCAAGCTTATCCATTCATCGTAATTCCGTGCGCGAACTAAATCCTCAAGCCCTATTGTTACAGTGTGTACTCAGATTAAACCCGTGGGCACCAGATCACATTGCCAATGCTATATTGCATCAGAAAGTCGTACACGAAACACTGTGTGCATACAACTTGGAATGACAGTCCTTCAACACTACACTGTTTGTCGGATACACATCGTGTCCTTACACTCACAGCAGGTTGAAAAGTGTGTGCACGTGATGTCATGCATATGGAATACACTGAGGAATTGTTCCATTGTGTCTTTTAGTAATTACACAGCACTGAAATATCTCGTACCAATGGGCGGAAATACAAAGCCGACCACCAAATCATCGCCGGAGGGTAGCCTTTCGCACAATTCAATGACTATTTTCGAGCCGTAGATCTCATCGGGCTGCACGTCGATGACAAATTGCTCGTTCCATCTACACAGGCAAACATACGCGGCGAAATCCCACCCGCATGCGTCAAAACGAGCATATACACCAATAGATCAGAAGCAAATGACCCAGGTGAGGGAGCACACGCCGAAAACGTGCGCCTGGGGTTGAAAGGGCAACCTGGCAGTATCAGGCTGCGAGGAATAAATTGAGTCGTCGTAGTCGGATGAATCGTTGGCTGCAGCCCCCCGTGCCACCGGCTTTGTACATACAGTCACATCACCGGACGAAGATGCAAGAACCTGCGTGCGGGCAAACACAAAGACAAAACACACAAAATTCACATGCGAATTCAGGTCCACCCGCACCAAAAACACGCACAGTATGAGAGTGATGGCACATAGCAAAAAGTTTTTAGGAAGAAACGCGTAGCTGCAAACATTGATCTATCCCGTTGTCATTGAATGCCTCGTTTGCGCATGGTTATGGCGTGCACCACACCGTCAACGTCACGAAAGGTCGCGAAGTGCCAGCAGGAAGGCCCGGGATTTCGGGGAGATTCTCTGCTGCAACAATGCGCAGTGCTATCCGCGGCGGCTGCAGCGCCGCGAACGTACTCACGGGGCCTTTCAGGCTCGAATCTGAACGCCCTCCCCTCCTCTTTTCCCCAAGATATTCCCTCGTGTTGTTGCCCTTGTCATCCTTGTCCTCGGTTCTCGAGCCGCACACTTCTGACTGCTCCGATGTCGCATGCTTCGTGTGGTTATTTACACTTGTGTCTACAAGGCTAGCAGCGACACTGCCCCCGTGGTGGTCACTTGCTGACACCTTGGGGTCGGGGAAGTAGGTTCTACTACCCTTGTCGCTCTTGGCCTGCGCATAAGGGAGGATGTCTAAGGTCATACATCACGCGCAGAAAAGTGGAATAGGGCAATGGCATTCTAACGCTTCCTCGCATGCATGCATGCATGCGTACCGAAGCTTCGCTAGCAGACGGGCTCAACTCATTCATCTGCTGCTCTCTTAGTGCAGCCGCTTCTGCTGCAGTCATCTCCAGGCAAATGACATCGGCTTGAATCCCAAAACCAGACGTAGCCACGGCGGATTCAGGGGTCATAGTGGCCACCCAACCAACATCGCGCCTAGACAGGCTTACTATCTTTCGCCCAAGCTGCGATGGGAGAACAGTGTCAGGCACGCATGTCAAACCGGCAGCGACAGGTCCAAAGAGGGCAGACTTTGTCTGACCTGTGACGCAGAAATCTCGGCACCGGCTTCAGAAGGCGACACGACGTAATATGGAAGTACATCAAGAACGATGGACATCTTGCCGCAGCAATTTGCAACTTTGAATCTCCGCTCACTCACTGAAAGCCGGCGACAGATGCTGCAAAAACACGAGGCAGGGCGCGAGTAAGTGATGCGGACGCATCGATTGTTGACGCGATGCTCAAATCGACGCTACCATCGCTTTGAAAGTCTTGTTACCGTCACTGATCTCAATCCACAAAAAGCACACCTAGTGATGAGTGAGGCCGCGAGCCGCCGCAGCGAGAGCTCGCGCTGGTCGCTTTCCAATGCATCATTCGTGAAGGTGACGTTGACATGCACCGTGACGTCGTCAACTGCCGAGAGCGACCTGCTCTTGTCGTATCTAGGTGACGTAGACGGGGCAGCATTGGCAGACGCTTGGCCTGTGCGTGTGGACAGTCAATCGCACCCAACACGAATGAGTCCCGAAAGAAAATGCTAGGTGTTGAGCGTTTGCGCAACATCCACCTAGCCGAGGAGCGTTTGCGCAACATTCGCCCAGCCGAGCGGCATGCGAAAGCAATTGCCGTACCTGTGTGCAGGGAGCGGCGGCGGTCACCGTAGACATGAGGAAATATTGTTGCCGCACGCTGGTAAAGTTCATGGTCAGCGAAAGAGAGATCACCCGCGGAACGCGCAAATGTATTCTGCGTGTCGGTGGTCAGGGCTGTCAGATCATCGTCCGAGTCGCTATCTGACAGGTCCAAGTCCTTGTTTGCGTTCACATGGTCGTCGCCCGAATCTCTGTCCCGTACCAGTCCGTTTCCGTTCAGCAAAGGTGTGGAACGCGACGTATGCTCACAACCCAGTCGAATAGCCTGTGAGTCCATGATCGACTGGACTGCCGTGTTGTGCGCTGGTGTGTTCACGTCCTCCCACATGCTCTGCTGGCGAGAGTCGCCAATACGTCGATGGGCCTGCGGTCCCGCATGCGGACCGACGTCAGCGTGTGTGCCAGTGTGTGCGAGTGTGTAGGCGTCGCGACGCAACCCTTTATATCCAGTGCAGCATTACACAAAAAATAAATGAACATAGGCACAGGATACTAAAGATCACCGGCCCCGGCGACACAGGGAAATCCAATGGCGCGGGCTTGGCAAACGGAGAATAATCATCCAAAGTTCCATCCTGCTGAGCCCAGCTCGTGTTGGGTCTGGCGAGCACCGAGTGCAATCGCAGCGGGGGCGGAAAACGCGTGGTCAGTCCTGCAGCGAACCATCCGCGTTCGCCCTTTGCTTCGAGGCTCCCGTCTGCGCTCATCACGACGCTACCGAGCAGCCAGCCACCCCCACCTTCCTGCCATACTGCAATTATCTCTCCGGCGCGGAACTGCAACGTGTGCCCCGGCGCGCCTGGCGTTGAGTGGAGCTCACTGCTCTGCACCGCTGTGACAAGCCCCGTAGGCTGCTCCTCGGCAGTACTTTGCGGGCAGGCCTCCTCACAAACTTTGGCATATGCTGTTGGAAACCAGCCTGCCCTGTGAGGCACAGGAGCACCGCCCCGGTCTATGATGACTCGTCCATAGCTCCAGCCCCGCTGTCCGACCGACTGGACTATGACTTTGTCACCAGCGCTGATGGTGAGATGGTCCGCTCCAGATGTCGGACAAAAGTCGTGCGCGACCTTCATGACGCACCACATTTGCCCTCCCTCCTCCCCCGCGCCGTGCATGCTGCTGCCCGATCTAATGCCGCGCTCAGTCTTGAGCAGGCTCTGCGCGAACTGGCTCACAGCTGCGTCTGGCGAGAGCGTCAGCGTCGAGAGCACCTGCAGCACCACCGGACTGCGTCGCACGGCCGGGTCGTCAGCGGGTCACTCGTCTGGGCCGGCCGCGCTTAAGCACACGTGCACGCGCGACGCCTGGCGCAGGCATGCACGCAGGCAATGAGCAATACCGCAGCCTCTCGTTGGAAGCAGCGAGGTCCATGCCCTCTGCAACCCCGCCGCCAACGCCGAAGCCTACGCCGCCCGAGAGCGTGGGGCTTGCGCCGGCCGGGCTCGGGTGCAGGTGCGTCGACGGAGGGCGATGCGCGTGCGGCGAGTCCCGCCAGCCAGGCGATGGGTGGCTCCCATGTGGCGCGACGGGCTCGCCACCACGCCCAGCCATCGTTACCAGCGCGCCCGGCGCGTGTGTGTGTGCCAGCGTGGGCGATGCCGAGCCTGACGCACGGCAGTGGTGGAAAATTCACCGCGCCGCCGCCCGCACCCCGCCCTCCTGCGTACTCTTGTCGCGCGCCCGCTTCCGGTCCATGCGTCGCGGCGCTCCCGTCAGCACTGGCGGTGTCGCGCACCCATGTTCGAATCCGCCCCCGCCCCAACACACACGACTTTGACTTTCTTTGGACAAAAGCTTCGGTCTGGTCAACTTGAGATTCTGAGAGTTTCGACTGCCACCGAATTTGTACCAAAAATGGGCCTTTTCTCCGAGTTTCAGTAGGCCAAGAATAAACTAGAGAAAGAAAGGGGAGGCGTGAGTTCAGCTCCTGGTACAGATGTGCTTCCGGGCCGAAGGAAACTTGGGTACCGTGGATCTTTTTGTGCCGGTCTTCCAGGTATAAAAACCAGACCCTCCAAAGACCCACCAGACCCTCCAAAGACCAAAGACGTGGTCCGCGCCGCGGCCGCGGCGCCGCCCGCTTCGGCGGCCGGCCCGGGGAAGCCTGAGGGGAAACTTCCGCCGGCGGGCCATCATGATGCACGGGCCCGGGCCAGTGCCGCGACACGCTTTCTCGACCAGCGAAGAGAATCGGCAGAAACGCGGCGACTTTGCGCTCATCGACTACTACCTGCCCCTCTCGTAGGTAAGGACACGAGAGGGCGGATGCTCCGTGCAGCAACCCCGCCCCTGAGGAGGTTGCTACAGGGTCAGATCTGTCGTTTCAGTGCGCTGAGCAGACGCGCGTCTAGGGATGGTGTAGGCGATGGCGGCCCGGGTATTTACTGTCAGAAAAAAATCCAACCCAAAAATTGGAACGAAAGCTAAAACGAGAGCTGGACAGCAGCAGGCCAGACGGATGCCGGCTAGGGGGCAGCGATCGGGGACAGCGCCAGGGTGACCGCCGCCGCGGTCTCACCGCTTGAGAGCACATCTTCACAGCGTCTGCCGCGGGGGCGACCCGCCTGCGTGTGCTGCAGCCAGCCTGAGCGCGCTGCTCCAAGTCCGCTGGCGGGGTGAGGGTCTAGCGTGCCTTCATGCCCGTTCTCAGGGCGCAATCGTAGTGATTGAGGATCTCATCGGAAACATGGTAGAACCGCCGGTCCTGCGCGTGCAACGCCGTGAGGAGGGCGGATGCCAGGAGCAGTGGCAACTTGCCGCCGCCGTCCCGAACACGCATGGAAAAACGCACGCGGGACACGCGCACGCGATGCGAGCAGACAGACTTACCGACGTGGATTTACTGGATTTCGAAGGCTTGTAAGTATCCCCCAGCTTGCCTGCGCACACGGCACGGTATTTCACCCTCGCTGCGGAGGCACGCGCTTCGGCGCCACGCGCGCCGACAGCCTGTCACGGCAAGTGCCGCTGGGCGCCACCGGGGGATCACCTGTGATCGCCATACGGGCCTGCTCGTCGACCTTTGGGCGGAAGTTGTAGCCCTCGTACGCGAATTGCGCCTGTGTGGACTGCCGCACGCTCTCGGGGGGGTCAGATGCGGGCGAGCGAGAGCACAGCGGCGCACGCATAGCACGGCAGTACATGTACCGTGGTCGGCCAGGCGCGGAGCTCGTTGTAGATGTTGGTGCGGCCGCTCTTTACGTGGTCCTTGGTGATGGTCTCCTTGAGGCTGGCGCCTGGGCGCAGTGCGCGTTTCGGGCGTCAGGTCTGACACGCACACACACACGCTCGCACAACCCCACCGCACAAGGGCAGCGCGCATCGCAGCGCGGGCCGTTACGCAGCACGCGCAAGCAGGGCGCACCTGCGCGGTTGGTGAGGCAGACGTGCGCATCCTTCACCTTTCCGCCTTCCCCTGCACACACACGTCCCGGACCAGTCAATCCCATGGCGAGCGAGGAGTGGAATCGGTTGCAGGGCGAACGAGGCAGGCGCGCAGGGCACCAGCGCCTGCCCACGCGTGAATCGGACGGAACCCTGTCAGGCGCACGCGCCGCCATCGCGTCTGCCGCCGCGGCGCTGCGCACACCTTTGCTCGCCATCGGGCAGAATGGCGGCAGTTGGTGTTTCCATCGGGAAGAACACCAAAAATGCTCGAACTGGAGAGCACGAACTGAAGGGAGATCCGTCCCATCCTTTCTCTCGGTGCGGCGCTGGTAGTATGGGTCGCGCAGGGGCGGGGCCGAGGGCGCTGCAGCTGTCGTTTGCCAGGGCGATCGCCCTGGCCGTGAGCCTCTGCCGCCCCGGCGGTGGCGCGGCGCGGGGCGTCGCCTGTGCGTGGGCGCCACCGGGCGCCCCGCTCCTGCCGCTGCGCGACCCGGCGCTGGTGGCGCATGGGCGGCCTGCGCAGCGGCGCGGCGCCTGGCGCGGCACCTCACCGCCACAGCCGGCGGCCGCGGACAGGCTGGGCGCGCGCAGCGTGGCGACGTGCCTCTCGATGCGCGGCGGCGACGCCGGCGCGGCCGGCGAGCGCAGCACAAAGGCGATCGCGAGGGTGCGCGCGGCGCGCGCGCGGGTGTACGTCATATCCGATCTGCATGCAGACTACAAGCCCAACATGGAGTGGATCAAGAGTCTGCCCTCCCGCCGCGAGGACGCTGGTGCGGCGTGCCTCTCGGTGCTGTTGATTGCCGGGGACCTGGCGTCGGACCTCGACACGCTTGAGGAGGGGCTGCTGGCGCTCACGAGCAAGTTTGACGAGGTAGCAACGCGTCAGCGGCCCGTGCTCCGCAGCGACAGCAGCAGTGACTCGCGCGTCCGCGCCCGCGCAGGTGATGTTCGTGGCGGGCAACCACGAGCTGTGGTGCCAGGGCGCCGACGGCGAGAAACCGCGCGACTCGATGGTGAAGCTGCAGCAGGTCGTCGACGTCTGCGACCGCCTTCGCGTGCACACGCAGCCCCTGATTGTGGAGCTCGAGGAGGAGCAGCGGCGGCTTGTGCTGCTGCCATTGCTCTCATGGTATCATAGCACCTTCGATACAGAGCCCGAGTTGCCGCCAGAAGTGCTGCAGGAGGTGTGTGCATGTGTGTGTGTGTGTGCGCGCGCGCCCGCGTGTGTGTGTGTGCGTGTGGAATCAGCGTACATGCGCGCTCGCCATACGCACGCGTGCCAGAGAGAGAGGGCACGAGAAAGAAACCACGAGTTCCAGGGAGGGGCCACACACACACACACACACACTCTCTCTCTCTCTCTCTCTCTTTCTCTCTCTCTTTCTCTCTCTCTCTCTCTATCTCATTCCTTCTGTTTCGCACTCGCGCAGGTGCAAATTCCAGGAATGCGGCCGTTCGAACAGCGGTGGGCAGACTTCAAGTGGTGTTCGTGGCCTGAGCACATAGCCCCTCCCGAGTGCGGATGGCAGCATTTATCCTCCCCCACCACGGTGTATATATATGTGTGTATACATATATATATATATATATA
>Ga0115006_10003368_pt1 | contig 10834 bp, 5 predicted proteins | sample ArcOceMetagenome_3_FD_88943 | JGI IMG/M metagenome (GOLD analysis project Ga0115006, IMG submission 88943) | Marine eukaryotic phytoplankton communities from Arctic Ocean - Arctic Ocean- Svalbard ARC20M Metagenome | ecosystem: Environmental > Aquatic > Marine > Oceanic | place: Arctic Ocean...
AATATAGTTTTACTAATTATTACAAAACTACTCTAATACCTTGATCCTGCAAGTTTTTCTCATTAATTTATTCGAAAAATCACTTTAATGACGATTTATTTAAAAGAATAGTAAGCAATATTTCTTATCTTAAAACAATGCTTAAGTATTTACAAGTTTTATTAGTTTTTTTTAGCGCATTATTTTGTGAAGCTCAACAAAACATTGATGCTTTCCAACTATATGGTCCATATGGCTCTACCATTTACCCAACATATTATGGAGCGCTAAAAAATCATACTGAGGCATATAAAATAAAGTCACAAAATGAAGATTTAAATAAAGGATTCAAAAAATTAAAAAAACTTCAAGAACTTTATGTTTTTGAAATACAGAATAATAATATAGATAGCTTTCCTGAAATAATTGGAAGTTTTAAAAACCTTATGTACCTATCAAGTTCTCAAAATCCTTTGAAAAAACTACCGGAATCTTTTGGAAGATTAAAGGCTTTGAAGATTTTAAAGCTACACTATACTTCAATTGATAGTTTTCCAAATAATTTCTCTTCCCTAATCCAATTACAAACTCTAGAAATTCAATCTAATAATGCTGATACTCTTTTTACTAAAAAAACATTAAAAGGATTGTATAATTTGAAGAACTTAACAATCTTCAATAGTAATCTAAAAGAGTTTCCTTTAGGAATGGAAAGAAATAAAAACCTCAAAAATATAGTTATAGTAGATTGTAATATAGAAAAAATAGATTCTAAATTTTATAACAATAAAGTAGTTTCAACTTTAATATTAGACAAAAACAAAATTAAAGAATTCCCTTTGGAGTTGATGAAATTAAAAGCACTCAGAGAGCTAAGTCTAAGAGATAATAAAATAAAACATCTGCCTGAAGATGTAGCTAAATTAAGTGGACTAGAAATTCTTGACTTAAGAGGTAATCCTATTTCGAAATATGAAATAAATATTATTAAAATATTATTACCGAAATGTAAAGTTATTCACTAATCCTAAGTGTTTTACCAACAATCAGTAAATGACTTCTTTTTATATTATTCCAATTACAAATTTGTCTTACAGAAACTCCATATTTAGTTGCAATCTTATACAAAAAATCTCCATTTTTAATTGAATGAAACTGGGTTCCTGGCTGAAATGAAACATAGCCAGATCGTGTTTTTCTAACAATTAATGAATCTGAAATCAAAGAAAAATCTTTGAAATCTATCAGGCTTTCCGGGGTAATAGGTTTTCCTTTAAATCTAGTTTCGAAGTGTAGATGACTTCCTCTCGAAGCGCCTGAATTACCTCCTCTTCCTAACGCCTGACCAGGATCTACAATATCACCCGTTTTAACGAAAATCTTATATAAATGAGCATAAATTGTTTCCAGACCGTTATGGTGCCTAACAACAACAGTTCTTCCATAACCTCCAGTCCATTTGGCTAATCTAACGACTCCTCTAAAAACATTATCTACAGTATCACCTCTTACAAGGTCTATGTCTATGCCGTTATGATGCTTCTTGCCTCTCCATCCAAAACGTGAAGTGACGACTCCTTTGAAAGGATGTTCATATCCGCAATCCATGTAAGAATCGATAAGGGATAATGTCATTTGAGAATCACCGCGCGAAATATTATTTTTATAAGGATGAGCGAGTATGGTATTCCAAGAATGGTAATGATTATCTGCTGGATAAGAATTTGTATCAATTGGCCAAGGAGAGCCATATTCTTTTTTAATTTTTTCATTTAAAAAAGATATAATTTGAGGATCAAAATCTTCTTTTTCTAGAAGACTATCAATAATACAAATCAATTCTTTTTCAGAAATACTATGATCAAATTTTGATTTTAAAATATCAAAATAACCAACAGCAACTTCATCAGAGGTAACATTTGTTTCAACGTTAAATCTAGAACCTCCAAAGAGAGTTCCTAAAAAAACAACGCTAAGCCCAATAAAAAAAACAATTCGTGTACTCTGCATATTTAATATTAATTCGATTGCAAAGTTAATTGTTTTTTTATTAACAATCCAGTACTAACTATTTAGCAATAGAATAATTTATATTTTGGACCACAAATGAAATTTGAAATAGTATTTCTATTAATTTGTAATCAGAACATAAATCAATAAATACCATAATGGAATTAATAACAAAGCTAATTTACTAGATATATCAATTAATATGTTTTTAAGATCGATGACTGAAATAATTTCATTAATAAAAAAGATTTATGGAAATAAAAATTATCCAAAAACGACTATATATGCTTTAATTAACGAGAAATAAAATTGATTAGAAAATCTAATATATAGGACGTGACTTAAGGCTTGTAAAATAAAAGTTAAACTGGAACTTGTTTTTTAGTTTTCTTAGATCCACTATAAAGTTCATATTTTTGAAGCTTACAGTCTAATGGTCCATTTTTTAATGGTATTTTTCTTGAAGGTCTTAAACCTATAAACTTAAGTGCTTCAAAGTTACTTGAAAATATCCAAGCTTCAAAACCTGTGAATTCAGACTTTAATAAATCTCCTATTTCTTTATAAAATTCTATAATATTATCTTTTTGTAAGCGCTCCCCATAGGGCGGGTTAGACATTAATACTCCAGAAGGAAGATCATTCTTTAAGTCAATAATATCGCATTGTTTAACTTCAATATTATCTAATCCCATCTCTCTTACTGCATCAAATGCCATTTCAACAGAATCAGTTGAGATATCACTTCCAATAAATCTAGTAGAAGAAGGTTCAATTTGAGACTTTAATTCTCGTTTAACTGAATTCCACAATTCAGGATCAAAAGTATCCCAACCTTGAATAGAAAACTTATCTAACTTAATACGAGGAGGAATATTCTGAGCAATCATAGCTGCTTCAATAAGTAAAGTTCCTGAACCACACATAGGGTCTATAAAATCTTTTTTCCCATCCCAACCAGATAATTTTATCATACCTGCAGCTAATGCCTCATTTAGCGGAGCATCATGATTAGATTTTCGATAACCTCTTTTATGTAATGAGAAACCTGCAACATCTAATAATATAGTAACATCTAATTCAGAAATATGAACATTAAAAAGTACATCAGGAGTTTTCGTGTCTATATTAGGTCTAGAATCATTGTTTTTATCTCTAAATCTATCGCATATAGCATCCTTAACTTTTAATCCTGAAAATTTACTATGTCTAAAAACACTAGAATTAGCAACACAATCAATAGCAAAGGTATTCTCCAATTCAAAATAATCTTCCCAAGGCTGTTTCTTTACCTTTATATACAAATCTTTCTCTGTGTGAGCCTTAAAGCTAAATATTGGAACTAAAAGTCGCAATACGGTTCTCAAAGAAAACAAAGCTTTATATAGAACTTCTTCAGTCCCTTCAAACTTAACTCCTCTCTTTAGCTTTTCTATGCGCTTACCTCCAATTTGTCGTATTTCCTCAACGAGGAGATCCTCCATTCCTGCGAATGTTTTTGCTACAATTTCCAAAATAGTAAAGTTAAAATAAATTAGATAAAAAAAGCCTCACTAAAAGTGAGGCTTTTTTTTTATGCTTCTGCTGTTGGTCCTCCAAAATTCATTGGTATCCCACCACTAACAGGATCAGTAGCCTTTATCGGACCATTAATCTGTTCAAACTTTTTGATATTATCATTTAAAGCTAACATCAATCTTTTAGCATGTTGTGGAGTCATTATAACTCTACTTTTCACCTTTGCTTTTGGTATACCAGGCATAATTTTCACAAAGTCCATAATAAACTCTGAATTTGAATGCGTGATAATTGCGAGATTCGCATATTCCCCATCAGCAATTTCTTCAGTAAGCTCAATACTTAACTGATTTTGTTTAGATTGACTATCGTCTTTAAACTCATTCATATTATGCTTCTTCAGAAGATTTTTTAGCTTCTACTAATGATTCATATTCTTCCATCGAACCTACAACTAAATTATTGAATTGTCTCATTCCCGTTCCTGCAGGGATTTTATGCCCTACAATTACATTTTCTTTCAATCCTTCTAAATAATCAATTTTACCATTAACGGCAGCCTCATTAAGAACCTTAGTAGTTTCCTGAAAAGATGCAGCTGATATAAACGATGTAGTTTGTAATGAAGCTCTAGTTATACCTTGAAGAATTGCAGTAGATGTTGCTGGAATAGCGTCTCTACCTAAAGCCAATACCTTATCTTGTCTTCTAAGATCCGAATTCTCTTCTCTTAATTTACGAGCTGTTATAATCTGCCCTAATTTAAGATCTTCAGAACCACCAACTTCAGTTACAACAATTTTACCAAAGATGTTATCATTCTCAATAATAAAATCAATCTTGTTAGCGATCTCTTTTTCTAAGAATTTAGTATCTCCCGCATCATCAATAACAACTTTACGCATCATCTGACGAACAATAACCTCAAAATGCTTATCATTAATTCCTACTCCTTGTAAACGATAAACTTCTTGAATTTCATTTACTAAGTACTCTTGTACTTTTGTTGGACCTTGAATCTTTAATATATCACTTGGTGTAATAGCTCCTTCTGACAAAGGTAAACCAGCTTTAATATAATCGTTTTCTTGAACTAATATATGCTTAGAAAGAGGTACTAAGTACTTCTTAATTTGACCCGTCTTAGTTTCTACGATAATTTCCCTGTTACCACGTTTAATTTTACCATAACTAACAATTCCATCAACTTCAGCAACAACAGCAGGATTTGAAGGATTACGAGCCTCAAATAACTCAGTTACTCTAGGAAGTCCCCCTGTAATATCTCCACCCTTAGCAGCAGATCTAGGAATTTTAGCTAAGATTTGACCTGGTTTAATAGTACTGTTTTCAGTAATATTAATGTGAGCACCAACAGGAAGTGAATAAGATCTAAGAGTATCTTTACCTTTAACAATCTTAATTGTTGGGTTTCTCTTCTTATCTCTATTTTCAACAATTACTTTCTCTTCGAAACCAGTTTGCTCATCAGATTCAATTCTGAAAGTGATACCTTCATCTATATTTTCAAACTCAACCTTACCCGCTTCTTCTGAAATAATAGATGCATTATATGGATCCCATTCACAAACAACATCTCCTTTCTTAACCTTCTTACCTGGTTTGATATATAAAGTAGCTCCATAAGGAACAGTTGCACTTGTTAATTGAATATTAGTTTTCTCATCAACAACCCTCATTTCAGCTGAACGACCGATAACTATTTCTACTTTTTTACCTTCTTCGTTTTCACCTTTTACAGTTTTCAACTCGTCGATTTCAAGTAAACCATCATACTTAACGATATTCATACTATCTGTAGAAGTTGTAGATGCAGTACCACCAACGTGGAAAGTCCTTAAAGTTAACTGTGTTCCTGGTTCCCCAATAGATTGGGCAGCAATTACACCAACAGCTTCCCCTTCTTTAACTTTCTTACCGTTAGCTAAGTTTCTACCGTAACATTTAGCACAAATACCTTTAATTGACTCACAAGTTAATGCAGATCTAATTTCTACAGATTCAATTGGAGAATCTCCAATTGCTTTTGCTGCATTTTCAAAAATTTCTTCACCAGCAACAGCTAAAAGTTCTCCTGTTTGTGGATGAAATACATCATGAACTGAAGTTCTACCCACAATTCTATTTTCTAAAGTTTCAACAATATCATCATCTTTTTTCAAAGCAGATGTGTCTAAACCTCTTAATGTACCACAATCAATTTGAGTTACTACAACATCTTGAGCAACATCAACCAATCTTCTTGTTAAGTAACCTGCATCAGCTGTTTTAAGAGCAGTATCTGCAAGCCCCTTACGAGCACCGTGCGTAGATATAAAATATTCAAGAATTGAAAGACCTTCTTTAAAATTAGAAAGTATTGGATTTTCGATAATTGCTTGAGAAGTAGCTCCAGATTTTTGAGGCTTAGCCATCAATCCTCTCATTCCTGACAACTGTCGAATCTGTTCCTTAGAACCCCTTGCTCCTGAATGATACATCATATAAACTGGATTAAAACCTTGACGATCATCTTCCAATTGCTGCATTAAAATATCTGTTAACTCAACATTGGTTTTACCCCAAACATCAATTACTTGATTATAACGTTCATTGTTAGTAATGAACCCCATATTGTAGTTATTTTTAATCTCTTCAACCTTTTGATTAGCTAATTTAACAAGCTCCTCTTTTTCAGTTGGTATTAATACATCGTTTAATGAAAAGGAAAGTCCTCCTCTAAATGCATGACTAAATCCTCTTGCCTTAATTCTATCCAAGAAAGCAGCAGTTTCAGCCATTCCTGTTATTTTAATAACATCAGAAATTACATTCTTTAACTCTTTCTTAGTCAAAACTTTATCAATAAAACCAACAGCTTTAGGAACATCTTGGTTAAATAAAACTCTACCAGCAGTAGTTTCAATTAATTTCTCAATTAACTCTTCATTTTCTCTAACTGTAGCTTTAACCTTGATATTAGCGTGAAGTTCTATAGCATTTTCATTCAATGCAATAATAACTTCCTCTGCAGAATAAAAAGTCATTCCCTCACCCTTAACTTTTTCAGTTTTAGTTGATTTTTTAGACTTAGAGATATAATACAAACCTAAAACCATATCTTGAGATGGAACAGCAATAGGCTTTCCATCTGCAGGGTTAAGAATGTTATGAGATGCTAACATTAACATCTGAGCTTCCAAAACAGCAGCATTACCTAATGGTAAATGAACAGCCATTTGATCACCATCAAAATCGGCGTTAAATGCAGAACATACTAGTGGATGTAACTGAATTGCCTTTCCTTCTATTAACTTGGGTTGGAAAGCTTGAATACCTAACCTGTGAAGTGTAGGAGCACGATTCAGTAATACTGGATGTCCTTTTAATACATTTTCAAGAATATCCCAAACTACAGGATCCTTCTTATCAACCATTTTTTTAGCTGATTTTACAGTTTTAACGATACCTCTTTCAATCATCTTACGAATTACGAAAGGTTTGTAAAGTTCAGCTGCCATATTTTTCGGAATACCACACTCATGCATTTTAAGTGTAGGTCCAACAATAATTACCGATCGAGCAGAATAATCAACTCTTTTCCCAAGTAAGTTTTGACGGAAACGTCCAGACTTACCTTTTAATGAATCAGATAATGACTTAAGCGCTCTATTTGCTTCAGTTTTTACTGCATTAGCTTTTCTAGAATTATCAAACAAAGAATCTACAGCCTCTTGAAGCATACGCTTCTCATTTCTTAAGATTACTTCAGGAGCTTTTATTTCTATTAATCTCTTTAAACGATTATTTCTAATAATAACTCTTCTATATAAATCATTTAAATCAGAAGTTGCAAATCTACCTCCATCAAGTGGAACTAATGGACGTAATTCTGGTGGAATTACAGGAACAACCTTGATTATCATCCATTCAGGACGATTTTCAATATGTTTGTTTGCTGATCTAAATGCCTCAACAACCTGAAGTCTTTTAAGTGCTTCAGATTTTCTTTGCTGTGAAGTTTCAGTGTTTGCCTTATGTCTTAACTCATAAGATAAAGAATCAAGATCCAACCTCATTAACAACTTCTCAAGTGCTTCAGCACCCATTGCAGCAATAAATTTATTTGGATCTGTGTCATCTAAGTACTGATTTTCATTAGGAAGCGCATCCATAATGTCTAAATAATCTTCCTCAGTCAAGAATTCAAGATAATTTAAAGGCTCACCATCTTTATTTACAGCAGCACCCGCATTAATTACTACATATCTTTCATAGTAAATAATCATATCTAGCTTCTTAGTAGGTAAACCTAATAAGTAACCCATTTTGTTAGGAAGAGATCTAAAGTACCAAATATGACAAACAGGTACAACCAATTGAATGTGTCCCATTCTTTCACGACGAACTTTCTTCTCAGTAACTTCAACCCCACATCTATCACAAACAATACCCTTGTAACGGATTCTTTTATATTTTCCACAGTGACATTCCCAATCTTTTACAGGACCAAAAATACGTTCACAAAACAAACCATCTCTTTCAGGCTTGTATGTACGGTAATTTATAGTCTCAGGCTTTAAAACCTCTCCACTTGAACGTTCTAAAATTAGTTCAGGTGAAGAAAGACTGATTGTTATTTTATCAAATCTTGGTGGAGTTTTTATGTTTTTTCTATATGCCATCGTATAACGATAATTAGTTCAACAATATTACAGTTAATTCTATATTACCCTAGAGTAATATTAAGTCCTAATCCTTTTAATTCATGTAACAATACATTAAATGATTCAGGAATTCCCGGAGTTGGCATCGGCTCACCCTTAACGATTGCCTCGTAAGCTTTAGCTCTACCAATAACATCATCAGATTTAACTGTTAGGATTTCTTGTAAGATATTAGAAGCTCCAAATGCTTCAAGCGCCCAAACTTCCATCTCTCCAAATCTCTGACCACCAAATTGAGCTTTACCTCCAAGTGGTTGCTGAGTAATTAATGAATATGGTCCGATTGAACGAGCATGCATTTTGTCATCTACTAAGTGACCTAATTTCAACATGTATATAATCCCAACTGTAGCTGGTTGATCAAAACGTTCACCCGTACCTCCATCATGAAGATAAGTCTGACCATTTTTAGGTATTCCTGCTTGATCAGTATAGGATTGAATTTGATCCAATGTTGCACCATCAAATATTGGCGAAGCAAATTTCAGATCTAATTTCTCTCCAGCCCAAGCTAAGATTGTTTCATAAATCTGACCTAAGTTCATACGAGAAGGAACCCCTAACGGGTTAAGTACGATATCAACAGGAGTTCCATCTTCCAGGAACGGCATGTCTTCTTGACGAACAATTCTAGCAACAATACCTTTGTTACCGTGACGTCCAGCCATCTTATCACCTACTTTAAGCTTTCTCTTTTTAGCTAAATAAACCTTAGCTAATTTAACAATACCTACAGGAAGTTCATCCCCAACAGTAATAGCAAATTTACTACGTTTATGAAGTCCTAATAAATCACTGGCCTTAATATTGAAGTTATGAATAAGACGTTTGATCATATCATTGATCTCTTCATCTTTCGTCCAGTTCATAGGATTAACATTATCATAGTCCACATCAGCCAAAGCCTTTTTTGTGAACTTTGATCCTTTGCCTATTAGTTCTTCTTTAAACAAGTTAAATACTCCATTTGAAGTTTTACCTTCAACTATTTTCCAAATCTTATCAAGTAATACACCTTTAACCTCCCCAACTTGAAGTTTAAACTTCTCGTCTAATTTAGCTACCATGTTTTTCTCATCAGCTCTAGACTTTCTGTCTTTAATAGCTCTAGAAAACAACATTTTATCGATAACAACACCCGTTACAGAAGGAGAAACTTTTAAAGAAGCATCTTTAACATCTCCAGCTTTATCACCAAAAATAGCTCTAAGTAATTTTTCTTCAGGGGTTGGATCAGTTTCACCTTTTGGAGTAATTTTTCCAATTAAGATATCACCCTCTTTAACATCAGCTCCAACACGAATCATTCCGTTTTCATCAAGATCTTTTGTAGCTTCCTCACTAACGTTTGGAATATCAGCCGTAAGTTCCTCTAAACCACGTTTAGTATCTCTAACCTGCATTACAAACTCTTCAATATGAACTGATGTATAAACATCTTCTTTTACAATCTTTTCAGATATTACAATCGCATCTTCAAAGTTATAACCTTTCCAAGGCATGAAAGCAACTTTTAAATTACGTCCAATAGCCAATTCTCCTTTTTCAGTAGCATAACCTTCACAAAGAACTTGTCCTTTATTAACTTGTTCACCTTTCTCAACGATAGGTTTTAAGTTCATACAAGTTCCTTGGTTAGTCTTCTTAAATTTAGTAAGTGTGTAAATGATTAAATCATCCTCAAAACTAACAAGTTTTTCAGCATCAGTTCTGTTATACCTAATATGAATTTCATTTGCATCAACATATTCAACTATACCTTCTCCCTCAGCGTTAATTAGCACTCTAGAATCTGTAGCAACTTGTTTCTCAAGACCAGTTCCAACTATAGGAGCTTGAGGACTTAACAATGGAACAGCTTGACGCATCATGTTAGAACCCATTAGTGCTCTATTGGCATCATCATGTTCCAAAAACGGAATCAATGAAGCTGCAATAGACGCAATCTGATTAGGTGCTACATCCATTAAATGTAAATCCTGTGGTTCAACAATTGGATAATCGGCTTCAAGCCTAGCTTTAACAACATCAGTTGCAAAAGAACCATCATCGTTTACTTTAGCATTTGCTTGAGCTATCAATTTACCTTCTTCTTCCTCTGCAGAAAAATATTCAAATTTATTAAGGTTTACTTTACCTTCTTCTACTGTTCTATAAGGAGTTTCAATAAACCCAAGTTTATTAATCTTAGCATATACACACAAAGAAGAAATCAAACCAATGTTTGGTCCTTCAGGAGTTTCTATAGTACATAGCCTTCCGTAATGCGTATAATGAACATCTCGAACTTCAAAACCTGCTCTTTCTCTTGACAAACCTCCTGGCCCAAGAGCAGATAATCTACGCTTGTGTGTAATCTCTGATAATGGGTTGGTTTGATCCATAAATTGAGACAGCTGATTCGTTCCAAAGAACGAATTAATCACTGAAGATAATGTTTTTGCATTAATCAAGTCAGTTGCCGTAAAAACCTCATTATCACGAACATTCATTCTTTCCCTAATTGTTCTAGCCATACGGGCTAAACCAACCCCAAATTGAGAATATAACTGTTCACCAACAGTTCTTACACGTCTATTTGAGAGATGATCAATATCATC
>Ga0115006_10003369_pt1 | contig 10833 bp, 7 predicted proteins | sample ArcOceMetagenome_3_FD_88943 | JGI IMG/M metagenome (GOLD analysis project Ga0115006, IMG submission 88943) | Marine eukaryotic phytoplankton communities from Arctic Ocean - Arctic Ocean- Svalbard ARC20M Metagenome | ecosystem: Environmental > Aquatic > Marine > Oceanic | place: Arctic Ocean...
CACCTGTCCCTCGAATGCGGCGCAAAGAACCCGCGCCTACGTGTTCGCCCACTGACCCTATGCCCGCCGGCCCCCGGACCGTGACAGTTGGCCGCCCTCACACCCGCCTAGCCAGAAAGCTCGGGGTCCCGGATGGGCAAAACACCCCGGGGACACATACGCCACCCCCCTCCCCCTCCGCCGCGTGCGCATGATTTGGGCCGCGAAGCGGCGGCCTGGGATGTGGGAGGCCGCCGCTTCGCGGCGTTGGGCGGGCGCCGCAGAAACAGCTCGCCGGCGATGATTGAGCCGACCCACGGGCGACCTGACCATTGCGATGGCCTGCCCCGCACAGCCAGGATTTACTAGGGTCGCCCACCGCGTTGCCGAGCTACAGCTGTTTTGCCGCCGAGCGGATGCAGCCGAAATGCGGTTGGGCGCGTGTTTCGGCGTTTCGTCGCCGCACCGCGCGCCCGACCGCCCCGCCCCGTTGCGCCCCGTCCGTGGTCGCCCAGATCCGCGTCCTCGCCGCCAGGGCCGCGCGCGGGCCAGCCGTTACGTGCCCTGCGCGCGGCCGCGGCCGCGTACGCGCGCCTCGCGCGTACGCGGGCACCCCCTGCGCCCGGCGCCCGCGCCCGCGCCCCGAAACCCGCCGCCGTGGGCGTGCCGAGCGCCCTGCCCGGCGGGGGCCATGGGCGCCGGCGCGTGCGTCCGCGGTGCGCGCCAACGCACGCCGTTGAGGCCCGCCTCGGCTCAGGCGTACGTCCTGCGCCAGCGGTCCCTTGCGCGACCTGCGGCGCATTGCAGCCAGCTGGCTGACATCGGTAGCCGAGCCTGCGCAGCCCTTCCAATGGGCAGGCTTTCGCGTGTGCTGCTGACGCTGCCGCCCCGTTGACACCGTCGTCTCTCTTGACACTTGCGCATACCTGAGGTATGCTAATCTTAAGGCCTCTTTTGCCATATAAATAGGTCTCTTTTGACACTGGAATGGGCCTCTTTTGCCAATTAGGTCTCTCTTGACACTTGCGCATACCTGAGGTATGCGTCAGTGTCAAGAGAGACCTATTATAAGGCAAAAGAGACCTACTAATACTAGCATACCTGAGGTCCGCGCCAGCCTGGTGCACGTTGACGGTGGCGGCCGGCGGCGGCAGCGGCGGACGCTGAGCCATGGGAATCGCAGAGGGCGGGGCGTGCACGCCTCCGTTCTTGCAGTGCTGTACAAGGTCCTGCTCATGTTTCGTTGGGAACATAGCATTTAGGGCTCTATACACGGAGTTGAGTAATTGCGTATAAGAGCCCTCATGTGCATGTGTGTGTGTGTGTGTGTGTGTGTGTGTGTTTGTGTGTGTGTGTGAGTGTGCGTTCGTGTTCTGTGTTTGTCTTGTGGCTAGTGCGCAAGAAGTCATTGGTGCGCTTAGTAGTTAAACAACATTGTTGCGCTTAGTAGTTACAAATCACTCTTTCCTCCTGACGCCTCGCCAGCTCTGCGGGCGCCTGGCACATACTTGAACTGGTGCAGCCCGAGCACGTCGTCGGCGTCCGCGCGGTCGTGCGCGCGACCAGCGCAAAGGCTGCCGGCGCCTGTGTCGGCAGCTCGCGGCAGCAACCGCCGCCCGTGGCCGCAGACCGTCCTCCCCCCGGGCTAGCACGTCCGGGGCGCGCTGGGGGCACCGCGGGCGGGGCGGGGGCGGGCCGGACGCCGCCCTGCCGCGGCGCGAACACGCCGCGCCGCGGCAGGAGCGCCAGCCGCGAGCGTGCCGCGGCGGTGCCGGGCGGGCGCGGCGTCCGCGCGGGCCCGTCCCTGCCGCTCTCTCCTCGCCCTTGCGTCGCCTGCGTCCGCTCGCCACGTGCGTCCGCTGCCGCTCGTGCGGGCGCCCCCCGGCGCCCGGAGCCCGCGCCCGCGCCCCGTGGGGCCAATTGCCCACACCGGCCCTAGTCCACCCCGCAGCCTGACCTGTGAACTGCAGCTGTGATGCGTCAAGGCGGGCACCTCAGCAGATGCGTCAAGCCGGGCACCTCAGCCTTTTCCATCACCGGAAAACAGATCCACGAACCAACGGAGACAACAAACTGACTCCGTCGGGCCCTTCCATGATGGACGCGACCGGGAGCAAGGCGGGCACCGCTGCTGCGAGTGAGGCCAGCTGACAGTGCCGCGCGTCGGATCACGCGTCATGGATGCTGCAGGCGGGTCCGACCGTGCCATGCCGCCATCCGCGGCCGCTGCTGCTGCGCCGCCGGAAGGTGCGAGGACACGCCTGCAGGCGGCAGAGCCCGGCCCGCGGACGGGTGCCTGCGCAAAATGCCGGCCAGGCCCGGCTCGCCCGCGCGGGGCTGCGCGGGGAAAACACTCTCAGGATTGGGGACTGTTGACGACTCACGGACCTGCCACCGCACGCCCTGCAGGCACGGGAAACGTGGAACATGCACCCTACTCGTCGGCAGAGGAGGCCGAAGGGCGGACGACCCGAGATTCCCACGACACCCAGGACTCGTTTGCCAAGAAACGAAGGGAAAAACGCCCCCCTCCGCTTGAGGTAGCAGCTGACGAAACCAGATTGCATCTCGCGTGCGCGCACTGAGTAGTATACCGAAGCTCACAATCCTGCCTCGCTTTGTGCGGTGCTAGACTGGCAGCGGCGACTTGGAGCTGCCCGAGCCGCTGCGAACACAGTCTGCAGCCTCGTCGGAACAGGCCTTGATGTCGCCACTGGGTCAAGTCGTGATGTCGAAAACAGAATTCAAGCATGGCGCTCGCCGCCAGCATTTGGAGGTACCGCTCGCATCTCAATGCGCAAGCGCCCTCTTGTGCGCTCCGACTCCGTCTTGTGTTATTGCCGCGGCATCTTGACACCGAGTGGGTTGCAGGAAGGGCTCAGGAGCCCGGGCACGCGGCGGGCTGCACAAAAGATGCAGCGCACGCATTCGTGGGACGGCGAGAGCGACATCAGCAGCTCGATGGGTGAAGATGACCTGGACGGCGTGCACAGTCTGCTGCCGCAATTGGCGCGGCACGCAAGTTTGGCTTCGCATGGCGGCTTGCTCGACTCCCCGATTGTCCCAAATGCTGAGTACTCGGAGGATTTGACGGCCCTGCGACAATCCGCGCAGGCAGGCCTGGGGTTGATTTCGACAGCCAGCAGAAACCAGAAAAGTGGCACTCATTCTCACGCGCACTTGCCTGAAGGTATTCAGGGCGTGCAAATCCATGGCGACGTCTACATCGCGCCCCACAAACTGCAGCATGCAATTTACGAGGCAAGGCGACAGTTCAAGCTGTTTAACGACAAGCTTCTCCCCAAGGAGCCCGAATCTCCCAAAGTGACCGATCCGCTTGACGAACGTGCCCATGCGCGCATGTCAAAATATTCCGACATGTGGACGTGCAACGACAAAATCCCTCCATTTTACAAAGACGCTGAACGGAAGGCCCTCGATCTGATCACCCAACTCAACGGCAACTCGAGTGGCACCGTGCCTCCTGCACCTCTGCACGAGCGTCCGAAAATTCTCGCTCAGCTTGGCTCTATGAAGGCTATCAAAGGGCACCCGGTCGTCAAGAAATCGGTATTGAAGTGTTGCAAGTCGAAAGAGTGGCAAGAGCGGCTCCAGGCTGTCCAGTGCATTCCCTACCTCTTCTACAAAGGCGATCCCGATGCTATTGGAGTTTTGTTTGGGCGGCTGCTCGACTGGCATTTGGAGGTGCGGCGGGCATCAGTGCAGGTGTTGCTAGACAGCGCTGCAAACTTGACAGTCACCGCAATGTCAGGGCGCGATCTTGCTCAACCTGAAGCTGCGCTTGCGATGGAACGTATGCGAAAAGAAGCAGATGCTGCTGCTGCTGCTGCTGCGTCAGGAATCAATTTTGCCAGGGCACCCTCAGGCGCCGGCTTCAATCGTCAACCATCATCCGGGTTCAGCAGGGTTCCGTCGCACACGTCGGCGAGTGGTTCAAGACCTGGCACACGGGGTCTGGGGTCGGGTCTTATGCAGTCTGTTGCTGCATTTAACAGATTAGGTTCAAACGCGAGCCGAAAGAGCTCTGTCGTCTCTCGGGCTGCCTCTACGGCCACCTCAAGACGTCCTGTCGAAATGCCAGAGATCACAATTCACGTTGTCTGTCGTTTTGAAGACTCTGAAGAGGATGCAAGCACTCAAGCGCGCACAATTTCACAGCCATGCGACCGTCGACCGAAGTTCCAAGGTGGTGGTGAGATTTTGCGTCTTCAAGCCAAGGATCCTGAACAAGCCAAATTAATCATCGAACTCGTTGCGCATATCAATGGTGGGGGACCGCCAGACGAACGATGCACATTCTACGGTGAAAGAGCGGGCACGGCTTCGCAAAAGGACAACGACTCGGGCAAGGCAGAATCCGATGTTATGTCTGGAGGGCCCGGCACTGACACGCGACCTTCGACGCAAGAAAGAACCATAAACCAAGTTTTCAACAGAGCGTCATCGGCAGCATCTATGGCACAAAAACTTCAAGAACCCTTCAAAATAACTGGTCCGCTTCCTGCCTCAACGGTTGTCCTGGGTCGAGCCGAAGAAAAGCTCACGAACATTGCAAATCAAATAATCAATTCCGAGCAGTGGATCCAGTTGACTGATGGTCAAGGCAAACCGGCAGGAAGTATTCTTATGAAGCTAGCCCTCGAGCCTGCCAAGGGAATCGGATGTTCGGCGACCATGGGTAGGGAAATGTCCTCCCTGGTTGCGCCCGCTCTACTCGACGCCGACCCCGTGATGCGGTCGAGAGCGTTGCGACTGTACCAAATGTGCGTTTCAGCAGGTTGGGAACGGGCAAGGAAGCGCCAGCTTGTGAGAGAACGACACCGAGAGGCCACTCGAAAACGACGGAGCGAGTACGCCGAACACCTGGCTCTCATGAGAGAGAGAGAGTCTTTGCTGAACTTCAATCAGAATCCGCCACGTGCGATCTCCACCGTCGAGCAGGAATCCGACGACGAATTCAGGAGAGCATGCATTGCAGGCGACAAGTCTGAAGTAGACATTGAAGTGAGAACTTCTAACCCAGGAAGTACGCATGATTTTGAAGTCATCAAGACCCCAATGAGCTCCGTGCAATCTGCAGTGAAAGTGATGGGAGATGACCGGGGGCGTCCAAACGCGCAGATGAAGGAGGTTGATCCTGACGTTGCCAGTCCCGCAACGCGTGGACGATGGCAGCAAGAAGAGTCTGAGGGTCTTGGCAAACTGCAGAGCCCTTATTTCCCAGGAACTAATGCTCTGAGGATGGATGTAGGTGTTGACAGCATTCATCCCGGGGGTCTGATACCGTTTAGTGCCGATAGCCATCACCGTAACTTCGACGAGGACTTAATTACTATAACAGGGATCGAAGTAGAGGCTCCGGCTGATGGGAGCGTCCAGAAGTTGGAGGAGGAAGAGCGGCTGCGGCTTGCCGAGGAACATGAGGTGGAAAAGAGAATGGAACTCGAGGAAGAAGAGGAGAGTGCCTTGGAAGACAAGGAACTCGATGTCTTACTCGAATCGCTTTTGGGAGGATTGTGCGACCCCGACTCGAACGTGCGCTGGACAGCGGTTGAACTGATGCGTGTCGTATTGAAGCGGGAAGACGACCGTGGAAGGAGCACGTTTGGCACCCGAGTCCTTGATGTGGCAGTTCCTCTTGCGCGTCTCAGTGACGATGAGGATACACGTGTGGCCGCAATTAATTGCATCTACTACGCTGGCAGGTCATGCAGGGGCTGGACGGCACATCACATTGTAACACACCTTCCAGAAGAACTCCACCACCACAACAATCAGGCCGAGCATGGTGATTCTGAGCAGGATCATCACTACCTACATCACCACGAAGAGATCGAGGACGACAATGACATAGAGGGCTGGACGCTTCGGGATGTTCTCGAAGATCGGCTTGACGATCGAAACTGGATGGCAAGGCGAGCTGCCACTTTAGCCTACTCAAATTTGGCTGACAAAGGCGACCTTGATGCGCTTCATAATGTGCTGCCGCTGTTGAGTGACGAAGTATACAGTGTGCGCTGCGCGGCACTTCAGGCCATCGAGAAGATTGCTGGCAGTCCATTCCTTAAAGCCAATGAGAAGCCAACAGAACTGCAGGTACAGATTGTCAAAGCGATCGTCGATCGGGTGGTCACGGTTCCCACGCCAGAAACGGATCCATGGCTGAATCCTGAATTAGAGCAAGTACACGAGTCGGATGCAAACGAATATAGCATAGAGTTCAGCGAATCTGAACAACAGCAGTTTCAGACGGAGCTTGGAGCGCGCATGGCATTACTGTTTTCGCTTGGGTGCATGGATTTTAGCGGCTGGCAGTCAATGGAGCATCAGAAATGGAGTCACATGCAAGAGTGGGTTCAGGGCGCATGGAAAGAAGTTTGCGCCGATAAGGAATCAGCACAGCGCGCTCGTGAAGAGAAAGAGCGTAAGCTTCAAAATAAGTACACGCAGGCTGCTCTTGCAAAAATGCAGGCGGAGGAGGAGGCGGCAGACGAAGAAGGCAGGCGCAGAAATAGTGAATTTCACATCCGAGCACTTGAGCATGCAGCAAACCAAGCAGCCACAAAGATGCAAGCGCGTTGGCGCGGCATTAAGGGCCGTGAACAAGCCCAAAAAAAGCATTCAGAGTTGTTCGTGCGGCAGGAATCTGCCGATCAGGAGAAGCGAACTGAGGAAGACAGGATCTCAAAGCTGTCCACAGTGCAGAAGCTCGAAGAATATATCGAGCGGCGTGATCTAATGTCTATGTCATCAGCATCTCCTGGGTCTCCAGTTCGTGGCCATTCAGAGATTATCTTGCCAAATCCACAGGACTTCGGGTTTCATAGCCACACAGGTCGCAGTGGCTCGCGCAGTCGCAGTAGGTCGCGCGGCAACACGCCAACCACACTTCCTTCGGCTCCTGGTGCGTCTTTCAGATTACGCGTCTCAACTGTGAACGACCAGGACGATGATGAGGGTTCGGAGCATGGTGAAGCGACCGTCTTGCCAGCATTGGGAGGAAGTCAACAACGCATTTGGCAAGAAATAGCTGGGAAACAATCACCTTCCAAAGATGCCAACGCTTCTGTTGGTGGTAACATCGGCTGGGATCCACTAGGACGCAAGCGAAGCATGTCGCCTCCGAAGAAGCCTACACTTGAAGAACAGGAACAGGAGGCTGCTAACAAATTTTTCGAGTGGGAGGAAAAAGAAAGGAGGCGCAAGGAGCAGGTGTCTTTCTCCCGATCTACAAAGAGGAAATAGGACGGCCTAGAAGCGGGATGCTGATTAGCAAGCGTGCACGTGCAAACACGCCTGGCCATTTAACAATATTGTGTGTTGATGTTACGATTCATGTATGACAGGAGGAGCAAGCGCGCAGAGAACGAGAAAAAGCTGCTCGACGAAGAACTCTGAAAACCATCAGAACGGAGAAGCCTTCCCCTGAGGTCAAGACCATGCAACAACCTCACAAAATTAAGTCCACATGGAAGTGTGGCGGTGTCAAGATATCAGAGGTCGTCAAGAAAATGTACAAAGCAGAGTCGGGTGATGTAGGTGGAAGCCGACCTGAATCTCAAGGAGGTGATGGCACTGAGACCAAGACCACAGATTCAAATTTTAGTGACAATTGGTTGCCGAACTCTCAGGGCATGGACTCAAAAGAAGGTCACGCCACAAATGCTCTCTCAAAGGTGCACACGAACTTGATGCATTCCTCACGTGCTGGCGGACGGCGCATATTCTTGTTTCGTGCACGTGTGGTTCTTTCACATGTAACTGCTCAGTAAGGAGTGAATTGGATTACAGGTTATCGAGGAGCAGCAAGAGCATGATCGCCTGAGAAAAGCTCGCGAGGTCTGCACCTGCATGTTCACATACACCTGATACATGCAGCGTGCTTCCACGGTTGCGAAGAGATGCCCTTTGCTACCAAGGCGCTCGGGCCCTAACCCTAACTCTCCACTTGACCCTGGCCCACACACACTGGCACTAAGAAATGCATGCAGTTCAAAGTCTAGTTCATTTCGGGCGATTCTCAAGGGTTTGCTATCCCATTAGATCACGCCTTCACAGCCCTAGCACAAACTCTGCCCGTCGAGAATTCACCCTCGCAAGAGAAAGCAGAGCAAAATATTTGCACAGAATCTCACTGACGTGGCGACGCATGTCCACCCAAACCATTGCCATCTGTTGCAGAAGCTTGATGCTGGAGGTGCAACGACAACTCTGCAAGATGTCGTAGAGGGGGGACTGGAGAAGGTCAACGTGCATGCAATTTCGGCTCAAAAGGAACGCGCCCGCAAGATTTTATCTCCGGTAGAGGTTGAACTTCCCTTTGAACCAAACTCCTTGCCAAAACATATTGTTTGTGCATGCTTGGCTGTGCGCAGGTCTCAATACCGCAAACATGCAAGTGTGTTGTATCTCATTCTCGACTCGTCACCTCGCTGACGCCGAGGAGAAACATACTCTGCAACTCGATCTGCCAATACGCAGGCAAAAACTTCGGGGAGGGCAACGACCATCCGTCCCCGAACGAATGAAACCTTGAGAGGAAACGGGATTGTAGCTGCGGTGCATCGAGGACTGCACTTGCCAGAAGATCTCGAAGAGAAAGACATGCATCTTCCTCATCTGCACGGATCCAGCGAAAGTTCAAACTTTGGAAGAGGAGAAGAAAGTTAGGTTATTCATTGACAATCAACAAGTGACTGAAGGTCGGCAAGCACAACGCCCTGTCGGGTAACAACCCCACTGGGAACTCGCGGAAGTGGCAAAGGCCATCCGTTCCCGAACGAATAAAATCTTTAAAGGAAAAGGCGCCGAAGCTGCGGAGGATCGGTCTCTGCACTTGCCAGAAGATTTCGAAGGGAAAGACATGCATCGTCACCATCTGGAAGGATCCTGCGTTGTTAGACGACTTATTAATTAGAGGACGTACACTGTAGTCTTATAAAAAAATATAAAAAACGCTCAGTCAGGCAGGCATCCAAGGGAATCTCCCAGTAGGGATTGTTTCCCTCTGCAGGGTCTCTAATAAAGTCTGGAGCATCTTCTTGTCTGGCCCCTTAAGATGGCCGTGGAGTGAGGAGATGAAGAAAGGAGATGCGTCCGCTGAAGAACAGTAGTTCCTAATAAAGTCTTTCTCTCTCTTTCTCTTTCTTCCCCCACCAGTATGCTCCCTTGCTCCTCCAAGGGAGAGAGAGAGAGAGAGAGAGAGAGAGGGAGGGAGAGAGAGGGATGCAATGTGTGGTCCACTCCCATGCTCAGTTCGTCACTCTTTAGCGACAAAAAACATCCGTTTTCGTGCGCTCGTTGTCCCTCGTGTGTGGTTGATCACGATGCGGAAGAGTCCCCTGGCGCTTGGTGCGCGACTTTCGTACTTCTGTCACCGGACCGCGCCCAGGACTCCCCGTTATGGACATTGTTTTCTAATAAACTTTCTATCATCTGTCACTCTATCTCTATCGCTGTCTCTCTCTCTCGCGCGCGCTCATATCCATCCACCTTGGCTACCCTGGCTCCCAGGCGACCGCACCTCCTCCTCCAGCTCTTGCTTTTCCTCATCATCGTCCTCCTCCTCCTCCTCCTCCTCCTCCTCCGGAGGTGTTGGAGGAGGCTCTTCCTCCTCCTCATCCTGGTCACCCCTAGGGGTCTTCGGCAGGGTGCAAGCAAGGCGTGGCGAGGCCGGCTGCAGCACTTGGAGTACCTTCATGTCAAAAAGGTCAGAAGCGGACCTAAGCGCTGAGTCCACCGACGTGCGCAGCGAAGACCGGAGCGTGCTGTTCGCACCCCCTGGCACCCCTCCAACCACACCATTTGCGCGAGGGGACAGCAAAGGGGAAGACCCTGAGGACGTGCATGCAGTCATGGGGTGTGGGCGTAGTTGGGACGCATTGGTGGCTCCGCGTGGGGAGGATGCTGTCGCACGTGGAGATGCCAGTGAGGCCCCTCGAGGCGAGGAGGGAAGAAGTAGCGCGGAATTCAACGCGGCTTTGGCGCTCAGAAGGGCGCGCTGCGGTGATGACATTTCTGGGGATGCTGTGTTCAGCACCTCTTCCGACGTCCCTCCGCCGACGACCCCACCTCCGGCACTCTTTGACCCCTCTGCTCTTCGGCTCCTTGACGCATCCCCGCTGACCATCGACCGTTGCCTGAAGGAGTTCGCCTCTTTTGCCATATAATGGGCCTCTTTTGACGCTTGTGCCTCATTGCTGACCGCGCCGAGGCTCCCGTCATCGCCGGTAGCCCGATGCTTCCTCGTCGTCTTTGCAACATCTGCCGCCCCTGCAGGTGACGGTGAACTTGCAGCTGGGCGTTCGGCTTGCTGTTTCTCAATACCTGTTGTCCCTATGGTTTCGCGTCCTCCTACTTCTCCTGCTCTGGCACCGCCGCAGCCGCCGCCTTCTCCTCCTCTTTCCTTCCCGCCCCGTCCTCCTCCTCTTTCCTTTTCTCCTTCTCCTCCTCCGCCTCCTCTTTCCAAGCGCGCTGTCTGAGCACCGCTCGAGCTCATGATCTCTCTCTTCTGACGCGGGGGCTGTGGTTGGCGCGTGGACGGGCTCTGACTGTCGGCGGGTGGCAAGAGGGGTGAGTGCACTTGTTCAACGGGCCGATCTTGTCTTCGCGCATTCTCACCGCCATTTCTGTGATATCCATCCTCCTGGCTTCGGCGGCGCTGCTCGAGCGCAATACGCTCCTGTCTTTCCTCCTCCTCTTGCTTTTCTTCCTTCAAGCGCACCTCGGCCATCCACTGCAGCCTGCGCTCTTCAGTAAGGTCAACCAGCTTCCTCCTGTGCACGACACGGACAAAAGGCAAAAACACCATGTGAATTTCTGTGCGCGGACATC
>Ga0115006_10003372_pt1 | contig 10829 bp, 1 predicted proteins | sample ArcOceMetagenome_3_FD_88943 | JGI IMG/M metagenome (GOLD analysis project Ga0115006, IMG submission 88943) | Marine eukaryotic phytoplankton communities from Arctic Ocean - Arctic Ocean- Svalbard ARC20M Metagenome | ecosystem: Environmental > Aquatic > Marine > Oceanic | place: Arctic Ocean...
CGAACTCATTGCAATAGGCGCACCAAGCCACATCACCATCGACTCCACCGATCGAGAGTGCTTCTCGCGCACCGATACACAAGCGCCATCGTACTCAAGAGTGCGAGGAAGAAAACGAGCTTTCTCCGCACGCACTTGCACGATCATGTACAAGGGAACGCACGATATGGCATCGAGTACAACCGGAATGGATACGTCGAACCAACCCTCTAAGTCCGGATCTGTTAAAACCGTCGCACGAACGACATCGTCCACGTCATTAACGAGTTCAGCCGTATCATCTTCGATATTGTAACTTGGCAATGCACACGCAATCACTTGGCGCAACGTGGGTGGTACACCATGGCGACGTAAGAGTTGCGATTCGTCCATGGTGGCGTAGCCAAACGAGGTGCTCGTTTGTTGTCCATTGATATCGCGCCAATCTAGCGAATTGTCATGCATGGCCACTAGTTGACACAAGGCAATTGCATGACACGATACGTTCGACGTGGGCATATCGAGCACCTCATACGCGCGAACCTCCACGTTATCGTTGATCGTCTCGCGCTTGATGGTCATGTAGCTCACCATGCACGTTCCACGTGCGACGTGTTCTCGTACGATCGCAATTCGTGGACACGTGGAGCACACCCCATAGCTAAGGGCCTCATCGTGCGTGCAACACAACGCGCAAATGCCATGCTCGCTTGGCTTGCAGGCGCCACGTACCACCATACGACGTGTATTGGAGACAGCTCCTACGATCTTGGCCTTGAACGAATCGCACCACTTGGCGTAGAGAAGCTGATTGCGGATCACCACGTATGCACCAACGTTCAACCTTGAGGTGACTTGAAAGTTCACACCCTCGTCGCGCATCACGAGCTGGGCGCTTCGATTTGTCACACATATGAGCTCGCATAGTTCTTGGGTTAACGAGTGCTCGCCCAAACGGTTGTCCAAGCGATCAACTGGTTTACCTCGTTGTGTAGAGCGATGGCACCCGAAAAGTCCTAGGATTGTGCTAGCGTACTTCTCCATGGCTATAGCATCCTCCGCACAGAACTCATCGCATCCAAGAATAGATGAGATGCGTGCTCGAATTGCTGGCCGAACATCAGGCCACGTGCTAGCTGTGAAACAATTGAGATGGTTCGTGCACATGGTCCAATCGTGATGAGGGACTGCTCGATGCCACCTTGATCCATCACCCCACAAGTCGCGATAACTGAAAGAAGGAGCACGAACGGCAATGCTTGCGTCGTCGGTGCTTGATTGCACCATTGCAGTGTAACCTCGACGAAATCTGCGTTCTATCGTTGGGTACAAAGGTTGTATCTCTTCCAATGACATGTCGATGAGTTCGTCTCGTAGATGCCACGTTCCGTCGAGCATCCCAAACAAGCGACGCGTCATACTTGGCATAGTAGGTATGGAAAGTAGGTATGGAAACAAGGCGGGTGTCACGTCCTTGGTTTCGCATTGATACCAATGTGTAGATGCACACGCGTACTCATCGAGATAATACCGCGCGCCCACCTTCTCCAACGTGAGTGCGCGAAGTACTGCTTGAACACGCTCGAGCGTAGACTTGGAAATCAAGGGGACGTTCGAAGAACGTGATCGTTCGCGAATCACGCGTGTTGGTTCATCGACATCGTCATTTTGGCGATCTCCAGGGTTGTAGCTTGTGCGCGTCGAGGTTGTGGCATCTTGCACGATTGGTGGAGACGTGGACATAGTGGATTGCTCGATGACGTTGATGGAGGCATTACCAATCGGTGCGCTTTCGATCGTTTGCGCGTTGGCGATCGTTATGCTATTGATGTGATGTTCACCGACTCCCTCGAGGCGTTGAATGCTTCCACGATCGACTTGAGCGTTGCAAGTTACGACGTGCGTCGGCTCGTTTGGTACGTCTTCGGGCAGGTTGATAGTGGTTTGGTGCACACTAGACTCGTCGCTAGAGTCGTCGGATTCGGTATCAGTCCGATATGGTTCCCAATATCGTTCGTATCTAGCTCTAGCGGCGTCGAGAGTAGTTGCACTTATTTGCTCGCGAATTCTTCGTTGATGGCGTCTGTACTTGGGTCCACGTTTGCGGATTTCTCGTATTCGACAAGGTAGACATCGCTTTTGAAGGAAGTGCTCAATTGCCATGTAAAAGTCACCCCAATCATCGTCACTGAAAGCTCTTTGGTCTTGAAGACTTGGTCTTAGGAAATCCGCGGGGTAAATGTTGTTGGCTCGCCATGGAGACTGCAAGACTCGAGGCCCCGATGTATTGAGCACACGTGAGTTTGAATCTGCATTAAGCATGTCATTTGGCGTGGGTGCCACCCTCGTTGCATTCTCCACTTCTACATTTGGGATCGCACCACTAGTCTCGAGTTCAATGGTTGCTTGGCGCTCGATGCGTGCGATCGAGGTCGCCATACCACGAAGACGACCACGCCTATCGTTGGTGGAAGACGTCTCTAAAAAGTGGCGTTGTGTCTCGCCACGATCAAAATCCGCATCTTGCATCTCCTCCTCAACGTCATCGTTGATACGTCCTTTGTCGTGCATGGTTTCGTCACATGTTTGCACGTCATCTTCGCTCGTGGCACAATCCTCGACGACTTCAGCATCAATGAATCGATTTCTACACATTCGCGCGACGTTCGCTTCATCGCGTCCAAGCGTAGCACGTACGAGCGACGCGCTCGTAGATACGTGGGATTTGTCGATAATCGGATCGGTAACGACCTCGGATTGAGTATGTGCCTGTGCAAACCGTTGTCGCGCATATCGACGTTGATGATGCCAATAGGCTTCATTAGTGCGATCATCAACCACGTCGTTGAGCGCGGTATCAAGATCGCTAAGCCCGTCGTCGCGAGTGGCCAACGAGTTTACGTGCGCCAAATGAACATTAGCGTCGAAATCGATCGAAGCGTGAGGAGAGTCATCGATATCGGGGTTGGCGTGCGCTGGTAAATGTGCATCCATAGGCACGCATAGGTGAACGTCGCTATCGCCTTCTCCGTCGCTAGCGCTATCGCGAACACCATCACTATCGTCTCGTATGTGGACGGGGGTTGATTCCAATGGGTCGTTTTCAGCGACGTCCATAGCATCGACGCCTTCGTGGCCAATGTCGTCAACATTATGAACCGCATCTGCAACGTCTTGTGTCTCGTTTGCATCCGAAGTGGCACACCATTCATCATCAGTGGACGTGGACCACGCAGGTTCGTCTGGTGGAGCACGCCTGCACCACGTCGCTAAGTGCTTTGGAGTGACTTGCTTGATGCCTAGGATCGCAGCCTCCATCGCCACCCATTCCTCCGTACCAATGGTCGCAAGGAGTTCATCGTCAGAATCGCGCAACTCTTGAACACGATCGTATAATCGTGCGCGAAGAGCGGAGTCGACCCGAATTCGCTCGCGGCGCCCACACATGCAGAATTGGTACGGAGACATGTATTCCAAGTCCGTAGGTCGATTGTCGTACTCGTGGTATGCACCAGCTTGCGTCGTTAGCGCATTGTTGTCGTCTTTGCGCACTGGCGCATACAAGTTCTTCGTGGAGGACGATATGAATGGCACAACGCACAACTTGCGCGTCTCGAAGGACGTCAAGAAGTCGTGTCGCCACCTTGTTGAGCCGCGTTGCAATAACCAAGATGCGAGCATGGGAGTTCCAAATTGTACGTGTCGCAATAGATCGATGAGTATACTATTCGTGGTGCGCTTTCGCTCTTGCTCTTTGCTCGTGCTAATATCGTGGATATGGGATTCGGCTGCCTGTAGGATGCTCGCAAATTGTCGAACCCAATCGCGAAAGTGCTCGTGGCCAAACGTAGCCTTGGAGTGGTAGCTCGCAGAGTAGAACGCGTGCGCTAAGGCCACGTCACCACACATGTCGATCTCCACGCTTTGATTGCATGGGAATACGATCGTGGCGGTGGGATTATGGGGTACCACGTACCCATGATCGCGTGGTTGCCTAAGAATACCACGAGAGCTAGCCAGACTTCGACATTGGTCCACGGTGTGCGTCTTTCGTTTGAATCGCGACTTGCATTTACCCTTCACGATGCAATAGTAGTCGTTGTGACAATGCAAATACTCGGCGGAGATTGCGTTCGCGAGACGTAGCTCTTTGTATTCGTCGTAGTCCTTGGCACTATCAAAGTGCTCCCGTGTGAATTGAGGCAACGATTGGGGATTGACTAGCTCCGCCCGACACGTCATGCGTATATCTTTGTAGAATCTTCGAATGAATTCGACGACGGGGTCTGACTCGTGCACGACTAGCACGCGTTGCCATTTCTTGGATCGGCCACCTTTGCCCACGTTGTGGTTGGTACATGCATGAACGATCACATCGTGACCCTCGTGCTCCAGCTCGAGCATGGAGTCGTCGCTAGAATCACTTGGTTCGTACCAAAACAAGCGTGCTTTGTAGCGACCATCAAGCTCACAAGCGTGGGCGTACGTAGCTTCGAATTCCACAACGGCGCGCTCACGCGTACCCGTAGACACGCGCCACACGTGTACATGGTATCTGATTGGATCGTCAAGCTTTCGCTTCTCGACTCGAGGCTTCACACAACGCGCCAATAATTCCGCGGGCACTCGAACACGCGATGGGCTCGTGAACTCGACGAGCATAGCTTGGTTAGGGCAAGGTCGAAATATATACGAAGGTGGCGATGGTGGTTCACGTGTGGCACCTTGTGTGGTTGTACTTGGCGAGGCCTCGTCTTGATGTGTGCACCTTGACGTCACAATCGGCAACGTTCGCCATTGTTCAAGCACGGCGTTACAAACACGTTCCTTCTTGATAGTAGGCGCGCCGCCAATGTTGCGTCGAAGGGCATGCTTGAGTTGCGAGTCGTTGAAAGAGGGGTGTAGCACTACACCTTGGATCGTGTCTAGCTTTGGTGTGAGCGCGTGGACCACCTCACGAACACCATCGCGAAACGCCACGTCAGCCTTCGTGTTCATCGACCCCATCCCTTCGAGCTCGCGTGCCAACGCTTGGTGGAGTTGGTGGTTCGTTTTCATGGCCACGCGTGCCTCGGTCGCCAAGACAGTAGGAAGGCGTTCGGATACAACCGAATCCATGTACTCAAAGAGATGTTCTTGGAAAGTAGGATCTCGCAGTCGAGCGGCAACCTCGCGCATGTCCAAACCACGCCAGCAGAATTGTAGATGCATGTGTTGATTTTTGGTTTGTTGCTCTTCGGTGCATGCTGTGAAGGCCAACACCTCACCAAAAATGCAAGGGAAGTCGACCAAAAACTTGCGATTTGGAGCGTCGTAGCCAAAGCAAATAAGGAGAAAGATCTCCATGTATCGCCAATAGAATTCTTGACAAGCACGACCATCCTCTGTGACACGCTCGACACGCTCGGCTTCCAATGGGTACGTTATTGGCACGTGCAGTTTGACGTGCAAGGAGGATGCGTTTGGGCGTATCGAACACGTCAATTTGAAAGCGCGTAGGTCCTTGATCGCCGCAGGTGAAATTGTTGCGAAACCTTGCGAAACGTGCCAACGAACCATCATAGCAAGTGGATACACGCGTTTGTTGAGTCGATGTTGTGGCATTCCAACGACACTTCCCGCCGTGGATTTCACGTCACGCAATAACTTTGCGGTCGTAGGTGTGGAGCCTGGCTCAACCCCGTTAGCGCGCTCTGCGTCCAACTCTGACACCATATTCGTAACGTAGGAACTGTTTTTTTCAATAGAACCATATAAGACGCGCGTGCGCTCCAATTGTTTTCGTTGGTGTACGTTGAACTCTCCACCAATGAAGGATCCATCGCGGCCCGCAATATCGAGGTATCCACTCAAACAATCATATACACTATTGAGACGAGAGCACGTGTCGTCCATAAATACGTCGCCCTTGGATTTGGCCTTGCGTCGACGCCAACATGCCATGGCTCGTTCTATGCAATCGTCGATGTCGCACGACGTGGAAAGAATATCATCCAATAGGTCTTCGTCGCCAAGAGAGTAGCCAAAGCCTACAAGGTTGTCGTGTATGTGCGCTCGAAGTAGCCCAACGATTGTATCCACGATGGTGGCGGGCGATTGTTGATCGAACTCGTTCTCGTGCATGATGCCCAATTGTATCGCCATCTCTTTCGTGTGGTCGAGATCTATATCAAGCACGCCATTAGCGTCCGCCCATGCACGTGCGTCACGTAATGTGTGCAACTCCTTGAAGGCGCGGTGCACGACGTTCCACGTGGCTGGTTGACGAGGCCCAAACTTTCCACGGAAGCAAGGATGCAATCGAAGATGAGTTGCCACAAAGGATTCGCCATCCACGTATTCGTTGATTGGTGCTCGGTCTCGATCGAATGGGTGTAAGAGTACCTCCTTGTCACTTGACGAATTCGCATCGCCATTTACGCGCAATTTATGAAGTCCACTAGCCAACGAGTTTTGAAAGCCAAGCATGTGTGGGTTCACCTAAGCACACGATGTTAAGCGTAGTACACGCACACCAAAATTCCAAATCGGCAACACAAAGTAAATAAGCATTCGACTCGCGTGTTGTGGAATGTGCACATATGTAATGCGCGCATATCGAATAGGATGCAAATTATGGGCAGGAAGGTAGGTAGAACGGAAAAAAACTCGCGCACCTCTCTCCCTATTTCAACATATGGAGGCAAATAGTGGGTAGGAAGATAGGTAGGACGCACAAAATAGGACCCACGCACTCGCAACGTGCACACAACAAATAGGATGCAAAGCGAAGAATCCAAATTAGTAACACGAAGCAAACGAGCATTCGACTCGCGTGTTGTGGAAGATGCACATATGTAACGTGCGCATATCGAATAGGATGCAAATTATGGGCAGGAGATCGTGGGTAGGAAGGTAGGTAGGACGTGCAATGACATCCCACGCACTCGTGAACACATGTACGTATGCATGTATGTATGTATGTAAGTAGACAATGCGATGTCAAAAGTAGAACACATACCTCGACGCTGGCGTCTTGGTCGATAATGTAATGGGACATGCGACGCACGATAATCGTTGGGCATAATGACGCCGTCTTTGGCGTAGAAGGGGAAAGTACCCAACATGTTTGATCTTCGGCATCCACGTGCACGAGGGCATAGCAACAAGAAGTATCGTCGATTGATTGCAATCCCACAATAAGCCGCGAGACGGGCGTACCATCGCTTGTGCAAGAGAATGTATGATGAAGTTCTCCAGGTTCGTGCAACTCCACGATCGTGTACTCGCGATTCTCCAATTCGGCATTCCTCCCAAACGTGTGTTCGCTCATGTGCACCATCGCACCAATCTTTAGCTCACCATGGATGGTGCGACGTCGCTCCACGCCACGCCCATCCGATGCAACGTGAAAAAACTCGAGTTGCGAGCCAAGGTACGAGCCTCCTTCGCGATGTGCAACTAGCGTGAGCGGTGGAGCATCCTCCATGGCAACCACTCGTGTTCCCTCGAACGTGGCTAGTTGCACGAGGATGGTTGGGGATGGTGACTCTGCCAATCGAGCTACCACAATGGCACGTACCCAATGCAGATCGGTGCCACTTGATGGACGTAAAAAGACCGTCTCGTTTGGTCGTAGGTCGAAACCGTTTATAGTCTCTGCACCAAATACTTGTCGCAAGCTGGCTTGTCCCAAATGATTCGTCTCGGTGACTCGAGCTCCGTGTGCGTCAGTGGCTCTATTGACTTGATCCATGTCGCGATCGTCCATAATGATCTTAACCCAAGTTGGAATATCGTGTTCTGGAATCTGCTCGCTAGCGCGTACGTCTTGACATAATTTGCACAGCTCGTCGCCCGAATCTATAATGCTACTTGGCGCACCACACGAGCACGCCTTCCAAAACGGTGCATCACGAATATCGCACGCCTTGAAAAAGTCGATGTGTTGGAGCAACGCAGATTTGCGCATGATTGGTAGGTCCTGATTGCTTGGACGAAATACCTTGAGATTTCGACGCATGTCAGCCAACGTGTCCTCCGTCCCGACGAATTGAACAAATGTGCGAGCACCCAAGGCGTCGAAGTTCATGAAGCCACCATCCTCACAATTCAGCCCCACGTCGTGCGATTGAACACATACATTGCCTTGGACGACACTACGTCCGCAATATCGTCGCTTGCTTGGGTCGTTTGAATCCTTGTACGAGTGCGAGTAACGTTGACTTAGGCGATAGAAGATGTTGCAATTGACGAGGTGCACGCCACTCAACCATTGGGCCTCGATATACGTCAACTCGGGCAATGATAAGCAGCTAGACCACGCACGTGAGTACGCACTTTGCATCGTGAGCAAAAATGATCGCACATGCAATACATTGCTATAGTCGACGTCCAAGGATCGATCCAACTTCAGCCCAAGCTTTGCACACAGGAGGCGAGCTTCGCGAGTAAGTTGGCCATTGACAATGCGATACGCCAACATGTACGCCACCACGCGCACTCGCTCCCATATCTCAACGTTAGTCGTAAGGGCGTGGGGAATGTCCCAAACTGTCTCGAACCTCGTTAGCACCTCATCAACGTCCATCTCGTGCGTGGACAAGATTCGGGAAAATATGGTGTAGATTTGTGCACGAAGAGGAATCGATTGGTCACTCGAGTTGCGTGGCAATAGTCCAAGGCTCCTGATGTGATTCCGAGTACGACGTGCGCTGCGCTCGAGTCGATCCAACGAGAGTCCACTTCTATCTTGGAAGGCGAGTTGATCTTGTACATGTTGTGCAAGCACACGAATGAGCTCATCTCGATCGATCAAAGTTAAGCGTCGACCTTCGGGATACTTGGTTGCGATTTCGCCACCTACCTCGAGCTCTTGGCACGTGGCTCGAAGCTCCAGATCGTCGAGATCGAGCAAGGTTTGAAAAAGCATAGACGTGTTGTATAATGCGCATTCAGAGTCGAAGGTGTAGTTGCAGCTTTTCAACACTTGTTGACAACGATTGTTACCAAAACAAATCGCAGCAACGTCCACTTTATCGCTTTTCCGATTTAGCCACGAGCGCTCACATTGCAAGCATACACGCAGTTTGACATTCGCCTTGAGCGTAGCTTCGTCTTTGAAGGTATTGATACACGCATGCGGAGGCCATTCCGAGGTTGAAGCCATCGCTTGCATGCACACTTGTAAACCACAAAATGTAGTGTATGGCACCACGTTGTCGAGGTGGTTCGAAGTAGGACTTTGCATCCAAATACGTTGTCGTGGTGTTAGTCTGCTTTCGATATCTTTCACCGTATACATTCCATAAGCTTTGGTTTCGTTCTGAAAGGCGTCGATCTTGTCTCGATGGTTTGCAAGGGTTGAGACTGACACCCACTTGTTCGATACATTCGAGTTGATGCCAAGTCGTCGTACCTTGTATTGTAGGTCACCTTCCCACTCTCGTGTGTCGAGTACATGCGTCACACATTCCTCGTCGCCATCCACGTCGCCATCCACGCCAATGGTGCAACCATTTGAACTAATGGCATCCTCTTGCACAATTCGTATCGCACGAGCTTTAATTATATCGAACCTACCTTTCCGTCGTTCGCAGATTGCACACGCAAAATCTTCCCAACATCTATCGTCTAGAAGGAGCGATGCCCCAAGCTCGCCTGCCTTGAATTGTTGCTCTTTTGTAATGGGATTTGGCACATGCGATGGATGTTGAACGTCGTGCAAAATTACTTTGGGATCGTCTTTGTGTCTCGCTCGCGTTGCCTTTGCTTTGGTAGTAGCCTCGTACGCCGACTTTCTTGCCTTTCCTTTGAGGGAAGCGTCGTACGTTGTCTGTCTTGCCTTTCCTTTGAGAGAAGCTTCGTACGTCGCCTGTCTTGCCTTTCCTTCGAGCGAAGCTTCGTATGTCGCTCTCGTTGCCGTCCCTTCGAGAGAAGCTTCGTATGTCGCCTGTCTTGCCCTCCCTTCGAGAGAAGCTTCGTATGTCGCTCTCGTTGCCTTTGCTTTGGAAGTAGCTTTGTACGTCGTATGCTTAGACACATGCTTTGCGTCGTAGTCCATACGAAATTCGGTATCATTCATAGTATCTACACGAAATGCACACAACGAAGGTACTCTACAATGAAAAGTGTATTTCATTTTTTCCCGTTCGTTGCAATAAATCTTGTCACGCATCACATGCGCTTGTACCACTTTGATCCATGTCCCCACCTGCTTTTGTCGACGCACTTTCTTCGTGCAATACGTCACGCCATTTGCACCACGACACATCATAGTAACAAACTTGCCATGCAATGTTATCGCGCCAGGAATTCTACCACTCGCGTAGACTTCGATACGTCCCAACAATTCATTGTCGTTATCTGAAAACCGACGTATGCTTCTACCTTGTGGTAGCATATCATAGTCGTCGTCCATGGGCTTTCGCCTCGCTTACGTTCCAATGTGTATAGCACCTAAGCACACGATGTTAAGCGTAGTGCACGCGCACCAAAATTCCAAATTGGTAACACGAAGTAAATAAGCATTCGACTTGCGTGTTGTGAAATGTGCACATATGCAATACGCGCATATCAAATAAGATGCAAACTATGGGTAGGAAGGTAGGTAGAACACACACAAAACTCGCACACCTCTCTCTCTCTTTCGACATACGGAGGCAAATGCTGGGTAGGAAGATAGGTAGGACGCACAACATAAGACCCACGCGCTTGCAACGTGCACACAACAAATAGGATGCAAAGTGAAGAATCCAACTTAGTAACACAAAGCAAATGAGCATTCGGCTCGCGTGTTGTGGAAGATGCACATATGTAACGTGCGCATATCGAATAGGATGCAAATTATGGGCAGGAGATCGTGGGTAGGA
>Ga0115006_10003373_pt1 | contig 10828 bp, 6 predicted proteins | sample ArcOceMetagenome_3_FD_88943 | JGI IMG/M metagenome (GOLD analysis project Ga0115006, IMG submission 88943) | Marine eukaryotic phytoplankton communities from Arctic Ocean - Arctic Ocean- Svalbard ARC20M Metagenome | ecosystem: Environmental > Aquatic > Marine > Oceanic | place: Arctic Ocean...
GACAGAGCCTTGACACTCTGTCAAGGCTCTGTCAAACCACTGTCAATTGACATAGCTGTCAAGCCTGTCAAGACTGTCAGACTGTCAGTTGACAGACTGTCAGACTGTCAGGCCAAGGCTCAACCCCCCGGCCCCTCACCCCTCCCCTCGCAGCTGAGCTACGTGAGCTGCTTTTACCTCTCCTCTTGGACCCGCGAGGTCGACCAGCGAGGGAGCCGGCCCGTCAGTGCGGTGCTCACAAATGTGGACTCAGAGAATTATCACAAATACCAACTCCCCAAGCTGACATACAAACACCAAACCACCAAACCCGCTACTAGCACCTCGGCTTCTTCCGCGCTGCACGCGGCTCGGGCCGAGCCGTCTGCCGCGCAAGGCACGCCTGCCTGTCGCAGCAGACCCACAAGTTCCTGTAGCCCGCTGCCGACGCCGTCATGGTCAGGTGCGAGAAGCGCTCGTTGCAGACGAGTGTGCACGCTGCACAGTCCTTGAGGTCCACCAGGTCGAGGGTGTTTGCGGTGGTTGGCTCCGCTATGAGGGCACCAAAAACGCTGGACTGGCCCTAGAGCATACCCCGCTAGCCCAACCCCAGATCTGCGAGGCCTCCGAGGGCATACCCCCATACCTGAATTCACAGGAACCATTCATACCCTACCCCCCCGGCGGCCGAAATCCGGGGCTTCCTTCCTCGGCGGCAGCTCCTGTGATTATCGCGACGATGCCTCGTAAGGCCAGCGGCAAGCCCAAGGTAGACAGCAAGGCAGAAGCTGCTCAGCGCCGGCAAATCGAGGGCTGGCTGAACGATTTGATTCGTCGGGTGGAGAGGACGGAGGTAAAGCAGAAGGATCAGGAAGCGGGCCTCACTCGTCGGAAGAGGAGAGCCAGAAGAGAGAAGGACAACGCGCGCACGGGCTTCGAAGGGTCTGTGAGCTTCGATGAGCGCATGGCGGAGGAAAACGGCGAGTGGAATCCGCGCTGCGTTGACGACTTCGAGATCAAAGACAAGAGCGACCGCGGAGGCACGCAGGGAATCGGTCGGCGAATCCTGCAGCTGTTCATGCCCTACCTCTCTGCTCAGGAGAAGACGGAATCGATCGACGGCGAGCCCTTTTCCGAGCTGCAATGCGTGCGCGCGGTCAAGGCGATCATTCGCCGCCTCGACCTCATCTCTGGCACCCAGCAGGCCATCCTCCTCGGCGCCTTGCGCGCGGAGCTCCATGGCGGCAAGCTGCTGCAGGCCAACACGAACGGCGACCAAACGTCGACAACCTTTGTCCGCTGGTTCTCGGTCTATCTCGCCGACTCCATCTCAGAAACCGACAGCAACCCCAACGCCAAATCCAAGCGCGACCGCAATAGACTCGTGCACCAGCTGCATCTGTTTCCCCCATCGGTACCCTGCGAGTACGAGCGCTTCGCGGACTTCTTTGCTGACCGCGCGGCGCAGGCAGCCATGCAGAACCGCATCCAGCAGCGCGAGCAGGATGAGTGGAAGGCCTGCGTGACGGAGTTCCACCATACGTTCAACGCCGACTGCCTTCCATTGCAGGGGTCGTCGGAAGACAAGAAATTCGACTCGTTTGAAGAGTTTGACGCCGCGCGCACTGTCCAGAACGCGCTGCAGGTTTGCCCGCACTATCACCTGCTCACCTGCAAAGAACCCTGCTTCAGCGGGAGGCGTCATTGTGCTGTCGACGTGGAGGTGCTGGAGGCGCTAAAGGGACGGTGGCCGAAGCAGTCGCTCGCCGTATACGAGGCAAAGCAGGCGGTGAAACAAAAGAAGGCGGATGAGCGGCATGGCGGCGCGAAGGCGTGCCGTGCGTGGGCCCGGGTGACGCGCAAGCTAGCAGGGTTAGGTTCTGGGGGCACCTTCTAATTCTAACTACTATCTATTTGGAGCGTGCGTCTACTTTAAAAACAGTTTTTCCCTTGATCGTTGTGAGGCGGCTCAAACCTCAATCCTCAAAGGAACCACAAGCCGTCTCGCTTCATGGCCGTGGTCATCTCAACGAAGTCCTGCTCGTCGTACCGGTCCAGCTTCAGTCGGTCGCGCTGCACCGGCTTGGGCGATCGGGCGATCGCCGCCTGCAGCGCACCGGCAGGCTGGCTCGGGTTTGTTTCGCTGAACAGGAGGTACGCGTTGAAGAAGCTCTCGGGTAGAAGGCCGAGCCGGAGGCCACCGCCGCCGCCCTCGAGGCAGTGTGGCAGCGTCGCGACCACGACGGCCGTCTTCAGCTCGGCCTTCGCGGCGTCGCCGCCCAAGTACTCCGGCTTGACGGTCAAGCTGCTGTTGTCGATGGTGACGCCGTCACCACCGCCCTCGACCAGCGCACCCTCGAGCCGGCCACTCCCCATGCACTCGCCGAAGCGCTTGCCGAAGCCGGCAAGGAAGCAGTGCGCTCCGAGCCACCAGCGCAGGTAGAAGTCGACCATCCCCTTGCGGATGCCCGCCAGCTGCCACGCGACCGCCCGCTCGCGCTGCTCGGCGCTGCCTGCGCCGCGCAGGAAGACGAGGTTCCAGCACGGGTTCTTGCAACCGAGCGGCGGCGCCCCGTTGCAGTTGCAGCGCGGTACCGCCGTGTCGACGACACCCGAGCGAGCAACGTCGTGCAGCGTGGGCGACGGGTCGTGCACCATCACCATCGTCGCCTCCATCAGCAGAACGTCCAGCCCGGCCGCGGCGACCGCGGCGGCAGCCATGTGGCGCTCGGCCTCGGCTCTCTGGATGTGCCTCGTGACGCGGGTGCGGTTCCATGCGTCGAGGTTCGCCGAGCCGTCGACGACCGGCACCTGGCGAGCCTTGAGGTACTCGTGCACCTCGCCGTCGAGCGCGTAGACGAAGCCGTTGTGCAGCCCCTGCCGTTGCAGCGACTGCCACCAGTTCATGGCGAGCTCGCGATAGTCGAAGTCGGCTGCGCACATGTAGACCAGGTGGTGGTGCGCGTGCGCCACGGCCTTCGCAGTGGCCACTAGCGGTGCGTAGTGTGGCGCCGTGGGGTCTGGCGTGTGGGGCGGAGTCTTGATGAAGTCGGGCGGGCCAGGAGTCTCGTACGGGTTGTTGCTGTGCGTCACGACAGGGTTGCCCTCGCCGGGGCGGCACGGCCGGTCGTCGCACCAGGTCTTGTGTGGTGAGGGCTCGGCCGAGATCAGGATAGCCAAGGAGAGCCACATGGCCGGCGAGAAACCACGGCACGACATCGACAGACGCCAAGAGAGCGCGAAGTTGCGAACGCATCTTCTCAGAAAACTACACTACCCTCAAAACATCTATGTGTGAGAGCCCGGCGCCGGAGAGCCCGGCCTCGGCGGAGAGCCCCAGCCCGGAGGGCGGCCGCGGATGGTCGCTCATGCGCGGCACCGTCGACAAGTTCCGTAGCGCATCGCCGTCGAACGGCGTGAGCTTCCTGAGGAGGAAGAGCCTGGAGAAGGCCATCGGAGGCTCCTCCTCGGACAACAACTACTGGAGCCAGGCCGGCTACGAGCCACCCAGCCGCTTCACCGAGCTCTCGTGCGACGACGCCAACGGCTCTCCGTTGGACTTCACCACGCTGGCGGGCAAAGTGACGCTGTGCGTGAACGTGGCGACGCTATGAGGCAAGACAGCCAAGTGGTACTCGGAACTCGTGCAGCTGCACTCTGAGCTGCGCGAGCGCGGCCTCGAGGTGCTGGCCTTTCCGTGCAACCAGTTTGGCTACCAGGAGCCCAAGGGCTCGAGCGAGGTCGAGACGTGCGTCCGCGCCAAGTACGGCGTCAACTTCCGGGTGATGCAGAAGATCCACGTCAACGGGCCGGGCACGCACGACGTGTACAAGTGGCTGCGCCTCCGCGCCTCTGACGAGGAGGATGTCGCACCATACCTCGGCTGGAACTTCATCGTCTTTGCCGTCGGCCGCGACGGGCGCACGGTGCTGCGCCTGCCGCACAGCCAGTCGCCCGCCAGTGCTCGCGCCGAAATCGAGGCCATGCTCGCCGAGCAGCCGGCCGACGCGGCACAGGCTGAGTGAGGTGGCCCGCCGACCGTCGCCTCGCTGCGCCTTGTACCGCGCACTGCCACCCGCCATGACGCGGGCGCCAGAAAAGCCGACCGACCCGAGAGTCTTCTCTCGGAGGCTTGGCGCCCGCCGAGGCAACATACCGTACGGTATCGGGTGGTGGTGCGTGAAATGCTGGCGTGGCATTCAATTAATTTTCGCCATGTTAGACACATTTCTATAGAGCAATACACGAGAAACAAAAACACACATCAACGCCTACTCAACCATAGCACCACGCTTTAGCCATGCTTCCTCAAGCAGCCATCGGGTCGTCATCCTGCGACGACGACTCGCCGTTGTCCCTGCTACTAACATTATGCTGCATCAAGGCTTGCGCGCCCACGCTCGCCCGGCCGCACCCCATGGGCACCGGGGACGGGACAGCACACCGCTTCTCCTCGCCCTCGGCGGGGCCAACAGCCGTGGTCGTATCGTCGCAGGCCGCACCGTCACCGCCACTGCCGCCGCCGCTGCTGGCGGTGCCGCTCGGCTTGGGCGAGCGGCGGCGCGACGACACGCGCAGCCGGCTGACGCGGCCGGGCCTCTCGACGGAGTGCGTCTCGTCGTCATGCCAGCCGTCGAGGTGCTCGCTGTCGCGCACGTGCTTGCTCTCTGCCCTCTTGGACGCGCGGCGGCGCGACGGGCGCGAGCCGCCGCCGCCGTCGCCGCCGCCGCACCCCAGGCCGGCGCCCGCGCCCGCAGCGCGCACGTCGGCCGCACGGAGCTTGTGCAGGCTCGAGGGCTTGTACTTGTGCTCCTCGCCGTTGTCGAAGACGACGCACGTGCGCCCGTCGGCCATCAGCGCGACGACCGTGCCGACGCCGTGCCCCTTGGACGTGAAGCGCCCCTGAGCAAAGTGGCGCACGCGCGTGCCGACGGGCGGCCGGCCGTCGAGCGTCAGCTCGCGCAGGCTCGTCGGCTCGTACACGAGCTCCTCGCCGCCGTCGTATCGGACGCGCGTCCGGCCGTCGTCCATCAGCTCGGCCACCACGCCCGCGCCACGTGTCTCGTGCAGCACGCGCGAGCCGACGCGCACCGCCGACGAGCGCACCACGGTCGTCGTCGTCGGTGCCCCTCCCTCCGAGGCGGCGGCGGCGTCGCCGGGCGCCGGCCTCTCCTCGTGTGCCGCCTTCATCGGCTGGCCGATGCGCCCGTTGCCGGCGCGGTTGGGTCGAGCCACCGTCAACTCGAAGAAGTCGTCGTCCAACTGCGACGCACCGCCGCCTCGTCCAGTTGCGCCGCCACCGCCGAAGACGCCGAGGCCGAGGGCGGCGCGGGCGGCGGCGAGGGCGGCGGCGACGGGGTTGGCCGGGCTCTCTTCGGCGACCGCCGATGAGTCGAGGGACCGACTCGAGCCGCACCGCCGCGAGTCGCGCGCCTTGCCGCGGCGCTGCGCCTCGACGCCGTTTGCGCGCGCCAGGGCCGGGTTGGCGGCCTCGGTGGCGGCGTGCCAGCCGCGCAGCGCCACCGTGGGGCGACGCGCCTCGAGCGTCTGCGGGTCGAGGAGGTGAAGGATGGCGCCCGTCAGCTCGGCCGCGACCGTCTCGAGCGGCGGGCGCGAGGACGGCTCCACGTCGCAGCACGCCGTCGCGAGGCGCAGCAGCGGCTTCGGGCAGTTGGCGAGGCCGACGCCGTCGAGCGGCGACAGTCTGCCCTGGCAGAGCCGCAGCATGGTCACGAACGCACTCGGGCGCGCCGGCGGGGGCGGCGGCGCGGGCGGTGGCGGTGGCGTCGTCATCGCCGGCGAAGACGACGCCACCGCCGAAGAGAAGGAGCCGTCCTGCGAGCCGCCGTCCTCCACCTTGGAGAGCTTGTGCATGCCCGACGGCTTGTACCGATGCTCCTCGCCGCTGTCAAAGACCACCCTGAGGCGCCCATCCTCCATCAGCTCAGCGACGGTGCCGACACCGCGCTTGCCGTGGCGCACGCGCGTGCCCACCACTGCGAGCCCCTCGGCGCGGTCCCGCCGTCCTCGGAGGAAGTGGACGCCGCGGCCGCGATGCGACTTCGATGGGCTACGTCCACTGCTGTCGCTACCGCCGCTTGGGCTGCGGCTTGGGCTGCGGCTTGGGCTGCGGCGCTTGCTCAGCGCCCGCGCCGGCTCGGGATGCGCGTCGTCGTCTGCGGCAGCAGTGTCGGTGGGAGGCGACCCAGCGAGGGCTCCATCGGCGGTGTTCGGTCCCAGATTGCATAGCGACCTGGACGCCTGAACGGCCTGCCTGGCCTTTTTCCAGGCCTTTGGCAAAGGCAAAGACGCTGCCCTGCTATTCTGCGCCGCGGCGGCCTTGGCCGCCTGCCGCGCCGCGCGCTTCTCCATCATCGCCGCCTTGAGCGGCCTGCGACGGCTCATCTCTCCACGCGCCGTGGCGCCCGCGACGATCCGATGAGACGCGTGGCCCGGCTCGGCGCCTGCGCCCAGCAGCGGCGCCGTCTCGTCCTCCGCCGTCGCAATCGTCGCTTTCTTGCTCGCCGCGCCAGAGCCGGCTTTCCCCGCGATCTCCTCAGGGCCCATGTAGAGCACCGACGCGTGCTGCGCCTCTGTCTCGCGCTGGCCGTGCTGGTGCAACGCCAGCGTGCACAGGAGGACACCGAACGACCACGCGTCGCTGCGTCTCGCCGCCTCCAGCTCGCTCTCCGCAATCGCCTCCCGGTTGGCTCCGGCCGACGCGCTGAAGCGGCCTCGGCAGCGCTCCGGCGCAATGAAGAGCACCGAGCCCGGACACGTGGCGCTGCTGTCGGCGGTGTTGGCAGTGGCCTTGGAAGTGGCTGTTGTGGCGATGGCCGCGACGTCTTGTATCGATGCTCGGCGGCGCGTACCGCGACCGCCAGCGCCCACACCGCCATCGGCCGTCGCTGCCGACGCAACCGCGGCCGCCGCCGATTCGGAGAGCATCTCGAGCGACGCGTCGACCAGATCCTTGGCGGTCCGCAGCCGATCGTTTGCGTACTCGGCGACCTTTGCGCGCCAGTGGTGGGTGAGCATGATGTGCTGCAGCAGCAGAGCGCCATGTGCGAGCTCATGCTCGTGCAGGTACGCCAGCGCACTCGCCACGTCGGTTGCGATCGCGAGCATCCCGCCGCGCCACGTCAGCTGCGCCGCCGCCGACGACGACGACGTCGAAGCTGCCGACGCGACTGCCGAGGAGGAGGAGGCGGCGGCGTCGGACGGCTTGCCACGCTGCACGTTGTCGGCGAGGACGCGCGCGAGCGGCGCCTCACAGAGCTCCGAGAGCAGACCGAACTCGCCGCACGGTCGTTCCGCCACCGCTGCGAAGATGTGGAGCAGGCCGGGGTGGCGGAGCGCGCGCAGGTGAGTCGACTCTCGCAGCAGCTCCTCGAGGTCGGCGGGCTGCCGCGCATGCCGCATCGCATGCATCAGGTAAACACGCTGGATCGTCCTCGCGGGCTGCGGCTCAGCCGACGACGACGCTGCGGCCTCCACAGCGGGCGTGTTGAGCGTCACCACGGCCAGGCGGGCCTCGCCGGTTGCCAGAAACGGCAGCGGCGGCCCCACGAGGTTGAAGTTATGCCCAGACGCCGACCACCGACAAGCGTCATCGCCTCCGCCGTCTGCGCCCGGTACCTTGTCCGCCCGATCGCAGACAAAGACCTCGGTCCAATTCAGGAGCGGGATGGGCCTGCGCCCAGTGCCGTGACCCATCGATGCGCGTGACGCGCGCCGAGGAGAGGCGCTGGAGTCGAGCGACGGGCCGCCGCCGCCAGCGGACGAGGCCAACGGGGCGCACGGCGACGCGGCCGTCCATCGCGAGAGGCGGCCGGCGGCATCGCCGGCGAACATCGAGAGCCGTCCCGCGCCAGAAGTGGAGAAGCGCCGTCCAGCGGCGTCACCTCCGCGCCCAAACTGTTTGAGCAGATGGTCGCCACCAACTCCGCCGCTGACTCCGACGCCGACTCCGACGCCGACTCCGCCGCCGACTCCGGCGCCGGCGCCGACCCCGGCAGCGGCGTTGTCGCCGTTGAATCCGCTCAGCTCGGTGAGGTCCGCCAAGCTCATCGATGCGACGGGCGCGTACAGCGCGGCGGCATGTGCCTCCTGCTCGGCGAGGCGCCGCTTCTCGGCCAGCACGCGTCGTCGCTGGTTGTTGGCGTGGCACAGCAGGAGGATCAGGTGCACGACGAGCGCCGCGGCGAGCACCACCGAGAGCATCTTGAAGACGAGCGCCTCCTGCTCCTCGGCGCGCGTGTCCTCGCGCATCGCGAGCGTGCCGCCAGCTCCTGAGCTGGCCCGAGGGCTGTGCGGCGGCTGCTCGGGCGGCGGCCTCGAAGCGGGTGGAGGCGGCGGTGCGGCGGCGGGCGGCGGACGCTCAGTGCGTGGCGGCGTGCATGGCGGAGGCTGCGGTGGCGGCGGCGGCGGCGGCGTGTGCGGCGGAGGCAGCGACGGCGCGGGAAGCAGCCGCAGCTGCGTCGTCGGCGGTGACGTGATCACGAGCACCGGCACACCCATGGCCGCCGACGCGGCATCCGCGCTCGCAAAGGCACCGGCGAGCTCAGCGGCAAGATCCTGCGCGGTGGCATCTGTCGCCGTGAATGCGACGAGCTCGTAGGCCGTGTTGGGCACGGTGGTGTCACCAAGGCGACGGCCCGTGAATGAGGTGGTCGGAGGGCTCGATGGCAGACACGAGATGTGCACCTCGACCGCGGAGGCGACGATGGCGGGCTGCTGCCGCGCCGCCGCCGCCGCCTGCACCAGAGCGGCGGCGTTGGTAAGCGCAATGGCGTGGACGGTGCCAAAGGCGGCGTCGCGCGTTGAGAGCAGCATCGACGTGTTCTGGAGCACATGGCACGTGGCGGTGTGCCCTTGGAACGAGGCGTGCACGGCGGGTGCAGACGCGGCGGTGGGCGGGGCCGGCGGCGGTAGCGAAGGCGGGAGAACAATCGGCGGCGGGCTGGAGGGCGGCGGAGAAGAGGGCGACGGCTGCGATGATGGTGATGGAATCGACGGGGCCGCCACAGGCGGCGAGAGTGGCGGCGTCTGCGACGCTGATGGCGGGAGGGCAGGTGAAGACCGGGGAGGAAGCGTTGGTGGTGGAGGTGCGGTTGAAGGCACCGCTGGGGAGGAGGGAGGCGGCGTCGCCGGCGGCGGGGCGAACGGCACTGGCGGCAAAGGTGGCGGCCTGAAAGGTGGCGCGAGTGGCGACGCGAGAAGATGGCATGAGGCGACCGTCTTCACCACAGCGATGCAGATGCGTACCTCCTGCTGCGCTGGTACTGAGTTGGCCGTTGCTGCCTCACTGCAGCCATGCAGCTGCCACCCAATCTCGGCGTCGTATACACCACCGCCCTCGGCCTGCAGCGCATGACATCCTTCGCTCAGGCAGAGACGCTCGGTTTGTAGGCTAGTGCCTGCGGCGAGCTGGAGGCTGTGCGACGGCTGCTGCTGCGCCGACTGCGTCAGCGACGACCACGCGGCCTCGAGGGAGTGCACCACCAGCGCAGCACCGTCCCATCCGTCGCCAAACGCATCGTGGAGCGTCACGTTCAGACATAGCGCCGCCGCCACCGCCGGCTGCGACGGCGATAGCGACGCTGGCAACGGTGGCGGTGGCGATGGCGACGCGGGCGGCGCGTGTGGTGGTCCGGGGCACCACAGATCGCCGTCATCTGCTCCACATGCCGCGGACTCGACACCCACATCACACGACGACGGCGTGCCGTCCCAGTCGAAGCGCAGGCAAGCAGCCGCGCCGCCGTCGCCGCAGCCGTAGGCAGCGCACGAAGGAGGCTCGTCTGCACACGACGGCGCGCCCGCGGCGACGGCGAGAAGGCGCGCTGTGCGGCTGTTGCGCACGTCGGCGGCGCGTTCGGCAGCCGTGAGGTTGAGGCCGGCGGAGGCGGCGTCCTCAGCGGCGGCGGCGCTCGCGAGGCGCGCCTGCAGGGTCGCGAGGGGGCTTACGGCGGTAGGCTCACCGGAGGCGAGCGGGCTGAGCAGCCGCACGCGCAGCTCGGAGTGCGCGGCGCCGAACGCGTACGCTGCGCCGAGGGGCGGCACCACCCGCCACTCGGCGACGCCCAGCACGGTCGCGAGCAAGGTACGCAACGCGGCGCCGAAGCCGCCGACGAGCCGCGACGAGGCGAGCTGGAGGCGGGCGCACTCGGCAGGCGCTGGCGGCGGCCACGATGGAGGTGGATGCGCCGGCGGCGGCGCTGTGGGCGGCAGCGTCGGAGGCGGCGGCGATGGCGGCGGGGGCGAGGGTGGCGGCGGAGACGGTGGGGGTGCCAACGGCGGCGGCGCGAAGGGTGGCGGAGGTGGCGTCTGCGGCTGGCCAACTGGGACAGCCGGGGGCGCGCAGGGCGACGGCGGCAGCAACGGTGGCGGAGGCGAGGGCGGGGGTGGGGAGGGCGGTGGTGGTGAGGGAGGTGGTGAGGGCGGTGGTGGCGAGGGAGGTGGTGGTGAGGGCGGCGGCGGCGAGGGAGGTGGTGGCGAGGGCGGCGGCGAGGGAGGTGGTGGAGGCGGCGGATCCATCGGCAGCGCGGGCGACAAGGGCAGCGCTGGCGGCGGCAGCATTGGCGACGGGCCCCTTGGGCCACAGTCGTCGCAGTCGGTGCCGAACGCGCAATGGCCGAATTCCGAGCCGGTGCCGCCGTCGTCGCAGTCGCCGTCTGAGGCGTACGACGGGTATTCGACGCATGTGTTGGCGCAGCCGGTCGTGGGTGGGGACGGGGGCGGGGACGGGGGCGGGGAGGGGGGCGGCGGCGAGGGCGGCGGCGCGGGCGGCGGAGGCGGGGGCGGGGAGGGGGGCGGCGGCTGGCCGTGCGCCGCGGCCGAGGCAGCC
>Ga0115006_10003374_pt1 | contig 10828 bp, 8 predicted proteins | sample ArcOceMetagenome_3_FD_88943 | JGI IMG/M metagenome (GOLD analysis project Ga0115006, IMG submission 88943) | Marine eukaryotic phytoplankton communities from Arctic Ocean - Arctic Ocean- Svalbard ARC20M Metagenome | ecosystem: Environmental > Aquatic > Marine > Oceanic | place: Arctic Ocean...
ATGCATATTTTAATCATAAAGGAGCTTTGGTTGATGCAACTACAATGTTGCAATTTGATTTAGCATTAGGTGATTCAATAAAAATCGGTAAACTAACATTTTCAATTATTGGATCTTTAAAATCAATTCCAGGTAAATCGGCTATTTCAAGTTCGATTATTCCACCAGTTTTTATTCCTTCTAATCAATTGGATTCAACTGGTTTATTACAAGAAGGAAGTAGAGTAGGATATGAGTATTATTTCAAAGCTGATAGTCTTGAGAATTTAAAAGTGTTAGAGCAGAAATTAGAAATAGTTTTAGATGCTGAAAACGCTAATATAAAAACACATTTGTCGGCTGGGGAAAGTCTTGGTAAAGCATACAATAACTTTAGTATGTTTTTAAATTTGGTTGCGTTTACAGCTTTATTATTAGGTTGTTTAGGGATCGCAAGTGCAACAAACATTTACATCAAAGAAAAAAAGAAGGCTATTGCAGTATTAAAATGTATTGGAGTGACAAGAAAACAAACATTCTTAATCTACCTTTTCCAAATCATATTTATTGGTCTAATAGGTAGTATAATTGGAACAACATTGGGTTTGTTTTTACAACAGATTTTCCCGTTGTTATTAAAAGGGTTTCTACCTGTTGGCGTTTCCTTCTTTATAAGTCCAAAAGTAATCATACTTGGCATCGGGCTTGGGGTTGTAATGTCTGTTGTATTTTCCCTTTACCCTTTAATAAGTACTTGGTTTGTAACACCAAATCAAGTTTTAAGAGCACAGGAAACGGATAATAAAAACAATAAAATATTGGGTTATATCATAGCACCATCCATTACATTAACAGTCTTTTTATTTTCTTATTTGTTACTTGGAGAAGTATTAATTTCTATCATTTTCTTAATCGCGATTGTTTTAGTTTTTACAGCAATAAGATTATTAGCGGGACTATTTGTTTTTTTTATTAAAAAGCTTTTCCCAAAGAAATGGAGTTTCCCTTCCAGACAAGGTTTATCAAACTTATTCAGACCAGGGAATCAAACCATAACATTGGTACTTTGTATTGGTGTAGGCGTATTTTTAATTAATACACTATACTTTGCAAAAGACGGGTTAATTAACAATGCAACTGTTCAAAAGGATTCTAATATCGCCAACATTTTATTACTTGATATTCAAAAAGAGCAAATACCTGGAATCCGTAAAACAATAGCATCGTTCAAACAACCTGTAATTGATGAAATTCCTGTTATAGCCATGAAAGTTCATAGCATTAACGGTACAAAAACTTCAGCTTTAAAAGCGGATTCAACAAACGGAATAAAGGACTGGGTTTTAGATGGCATATTTAGAGCAAGTTATCGAGATTCATTAATCAATTCAGAACACATATTAGAGGGGAAATGGCAAAGAACAGCTAAGAAATCTGAAGTGATTCCTATATCGATAGGAAAAGGATTTAAAAAAGCGGGAAAACTAGAATTAGGTGATGAGATTATTTTTAACGTACAAGGCGTTTTGATGTCGTGTAAGATCGCTAGTATTCGAAACATCGAATGGTCTAGCATGCAAATGAACTTTTCTGTTATTTTTCCAAAAGGAGTAATGGAATCAGCACCGCAAACCAATGTTCTAACAACCAAAGCACCAACTGATGAGGTTGCAGCCAAGCTTCAAAGAACACTTGTTAAAAAACATCCCAGTGTTACTATAATTGATATTAGATCTTTGATGGTTCTTGTTAAAGGTATTCTGTCTAAAATATCCTTAGTTATTAATTTCTTAGCATTGTTTAGTATCCTTACAGGTTTCATTGTCTTAGTAAGTGCTGTTAGAACGAGTAAATTCCAACGATTAAAAGAAAATGCAATGCTTAGAACAATCGGAGCAACAAGCAAACAGATTTTTAAAATGACTATTGTAGAATATTTTATACTTGGGCTTTTAGGCGCTTTTTCAGGAACTAGTCTCTCTTTAATAGGAGGAAAGCTAATGGCTTTTTATACATTCAAGGCGCCATTTGTTGTTTCATGGATCCCAGTTGCTCTTATCCCTTTTTTAATTATAGTATTGGTTGTAATGATTGGTGTACTCAACAATTTAAGCGTTATTAAAACTTCACCTAAGGAGATTCTTAAAGCTTAATTAAAGCGTATAATCTTTTAGGTTAAAAGAGTAGATGATTAACAATTATGCGTTTTCTACTTCTTTCACAACAATTTTCTCACCATTTATCTCTAATCCATTTAGTTCTTTTAATGCCTTAGCACCTTTCTCTGCATCCATGAATTCTGCGTAAACAATAACTAAATCCTCAACAGAATAACGGTCTGGGATCAATCTTAAATTTGCAAGTCCTCCATATTTTCTTAACAATAATAAAATATCTTCTTTAGTAGTGCTGTCTGATAAATTGGAAATTCTTATGGTCATCTTTTCTGTTGATTAATTAAGGAAGCATAAATGTATTGATACTATATCCATTACAATTAAAATAATAGATAATAATGCAACAATATTTTATTTAGTTCTTTTAAAAACCTACTTATCCCTTTTTTAAACAGCATATTTAAAACGAATAATAAAAAATCTAAACAAGTATTAAACGGTGTAATCGATCCATATACCTCTAAAATCCATTTAAACAAACAAGTTATTTAGTTTGGATAAAGTAATCTTGTATTTTAGTATTGGTGAAAAAATACAATAACATATTAACTCATGGTTTATTTTGGCTTTACTTCTTTTCTGCTAGATGGATTCTAATAGATAAAAATTACTTTGAATCCTCGGCCTATCCTTTTACCTATTTAATAAAACTATTAAGTACTTATGGATTATATTCTGTACTGTTTTATTTGATGTATTTTATTTTTTTACCAAAACTTCTTTTGGTTAAAAGAGTTTTACTATTCGTTATTTCTACCTTTTTATTGGGTTTATTTGTATTCCATACAGAATCTAGTATCTGGAGTGGATTAGAATGGGATAAATTTTTATATCCAGAATTTGATAATCCTATGCACCAGTTGTATGATATTTTACAAGTGGTTTTTTTCGCTCTCGCTCTCTTTCTTTGGGGTAAATGGAACAATTTAGATAAGAGAAGAAAATTGTTAGAGAACGAGGTAAAAGAATCAGAACTTAAATTTTTAAAATCTCAATTAAGTCCACACTTCCTTTTTAATACTTTAAATACAATATACGGCTTATCTATATATAATAGTCCAAATACACCAAATGCAATTCAAGAACTTAAAAATGTGTTAAATTATATTGAAGAATATAATAGTAAAAATGGTGTTTTATTAGGAACAGAAATTGAAAATTTAAAAAGTTATGCAGCAATAAATAATCTCCGCTTTGAAAACAATGTAAATTTTAATATCTCGGTTGATAATCCTGATTTAAAAATTGAACCTATGTTGTTTTTACCCTTTTTAGAAAATGCATTTAAACATGGGAATAATAAAAAAAACAGTAATGTTTTTATAGAATTAGAGCAGAAGAAAGATGATTTAACATTTAAAATAGTCAACGAATTTAGCGATATTAAAAGAAAAGATAATGTGTCTGGAGTTGGGATAGAAAATGTAGAAAAAAGACTTCAAATTTTATACCCATATTCTAAAATATCTATTAAAAAATCAGAAGTACATTTTACTGTTTTTATTCATTTAAAAGATTTGTATAGATGAATGAAAAGCAGATAAATATAATTGTTCACATTTTAACCGTCGCCTTAATAGCCACAATAGAATGGTTTTCAGAATCACATGTTTTATTGTTTTTAGTTAACTTTTTTATTTTTACGGGATTGTTTTATTCGAATTATTTTTTACTTGGAAAATGGGTATTAAAAAAACCTGGATTTACAACATTGGTATTTTGGGGAATTATTAATTGTTTTATTCTTTTTGTATTGAACCTGGTAATTATATCTCTTAATTACTCTGGTGAAATATTAAATATTAATAAAATTATAATTGATGTTTTTATTAATGTTATTTGGGGGTTTAAGCATCTTGCACCAATCTGTTTGGCCGGATTTGTATACAAGCATTGGTACTTAAATAAAGATAAAAACAGACAACTCGAAACCGTTAAAACAAGTCATCAAATTCAAATTTTAAAAAATTCTTTTTCAATAGATTTAGTAAACAAAACACTTATTGAAATGAAAGCAAAAGCTGCAGAAAACCCTGAGTCTATTCAGGAATATGTATTAATGCTATCAAATCTACTGCGGTATAAGTTATACGAATCATCTTCTTCAAAAGTGAGTTTAAACAAGGAAATTGATATTGCTAAAGATCAAATTAAACTAAGTAATTCATTGTTTAAAACAAAATTTAATCTGAAAAATGAATTGGATTCCGATATAGAAATAAAAGCTGGTAATTTATTAAATTCAGTTGATGATATTTTAAATAAATATCCAGGACAAGATTTAGATTTGTTGGTGAAATTAAGCAATAATAAATGCATTTTAACAGCGATAAATAAAGCCAAAAACATTCAAGAAAACTTTCAATTAAACTAGCTTATGAATTGTTTGATAGTAGATGATGAGCCAATTGCTGTAGATGTAATAAAGGCGCATTTAGAAAAAATTCCTTTTGTAAATAAGGTTGTAAAAACAACCAGTGCATTTGAGGCAATAGAAATTATTAATAATAAAACTATTGATGTTATATTTCTGGACATTCAAATGCCAGAATTAACAGGGATAGAATTATTAAATTCTTTAAAGCATCAACCGCTAATTATTTTTACAACAGCCTATCCTGATTATGCAATTAAAAGTTATGATTTTAATGCCGTAGATTACCTCATGAAACCAATTGCTTTTGATAAGGTTCTAAAAGCCTTAAATAAAGCAAGCTTAAGGTTGAAGGAGCAAAAAATAAAATTTGCGCCAGTTTCTGAATTCATTTTTGTGAAAACAGCTTATAAAACAGTTAAAATATACCTTACGGATGTTTTATACCTCGAGAGTACAAAGGACTATGTTACTTTTCATTTAAAAGATGAAAAAATAACATCTCAATTAACATTAAGTTCAATTGAGGATCAGTTACCAAGTAGTTTATTTACACGAATACATCGCTCTTACATTATTGCAATTGATAAAATAAATGAAATTGAACGAAATACAATTATCATAAATGGAGATCGATTAAGTGTAGGGACGAACTATAAAAGCTCATTCAAGAGCTTAATAGAAGCCAAGCGTTTAGCGTAATTATTTAAAATATTTAAGTTATGAAATATAAGTTAAGATTATTCTTACTAGGATGCCTATGCCCTATAATTTTACCTGCTCAAATAGTATCAGGTGTACTAAACGGACCTTCAGGGAAAATAAAATTTGCAAACGTTGTTCTATTTAACGCCAATGATTCCTCAGTTGTTCAAAGTGTTCTAAGTACAGAAAATGGAAGTTTTAGTATGAAAAATACTAAGAAAGACAGTGTTTTTATTCAGGCTTTAAGCTCAGGTTTTAATTCATTTAGTTCAAATTATTTTGTTGGAGCAAAACAATTTGGATTAGTAACATTAAAAAGCGACGCAGATTTAGATACTTTATTGATCTCCTATAAGAAGAAACCTTTTAAAGAAATGTCGGCACATGGTGCAACATTTAATATCGAAGGAAATCAAATAATGCAAATAGGAACTGCAGATCGAATGATTAGAAAACTTCCAGGAGTTCAAATAAGACAAGGAAAAAGTATCTCGGTTAATGGTAAAAATAATGCAACTATTTATATTAATGGGAAAAGATCATATTTGGAAGAGAAAGATTTAATACAATATTTACAAACTATTCCAGCTGGTCAAATTTTAAAAGTTGAGGTTTTCGATACACCTCCTGCAAGGTTTGATGCTGAAGGTAATGGAGCCATTATAAATATTATAATGAAGAAACCACCACTCGGTACAAATGGTCGTGTAAGTTCTGAATTTGGTTATGGGAATTTATTTAAAATGGGTACTACTGTTTTTGTAAATCATAGAACGAAAAAATTTAATGTGTATGGTGGAATTCAATTTCGATTTCGACAAACAAATAGTAAAAGTAGTGATAGTACAATATTAAACCAGGCTAAAGGCCATTATATGTTTAATGATGGACAATTTTTAAACCAACGAAACAAATATGATGGGAAAATTGGAATAGATTATTATCCTAACGAAAAATCCACTTTTGGAATCTATTACGATTGCGGTTCTAGAGCTGGGATTGATGAACATATAACAAAGGTGAATATTGCCGCGGATATAATAAATGATTATAATTCTTACAATGGAAAAGAAGACACGGACCATAAAAGTTTGAGACAAACTATGAATTTGGATTTTAATCATGCTATTAATGACAGCGTTAATATTTCTTCTGACTTTGTATTTCTTCGTTTGGACTTTAAGGATGATATAAATACTGGAAATGATTTGTTTCAGGAAGCAAATTTATTTGGGAATACACTTACAACTTCAAAAAGTAATACCAACATTAATATAATGGCCTTGAAAGTAGATTATCGAACCCAGTTAAAAAACAAATGGCATATAGATGCAGGACTGAAATACAGTTATATTTTTAACGATAATAATTTCATTTCTTATTCTGGAACCAATAAAACAGACCTTATTTTTAACTCAAATGTTTCAAATGACTTTAAATATTTTGAATCTATCGCAGCAGGATATATTTCAATTCAGAAAACATGGTCAAAATCATGGAGTACTGATATAGGAGGTAGGGCAGAACAGACTAATGTAACAGGAAAATCTCCAACAGAATCTCTTAAATTTGGAAAGAATTATTTTAATTTCTTCACAAATATCTCTGTAATGTATAAGCCATCTAAAAAGCATCAATTTTCATTACTTTATACAGAGCGAATTGATAGACCAAATACCACTGAATTAAATCCATTTTTAAAGGCGGTAAATGAATTAGAATATAAATCAGGTAATCCAGATTTGAATCCAGCTTTAGATAAATTATTCAGTTTTAGATATACTTTCTTAGAACATTTAAATTTTTCAATAGAAACCGGTAGGAAGTACGATTATTATGCGGAAATTGTTGATCAAGATGTTAGTACAGGTTTAAAAATTTGGAAGCCTTCAAATATAGGAACAGGTGAATATGTTAATGTTAATTTAGGTTCCCCAATACCAATTGGTGAACGCTGGATGGCGAGTATTTATTTAAATTACTTACATGCTAAGTTAAATTCGCCACCCAATCACTATAAAATAAATAGTTTTGATATTTATATGGGGAATGAGTTTGAACTGCCTAATGATTGGTATATAGGTATTTCCGGATGGTATTCTCACAGTTCTTTTTGGAATGTTTGGATAGTTGACCCATCGTATTCGACTAGTTTTTCAATTACTAAAAATATTGGAAAATGGAGTTTTAGTTTAGAAGCTTATGATTTCCTTAATACAGAGTTTTATACAAGTAGAGCAGAATATAACGACCTAAATATTTATAGCACTTATAAGGGAGAATCTAGATCATTTTGGCTAGATATTGTATATCGTTTTGGGAACAAAAAAATTAAAGAATCAAGAGAAAGAAAAATAGGGGAAGATGAAAATGAAAGAGTAGAATAGAAGTTCGTACTACCTTTAAAACTGGTTTAATAATGCTATTATTTCATTAAATCCCATTCGAGATTTTACATCTGGATTAAAACAACTAATAATTAATTGGTCCCATCGATCAAGCACATTCTTATTCAACTTTTCTTTGGAAACAAGCCCAAGTAAATCTTCAATTAAACATCCAAAAGCGCTTACTTCAATGCGTTCGATATTGTGTGCTAATGCTGCGTTAGGATCATAATAAGAAGCAGCACCATAATCCCCTAATAAACTATCAGCAGATTTATTAACTAGTATATTATGGGCGTAAAGATCTCCATGATTAATACCTTTGCTATGTAGTTGAGCAGAAACAGAGGCAATGCTTTTTACTATTTTCAAAAATTCTTCTTCAGTAAATAGCACATTATTTTCAAACGTGTCTCTTGTACAAGTATTAAAATTTGGAGGATTCCCTAAGTTGATAAACGAAGGTGGAATAAGTTCCATAATTAAACCGTTTTTACCCTCTGGATGATGTTGAATTTTTCCAAAAAATGAGACTAAGTTTTCGTGATCTCCTGCAAGTATTGAAATGGCCATTTCATCATCTGGCAATCCATCACTCGTTACATCACCTTTAAAAACTTTGATAGCAACATCTTTACTTTCAGAAATCCATTTTGCTTTGGATATTAATCCAGAAGCTCCCTCGCCTAATACTTGTTGGATATGAAAATCTTTCCAATCAAAAGATTTTAAATCTGAGTTTAATTTTAGACTATCTGAACCAGGATTCCCAGCAAAAGCAACCCATGATAATTTTGGCAAACTAAACAGCCAATTAGGAATAACCCTTAATTTATTGGCTGATATTCTTAGCAGTGCTAAATTTTTACAGTTTTTCATTGATTCAGGAAGTACTTCAATAAGATTTCCAGCTAAGGCACATTTTTGTAATAAGTTTACTTCCCCGATACTTTTTGGTAATACTCTAATCTGATTGTCGGTTAAAATTAGCCATCTTAATAAAGGAGGAAAAGCATTTTCGGGAACACTTTTTATTTTATTTGATTTAAAACCAATCATGCTCAAAGTAGGGCACGAAGCTAATATTTTAGGGAAGGTAGTAAAGTTGTTGTTGGCAAAAAAAATGATCTTAAGCTTCTTTAATTTTGCTATACTATTGGGCAATTCAGTCAAATCATTCCCAGATAAATCTAAAACTTCTAAAGTGTCCGAAAGCGTTATTATTTCTTCTGGAAACGATTTTAAACCACAAGCTATTTGTAGTCTTTTAGCACCTTTTAACCTTCCCGCTTTTAAATCTTCTAAAGTGTTACTCATATCTGTGCAATAAGATGTAAATGTAGCAATTACTTACCTTGCATAAGTTGATATAGACTGTTAAAAAGTCTCCAATAGATCAAGACCCATTTCAATAATAAAATATGCGTTATATTTGATTTGCTCTATCTGATTTAAAATAAAGTAAATATGGAAGAAATACTCAATTTAATTAAGGCTTCATTCGAATGTTTAGAATTGAAGAGTGGAGACAAAAAAGATTTAAAGTCTATAATTTCTACCAAAGGATACGAAGCGCATAAATTGAATGTACTTAGAAGTAAGGTTTATGATTTAGTGAAAGACAAATCTTCTGATGTAAATACCATAAAGCTGGTAAATTGGTTAGAGGAAATAAATAAGGTTTTGCTGCCTAAAAAAGAAGAGGATGTGTCCTCAAAGGACAGGAGTTATTTTAGTCCTGGGAATGCTTGTGAAAATGCTATTATTCAATCATTAAAACATGCTAAAGAAAGTATTAAGATTTGTGTTTTTACAATTAGCGACAATGATATTACAGCTGCAATTATCTCCGCAGAAAAGAGAGGAGTAAGTGTTAAAGTGATTACAGATAATGATAAATTAAATGATAGAGGAAGTGATGTAAGAAGGATTTCTGATACTGGAATTGTTGTAAAAATAGATCAAAAAGACAGTCACATGCACCACAAATTTTGTTTAATAGATAAAAAGATATTACTTACAGGAAGTTACAATTGGACCCGAAGTGCTGCAGAACGAAATCAAGAAAATTTATTGGTAACAGAAGAACCTAAAATGGTTAAATCTTATTTGCGTGAGTTTGAAAAGTTGTGGGATCAGTTTATTGTATTTTAAATTCACCCATCAAACTTGCTTTACATATAAAAAACCAACTACTTTTGCAGTTAAATAAAACTATATAACAATGACTGTAATCATAGAAGCAACAGGGAATAAAGTAAACGATTTATCATTTGTACATGGCGTTGGAATGGCTCAAGGATTAACCTCTCAAGAATTCACTTTCATCGATATGGAATTAATGGGAAATACATTCTTAGCACTTCAAGCAAAAACACAAGAAATAATCGAAGCAGATACTGTGGACGCTCAATTAAGAGAAATTGCAGTAACTACACAAAACTTTAAAGCCTTAAATGATGATCAGGCTGCTGAAGTAACAAAACTGTTTGCCAACTTATTTTACCAAACAGAATTGTTCCATCCTGCTTTACCAGAAACAAATGTTGCTATGGTTGTAGAAGGAATAGCAAGCTTTGTTAAAGCCGAGGAAATGCCATCAGAAGAGATGATAAAGCCATACACGGAACTTATGGATGAGTTTCAAAAGAAATCAGAAGCGGAAGATCTAGAGCACTCAAAAGTAGTTGGAGATGCAGGATATGCGTTCTTAGCCGAAAACGCTAAAAAGGAAGGCGTTAAAGTAACAGAAAGTGGATTACAATACGAAATTTTAAAAAAAGGTGAAGGTGCTTGTCCAACAATAGATAATGAAGTTACTGTTCACTATGAAGGTTCAAGTATCGAAGGAAAAGTTTTTGATTCATCTTACGAACGAGGTGAGGAGATTTCCTTTGGATTAAAACAAGTAATTAGAGGATGGACAGAAGGTTTACAATTAATGAATCCAGGTTCAAAGTATAAACTTTATATCCCGCAGCAATTGGCTTATGGAGATAAAGGTGCAGGTTCTGCCGTAGCACCTTTCGAAGCTTTAATTTTTACTGTTGAATTGATTTCGTTTAAATAAAATATGTTCGCGCGCTTGTTTTAATATTACATGTGCGCGAATTATTTCATTTAGCTCTTTTTTTAGTAGTCGGACTTTTAAACTTTCTCATGCATCTTCCAAAATAAATAGGTTGCATTGAGATTGAATCAGGAAT
>Ga0115006_10003377_pt1 | contig 10824 bp, 6 predicted proteins | sample ArcOceMetagenome_3_FD_88943 | JGI IMG/M metagenome (GOLD analysis project Ga0115006, IMG submission 88943) | Marine eukaryotic phytoplankton communities from Arctic Ocean - Arctic Ocean- Svalbard ARC20M Metagenome | ecosystem: Environmental > Aquatic > Marine > Oceanic | place: Arctic Ocean...
ATGTCCTGGTTGGGGGCCTCCAGGTCCAACGATCTTTCCTTGGAAATTATTGAGAAGCAGTTCGCCTCCTTGGACTTGTTCCCAGTCTGCTTAAAGACGAGCGTTGTAAACCCGGGGTTGATCGCCACGACTGAGTTGAGATCTATTGAGTCGCAAATGACATCGATGCGCCCTGCTTTGTGCCAAGTTATCCTCTGTCCGTCAGGGGAAACCCTAACAAGACGAGACGAATCCTTCTGTTTCAAATTGAACCGCCCCACGGGGTCACTGTGGTGCTTTTCGAACCTTGGGTGACGAGGGACGGGCAGAGGGGGAGGTGAGACGCAGGACAGAGTTTGAGAAGGGAGAGAAAGGGAGACTCACATTTGTCCCCTAATGATCATGTCCCTGTAAGTGTTGAGGTAAACCTGCCTGCTGAGCATACTGCTCATGGCCTTCCTGACTGCGTTGATCCAATCGTTCATCTCCCTTTTATTCTGAGCCCGCAGACAGTACTTCTCCTTCGGACCGGACACAGAGAAGTCAAAGCCAGATCCAAGCTCCCGAACATCCGTGCAATCCGTCAAGTCGATCGCACCGTGAGGTGCCAGCATCGCATCCTTGCTGAAGAACATGTGCCCACCCTTGAGTATAATCTGTTCCAAGAGGGGATGGGGGTCAGAGAGGGGAAAGGATAGATGGGGGGGGTAATTAGTAAGAATCCTGGAGTCATATAAGCGCGATGGTCCTAAATTAGCCTCGCCAAACACTCACAAATCTAACCCTCCATTCCTTTATCCAATCACTCTGTTTACCAAGCCAGCCTTCTCGATCTGAACAATTGCAGTCCATTTCCATGCCTGATGGGGAAATGAAGGGGGGGCGTGGAGGGTACGTAGTCGATAGAGAGGACGTTGAGCTACGTGCCTGTGCTCGGGGGGGATCATTGCCCATTGCCTACTGGAAAATAGACAGAGAACTGGATTTTGGGCTAAATTGCGAAGACATGTTTGCGAATTCCGTCGGTATAATTTTATTCCTCGGTGCTGTTGTCGTTCTATCGGATGGCTTCGCTGCCAACCATCTCGTGACTATTGCACCAAGAATAAAAATTAGCGATTCATCGAGTCGATCCACTCGGACAGTGAAAGTGTGGGCCTTTCCAGTCTTAAATTCTCCTGTCTCCGTTAATGCTGCAGACAATCCTGTGTCTGCTTTCTTAAGCAGTGTGTCTTGCTTTTTCGTAGATGCGTTCTGGCTAGAGAAAGCAGAGGAAAACGAGCTGACTCCCGCACAGAGGAGCAGTTTGGAGCGCAGACAGAACGCTGAGTTTTTGAGGCGGTACAGGTACAGCGATGGGGAGGGTAGTAATGTGTTTGACGGCAATGGGAACCCGAGGATGGCATGTTCACTTGTTGTAGCTCAGGCCAAGGGGGTAGGTGGGGAGGTGGGGGAGGTTGTTGGATGCGCCGGGGTCGAAGTGTCGTCCATCGACGACAGGGGGGGCAGCAAGAAGAGTAGGATAATAGAGCGAGTCCCAATCATGAGCAATTTGGCGGTTGGGAGGAGCTATAGGAGGAAGGGGGTCGCTGTGAAACTGGTGAAAAGGGTGGAGGAGCTGGTGGGTCCCAGGGGTTGGGGCTACAAGGAAATCTACCTGTACGTCGAGAACGCCAACGTTAAGGCCTTGAGACTGTACCGCAAACTCGGTTACAAGGTGTTGTGGGAGGACAACACAGCCACCAGCCTTACACCAATGTCCAATGGAGGACTAGCAAGCAAGCCAACCACGGTGAAGGTGATGAGGAAGAAACTGCCTGGAAACTTCATAACGAATCTCTTCGGGTGATAAAATAAGTATCGTTTTTTCGCCCTTCTTTAACTCGTTTTCTTTACTTCTCTTTCCTTCCTGACTGCTCAGCTAATCATGGCATCCCTCACGCTCTTAACTGTGCACTCTCCCGACTTGGTCATGACATTCCCTCCCTTCTCCCCGTCCCAAATGACCTTACCGGCACCGTCGCACTTGAGGTTCTTGGAAACCGTATTCCAAACCTTTTTCTTCTTGACCTGCTGGGCGCTGAAAGGTTCCCCCTCGAGCCCCTCGATGAACACCCTCTCCCCGATCTCCGCGCCCTCTGGAACCTCGACGAGCTCGACCTTCTTCTCTCCCTTGGCCGCAAGGACCATGCCTTGGGAGTCGAAACCCAACATCTTGGAGCTCTTGAGGTTGCAAACTACTAGAACCTTCCTCTCCGCCATTTCCTCCAGCGTGTAGTGCTCTCTGAGGCCGCTGGCGATCTTTCTCGGCTCGCCCTCCCCAACGTCGATCTCCTCGCAGAAGAGCTTGTCTGCGTTCTCGTGGTTCCAGACTTTCCCAATCTTCCCCACCCTGATCTCCATCTTGGTCCACTCGCTCTGGTTGGAGTTTCCCGTCGCCGTCTTGTTGTTCTCCACGCTCTTCGCCGCCTCCTTCGCCTTCTTCTCCTTCTTCTTCTTCTGAGACAGCTTGATCTCCTCAGCCTTCTTCTTCTTGGCCTCCTCGGCGTTCCTCTCCTCCTCGGATACGATCTTCGTGTAAAGGACGTCGCCGATCTTGACGGACGCGCCGACCTTGAGGTTGTCGAGGGACGAGCGAAGCTCAGAGATGCACACGGGGGGGGTGGAAAGCTTGTCGAAAATTAGGCCCGCGCCAGACGGAATGAACGGCGCGAGTAAGTGCGTGCACGCGTAAATCGCCTCGAGAGTCATCCTCACGCAAGTCTTCCTCGCGATTTCGTTCTCTTCCCCCTTCATCTTCCAGGGTGCAGTGTCAGTGAGGTACTTGTTGATATCCCTGAAGGCGGCGATCGCAGCGCTAGCGACGGAGTCGAGATTGAACGAAGTCATCTTCGAGGATACCGTATCCCTCAGTGCGTCGAGGTCGACGGGCAAAGGGGAGGCTAGGGGAACGTCTGGGATGACTCCACCACAGTACTTGTGGCAGAGGTTCGTTGCCCTGTGGACTAGGTTACCTAGGGTATCGCAGAGGTCGGCGTTGTGCATGGTGGATAGGGACTCCTCGGAGAAGCTGAGCTCGCCCCCGAAGGGGCACTCCTTAGCCAGGTACCATCTGAAGCTGTCCACCTGGTACTTGTCCAGCATGTCGTGAGGGTCAATAGTGTTCCCTATAGACTTGGACATCTTCTTGCCCTCGCTATCGTTAACGAAACCGTGCGCGAACACCGTTTTGGGGAGGGGGATTTCCGCGCTCATTAGCATGCAGGGCCAGATAACGCAGTGGAACCATATAATGTCCTTGCCGATTAGGTGGCAGTCCGCCGGCCAGTTGGATGGCAGGGAAGGGTCGGAGCCGGAGCCGTTTGCGGAGAGACCATCCACGCCGGTTAGGTAGTTTGTGAGAGCGTCGAACCAAACGTACATTACGTGGCCCTCCTCGAATCCGCTAGGGACAGGTATGCCCCACTTGAACGTAGTCCTGCTAATGCTCAAATCCCTGAGGTCATCCTTGAGCCTAGTGAGTATGAACTTCCTTTGGGTCTCGGGCTGTATGCACTCGGGGTTGCTCTCAATGTGGGCCACTAGCTGCTTCTGGTACTTGGACATCCTGAAGAAGTAACTGGCCTCGCATACCTTCTTCAGGGGTAGCCCGCTTGTAGGGTCCTTGAAATCCGTCAACTTGGCCTCGTTTTCCGTGACGAACGTCTCCTCGCGGACGTTGTACCAACCCTCGTACTTGTCGAGGTATATATCACCCTTGTCGCTGCACATTTTCCAAAGTTTCTTGCAAGTCCTCTTGTGCCTGTTCGACGTGGTCCTGACGTAGTCGTCGTTGCTCACGAGCTCCCTCTGGTTAAGGACCTTGAAACCGTTCACATACTTGTCACATATGTCGATGGGCTCCAATCCCTGTCCCTCGGCGACGCCGGCAATCTTCTGACCGTGCTCGTCGGAACCAGTCACGAAATAACATCCGCGGGGAGAGGATATACGGTAGTAACGAGCGATCATGTCGGCGGTTAGACCCTCATACGCATGGCCCATGTGGGCGGGACCGTTGGCGTAGTTAATGGCCGTCGTGATGTAGTATGGCTTCTGCACGGGAAGGGTGGTTAGTTATGCAGGTATTGACGATGTCCTGTCGCTTCCTTCTAGCCTCCTTGTAAATAACTCTCACTCACCTCCTCGTTACCCTCTCCTAGGTTCCTTGAGGCAACACCATACTTAACAGAGGATGGATTACGGAGTGTCCACCTGTCAAATTTTGGTTGGGTTGACGATTGTGTCTTTAAGGGTGCTGCAGAAGCCTTTACAGGTGGTTTTTTCTTCCCTTCGGCAGAGGTCGTCTTCACCGCAGATTCCTTCTCTCCTTTCTTTGATACTGGTGGGGTAGGTGGTGTTACCAATGATGTAGCTGTAGTAGCATTTATAGCTGTACTTAACTCGTCTAATGCGAGTGGTGCTGATGGAGGAAGTGACATAGCTCTATCAATTTGTTTGAGTCTGAAGTGAGATTATGGGAATTATTTTCAATTCATTTTATAATTTATCCTCCCCATAATATAATAATATATAATATCATTTATCTACCTCAATTATCTATCATTATTCATTCAATATTATAATATAAAGAGTATAAATGCCACCTCTACCTACAGCTGCGAGCATCATCCCTCTCCTTCCCACCCCCCTCCGTCCCCTGGTGACAAAAATCGTAGATTTTGGACCTCAATCCTACTCTCTCTACCTCGCATACATAAAGTCCCAGAACATAACCTCTGCCCTTCTCTCCTCCCCCTCCCACCGCAATCCCTACTTTCCATCCAAAGCCCGCCCCCACGCTCCTCTTCCACGTCTCCAATCCCTGCACCTCAGCCGCACCCGTAACGACGTGCTAACGGCCGGTCCGACGGCCTTAATATGTCTCCTTCCAATCGTAGGGTACGCAGCCACATTGGGAGCGTTTGCCAAGCCAAGGTTCTTCCTTAGCAGGCAGTTCTACGGGGAGAACGAGAGGGTTCAGTTCGGGTGGGATGACGTTAGGGGAAGGATGTCCAACTACGACGGCATTGTGGATCGCCTTGGTTCGTGTTACGTGAACTCTTTGCGTTTGGAGCTTTTGAAGGTGCCAGAATTTGGAGAAGAGGAGGGGGGGGGGGCTGTCGATGATTTCGAGGATAGTTACGGGATTGATAAACTCCCCCACTCGCACCTTGTCGCACTCGCGGCTAGCAGGGGCGTCAACAGGTGGAATGAGGTCGTTCCTGTTTTGAGGTTTTATCCCACCTCTTGGCTTAGGGATGCGCTGAGGAGGGAGGCGATGGAGATCAAGAGGGACGACTGGCTTATCAAGAACGAGCTGGATGGTGGGATCGGGGGTATGGGGGGTGGGGAAGTGAGGGAGGCCATGGTTGATAGAGGGATTGGGGAAGATGAAGGGGAACGGATACTTAAAATACACGTTGATATTGCGGGGAGGGACGTGGGATTTTTGGACGAGGGGGAGGGAGGACGAGAGGGGGTGGAAGGGAGCGTTGGAGAGAGTTTACTGCTGCACCTACCGATTATCCTCCAACATGAAGGAGGAAAATAGAAGGACATAAAAAACAGCGGATAAAGGGCGACTGTACGGAATATAGGGCGACTATACGAATATAAGGCGGCATTTTTGTGAAGAAATTACCTGTTTAGTTGACAACCTCTGAATCACCCCCTTCGATTCCGTACCAGAACACCTGCGTGCATACCTCTCTTCTCCCGATTAGGTGATAACGGTGGGAACATCAGTGCCTATGAATTCCTTGATATTGCTGAGCTTGATAGCCTCCTCGATGAGGTCCTTCAAGCAGTCCATAGGAAGAACGTTCAAATCGAGCGCCTCGGGGTTCACGTACCTCTCGAGGTACATCCTGACGGTAGCCCCGCTACCCGCAGTACCGCTTAGACGGAATATGATCCTGCTCCCGTCCTCCATTAGGATCCTTACGCCCTGGTTCTTGCTCACGCTCCCATCGACGGGATCCTTGTATTCGAAGATATCGGCCGTGCGGATGGTGTAAGCGCCGCACTTCTTTCCGGTGTTCTCCATCTGCTTCTCCGCGAACATTGCCATCATGGCCTCGGCACCAGGCTTAGCTGCGCCCTCGTAGTCGTAACGGACGTAGTAGTTCCTTCCGTACTTCTTCCAGTGCGCCGTGACGATGTCCTGCACGGTAACGAGGGGTTTTCCCTTCTTCTGACTCGCCGCGATAATGTTGATCCACGCCAGCACGGCCCACAGACCGTCCTTTTCGCGAATGTGGTTGCTTCCGGTTCCAAAGGACTCCTCTCCACAGAGGAGGGGGGTGTAGTCGACTCCTCCGAACAGGTCTTTCGAGTCCATGAGATTGCCGAAGAACTTCCACCCAGTGGGGGTCTCGAAAAGGTCAAGGTTGAGGGCCTTGGCGACAAGGTCGACGGCGCCTGATGTGGGCATAGACCTCGCGACAGCCTTGAGGCCGCCCTGGGCGGCGAAGAAGGGGATCTTGTCGGCGTTGGCGGCGATGACAGCGAGGGAGTCACTGGGAGTAACAAAGAACTGAGATCCGAGGATCATGTTCCTGTCTCCATCTCCATCAGCGGCGGCGCCGAAGGAGGGAATGGGGTTCGGGGAAGGGAGGGGAAGCCCGGCCTTGTCGAGTCCCATCACGGCGACGAGCTCTTTGGCGTAAGTGAGGTTGGGGTCGGCGTGACAACCGTTGAAATCCTCCTTGGAGACGGAGTTAATCTGGGTGCTCGCATCGAGGCCAAAGATATCGCAGAAAACCTTCCTCGCGTATACTCCGTTGACCCCATGCATGGAGTCGTAGACCATGGTGAAGTCGTCACGGTCCAAGAGCGCCTGAATGGCAGGGAAGTCAAACACGGTCTTGAGAAGAGAGATGTGGACGTCGGTGGAACTGATAATCTCGACGTTAACCTGCATGTCGCCAGCCTTATTGGTGACCTTGATCTCCCCGACCTTGGAAATATCAATGGCAGGGAAGGATTTGGCGATATTGTAGGTGGAGATGGTCTTGGTGTTGGCAAACATGTCGTTGGTGAGAAACTCCTGGGCGGGTCCGCCGTTCTCGCAGTTGTATTTGATACCAAAGTCCTCGTCGGGTCCTCCGGGGTTGTGGGAGGCGGTGAGAATAAAGGCCCCAAAGGCTTTCTTCCACTGAGGACCCTGCTCACGGATGATTGCGGAGACAGCCGGTGTGGAGAGGAGGCCGTCCTTTCCGATCCAGATGCGGTTGACGCCGTTGGCGACGGCAATTTTGGTGATGGTCTGAATTGCGGTATCGTTGAAGAACCTGCCATCACCGCCGATGAGGAGGGTGCCATCGGAAACGTCGGTTCCAGCGCTGGCGAGGGAGTTGAAGGTTGACTGCGATGAGCGAAGCGAAGCGATGCGATGAGAAGCGAAGCGAGGAGCGAAGCGACGAGTCGAAGGTTTTAAGTTATGTAAGAAGGCTGAGTAATGCTTTTGCTGTCGCTTCGCTCCAGCCTTCGCTCCCCCTCACCTGAACAAAGTTCTCGAGGTAGTTGGGTTGCTGGAATACCTTGGTCTTCTTGCGAAGCCCCGAGGTTCCGGGCTTCTGGTCGGTGAACGGGGTAGTCTTGACCGAGGTGGGTGCGAGAGGTCCGAGGCCAGGGGCTGCCGTTAGGTCAAGCTTGGTGTTGGAGAACTTCCTTCCGGGGAGAAGCTTGGGCTCGGAGGAGGTGTTGACAAGAGAAATGTCGCCCTCAAAGATGCACTTGCGAGTCATCCAAACCTCACCCTCGATGGCCAAGCGCTTGCAATTCACGAGGGAGGGGACACCGTTGCGGGTGCACTTCTCGAGCTGACCGACTAGCTTGTATTTCTTACTGTCGAGGGAGACAATGGGTGCTGATCCCCCACAGGCGGGGTTGAGGATGGGACGGAAGTCGTCGGAGATAAGGTAAGCATCAGAGCGGAGGAGGATAAGATCATCGCACTTCTTCACGGGGGCGAAGCGGGTGCGGGGAACGACGATGGCGGTTGCTCCAGAGAAGCACTCGATGGCAGCTCCCATGGCGGTCTCAAGCTGGACGACCTTCTGACTCTCATCATCCTTGGGGTCGACGGTCTTCTTGTTCATGATCATCGGGAGGGGGATGAAGCCGCCAAACTTGGTGATGACCTCCTTAAGGATGTCGAGGCGGACCCAGAGGTTGTTGGTGTTGAAGTACTTGTACTTGTTAATGTTCTGGAACTGCGATGAGCGAAGCGAATCGCGAATCGCGAAAAGTGTTCGGACGATGGATGAGAATTGTTGCGGTGGTTGCGGAGGAGGCGCGTCTTGTACGGTTTGCGAGCTCGCACGGCGATTGTTCCCATTGTCGACGTTTTCAGCTCGTCGCTTCGCTCCTCGTTCGATCTCACCTCAGCCTTATCCTCGTCAGCACACATGGCACTGCGATGAGCGAAGCGAATCGCGAAAGGGATTAGGATGAGTGATGATAATTATTGCGTCGGTTGGAGAGGGGGTGCATCTCCTACGGAAGTACGAGCGCGTGGGGTTTTCAGAGGCCAATACTGCCGTTAATAAGTCGTTGCTTCGCTCCTTGTCCATTCTCACCTCTCGCGAAGGATGAGCTGGGAGTCACTGTTGCGCTGCGCAAGGTGTCCTCCCTTCTTGTCGTTCTCGGTACGCTCACAGCATTCCATCATAAAAGGAGCGTCCGACGCAGCAAAGTGGGCGAGGAGGGAAAGGTCCATGGTGGCCCCGAGGTTGTCACTATTGGAAACGGACATGTACTTGATACCGTCGGCGAGGAGGGAGTCGAGCTTACCCGATCCGACAAGGGCGGCATAAAGGTCGCCATGTCCTGGGGGGCACCACTCGTTGTCAGGGTTGGTGGCGCAGGTTGCGGGAAGGAAGGTCTCGCGGTCGAGCTTGGGGACCTTGTTCTGGAGCATCTCAACGTCATCAACGAGGGAGGGGTACTTGTCCTTGAGAAAGGACATGGTGTCGTCGGAGGTGGAGAAGGAGTTCATGAGCATGAACTTGACATTGCCGTAGTTCTCGCGCATGGAAAGGACCTGCTTGGCAGCCAAATCAAGGAATGTGTCGTTGCCCTTAACCTTCAGAAGGCTCTTGGCCTTGTCGAGACCCATTCCGGTACCGAGACCGCCATTCAATTTAAGGACAACGGTCTGCGACAGAAGGGAGGCATCAGGGGTGGCCTTAATGTCCTCGTACTTGAGGAGCTCGGGAGCGGGAGAAATTGTGGACTCGGGGATGAGACCGGTGGCACCGGACTGCAGAGGGGGTGGTGAGAGGGGGATGAGGGGGGGATGAGGAGGGGTGGTGAGGGGAGGGGTTGGGGGGTGGCGAGGAGTGAAGTGGAGAATGGAAGATTGGAAGATTGTTAGTTGCTGTCGCTGCGCTCTCAGCCCCACCACCAAAATCCTTGTCCTGTCAAACCTCAATACTTTCCCCTCCACCCCCGCACCTCCATCCTGCAAAGTCTACTGCCAACCCACTTACCTGCAACGAGTTGAAAGTTGACTCAAAGGCACTAATCGCGGACTCGGCGATACCCTCGGCGACCATCTTGGTCTTTATAGGTTCAAAAGACATGATAGAACAAGTCTGAGGAAGCGAAACTGTGTGAGAAAGATGAAAAGTCTGTCTTGATATAGTGTCGTAGACCGGGTGTGCTGGCGAGGTTTAAGATCTGGTGAGAATTAGGGCGTCAGAGATGAACAGGAGTGTTCTGTAAGAAGTTTAGGAAGGGGTGGTGGTAATAATGAGCGATGATATAGTTACAGAAGGGCTTACCAATGGTTTTTGTGCAGAAAAGAAATCATATTGGATGCGGGTTTGGGGTGGCGAGTCATCACTCAGGTTGCAATGAATGCTGTCGAAACGGGGGAATTTTTGACAGCGGGAATTCTTGCCAACGCCACAATTGTTTGTACCATTATAACTGCCCGTTACGTTCGAAAGTTTAAGTTTAGATTCAACAGAATTGAAATTTCCAGCCTCTACCTGTTTTGAATGCGTCTTCGACGGCGGTGAGACGCCTAGAAGTGGCAGAGCTGGGGAGCAAGGTGGTCTTCTTTTTTCGTCCCAGCTGGTATTCCGAAATTCATTCCAACATTCCTATCGCCAACTCGACGGAATTTTGTCGGCAGGGAATCTCTCTCACTCAGTCAATTAATCTCCAACAATTCAATCGTGTAAACATTACTTTATCTTCGTTCTTTACCCACCAAACCTCCTTCAGTCGTATCATTTACCCTTCTGTCACAATCTGAAGGGTTCGGTGGGTGTATGTCCTTGGGATTTGCTGCACGAATCAATCGACCGAGGCGGATCTCTGCCAAGGCCATGAGAATGGATTCAGATGGAGTCCATAAAGCCTCTCCAGTGGGACTGAGTATTGGCAATCGTAGCTGTCGTACAGTAAAAGGCCCCTCCATGCCTTCAATTTTGCACAAGTCAAAACCTGTGCCAGTGACGGGAACAATCAACTCACATTTCAAGGAGAAGGAGAGGGAACTAATAGAGGAGGAGTACACGAGAATAGGCCTTGAGCGGTCAACGTGGGATCTGTACGATGTAATTGCTCGTTCAAGTAAGTTGAGGGGATGAGGAATGTGAAATAGTGGCGCGTGTGGCCTGGGCGTGAGCTGCTGCAGCAAGCTAGACTCAGATGTGTGGACGTTGTGGCCTCGGTGATTTCGTTCCTGACCCACGAGTTTTTCTATTTCTCTCCGCCCATTCGAATTTCTGTGATCCCTTTGTCGACAATCCCACCCCTTCCCCCCCCCCCCCCCCTCTCCCTCTCTTC
>Ga0115006_10003378_pt1 | contig 10824 bp, 11 predicted proteins | sample ArcOceMetagenome_3_FD_88943 | JGI IMG/M metagenome (GOLD analysis project Ga0115006, IMG submission 88943) | Marine eukaryotic phytoplankton communities from Arctic Ocean - Arctic Ocean- Svalbard ARC20M Metagenome | ecosystem: Environmental > Aquatic > Marine > Oceanic | place: Arctic Ocean...
AAATAAATAATTTTCCCCGGCAGGATTTTCGAGAATTTCGATGGGGGGGGGACCCGAAACACCAATTATTTTTGGAAAGCCCTCATTGTCTTGCTTGGCTGCATGCATCATTCTACGTACCGGTAGTAGAGAGACAAGGAGTTGTTGTACTACGTAGTACCTCGCCACCGACCAAACATGAGACCACTGATTGCATTATTATTGTTGTGTGTCGTTCTATCGGCGAAGACTGTTAGCGGCTTTTCTTTCAACTTTGATGGTCTACTTGGAAAGACAACGGCGTCCGCTGGCGCTGCTCCGAAAGTAGAAGTGCCGGACGACTTTGTTCTCCCAGAACCTAAGCCTCTCACCCTCACCCGCTCATCGGATTTCCCGAGCGTCTTGAAGAGTTCTGCTGCGCTGGCCGTTCGACTGGCGACGGGTGCCTTCGTCCTGGGGTGGAAGATCGACAGCGTATTCGCTCCAGAAGAGGAGGGCAAATATGCATTGCAGCTCGGTCCATTCCGTTTACGAGACTCCAGTTCCGTATTGCAGGACGCGCCGAGACCGGAGCAACCACTGATCCTGTACGAATATGCCGCCTCTCCCTTCGCCAAGAGAGTGCGCGAGACGATCAACTTACTCGATTTGACGGTGGAGTACCGCCCCTGTCCAGGCGCGCGGGGCGGGCAGTTCTCGCAAGATTTGTTCGAACGGACTGGCAGGAGGACTGTTCCCTTTCTCATCGATCCGAATACCGGGACAGAAATGTTTGAATCTGGAGACATTATTGCGTATCTGCTGCAAACGTACGGACCATCCAAGGAAAGCTACGACAAGAAGGCGCTCTGGCCTATTACATTCGAGGCCTTCTCCATTTATACATCGACCATTGTTGCTATCTTGAGAGACATGCCGGCGGCCTCGCGCCAACCCAACGCCCGTCCTGACAACGAACAGATGCTGCCACTGGAATTGTGGGGATATGAATGCAGTCCATTCGTTGTGCCGGTTCGGGAGAAGCTAGGAAGTTTGTGTCTGCCTCATTTGATGGTTTCGTGCTCCCGTGGTTCAGCAAATCGTGACCGCATGGTTAAAAAGACCGGCCGATTCCAAGTCCCGTACTTATGTGACCCGAACACTGGAGTGGAGATGTTTGAGGGTCCAGAGATTTGCGACTATCTAGAGGCGGTTTACACTGTGAAGGATTGAAATACGTATGCGCTTGCTGGGATAGAGTCCAGCTGCTCGGAGAGATCGCTCCAGGAGGGTGGGGCGTCGCAAATGGCCATATGGAGGAGTGGAACCAGCCATCTCTCAGTGCTGGGAAACAACCTTGGACAAAGCGATATTTGCAGGAACCAATGATTTCTCAAGTTTCAGAGCGACGATTAGATAGATAGAGCCTTTGTTAGAGAGTGGGTGTTTTGCCAGTTGTTTTGCAATGTGAATTCCTACGAAAACTTTCGATAAAACAAAGTTGTCGTACATTACATGAAGACAGCTCTAAGTAGATCTAGCTAGAGTACAGCCTAGAGCGCCCATACTAATTTACACCGACTACAAAGAGCAAATCAAAGTAGCATTGCAGCGTCAGACTCCAGCATATTTTTCAACTCCACTTGTACAGAAAAAGCGAAACAGCCCCCAAGTGCAAGAAAGGTGTGTGAGAGAGTGATGATTCCGTTCGTTGGCGACGAAAAGAAGCCATCTCGCAAAAAGTCATGTCGCACACACTTCATTGCAACGAATCCTCAAGGAAGGAGTATTCGAATCGGAAGTCCGACTTTATCCTTTGCGACCACCCAGTCTCGAAGTCGAAGTACACGTAAGTGCCCTCCTCATACTCGTCCGTCGTGATCTTCGGCTCCTCGTGTCTTTGGAACCACGTCGAGTACTTCTTATGGAACCGCCAGCTCTGCTTCTTCAGCTCCTTCGCCGCTAGGTATTGCTGATACGTCCCCTGGGAGTAGTAGAAGATGAAGAACAGACAATCAATGCCGGCCTTTTCGTAAAAGGCCGGATTGTCGAAGGTCGCTGCCGGAACCGTCGGATACGACGAGGGGGCCGGGTACGGATTCTTCGGCTGGTATGTGCGCTGCCTCTCGGTCTCATTGGCTCCCGGCATATTGAGGAAAGAGTCCTGCAGGCCACCGAGGTAGCGCCCAGTGGCATCGGCACCACCGCCGCCAATAGCGGCACCGCCGGGCTGACCCGATCCAATGGTCGAGGCGGTAGCACCACTAACATCTGCACCACCACCCAAAGGAAGACCGCCGAGGCCGGATCCCGATCCCAGAAGACCACCAAGTGCAGCTCCACCACCGGAGGCCGCCTGTTGCTGAGCCTGGAGCTGAGCCGCCTGCTGTTGAAGGAGCTGCTGCTGCTGAGCCGCCGCTGCCGCCGCCTCATGCTGTTCTCTTTGCTGCTGCTCGGCCTGCTGCCTCTTGAAGAGCTCGGCTTGCTGCTGCTGTACCTCGAGCTCCTGCTGCTTCTGCATTTGCTGCTGCCGCAAGAGCTCGGCCTGCTGCTTGGCCTGCTGTTCCTGGAGCAATCGCTGCTGCTGCTGCTGCGCCGCCAGGGTCTTTTGCCGCTCCTTTTCTTGCTGCTCGGACTCGCGCTTGAGGATGGCGGCCATGCTGGCCCCGGATGGTTGTGCGGCAGGAGTCGTCCGAGTCTGCGGTGTCGGTCCAAGGGCACCCGATCCCGTTGACGACGCCGAGGACGCTTGTCGGTTGACCTTCTGCGGAGTCTTCTTCTCCTTCTCTCCCGCGCTGGCATTTCTTGCCCGACCGATCGTTAGCGGTATCATCCCTGATGCCGCCTTCTTCGTGGTTTTGTCCTTCTTCTTGCTGCCGCTGGTGGTCGTCGAGGCGTCGTCCTCCTTGGACTTCTTCCCCTTCGAGGACGAGTCCGTGTTGGCCGCTGTTACATGGTCGACGTTGACGACGTCCAGATCCTCCAGACCGACTGGCTCGTAGAAGTATTCCTCGTCGTAGCTGATGAGGTAGTCCTCCTCCTCTCCGGCCTCGAGGTAGTAGTCCAGATCCTCCTTGATGGCCTCGACGTTCTCGACCGGGATGGTATCGTTCATGACCAGGCGCTGGATGCCCTCGAGCTTGCTAACGTGGCTCTGGTGGTTGGCCAGGATGGTCTTGCAGTCCTCGATCTTGCCCTTGTTGGTCTTCTTGCCCTTGCCGGAGCTGAGGGTCTCGACCTCCAAGTCCTTCTCCTCGACGGCCTCCTGCAGCTTCTCGACGAACTCCGCCACCCACTTGCAGCAGTCGACCTTGGCCTGCTCCTCCGGGGTCAGCTTCTCCTGCCGGGCCAGCCCCTCCTTGGAGTACGTCTTGGTCTTGGTCTCCTTCTCGCAGATCTTGAACTGCTCCATCTTGGTCTCGATGAGCTTCCGGTACTCGACGAGGGCGTCCTTGTCCTTGACGTCCGAGCTGCCGATCCAGCTCTTGATCTGGTCCCGCAGCCGCTGCAGCTTCTTGATCTCCTTCTTGAGGTCGCCCTCGTACTTCTCCTTCTGGTTCTGCTGCTCGGCGCTGTACACCTTCTCCCATATTTCATCGAATAATGTGACACCTTCGTCTACCTTCTTCAATACCCGATCGATTTCGGCTGGGGGGCGGGGCGAGGAACATTACATTATTATTATTATCATATATCACATCAGTATGCAGGCAGGCAGATAAGCAACCAAGAGAGGGGGGGATAAGAGAGGCACAGTCCGGTGAGAAACCACGGGCACACAGAACGAGGTGACATTTTCGAGTACAAAAAAAAATGGGGACGAAAATCAACACGAGATGTGCCGAATGCGAAAAACCAAGCGCATCGCCTGTTTCCCCGACCCCAACCACGCCCTATTCCATGCCAAGATACGGCCAGGGGGACAACGCAGCACATGATTTCCGCTGCCAGGGAAGGGACGTCAAAAGTGCCGATCCGTCGGTAGTGTGCGTAGGATCAGTACCGGATTCTACGTAACGCATAATAACCGCCGCCCAAAAGAAAAACCCTTTCCGTGTGTGCTTTCCTTCGAGCAGCGGCAAGTTTACAAGCCGCCGCGCCGCCGAGGCTTCGACTCACTCTGCAGTTTCCGTGCGTTCGACATCCTGACTGGTTGCTGATGTGGCTCGTATTAACATTTGGTTGATCGTTTTGGCTCTCCTTCGACCCGGGCTGAAAAGCACTGAGATGAAAAAAGTGAGCCCCATGGTTGCTTGTTGCAGTTGCTGCTGCTCAAACGGGACCAACATGGCGCAGCTCGTCAGTCCGTCGCCCGTTACTAGCTTCCCACACAAACTGAGAAACTGAGAGCAATAATAACACATGAGACGATACGTGTAATAGGAGGCGAAGAAGAGGAGCGTTCCAGCCGGATTCAATCGGGCGCAGAGGCGGTTTCGCATCGTTCTGTTCGTCCGTTCCGCAGCTGGGTTCCTGGAGCGGCGTCGAACGCGCTTGCTTTCCCCGTATTCCCTTCGCGCACTTCGGTACCTTGGCGGGAGTTTCGTCCTGTTCCCGTCCAGCCAGTAGGGGGGTTGAGTCGAGTCGTCGAGCCGAGTCGAGTCAAGGTCCAAATAGAGGCAGCCCCCACGCGCGCGACCATGTTTGGCGCCAATAGCGGCGGGGAGCTCCTCGTGGGCGGCGGATCGCAGCCGATGAGCCGGAGTGCGAGCGGCAGCGGGAGCGGCGGGTCGACCCCGGCCCAGACGGCCGCGGGCGCCGTCATGTCCGGAGGGCTAGGGCCCTCGTCGTTCGATCTGTCCCACGACTTCCCCACGCTCGGCGGCGGGGCGGCGGGGAGAGTTGTGGGAGGAGGAGGGGCCAGGTCCGGCCCGTCGTCCGGCGGATTCGGTGCGCCGGGAGGCGACGGCCTGGCCTCCGCGTTGCGGCAGCAGCAGCTCCTCCAGCAGCAACAGGCCAGCAATCTGTACCGCATGGCCACGGCCGGGCAGGCCAGCATCAAAATTGCCGCCGAGGACTTCCCGGCGCTCGGCGCTCCGGCGTCCTCCGGCGGTGCTGTGATCGGTGGAGGCCAACCTCAGGCGGCAGGCACACAAGTGCAGCGATCCAACAACGGCGGCAGCAACCCGCCGTCGTCCAACTCGTCACCGTACATAGGCCCGAGCACAAACAGCAACAACAGCAAAGGAAAAGCCAATAAAGATGATGCCATAGGCCGAGGAGGAGGAGGCGGCGGGGTAGGAGGCGGCAACAACGCCAACAGCAACCCCCTTCTCAATGGCCTCGCGGGAGGCATCGCAAGTCTCAACCTTGACGGCGATGGATCCAAAGCAGACGGAGCAGGCAACGACAAGTCGTCAGCAGCACCAGGCACCGCCATTTCGGGAAGCTTCGGCCTCATGGGCTTGCTCAAGATCATCCGAATGACCGACGCCGACCGTCAGGGCCTGGCCCTGGGGGCGGACCTGTCGACCCTCGGCCTGGACATGACGTCCGGCGATCGGTTGTCAGATAAGTTCGGTGGACCGTTTACAGAAGACCAGTCCAGCGAGCCTCGATTTCATGTAAGTCGGCCAGTCATTCGATATTGGATTGTGTTTTTCTTTATTACATATCTTTATATGCATATCATGTGCCTCACCCTCCCTTTGTTCTGCCGCCTCTCTTGCTGATATATATATGATCCAACAGTTACCAACCTGCTACTTTGTAAGTCCACCAGCGCTGAAAACCGGCCACCTGTCCAAGTTCACTTTAGAAATACTCTTCTACATTTTCTACGGCATGCCGAAAGATGCGTTGCAGGCCCACGCGGCGCAGGAGTTACACAGTCGGGAATGGAGGTACCACGTCGAGCATCAGCTTTGGTTCAAGCGCGCGGTGCCCGGCGACGGCATAGACCTTGGTGACGGATCACCCAAGTACATTTACTTCGATTACCGATCCTGGGACCGTCGTCATTTCACCGGCAGCATTCAGGATCTGGCTCAGGGCTTCCTCGCGGAGGATGATGTCCGAGTGCGGGTCGGAAATTCATCTTGAATTTGATTGACGGCGAGCCTCTGTTCGGCATTTGATGGTGGCCATGATTTGGACGCGGGGGAGGATTGTCACAGTAGTGATAGAGAGCTAAGCTTGCTGAAAATACATTTCTACTACCTAGACTAATCACAAGATACCGGTGGATCTACATGTATGGACGGGGGTCTGCCTCTCTCTTCTGCTCTCGTTGAAGATTGAAGGGCTCATAACCTATCGATCAAGCTGCCGCTCCTGGCCGCAAAAAAACGTCACAGCCTTCAGCCTTCCTCACTTTTGTCTCACATCCACCCACACACTTCTAGCTAGCGCTAGCACAACGATGAAGCTCTCTGTCGCCACATCGGCCGTCCTTTTCGGTCTGTCCCAGTCGACCTCGGCGTTTGCTCCTTCGACGTCCTTCGCCCCCACTGCTCGTGCCGCCACCTCCCTCAACGCTGTCAGCAAGAAGGATTCCTACGCGGTGACCCTCCTCCCCGGCGATGGAATTGGCCCTGAAATTACCGCCGCCACCAAGCAGGTCCTCGAGGCGCTTTGCGCCCGATTCGGATTCCAGATCGATCTCAAGGAGGCCCTCATCGGTGGAGCCGCAATTGATGCCAAGAATGATCCCTTCCCCGAAGAAAGTCTCGAGCAGTGCCGCAATTCCGATTCCGTCCTCTTGGCATGCATCGGCGGTTACAAGGTACGTTGGCGTTGCGTGGCCTTGCACAAGAATCGCTCGAAACCACACATCTATTGATGATGAGCAACAGCATATCATAGACCTGTACTGAAATTACATGTCGAATGTGCCCCGAAAGGGGCATTTTCTACGCCTCGTGTAGAGTATTATGCACCACCACTCTGAGATTAGATATTTTTTTATGTCAATGGCGCATACAATCATATTTTTCTTTTGTCCGCATCTCATGAGAGCATCCCTTGCTTTTTTCTGTGAACTCCCTTCATCTCTTCTGCAGTGGGACAACAATCCCCGTGAGCTCCGTCCCGAGACCGGCCTCCTCAAGATGAGGAAGGAGATGGGACTTTTCGCCAACCTCCGTCCTGCCAAGGTCCTCGATCAGCTCATCGATGCCTCCACTCTCAAGAGGGAAATTGTTGAGGGAGTCGATGTGATGTGCGTCCGTGAGCTCACTGGAGATGTCTACTTTGGCACCCCCAAGGGCATCGAAGAGCGCAATGGAGAGCGTGTAGGCTACAACAACATGATCTACGCCGAGCATGAGATTGATCGTATCGCCCGCGTCGCCGGTGACGTTGCCAGCAAGCGCGGTGGCAAGCTCTGCAGTGTTGACAAGGCCAATGTTTTGGACGTTTCCCAGCTGTGGAGGGAAGTCGTTACCGGCGTGATTGAGAAGGAGTTCCCCGAGGTCGAGCTAAGCCACATGTACGTTGACAATTGCGCCATGCAGCTCATCCGATGGCCCAAGCAATTCGATACCATTGTTTGCGGAAATATTTTTGGAGATATTCTCAGTGACGAAGCCTCGATGCTTGTTGGATCGCTTGGTATGCTCCCCTCGGCAAGTCTCGGTGAGGACGGTCCCGGTGTATTTGAGCCCTGCCACGGATCTGCCCCCGATATTGCCGGCGAGGACAAGGCAAACCCTCTTGCCATGATCCTATCAGCGGCAATGATGCTCAAGTATGACTTGGAACGCCCTGAGGAGGCACTTCTTCTTGAAAAGGCCGTCGAAGCCGCTCTCGATGCCAAGCTCCGCACTCCTGATATCAAGCAAGACGGAGACGGCTGTGAACTCGTCGGATGTAAGGCTATGGGAGATGCCGTTTCGAAGATCGTTGCAGAAATCGACGTCCCCATTGCCGTGTAATCCTTGAATTGGTGGGATAATAAATACTAGTAAATAAATGCTGCGTACAACTGTAGTTTACCTTAGAGAGGCGGTGACCCCAAATCGTCCAGAGTTTCTATGAAATTGTCTTCGAACGGTGCATCGAATCCAGCAAGCTCATGTATTGGAGACTCCTTCTTGGCCCGTATTGGAGATTTCTCCTTTGTTGTGTTGTGTGGCTCATTACACGTACGAGTATCGTCATCGGCCAAATTTGGTTCAGAGGAAGCCTCAGAAGCTGTGCCTGGTGGGATAGTGGCGGATCTGTTCGAAGTAGGCGGAGGGGTGGCAGAAGTCTCACCACAATGGCAGGCCTGAGGTGGAGATCGTTCCTCCCCGACGACGATGTCATTACAGCAGTTTTTGTCACTGTTCTCAGCTCCAGTAGCAGTAATAGACTCACCACCACCGCTGTCCTGCTCAATTTGACATCGTCTTCTCAATTTCTTTTGTTTGGCGGCAGCAAGCCTTTGTTTCCTCTTGTTTTCGAAGGCAGCTACTCGATTTCTCATGGTCTTTGCCACCTTATTCTCTCGGTCGTCATCATCGGAACTCTTCGACTTGCGTTCTTGTACTCGGGCGGCGGCTCGTTTCCGGGCTTGTCGGGCAAAGTCAGCACCAGCCGGTGCCACTGTAGAAGAGGGGGAAGATGACTCCGAGACTGATTTGCTGGCACTTTCAACAGACTTTGTCTCGGAGGACTTTGCCTCTGAATTATTGGCATCGATTACCGGTACAGCCGCCAAAGTCACATTGGGACAGCTCGATCTTCGCTGCTGCTTGGATAAATGTGGCCTTGTCAGACCCATCACACTATTTCGTCGACTTTTGATGGCACCACTACCAGTACCAGTAGCAGCAACAGCAATGGATGCCACTTGAGCCACAGAATACGTGGAGTATCTACGCATATGCAACGGTACTCGCTTCGGTTTGGTGGGGGGCAGTTCCTCGGCGGCCCTTTGCTTTTCAGCTCGGCGTCTATCTGCCTCTTGACGGGCGACATTCCGTCGATGGATCGATTGGATCCTCGTGCAAGCCTCTTGTTGTTGCAAATGATATCGGCGGTGTCTTTCCTGTAGCACTTCATTGTATCGTAGCTGGTATTGCCGCTCTCTAACGAGAGCTTGGATTGTACAGGCCCCAGCATATTGAAGCTGTCTGAGCTCAGTCCGTTCGATCTCGACAATCTTCTTTGCCTTGCGGGCTCTGGCAGCACATTGAATACGCACCGATGCATCATGCTCCAACTTTTGTTGAGCTGCCTCTCTTTTCCTCGTGCATGCAACCTCCCCACCCTTGAACCCTCGGTACCGAGCCTGGCAGAATAGGGCAATCTGGTTCATTGCCCTTTGGTGACACCTGACATCGCCAACCCTCTGCACAGCCGCAAGTTTTCGGACCCAGCATTGAATTTCCAAGGCTGCCTGTTGACGTCTGAGCTGAATCCTCAAGCATTCCTCCTTCCGTTCACGTAGTCGCTCCTCCAAAAGTTCGGCCCGTCTCTCTTCCAACAAGATGGCCTGTTCCAGCTCCCGTTTCTTGGCTCTCATACGAGCCGCTCTCCTTTTTCGCGCTGCATGGGCAGCTAACGTAGAGTTCTTGTAAAATCGCCCTGACAAGTGGGTCGAAAAGGACGAGGACCTGGCATGGGCGCCAAAGAGCCCGCTGTTGAGAAGGATGGCGTCGCTGCTATCAACGGCATGGGTCGATGATGGCACTGCTGCAAAGGCGGGCATGTCCTCCTCGTGTGGGGCCGTACCTTCTAGCTAGTAGGTATAGCACATGTCTACCTTTCGAAAGGTACGACCGTACGAACTGAGCTTTCGTGCGTCGATCTTTTAAGTCGTGCGGCGGTGCGATTGATTGATGTTTTGATCAAGCTTCATCACAGTGACAGAAAATCTCACACTTGATACAATTATTTGCTACCTTACCAGAGCCCCTGAACTTACATACCTTTGTTACAGTGCCTACTACAACGTGAGCTACTAGTAGGTGTGCCCACCTCAGCACCGTGGGTAAGTCCTTATTATATCCGAAAGAATGACTACGTAGAATTTGCCATACTGACGCCTTGTGCCTGGTCCTCCTGAAGGCCCTGAATGATGTCATTGCCAAAGGCCTGGCCTTCTTCCAGCTCTCGCTTGAGCAGAATTTCATCGACGTCCACATCTCTGTATTCCTTCACCTTATCGACGAGCTGCTGAAATTTGCTTGGGCCACACGCAAAGCCCTCCAGCTTCCCAGCCTTACCCTTGTGGATATGGACGTAGGGCAGCCTTTTGATTCCGAACGACTTGCACATGTGCTTGTTGGCTCCAAACTCAACCTCGGCAAACCGAACTCGTCCCGCAGCGAGCGCTCTGCCGTCGGTATCCACCTGATCTCCCTCCTCCAGAGCCAAGTGGCGATACTTTGCGCCGAACTTGGCACAGCTTTTGCACCAGGATGCGTAAAATTTAATGACCGTCAGCTTATTGTGTTCCTCGGCGTCGTTCCCACGAAGAAAGTCTAGGTATTCATCGAGGCTATCAATGGTGGTGATTTGCGGGACGCGGTCGCCAGTGGTGCGATGTTGTTTCTGGTCGTGATTGTTATGACGAAGGAAATCGGAACCAGACAGTCTGAGCGCCACGGATGATTCTACTCGGTATCTTTGGAGAGAATAATCGGAAAATGATTCTACTTGGTCGAATAGGGGTGAGAGGTAGAGCAATATGACTGCCATCAGCCGTTGGATACGTTGGGACAGACCGCCAGTCATGGTTGTAGTTGTCAGTTGATTGGGTCGGATGGCGCGAGAGTGGAGGGCACGTAAACTAGAGGGCGACTCCTCAAATGCTCAAATGACACGGCTGCAAAGGATGTGCTTGGGATGTGGAAGGAGGTGCGTAGCGATGATTGCAATCAAAAGTTCCGGTACTGCATCGGTGGATCGGTGGTTCTGGTTCATGCGATGTGTCGATTT
>Ga0115006_10003379_pt1 | contig 10820 bp, 5 predicted proteins | sample ArcOceMetagenome_3_FD_88943 | JGI IMG/M metagenome (GOLD analysis project Ga0115006, IMG submission 88943) | Marine eukaryotic phytoplankton communities from Arctic Ocean - Arctic Ocean- Svalbard ARC20M Metagenome | ecosystem: Environmental > Aquatic > Marine > Oceanic | place: Arctic Ocean...
ACCAGATGGCGGAACTTTAGAGCCCTCGCCCGTGGTCGCCATCCGCAATGAGGCTGGTGCGGCGGCCCATTAGGCTGCTGTTGCTGGTGCTACTGGGCTTTCAGAGCGTCAATGTGGCGGTAGCAGCGCTGAGTGGGAGCACACGAGGTCGCGGTCGACCTCAGGGGGGTACGCCTGCAGCTGGCGCACGTTTCACCGAAGCGCCGCCTCTGCGGCCCTCGCTCCATGATCTGGTCAGCGGCGCCGACACTCAACTGAGACAGCAAGGCCCACCCGCTCCAGACCGCGCCATCCTCAGTGTGGTCAACAGGCGTAGGCGAGAGGACGCCTCGCCGGTGGCCGCGGCACCTGCCTCCACGCTGACCGCATGGGTCATCCTCGGCAAGTGTTCGGTGCGCGACCAGCTGACGCTCGAGCAGGCCGCGCGCGTGCACGCTGCTGTACGCCTCCTGAAGACTGGGATGGAACGCCCAGCGGTGCTTGTATTCTGCGGCGGTGATCTTGCCGACGCGAGGATGGCAATGTCGTCCACAGGCCAACCAGAGCTGTACACGGCTCCGGCTGCGCTCGCATACGGTTTCTTCCGATCGGCGGCGGAGGCGCAGGGCATCGAGCTAGACGGCATCCAATTTGTGGTTGACCAGCGAAGCACCGGCGCGCACGACGGCATCGCTTCTGCGGCGATGGCGCTGCAAAAGGCGCACAGGGAGAGGATGCAGCACGTCGCGGCCGCGGGGGCGGAGCGGCGCGAGCTGCCGGTGCTCGTGCGCCTCTTCAGCACCGACCACCACCTGCAGAGGCTGCATGACGTCGAGCTGCTGTCGCCGCGTCAGTCGACGCTGCAGCCTCTCCGCGCGCTGCGGGCGCGTATCGAGTACACGCACGCCACATACCCGTACGCCTTTGCGTACAACGACGGCACGACTCGGCGCGCCCGCGCGGCCGCGTTTGCTGACGAGCTGCAGGTGGTGCAGCTCAACGTCGAGGGGATGCTCGACTCGGGCGAGCTGCTGCACCCGGACAACTTTCAGCGGCTGAGGCACGTGCGCAGCCAGCTCGGCCAGGACTTGCTCTCGTACGACGCTCCGCCCGGCTCGCTGGGTCACCTGCAGATGGAGGGCGCCGTCCTACCAACGGCGTCGGCCTCGAAGTGGCTGCCGTCGATGCCAAGTGACGAGCAGTGCGACCGGGCCAGCGAGGAGGCCGTCGCACTGCTCGGCAAGGTGCAGGAGGCGCTCAAGCCGGTGGCGGCCGATCCGACACGCGTCTACCTGCCGCCGGAGGAGCTGCGCGACCTGCTGCAGCTACTCATGGGCGCAGTGCGCCTGCTGCGCTTCGTTGACCCGGACCGACCCATCAAGCCGTATGAGTGGCAGCGGCTGGTTGAGAGGCATGATGACAGCGTGGCCGAGATGGTCATGGAAAGCGTCGAGCGTCGACGCACATGACGCCATGATCCATGAGGTGAGACGGCTGGTCAGAGCGCCAGACCTGCATGAGAGCTGCCAGCACACGTATGCACTGAAACATGAGCTCTTCATATTTCGTTGTCTTGTTGTGTTTCTAAATTGTTACGACATTGCCAATGAAAATTTCCTGAACTCTCTGTGTGCAGCGGAGCTCTTACTCTTTCCGTGTGACGCGTTTGCGGCGTCCCATCTCTTGGCGAGTGGGTTCTCAGCCACAACAGCCGCATTCAAGAAGCGAGTTGGCATGGTCATCATCAGAGCTGTGAAACGTTAACGCAAAAACGGTGTTTACGCGTTAACCACGCCAGTACTACGCTGTTTACGCTGTTAGCTTACCTCAACTACACACGTCGAACTCCGTTGCACGCAGCCGCGTGATTCTTTGTACAATGTATGAGGCTATTGAGGCTATTGAGGCGACGCGTTTGCCAGCTAGAAGCCCCAGGACCCAGTTACTTAGGGCGCCTGATTGAGCATGCAGTCCGCGCTTATGTTTTTCATTTGTTTCACGTTGGCTACCTGCGTGATGTGGCTCGTCACGATGCACGCCGCCACGGCGATCACCGCACCACCCGCGCCGGACTCGCCCACGTCCGCACTCTCGGCGCTGGCAAGCTCGCCCTACGTGCGCGGCGCCCTCGGCGGCGCTGCGTACGGGCTTGTGGCGGCGGCCATCTCGCATCCCTTCGACACGGTCAAGACACGGCTGCAGACGCAGACGGTCGTCGGTAGTGCGAGTGTGCTGAGCCGCCTGGCTGGCCTGTACAAGGGCATCGGCCCAGCGACCGCCGCCTCCATTCTCTTCCGCACCGTGCCGTTCATTGGCTATGAGGCGACACACTCGGCACTGCGGTCGCGTCAGCTGCTGGAGCGGCAGCCGCTGCTGGCCGCCTTCCTCGGCGGCGTGGTGGGCGGCGTGATGCGCGGCTGCCTCGAGACGCCGGCTGAGCTGCTCAAGACGCGGCTGCAGGTGGGCGCAGGCGTCGGGCCAGCTGCGGTGCTGCTGCGCGGCCTCTATAGCACGTGCCTGCGCAACGCCGCGGCAGTCGGGGTCTTCTGGGTCGCATTCGAGGCGAGCGCCGCCTGGCGTGCACACCTGCCGCCGGTGGCCGCCTCGTTTGTGGGCGGCGGCGGCTGCTCGGTGCTGGCGTGGATGACCATCTTCCCTCTCGACACGGCCAAGTCGCGCATCCAGGCGAGCAGCGGCGGCTCGACCAACGTGGTCACGCAGCTTGCACACATCTACCGCGAGCACGGCATACGCGGCTGGTACGCCGGCCTCGGTGCCGGCCTGCTGCGCGCCTTCCTGGCCAACGGTGGAGGCATGGCCATCTACAGCATCGTGGTGGCGCGCCTCGCTGCGCTGCCACGGGACGGAGTCGACAAGCGGGAGTTGTGAAGATGTGTGCGTGAACACACAGAATCTTTACTTTAGATACTTTAGATCATTGCTTTTCCTAAGCTGCCGGTCACACAGGCGCGGTTGGCGTTTTGGTGGTGCGCCTCCGCCGACCTTGAACAAACACGCGTCGCGTTGCCCAGGTCGGAGGCGATGAGCTACCGAGATGGCGGTGGCGGCGGCTACGGGGGTGGTGGCGGTGGCTACAATGGTGGTGGTGGTGGTGGTGGATATGGCGGCGGTGGTGGCTACGGTGGTGACCGCGGCGGCGGCTACGGTGGCGGCGGCGGCGGCGGCGGCGGCCGTGGCGGCGGCGGCCACATGCAGCGCGATGGAGACTGGCGGTGCGGAAACTGCGGCGCCAATGTCTTTGCCAGCAAGTCGGCCTGCTTCAAGTGCCAGACGCCAAAGGGCGGGAGCGCGCCGCCTACCGAGAAGGGCGGGTCGGTCTACGACCCTGACACCGGACGCCGCGGCGGAGGGGGTCGTAACCGCAACAAAGACGAGGACTTCGGCGACTTCTCCGCTGCATACCGCGACCCGCCGCGCGGTGGAGACCGCCACGACGATCGTGGGCGCGGCGGAGACCGCTACGACGATCGTGGGCGCGGCGGAGACCGCTACGGCGACCGCAACGACGACCGCGGTCGCCGAGACTACGACGACCGCGGCCGCCGGGACTACGACGACCGCGGGGGCGGGCGGGACCGCGATGACGACCGGCGACGGGATCGCGACGATCGCGACGATCGTGGTCGCCGTGACGACGGCGACCGGGGTGGGCAGCGCCAGCCTGAGGAGCGTCCCGTGGACCGCTGAGCATGCAGCTGCCACCTGCTTGGGTACGCTTGCGTGCTGGACTGGTGACGGCGCGCTTGCAGGCAAGGCAATTTTCATGAATAGATTCTGTGCGACCTCGTGGTTCAGCCCCTCAGGCAAGACTTCTTTGTGGGTAACCTTGCGATTGATTGATTGGGGAATGCGCCGCAAGTGCTCGGCGCAACCACCACAGCGGCAGCCCGTCATCCCCAGACTCGGCATCCAACAGTACCAGGCAGAGCGCGAGCAGAAGGCTGTGGTGGCAGCAGCCGAGGCCCGCGTGGCCGCAACCTCCGCCACCGCTGCCGCCGTCGCTGCCGCGGTCGCTGCGGAGGCCGTCACCGCCAACGGTGCCAGCGCGGCCGAGCGGCGGCGTCGGCCGCACACGGCGCCACCCACAGCACCGCCAGCGCCGCCGTGTGGCTGCAACTCGTCCTCCGGCCAAGGGAGCGTGCCCTCCTTTGTCGAGAGCCCGTTCACATCCAAGTCGCAGTACGAGGCCTGGGTCAAGGGCCTGGGCGCTGGGCACGTGGCGGCGGCGGTGGATGCAGGTCTGGCGCTGCTCCGCGTGCCCGACCGCCTCGGCGCCGCGCTGCTCCTGCGCCTGCCGCTCGCGGATCGGGTGCGTGCGGCCCGTGCATGCAGTCGTCTGCGCGGATGGGCAGCCGCCTCGCTGCGTGAGACGACCGAGCTCCGGCTCGATGGCTGCCGCGGGCTGACAGACGGTGCCCTCTCAGCGCTCGGTCGGCGCTGCGCGGAGCTGCACACGCTGAGCTGCAGCGGCTGCAGCCGGCTGGGCGCCGAGGGCGACGAGGCGATCGCAGAGCTGGGCAGGCTCGGCAAGCTGGCGCGCCTCGAGCACCTCGACCTCACCAACACGGCGGTGGGCACCGCGTCGCTGCGCGCGGCGGCGGCGGCGTGCCCGCGCCTGTGCAGCCTCTCGCTTGCGGGCAGCAAGCTGGGCGATGCGCTGCCCGACGAGCTGGCCGCCGACGGCCTGGCGCGGCTCGAGAGGCTAAACCTGAGCGGCACGCGCATCGGCGACGGCGCGCTCGCGACGCTCGCGCGCCGCTGCCCCGCGCTCGCGTCGCTCAACTGCTCGCGGTGCGAGCGCGTCGGCGACGATGGCGTGATCATGGTGGCGGTGCGCTGCACGCAGCTGCGCGCGCTCCACCTCGCGCGCTGCCTCGGGCTGAGCGACGCCGCCCTCGCCGCGATGGGCGACTTCGCACCGGCGCTCGAGGAGGTGCACCTCGCCGGCTGCGTCGCCGTCACCGACCGGGGCGTGTGCGCCCTCGCGCGCGGCTGCGCGCAGCTGCAACGCCTCTCGCTCGACAGCGTTTGCGTGAGCGATGCGGGCCTCGAGGAGCTCGGCCGCAGCTGCCCGCGGCTGTGCAGCCTGCAGGCGCAGGGCTGCACCGGCATCACCGACGACGGCCTCGAGGCGCTCGTCGCCGGCTGCGCGCAGCTGGCCAAGCTCGACGTGCGCGGCTGCCGTCAGGTGACCGACCTCGGCGTCGTCGCGTGCGAGGAGCGGCTGCCCAGCTGCAAGGTGATGTGCAGCCCCTTTGAGCGGCAGGGCACGTGGGCTTAGGGCCGTGCTGAAGAAGTCTACAGTTTGAATCTACACTCACGATTTCACACGTCTTTGGTGGTCTACTGTTGAAGCTCCCTCCTTCAATGAACGTCGCCGTCGGTCGGCGAACTGCTGGATGAGCGGCCACCACCAGTCCTCTTTCGGCCAGTCGTTCACGCCGTCCATGTTGAGTCGGAAGATGTCGATGGCCTCGCCGCCCTGCCGCACGACCTCCGAGAGGAAGGCCTTGGCAGTCGTCTCATTCCACTCACGCGGGTAGCCGTTGCGGCCGTTGCGGCCGTCCGTCAGTACACGCCGATGCCCACCCCCGCCTGGCGCGCCCAGCCGCTCGGGTTGGCCTCGCGTGCCGCCGAGAAGAAGGTCGTGAGGCCTGTGGGTACGAGCCGGGTCGGGCGTAGAAGCTCATGTCCTGCAGCTGATCCACGCCCGACGCGGCGATCGAGCTGAAGTTGGAATCAAAGCAGCCCCGACCAGCCTGCGACGTCGATGACAAGCTCCTTCCCTTTGCTGTGCAGCGCCGTGCTGAACTGCTTGAGAAAGTGCTGCAGGTCCTCGCTCCGCGTTGCGGACGTGTCGCTTGGGTGCTCGTCCTCATAGTCGATGTGCCACCCGTCGAAGCCATAGTGCTCCGCGATGGCCACGGCATCAGCGATGAAGTTGGTCGCGTTGGGGTATACCTTGGAATGCATCATCGTCGCGTTGGTCGTATCGAGGGCCGAAGGCACGATCTTCGTGTGCGGGAGCGCCTTCTTCATCGGATCGAGCCAGGCGTGCACGTCGTCCGCCCAGTCCCACTACGCCGAGACGTCGCCATACATGATGCCGTAGCCGCTGTATGGAACCGGGCCCTCCTTGTCGCCCTTCACAAAGTCGAAGTCTGGCATGACCCTCGTCACCGCGCTCGGCTTCAGCTTTGCCAGGGCAGCGACGTTTGCCGCATCGATGGAGGCGTTGTTGCCGCACTCAAACCACCAGCTCACAGACCTGGTCGCCGCGACGCAGCGCACGGCCGTCGCGAGTGCCAGGAGGCGCATCGTGGAGAGTTACAGGCTAGGTTTAGGGCCTTCGGCGGTGCCGAGCCGAGCATCTGGAAGACCTGCGGACTGGTTGCGGTGGTTTGACTCCCGGCATTTCTGGTTATAGGATTTTGTGCTCGACACAACATTCACGCTACAGCAGCCCAATCCGCGACCCGAACCTCGACAGCGGATTCGGCTGTGTGCCAGACGCCTTCGTCCCCGCCGGCTCGGAGCGGAAGCGCGTGACGCCCGGCGCGGTCGGCGCGTGCGGTGCCGCCGTCTCGTCGAAGATCTGCCGCATGAAGCGCATGAAGCGCTCCTGGTAGAGGTCGACGGGCAGCGTCGAGATGCCGAGCGGGTCCTTGCACTGCACGCGGCACTCGATGCTCTTCTTGACGCGCGCGAGCTTCGTCTTGAGCGTCCAGTCCTGCGTCAGGTCGATGATCCCCACGACGAGCTCGCGCCCGCCGCCGAAGCGCGCCTCGGCACGCGGCACGGCGCGCAGCACCGACGCGCGCTCGGCGACGCCCAGCTCGCCGTCGGGCGGCAGCGTGCCCTCGGGGTAGACGGCGAGGAGCAGCGAGTAGTCCATCACGCCGAGCGCGCGCAGCAGCGCCGAGTCGAGCTCGAGCTGCCGCAGCAGCGCCGCCACCCGCTCGGCGCCGCCGCAGTTGAGCGGCAGCCGCTCCTGCGCACCGCCGCCGCCGCCGCCCTCCGATGGCGCCGCCGCGCCCCTCGCGGCGGCGCCCCTCGCGGCGGCGCCCTTGGCGGCGGCCCTGTCGCGGCGCAGCAGCTGCAGCCCCTCGCGGCGGAGGTTCTCGTCCTTGAGCGTGCCGGCGGCGAGCTTCTTCTCGTGCCGGTTGACCCACGACCCCTTGAGGTCGTACTTCATCGGCCAGCGCGCGCCCGGCCCCGCCTCCTCGCTGCCGCGCGCCGCGGCGCACACGTTGGACATGACGACGAAGAAGATGGTCTTGTCGTAGAGCCGCATCGAGTAGACGCCGTAGATGCGCGCGAGCAGCGACGCCGCGTGCGCCTCAAAGTGCGCCGCCATCAGCGGCGCGGCGGCCTCGAGCAGCGCCACCTCGTCCGTCATCGGCTCGCGGCGCAGCGTCTTGACGACGAGCCTGCCGTCCTCGGTCGGGAAGAGGAAGGCGCCCGAGCGGCCGCCCTGCAGCCCGCCGACGCCGCGCGAGAACTGCAGCGACGCCTCGAGCGCGCGCGCCGACAGCCCCGACGCGTCGCGGATCCGCTTGAAGGCGTCGGGCGCGAGGGCGTGGAAGGGCACCGCGGGCGGCGGCGAGGTGGCCCAGCCGCCCGAGACGTCGCACGCCTCGCACCAGCCGTGGCGGAGCACGTAGTTGCACAGCGACGCGAGGCGCGCGAGGGCCGAGAGGAGGAGCAGCGCCTCGCCCGACATCGGCGTGATGCACGGCCCGCCCGCGCGGATCGGCGTCGGGAGGGCGCGCGCGTAGTGCGCGTGCTCCACCTGCAGGTAGGCGACGAAGAGCGCGAGCTGCAGCAGCGCCATCACGCCCTCGAAGCAGCGCACGTCGATCCGCTGCCGCGACGCCGCCGCGCCGGGGACGCCGCGCACGCCGAGCCACGGCAGCAGCTGCAGCAGCACAAAGTAGCTCGCGGCGCCGAGGATCGCCAGCTGCAGCGCGCCGCACACGTCGAGGAACCAGCCGGCGGTGCACTCGCGCTGGTGGCGGCACATGCCGCGCAGCCGCATCGCGCCGAGCGCCGCGAGCGCGCCGATCTGCATCGCCATCAGCAGCACGCGGCCGTCGAGCAGCGGCCACAGGCACGACAGCCTCGGCGACGCCCGCTGCAGCGCCGCCTTGCGGTGGCGGCGCGGCGACAGCTCGGCGAACGCCGCGTCCTCGTCGTCGGACGAGTCGGCGAGCGTCTCGTCGGCGCCGACGACCGAACCGAGAGTCGCGCCCTCCACCTCGCGCCGCGCCGCCGCCGCCGCCGCCGCCGCCGCCGCCGCGGAGGCCTGCCCCGAGCTCGACGGGAGCCGCACCACCGCCTCGGGCCGCTCGGCGCGCCCCGCGCTCGCCGCGCCGCGCGCCGCCGCGTGCGCCGCCGCCGCGTGGCCCGCCTCGGCGGCGCTCGTCCTCGCCGCCATCGCCTCGGCACTCGCGGCAGTCTCGGCGGCGCGCGCCGTGTGCAGCACGCCGCGCTTGATCGTGTCGAGCACCTCCTGCCGCAGCGCGTGGTTGTTCTGCGGGTTGCGGAAGCCTTCCTGCGACAGGTTGACGTCGACGGCGCGTTCCGGCCGCGGCGCCCCCGCCGGGAGCTGCCGCAGGCTCGCCTGGTGGTGCCAGCTGGGCGAGGAGCCGCACGAGATCGGCGAGATCGAGTCCTCGGCGCCCGACGACGGCAGCGACGGCTCGACGAGCGACACACCCTCGCCCTCGCCCTCGCCCTCGCCCTCGAGCGCGCGCTCCTCGACGAGCGAGCCGCTCCGCAGCATCGCCGGCGGCTTCTTCCCACCACGAGGCGGCGGCGCAGCGTCGGTGCTCGCACTCGCGGCGGCGGCCCTGGCGCAGCCGCCGGGGTCGTCGCCGCCGCCGCCGCCGCTGCTGCCGCCGCCGCCTGGCGCGGCGGGCGCGAGCGGCGCGGGCGGCTGGCGGTGCGCGTAGATGCCGGAGCGGTTGAGCGCCGAGAAGAGCAGCAGCGAGAAGAAGCCCTGCGCGCCGAGCACGAGCTGGAAGGCGGCGACGAGGTTGCGCATGCCGTCGCCGCTCGGCCACTGGTCGAGCTGGTGGCAGCCCGCCGCCTGCAGCCCGCACGAGGCGAGGCGCTTGTTCGGGTAGAGGAGGCCGACGGCGGCGAAGCAGGCGTAGAGCGGCGCCCAGAACGAGAGGTTGGCGGCGATGGCCTTGGCGGAGCGGCGGATGGCGGCGCGGCGCAGCCCGAGCGCCTCCGACGACGAGGCGTTCATCTTGCGCGCGACGTAGAGCAGCATCAGGACGGCGGCCCCGTTGAAGAGCGGCAGCCACACGAAGTCGAGCAGCGGCTGCTGGATCTCCTCGAACATGACGCTGTCGCGCCAGCACTGCAGCGGCAGCGTGTTGATCGCGGCGCGGCGCGCGCCGAGCGAGCGCAGCGTCCCCTCGGTCGTGTCGGCGAGGCACGAGGCCTCGCACGCCGAGACGTCGCGCGAGAGCGGCGCGCGCCACGAGAGGTCGTCGCGCGAGAGCGGCACCGTCCACAGCGCGAAGGCCGCCGCCGAGCCCCACGCGACGACGTGGTAGCCGAGGGTCACGTCGGCGGAGCGGCCCGAGAGCGGGTTGCGGATCTGGGAGATGACGTCGTACCCGAGCAGCAGCCCCCACGCCTCCGAGCCGAAGAAGCCAAACGTGAGCAGCAGCGGGTTGAAGGCGAACGAGAACGGCGTGCACGTCGGGTCCCGCGTGCCCCAGCGCGACGACCAGCCGTCGAGCATGCCGAAGAAGGTGATGCCGACGGTGGTGACGAGGTCGGCGATCGCGCGCCACAGCAGCAGCCGGTTGGGGTAGCGCTTCCAGCCGCGCACAAAGTAGCAGAGCAGCACGTACGCGATCGAGAGCAGCGAGACGCAGCCGCCGAGCACCTTGGCGAGCGGCCCGTTGGCGGTGACGAGCGCGATCGCCGCGGCGCACAGGAAGAGCGAGAGGCACGACAGCTGCAGCGCGATGTCCTGCCTGGCGAAGGCGGCGGGCGAGTGCTTGGCCGCCGGCATCGACGTCAGCAGCCGCAGCAGCCGGATGAGCCGCAGCAGCCGGATCGGCACCGAGTCGACCGAGCGGTCCTCGAGCGTCGGGTCGAAGGCCTCGGCGCACAGGAAGCCGAACGAGACGGCGACGACGAGCGCGTCGAAGAGGTTCACCGGGTCGCGCAGGAAGGCGGCGCCCCACACGTGCAGCTTGAGCGCCTGCTCGAGCATGAAGAGCGAGAGGAAGCTCGCGTCGACGACGTCGAAGAAGGCCGACCACAGCGGCGGCGGCTCGAGCTGCGCGAGGTCGACGAAGATGAAGAGCGCGTACACGTTGACGGCGAGCAGCACCGCGAGGTCGAAGCGCTCGGGCACGCCGCGCTCGCACCGCAGCGCCCGCGTCACGACGCGCAGCAGCGGCAGCAGCCGCACGAGGCTGACGAGGCGCAGCAGGCCCGCGAGCGCCGGGAACTTGCCGAGCGGCGGGCCGGTGCTCAGGTCGGCCGCCACCAGCATGCACCATACCAGCACGAGCACCAGGTCGAGGGCGTTGAGCAGGCTGTCGCGGAAGTAGCCCCGGCCGAAGAGGCAGGCCTTGGCGGCCTGCTCGGCGAGGAAGCCGACGAGGAAGACGACCGTGACCACCGCATACCCAAAGTCCCACTCGGCCGTGTCGAGATCGTTGGCGTGGATGGACCAGTCAGTGAGCACGAGCAGCACGTAGAACAGCAGGAAGCCGGCGACGAGGAGCTCGACGCGCAGACTGGAGCGCCGCAGCGGCGACTGCAGCGTCGGGTCGCTCGCGTCGGCG